>Ga0209676_1000401_pt1 | contig 78968 bp, 80 predicted proteins | sample AraplaCvi_mLB_r2_FD_184282 | JGI IMG/M metagenome (GOLD analysis project Ga0209676, IMG submission 184282) | Arabidopsis root microbial communities from North Carolina, USA - plate scrape MF_Cvi_mLB_r2 (SPAdes) (version 2) | ecosystem: Host-associated > Plants > Roots > Endosphere | place: USA...
TGGCGACGGCGGTCTTGCCGGTCTGACGGTCACCGATGATCAGCTCGCGCTGGCCGCGGCCGACCGGGATCAGGGTGTCGATCGACTTCAGGCCGGTCTGCACGGGCTCGTGCACCGACTTGCGCGGAATGATGCCCGGAGCCTTCACGTCGACGCGGCGACGCTCGGTGTATTGGATCGGGCCCTTGCCGTCGATCGGCTCGCCCAGCGGGTTGACGACGCGGCCCAGCAGGCCCTTGCCGACCGGCACGTCCACGATCTCGCCCAGGCGACGGACTTCGTCGCCTTCCTTGATCTCGGCGTCAGCGCCGAAGATCACGGCGCCGACGTTGTCGCGCTCGAGGTTCAGGGCCATGCCCTTCACGCCGGCCTTCGGGAATTCCAGCATTTCACCGGCTTGGACGTTGTCCAGGCCGTAGATGCGGGCGATGCCGTCACCGACGGACAGCACCTGGCCGACGTCCGAGACGGCGGCTTCTTCGCCGAAGTTGGCGATCTGCGACTTGAGGATGGCCGAAATCTCGGCGGCGCGGATGTCCATGGTCTTCTGGGCTCTCTGCGATCTAATTTTTTAAGGCGCGCTTATACGCTCAGGCGCGCTTCAGGGCGAATTTCAGGGAATCGAGCTTCGAACGGAGCGAAGCGTCGAAGAGACGCGAACCGACGCGCACCTTCAGGCCGCCCAGCAGGGACGGATCGACGCGCGTGGAAACTTCGGGGGTCTTGCCCAGGGCCTGGGCCAGGGCGGTCTGGACGCCCTTCAGCTGGGCGGGCGACAGGGCGGCGGCCGAGACGACTTCCGCCGTCACCACGCCGCGGTGCTTGGCCGACAGCTCGACGAAGGCCGAGATCGCGCCCAGCAGGTCGGCGGTGCGGCCGTTGGTGGCCACCAGGCCCAGGAACTTCGTGGTCAGCAGGTCGAACTTGGCCTTCACCGCCACGGCGACGAGACCCTTGCCCTTGTCCTCGGCCGAGAAGGCCGGGCTGTCGATCAGGCGACGCAGATCGGCGCTGTCGGCGACCATCGCCTTCAGGCTCTTCAGATCGGCCTCGACCTTTTGCAGGGAGCCGTTCTCGATCGTCAGTTCGAAGAGGGACTGCGCATAGCGCTGACCCGCATCCGTCGCCTTGGTTTCGTCCGCCACTTGGTATCCGCCCGGTGCGTTGCAAATGGCCGCGAACAAGAAGGTTAACCCTTATCGCGGCTTAAAGGCTTGAGCGCGCTTGAGAAAAGCACATGGACGGCCGGCGCATGCACGCCGCCCCGTCCGAAGCCGCGCGCCTGATAACACGGGCCTTTCGCAGTCGCAACCAAGCCGGCGCCCCAGCCTGGAGGTTCAGTCCCCGGCGCGACGGAACACGGCCGAGGCCGAAGCGGCCAGAGCGCCGTCGGGACGGCGCAATTCGCCCTGGGCGAAGACCAGGCTGCGGGTGGCCCGCTCGACCCAGGCCTTGGGCTCCAGACCGTCCGCCGCGCCGTCGCCGGCATAGTCCACGGTCATCGAAGCCAGGGCCGTCCCCTCGCCCGCGGCCTTGCGCAGAACGGATTCCAGCTGTGCGGCCAAGCTCGTGTCCATGGACATCAACTAGTGCTCCAGTCGGAAAAGAAAAGAGGCGGCGGAAGGATCCGCCGCCCCGTCAAGGCGAATGCTCGAGGAAACAGCCAGACCGGGCCGGAGAAACGGCGGCCCAAAAAGCGCCTGGTACTAAAGGTAAAGCGATACGTGTTCTTACTTAGCCGAGGCCAGGGCTGAACCCTTGGCCGAGGCGTTGCAGCGGGTCAGGTCGTCGGCGTCCAGCGACTTGGTCTCGCCGCCGAAAGCCGCGACGCGGCCCACTTCCTTGGCGAGCGCCTTGCAGGCGACCGCGGTGAGGGCCCGCGAGGGGGCTTGGGTCGAGACGCACTCGGCGCCTTCGCACACGAAGACGGCGCCGCCGGCGACGACCTTGGTCTTGGCCGCGACCGGCGCGTCCAGGGCGGCGGCGATGCGGCCATCGGCGAAGGCCGACGTGGCGAGCATGGAGAGGGCGGCGGCGGCCGCCAGGGTACGGAGCTTCATCAGAAAGCCCTCCGGCGTTGGGGAAGTTGCGGTCAGATCGTTGATCGGTGATAAGCGGTACTGGCCGCCCGGCTCTTGCCGCTCCATAGGGCCACCCCATCTAGAGCGTTGCACCGATATCCCCACCGGTGCTTCGGATCCGAACTAAGCATCGCTTAGATATCAGTGATCAGAAATAGCGCAAGCGGAATTTCGCACGCGCATCGATTTTTCAGAAAACGGAGGTTTCGCGCGGGACGCGGCCAGCGGCGCGCGAAAAACGGCGAACCTACAGCCCCAGGATCTGGTCGATCCGGCTTTCGGCCTTGGCGTGGATGGCGCGGTCCTCGACCATGCCCTGGACGCGCGCGTAGCGGCCGTCCTTGCCGACACGGCGCTGGATGCTGTCTGCGGTCAGGACCGGGGCGGTCTTGCCGACGTCGGTGAAGGCGCCCATCAGGGCCGCGATCAGCGCGCCCAGCAGGGCCGCCGCCACCGGACCGGCGGCGCCGATCCAGCCCTCGCCGAAGATCCCCTGCAGGCGAGCGATCAGCAGTTCGCGGTTGGGCTGCTTCTCCATCACCTGGACCATCCAGAGCACCCCGCCCTCGACGATGGCCGCCAGCATGGCCGACAGGGCGACGCCCAGCACCTTCGGCCGGACGAAGAGGCCCAGCACGGCGCCGATGATCGCGAAGACGGCCATGGTGATCATGGCGAAAACCCTACGCCGTCTCGGTCAAGGACGAGTTAAGACCTCGTTCCGCCCATGTTCCCAAGGGGCACGATTGGCCGCGACCGGTCGTCGCGCTTAGTCTCCGGCGCACATAACCAGAAAATGCGCGTGAGGGAGGCTTTGCCATGGACTTCCAACTGCCGCCGGAGCTGACCGCTTACCTGGCGGAGCTCGACGCCTTCATCGTCAAGGAGATCGCGCCCCTGCAGGCGCGCGACGACAACGACCGCTTCTTCGACCACCGCCGCGAATGGGCCCGGACCGACTGGGACATGGGCGGCCTGCCCCGCCACGAGTGGGAGGAACTGCTGGCCAAGGCCCGCAAGCTGGCCGACCAGGCGGGCCACTACCGCTTCGCCCTGCCCAAGGAATACGGCGGCAAGGACGGCTCCAACCTCTGGATGGCGGTGATCCGCGAGCACCTGGCCGCCAAGGGCCTGGGCCTGTTCAACGACCTGCAGAACGAGCACTCGATCGTCGGCAACAATCCGTTCGTGCTGATGCTGCGCGACTTCGGTCGGCCCGACCAGCAGTCCCTGATCAGCGACATGCTGGACAAGGGCGCCTTCCGTCCGACCTTCGGGCTCACCGAGCCGGAGCACGGCTCGGACGCCACCTTCATGGAGACCCGCGCGGTCCGCGAGACACACAAGGGCGAGGCCGGCTGGCGGATCAACGGCGAGAAGATGTGGACCACGGGCATGCACGCGGCCACGCACTGCTGCCTGTTCGCCCGCACGTCCGGCGAGGACGGCGACGCCCGAGGCGTCACCGCCTTCCTGGTCCCGGCCCACGCGCCGGGGGTGAAGGTCGAGGAGTACCTCTGGACCTTCAACATGCCGACCGATCATCCCCGGGTCAGCTTCACCAATGTCTGGGTCCCCGACAGCGCGATGTTCGGGCCCGAGGGCGGCGGCCTCGCCATCGCCCAGCACTTCGTGCACGAGAACCGTATCCGCCAGGCGGCCTCCAGCCTGGGGGCGGCGGTCTACTGCATAGAAGAAAGCATCAGGTACGCGCGCGCGCGCAAGCCGTTCGGCAAGGCCCTGGCCGAGAACCAGGCCATCCAGTTCCCGATCGTCGAGCTCTCCACCCAGGCCGAGATGCTGCGCCTGCTGATCCGCAAGACCGCCTGGGAGATGGACCAGATGTCGAAGGTCGAGGTCGAGAGGCGCCTCTCCGACAAGGTCTCGATGTGTAACTACTGGGCCAACCGCCTGTGCTGCGAGGCCGCCGACCGGGCCATGCAGATCCATGGCGGCATCGGCTATTCCCGTCACAAGCCGTTCGAGCACATCTACCGCCACCATCGCCGCTACCGGATCACCGAGGGCAGCGAAGAGATCCAGATGCGCAAGGTGGCCGCCTGGCTGTTCGGCTACATCGGCCCCAGAAAGCAGAGCTTCGCCGACATGGATAAGGTTTAATCCAACCGCCTCTGACGTGTATCAATGCCTGCGCTATCTAACAGCGGTACGCGAGTATACATGTTCGCAACTGGATACGAGCCTGATCATTCCCTTCCGGGCATGCCGCCCGGAACGAACGGGCGCCTTGGAGGGTCCTGATGAATCGTCTTGTCCGTAACGCTTCGCGCGTCGCCCTGATCGTCGCCATCCCGGCCACGCTCGCGGGCTGCGGGATCAACACCATTCCCACCCAGGACGAGGCGACCAAGACCGCCTGGGCCGAGGTCCAGAACCAGTACCAGCGCCGGGCCGACCTGGTGCCGAACCTGGTCGCGACGGTGAAGGGCTACGCCGCCCAGGAAAAGGACGTGCTGACGGCCGTCACCCAGGCCCGCGCCAGCGCCACCCAGGTCAAGGTCGACGCCTCGACCATCACCGACCCGGCCCAGTTCCAGAAGTTCGCCGCCGCCCAGGACCAGCTGTCGGGCGTGCTGGGCCGCCTGATGGTGGTGCAGGAGCGCTATCCGGAGCTGAAGTCGAACCAGAACTTCCTGGCCCTGCAAAGCCAGCTGGAAGGCACCGAGAACCGCATCGCCATCGCGCGGCGCGACTACAACGAGACCGCCCAGAAGTACAACACGACCCTGAGGACCTTCCCCAGCGTGTTCTGGGCCAAGACGATGTACAGCAGCCAGAAGCCGGCCCAGCTGTTCCAGGCCTCGGCCGCGGCGCAAAGCGCCCCGACGGTGGACTTCTCGACCCCGCCGGCCGCGACCCCGCCGAAGGTCCAGTAAGTTGAACCTCGCCCTTGCCGGGGCGAAGCGGTGGGCGCTCGCGCCCATCGTGGCCCTCGTGGCCGTGCTCTTCGCCCTGCCCGCCCTCGCCGCGCCGAAGTTCCCGCCCCTGACGGGGCGGGTGGTCGACGACGCCCAGATCCTGTCGCCGGACGCCGAGCGCGACCTGACGACCAAGCTGGAAAACCTGGAGACCACGACCGGCCGTCAGCTGGTCGTGGCCACCGTGCCCGGCCTGCAGGGCTATCCGATCGAGGACTACGGCTACCAGCTGGGCCGCACCTGGGGCATCGGCGGGAAGGACAAGGACACCGGCGTGATCCTGCTGGTCGCGCCCAACGAGCGGAAGGTGCGGATCGAGGTCGGCTACGGCCTGGAGCCGGTGCTGACCGACGCCCTGTCCAGCGTCATCATCCAGAGCGCCATCCTGCCGAAGTTCCGCGACGGCGACATGGAAGGCGGCATCGTCGCCGGGACGAACGCCCTGGTCGAGCAGCTCAGCCTGCCCGCCGACCAGGCCAAGGCCCGCATCGCCGAGGCCGGCCAGCCCGCCAAGCACAAGGCCCAAGGCTCGCCGATCGTCGGCTTTTTGATCCTCCTCTTCGTCATCTTCGTGTTCTCCAGCCTGTTCCGGGGCCGACGCGGCCGCAGCGGCCTCTCCTCGGCCCTGCCCTGGATCATCCTCAGCGCGCTGAACAACAGCGGCCGGGGCGGCGGAGGCTGGAGCGGCGGAGGCGGCGGCAGCGACTGGGGCGGCGGCGGTGGCGGCTTCTCCGGCGGCGGCGGATCGTTCGGCGGCGGCGGCAGTTCGGGGAGCTGGTGAGATGACGACACGCATGACCCCGCAGGACCTCGACCGCATCGCCGGCGCGGTCGCCGAGGCTGAGAAGACCACCGCCGGCGAGATCTTCTGCGTCCTGGCGCCCGAGGTGTCGGACTATCGCGAGACCCCGCTGGTCTGGGCCGCCGCCACGGCGCTGGTCCTGCCGGCGGCCGCTCTGCTGGCGGGTTTCCGGCCCGAGATGCTGACCCGCCTGTTCGGCGGCTGGAGCGTCGGCCACCAGGCGGCGTTGGACGGGGCCATCCTGTCGGCGCTGTCGACCTATATCGTCCTGCAGCTGGCGGTGTTCGTGATCGCGGCCCTGGTGGTCTCGATCCCGCCGGTGCGCCGCGCCCTGACGCCCGGCTCGCTGAAGGCCGCCCGGGTCAAGCGCGCGGCCATGGAGCAGTTCCTCAGTCACGGCCTGCACGTCACGCGTGACCGCACCGGCGTGCTGATCTTCGCCGCCCTGGCCGAGCACCGCGTCGAGGTCATAGCCGACGAGGGCATCTACGCCGCCGCGCCCAACACGGTGTGGGACGAGGTGGTGGCCGACCTGGTCGGCGGCCTCAAGCGCGGCAGGATCGCCGACGGCTTCGTCGCCGCCGTGGGCCGCGCCGGCGCCATCCTGGCCGCCCATGTCCCGCCCCGGAGCGACGACCGCAACGAACTGCCCGACGGCCTGACCATCCTGCCGAAGCGCTGATGTCGTTCCTGGCCGAGTTCATGCTGGAGCTGGCGTTCGAGACCTTGGGGGGCTTGATCGAGAGCGCCCTGGACGCGCGCTTCAACCGCCGGCAGGGGCTGAGCTGAGATGGCTCGCGAAGGACGTCGCCTGCGACTGTTCTTCACCTCGCTTTTCAAAGCGCGACGCAGGGAAACCTAAGCCGTCTCGCGCGCTTTCCAGACAAAGCCGCAGGAGAGCCGCCATGACCGACTTCGACGCCTTCCTGGAGATTCGCCGCCAGGCCGCCCAGGCCTATGTGAACGGTCAGGCCGGACCGGTGGACCGGCTGGCCGCCACCGCCTGCCCGGCCAGCTTCTTCCCCCCGCGCGGCGGGCATGAGGAAGGCGCGGACCATGTGGCCGACGTCTATGCGCGCGACGCCGCCGCGTTCGCCGAGGGCGGCGAGACCACGCTGGAGATCCTGCACAGCGACAGCGTCGGCGACCTCGCCTACTGGACCGGCCTGCAGCACGCCAAGGTTCGCTTCAACGGCCATGATGAGCCCGTCGAGATGCACCTTCGGATCACCGAGCTGTTCCGCCACGAGGACGGCGCCTGGCGGCTGATCCATCGGCATGCCGACCCGCTGACCGAGCGCAGGACGGACGCCTAATCTTCTTCCTCGACCCAGAAGATGAAGGCGTGGTCGGCGTCGCAGCCGATCACCCCGACGTCGAAGGTGGCGTCGCTGAGCGGCGCCCAGCTGGCCGTCGCACCGCCCTTCAGGCGCTGATACCAGTCGCCATTGGTCCAGAATGTCCGGTCCGATCGCAGCTCCAGCAGCGCCTCGTAGACCTCGTCCAAGACGCGGTTCGACACCGCCCCGCAGGCGCCATAGGCCACGCTCTCGCGGTACAACCACTCCAGCAGGCCAGCGGCCTCCTCCAGGTCGATGGCGCGCAGGGCGTCCGGCGCAGGGGCATAGCCGAGCTGGGCGGCGATCGCCGAGGGCGTCCCGCCAGCAGGGACCGGGCCGATCCACACCCGGGTCAGGCCCGCGGCGCGCCCTCGGCGGAAGCTGTCCAGCAGGTCGGGCAGATGCTTCATCCCGCCAGGATCCCTACTCCGCCGCCAAGGACTTGAAAGCCTCTTGGGGCGCGGCCTGCCCTCCACGCACCAGCCGCCCCGGCAAGGCGCCGGTGGGTTCGCCGTCGCGCCGGGTGACGACGCCGGCGACGATCGTGGCGACATAGCCGTGGGCGCGCTGGACCAGGCGGCGCCCGCCGGCCGGCAGGTCGTAGGCGACGCGCGGCGCCTCCAGGCTGAGCGCCTCGTAGTCGATGATGTTGAGGTCGGCGCGGTAGCCGGGCGCGATCAGGCCGCGATCCAGCAGGCCGACCGCCTGGGCCGTGTCGCGGGTCTGGCGGGCGATCATGGTCTCCAGCGGGATCAGCGGCCCGCGCCTGCGGTCGCGGGTCCAGTGGACCAGGTTGCTGGTCGGGAAGCTGCCGTCGCAGATCATGCCGACATGGGCCCCGCCGTCCGACAGGCCCGGCACGGTGTCGCGATGGCTCAGCATGGCGAAGCTGGGGTCCAGCGAGCCGTCGGCATAGTTCAGGAACGGGTGATAGAGCATGCCGCGCCCGTCGTTCGCCAGCAGGGCGTCCAGGGCCACGGCGGCCGGATCGCGCCCCTCGCGCGCGGCGATCGCGGCCACGGTCTGGTCGGCGGTCGGCTCGTAGTCCGGGTCCTCGCCCATCGGAAACAGATTGTCCCAGGCCCGCAGGGCGCTGCCGGCGAGCGGGCCCTTGGCGTCCTCGTCGTGGGCGAACAGGCGAACGCGGAAGGTCGGGTCGCTCAGCGCCGCGACCTTGCCCTTCAGCGGGCGATCCCGGATCTCGGCGAAGATCGGGTTCTGGCTGAACGGGTTGAGGGTCAGCTCCAGGCCGAACAGCACGCCCACGGGGCGTCCGCAGACCTGGGCCTTCATCGGCAGGCCGGCGTCGACGGCCTCCGCGAGACCAGCCAGCATCGCCTTCCAGCCCTCCGGCGCCTTGGGGCTCTGGACCAGCGAGAACGACAGCGGCCGGCCCGAGCGCTCGACGATCCTGCGCAGCATGGCCAGTTCGGCCGGCCCGTCGGGGAAAAAGTCGGAGACCAGCTGCAGCACGCCCTTGCCGGCCGCGGCCAGGCCCAGGGCAATGCCGGTCAGTTCGTCCTCGCCGGCCGTCAGGGTCGGGGTCGGCTGGCCGTCACTGGTCCGGTGGTTGAGGGTGCGTGAGGTCGAGAAGCCTAGCGCCCCGGCTTCGACCGCCCGCTGGGCGATGGCGGCCATGGCGGCGATGTCGGCCTCGCTGGCTGGCTCGCGGTTCGCTCCGCGCTCGCCCATCACATAGACCCGCAGCGCCGCGTGCGGCAGCTGGGCGCCGATGTCCGCGTCGAAGGCCCGGCCGGCCAGGAAGTCGAGATAGTCGGGAAAGCTCTCCCAGGCCCAGGGCAGGCCTTCGGTCAGCACCGGGAAGGGGATGTCCTCGACGCCCTCCATGAGCCGGATCAGGCGGTCGTGATCCTCGGGTCGGCAAGGGGCGAAGCCGACGCCGCAATTGCCCATGACCACGGTGGTGACGCCATGGCCGGAGCTGGGCGACATCTCCGCGCCCCAGGTCGCCTGGCCGTCATAGTGGGTATGGATGTCGACGAAGCCGGGCGTGACGATCCGGCCTCGGGCGTCGATCTCCTCGGCGCCGGCCGCCAGGTCCGGACCGACCGCGGCGATCAGGCCGCCTCGGATGCCGACGTCGGCGACGACGCCGGGAAGGCCCGAGCCGTCGAAAACCGCGCCGCCACGCAGGACCAGGTCGTAGGCGCGATCGGCCATGGCGCGTCCTCCCTATCGTTGGGAGCGAGCGTCCGTCCGCGCCGCTGGGGCGTCAAGCTTACCCCGGCGGAAAGGGCGGTCGCCGAAGCCACCGCCCTCCCAGAGCTAGAACGACTTGCGCACCGTCACGCCCGCCGTGCGCGGCTGGCCGATCGAGTAGCCCAGGCGCGCCCGCCCGCCGCGTTCGCGGTCGAAGGACAACAGGGCGTTCTCGTCGAACAGGTTGTTGACGTAGAGGGTGATGTCGACGCCGCCCTCCATCTCGACCCCGGCGCTGAGATTGACGATCTCATAGCTGGGCAGCTTCAGGTTCACGACCGTCGGGACCAGGCCCGTCGCCCCGCCGAACGGCAGGTTGGAGACGAAGGAGCGCGGATTGTTCTCCTGGTCGCTGGCCTGGGTGAAGCGGCTGCCGACGTGCTGGACCGAGGCCTTCAGATAGCCGTTCGAGCCCATGAACTCGTGGTTGTAGGTGACGTCGAACGAGACCTGGAACTTGGGCACCGAAGGCAGGCGGTTGCCGTCGCGGATGCCGCCGATCACCGCGCCCGTCCCGTCCTTCACGGTCGAGTCGAACTGAGCTTCCAGCAAGCTGCCCGACAGGCCGATGTCGAGACCCGAGGCCAGGCGCGCGGTCAGCTCGGCCTCGACCCCCTTGGTGTGGGCCTTCGGCACGTTGAACACCACGCGCGAGGAGCACGAGCCGGCGTCCAGGGTGGTCTGCAGGTTCTTGATGTCGGTGTAGAACACCGCGCCGTTGAACCGCACGCCGCCGAAGCGCGACTTCACCCCGCCCTCGTAGTTCCAGAGCGTTTCATCGTCATACTTCTGGTAGCCGCCGAAGATGGCCCGGTCCGAGGCCGAGCACAGCGGCAGGTTCAGCGGGTCATTGACGCCGCCGAGGCGGAAGCCCTTGGAGGCCTGGGCGTTGAAGGTGACGCTGTCGCTGGCCTCGTAGCTCAGCAGGAAGCGCGGGGTGAAGCCGTCCGACGAGGTCTTGTCGGTGCGGTTGTCGCCGTTGGCGAACAGGCCGCCGGACTTGAACTGCCGCGTCTCGCTGAAGTCGTAGTAGCGGCCGCCCGCCGTCGCGGTCAGCTTGCCCAGGGTGTAGTTCACTTCCCCGAACACGGCCTTCTGCTTGATGTTGTAAGGCAGGTAGGCGTTGTAGGGCGAGTTGGCCGCGAAGCCGTTGCGCACCGCCGCCGAGGTGCCGGCGCCCAGGACGGCGTCGGTATAGGCGTCGTAGCCGGGGGTCGGCAGGGTCTGTTCGTAGACGCGGTCGACCTTCGAATAGAAGCCGCCGATCACCCACTGGAACGGACCATCGCCCGTCGAGGCCAGGCGCAGTTCCTGAGTGAACTGCTCCAGATCGGTGGTGTCGACCAGCTTGGACGGCAGGGTCACGGCCGCGGCCGGGAAGCCCAGGTCGACCGAGACACTGCCCGACAGGGCGCTGGCGTCGCGGTTCACGGTGATGTTGCGGTCGATATAGCTGGTCACCGAGGTCAGGGTCGCGCCGCCCAGCTTCAGGTTCGCGGTCAGGTCGGCCAGCAGGGTGTCGTCGGCGAAGCTCTCGTCCAGCAGCAGGTACTGTTCACGCTCGCCCAGGGTGATCTTGGGCCGGGTCGTGGTGTTGGGGTTGGCGAAGAGGTTGAACGACTCCTGGCGGTTGAAGCCGTGAGCCCGGATTTCCTGATAGACCACGCGCGGGGTGAAGTTGAACGTGTCGTTCGGCTCGACATAGAACGAGACCCGGCCGCCGCGCCGCGTGCCGTCGTTGACGTTCTTCTCCTTCTTGCCGCCTTCCTTGAGCGCGTCGACGAAGCCGCCATAGCGGGTCAGGTAGCCGACCGCGCGCATGGCGACCTTGTCGGAGATCGGGATGTTCACCGCCCCTTTCACATGACCGCCGAAGTCGTCGCCGCCGACCAGATTGGCGTTGGCCTCGAAGGTCCCTTCCTTCACGTCCAGCTTGGGCTGGTTGGTAATGTAGCGGATGGTGCCGCCGACCGAGCCGGAGCCGAACAGCGTGCCCTGTGGACCGCGCAGGGTCTCGACCCGGTTCAGGTCGAAGAGGTCGATGTCGGGCGTGAACAGCGACAGCGAGATCACCGACTCGTCGAGATAGACCCCGACCTGCTCCTTGACGCCGGGCTGGTCGCGGACGACCTGGCCAGCCGAGACGCCACGCACGGACACCTGGCTCTGGCCGGGACCGAGGTTCTGGATGGTCAGGCCCGCCACGTTGCGCGACAGGTCTTCGAGGGTCACGGCGCCCGAGCGCTGGATGTCCTTTTCGGTCTGGGCGTTGATCGAGAAGGGGATGTCCTGGATCGTCGCGTCGCGCTTGGTGGCGGTGACGATGATCTCCTCGACGGCCGTGGCGCCCTGCTGGGCCTGGGCCGCGGCCAGGGCGGGGACGAGGATCAGGCTGGAGAGCGCGCTGGCGCCCAGCAGAGCGCGACGCGCCAGTCGGCGCGGTGGAGCGATGGTCATTGTAGCCTCCCGGATTTCGTTTTTTGGCGAAGCGAGGTCGAGCCCGCGACGCAATCTCAGCGTTCATCCCGGAATCAGGGAAAGTCAACGCGAAACGAAGACGAGTGAAATCAGCATTTTAGACACCGGTGTCGTGACGTTTCGAAAGACCCGTACGGTTACCGGTCACAACTTCCCTTTACGCACGCGTGACCTTTCGCACCGCGAAAAGGCAGTCTAGGGTGCAGGCAATTCAAACTAACGTTTAACGGGGAGTGCGCCTCAATGCGCGAAGCGGTCATCGTCTCTTACGCCCGCACGGGCCTGGCCAAGTCCAACCGCGGCGGCTTCAACAACACCCATGGCGCGGCCATGGCCGGCCACGCCATCCAGCACGCCGTGCAGCGCGCCGGCCTGGACGGCCCCGAGGTCGAGGACGTCGTCCTGGGCTGCGGCGGTCCCGAAGGCGCCACCGGCATGAACGTAGCCCGCAACGCCGCCATCTGGGCCGGCCTGCCAGTCACCACCTCGGGCCAGACCGTCAACCGCTTCTGCTCGTCGGGCCTGCAGGCCATCGCCACGGCCGCCAACTACGTCCGCAACGACGGCGCGCCGGTCGCCATCGGCGGCGGCGTGGAGTCGATCTCGCTGGTGCAGGGCGGCGGCCACATGAACCGCTTCCACATCACCGAAGACAAGCTGATGAAGGAAAAGCCGGCCCTGTGGATGGCGATGATCGACACCGCCGACATCGTGGCCAAGCGCTACAACATCAGCCGCGAGTACCAGGACGAATATTCGCTGCGCAGCCAGCAGCGCATCGCCGCCGCCCAGGCCGCCGGCCTTTTCGACAACGAGATCGTGCCGATGGCCACCAAGATGAAGGTGGTCAACAAGGAGACCAAGGAAGAGAGCCTGGTCGACTACGTGGTCACCAAGGACGAGTGCAATCGTCCGGAAACGACCCTCGAGGGCCTCGCCAAGCTGGAGCCGGTCAAAGGCCCGGGCAACTTCGTCACCGCCGGCAACGCCAGCCAGCTCTCGGACGGGGCCGCCGCCGTCGTGGTGATGGAAGCCAAGGAAGCCGCCAAGCGCGGCCTGGAGCCTCTGGGCCTGTTCAAGGGCTTCGCCATCGCCGGCTGCGAGCCCGACGAGATGGGCATCGGTCCGGTCTTCGCCGTGCCGCGCCTGTTGGAACGCCACGGCCTGAAGGTCGACGACATCGACCTCTGGGAGCTGAACGAAGCCTTCGCCTCGCAGTGCCTCTACAGCCGCGACCGCCTGGGCATCGATCCGGAGAAGTACAACGTCAACGGCGGCTCGATCGCCATCGGCCACCCGTTCGGCATGACCGGCGCACGCTGCGCCGGCCACCTTCTGCTGGAGGGCAAGCGCCGCAAGGCCAAGCTGGGCGTCGTCACCATGTGCATCGGCGGCGGCATGGGCGCCGCCGGCCTGTTCGAAATCTTCTGATTTCGATCAGGCCCGGAGGACGGCGCCCATCGACGAAAAGCGGTTGAGATCGCTTTCGCGATCTCAATGGGGCGCCGCCGGTCTTTTCGAAATCTTCTGATTTCGAAAAACCCGACAAAGAAGCGCTGCTGAAATCGCCTTCGCGATTTCAGTGGCGGCCTGTTCGAAATCTTCTGATCTAGTTCCGACGAAACGCGCAAATAAGGCCGGGAACCGTCAGGGCGGTTTCCGGCCTTTCTTGTGGGATCAGGACGTCTCGCAAGCCGCTCAGAAACCCTGGGTACGCGAAGCTCTTGAACCCGGCGCGAGCGGGGCCATCTGAGCCCTCGTCAGCGTCCGCGATTGTCGCTTCACGACGCAGACCCGAGATAGGACCATGGCCAGCAAGGCCTTCTTCGCCGTCGCCCTCCTCATCGCCGCTGCCATCGGCCTGGCGTTGCCGACCCCCGGCGCGAGCCATCAACCGCAGCCGACCAGGTCGTCATTCGAGACCATCGCCCTCAACAAGGGCTGATGCTGACAGGGAAACGGGCCCTCCGATTTCTCGGAGAGCCCGCCCTGTCTACCGATCGCGCCTAGCGGGCGATCAGAACTCTTCCCAATCCTCGCTGACCGCCACCGCGGTGTTGCCCCGCGACACCGGAGCAGACGGGCGCGAGACCGGAGCCGCCGGACGTGAAGCCGGACGGGCTGGCGCGGCGGCGCGGGCGGCGGGACGGGCGACCGGCGTCGAGACCGGCGCGGCCTGCCCCTGGGCGACGCGGAAGCGCGACACCATCTCGTTCAGGGAGCGGGCCTCGTTCTTCAGCGAGTGGGTCGCGGCCGTGGCCTCCTCCACCATGGCGGCGTTCTGCTGGACGACCTGATCCATCTGGTTCACGGCCGTATTGACCTCGTTCAGGCCCGTGGCCTGCTCGGTGGTCGAGGCCGAGATCTCCTGCATGAGGGCGTCGATCGAGGCGACCTGCTCGACGATGCGCGCCAGCGCCTCGCCAGTCTGGCCGACCAGGTCCACCCCGGCCTCGACCTGAGCGGTCGAGGTCGAGATCAGGGTCTTGATCTCCTTGGCGGCGTCGGCCGAGCGCTGGGCCAGGGCCCGGACTTCCTGGGCGACCACGGCGAAGCCGCGACCGGCTTCACCCGCGCGCGCGGCTTCGACGCCGGCGTTCAGGGCCAGAAGGTTGGTCTGGAAGGCGATCTCGTCGATCACGCCGATGATCTGGCTGACCTGGCTGGACGAGGTCTCGATCTCGGTCATCGCCGAGACGGCCTGGCTGACGATGCGGCCCGAACGCTCGGCGTCCGAACGGGCGGTGGCCACGACCTGCGAGGCTTCCTTGGCGCCGGCGGCCGTCTTGCGGACCGTGGCGGTGATCTCGTCCAGGGCGGCGGCGGTTTCTTCCAGGCTGGCGGCCTGCTGCTCGGTGCGCCGCGAGAGGTTGTCGGAAGCCTCGGCGATCTCGTCCGAACCGCTATTGACCCCGCCGGTGGCCGAGCTGATCGCCTTGATGGCGTCCTGCATGCGGTCGGCGGCGGCGTTGAAGTTGGTGCGCAGGCTCTCGGCCTTGGGCGCGAACGGGGTGTCGATCCGGTGGGTCAGGTCGCCCGAGGCCAGGCGGTCCAGGCCCTCGTTCAGCGCCGAGATGGCGAAGGCGTCGTTGCGGGCCGCCTCGGCCTTTTCGGCCTCGTTGGCGGCGCGCTCGCTGTCGGCGGCGTCGCGATGTTCGGCGGCGGCCCGCTCGACGCGGATCTTCTCGATCGCCGAATCCTTGAAGAAGGCCACGGCGGCGGCCATGTCGCCGATCTCGTCCTTGCGGCCTTGAGCCGGCACGGCCACCGAGTTGTCACCGGCGGCCAGGCGGCGCATGGCGTTGGTCATGGCCGAGACAGGCTTGGCGATGGCGCCGGTCAGCAGCAGGCCGCCGCCGACAGCGATGCCGGCCGTGATCAGGATGCCGATGGCCAGGGCCAGGGTCGATTCCATCGACGCCTTCTTCTGGGCGGCGGCTTCCGTCTTCAGCTCTTCTTCGGCGTTGGTGGTGATGGCCTCGATGGCGTTCTCGACCGGCTCGACGGCCTTGTCGGCGACGCCGTCGTGCTTGACCAGCTCGACCGCCTGCGGACGGGTCGCCACGTCGGCGCCCAGGGTCTCGCCCGGCTCGATGGCCTGCTTGCGATAATTGGCGTAGGCCTCGTCGACCGCGGCGATGCGTGCAAGGTCCTCGGTGTCGCCGTCGGCCAGGGTGCGCAGCTGGTCCAGAGCCTTCAGGAACTTGGGCTTGTGAGCCTCTTCCAGGCGCTTGACGTAATAGTTGTCACCCGAGAGCAGGAAGCCGCGCAGCGAGTTCTCCTGACGGGTCAGGCGGAACGCGGCCGTGTCGGCCTGGCGCAGCATCTCGTAGGCGCGCTCCGTGCGCTCGACCGAGTGACCCAGGCTGACCTTGTTGGCGTAAAGAACCACACCCATCAGCACAATGGTCGTAAGCATGACGGCGAAAACCGCCATGAGCTTCTGCGGGATCTTCAGGTCGCCGATGGACACGGGCGGGCTCCTCATCTCAGGGATGACGGCCGCTAAACCTCAGATAACGCTACTCTTCAAAGTACAGTAGGCTCGCGGGCGTCGTCTCTAGAAGTGCGCCTGAAGAGTTGCCGGGGCATTAACCGTGCCGTGACGGAACGTCGCATTTTTGACCAAAACGCGAAATTTTTACAGTCAATGCGCCTCGTCCCAGTTGAGCGCGGCCCGCGCCTCGACCGTGAGCGGCACCGAAAGCGCCACGGCAGGCTCTGCCGCTTTTTCCATCACGGTACGGATGACTTCACAGGCGCGGTCAGCTTCGGCCTCGGGGGCCTCGAAGACCAGTTCGTCATGCACCTGCAGCAGCATCTTGGCCTCCAGGCCGGCGGCCTCCAGGGCCGCGGGCATGCGGATCATCGCCCGACGCATGACGTCGGAGGCCGCCCCCTGGATCGGGGCGTTGATCGCCGCCCGCTCGGCGAACTGGCGCTGGCCGACCGACTTGGACTGGATCTCCGGGATGTTGATCTTGCGGCCGAAGATGGTCGTGACGTAGCCGTGCTCGCGCACGAAGGCCTTGGTCGCGTCCATATAGGCCTGGATGCCCGGGAAGCGCTCGAAATAGGTCTTGATGTAGGCCCCGGCCTCGCCCTGGGCGATGCCCAGCTGGTTGGCCAGACCGAACGCCGAGATGCCGTAGACGATGCCGAAGTTGATGGCCTTGGCGCGACGGCGGATCATCGGATCCATGCCCTCGATCGGCGTGTCGAACATCTCCGAAGCCGTCATGGCGTGGATGTCCAGGCCCTCCCGGAAGGCCTTCTTCAGCTGCGGGATGTCGCCGATGTGGGCCAGCAGGCGCAGCTCGATCTGACTGTAGTCGGCGCTGATCAGCACCTTGCCCGCCGGCGCGATGAAGGCCTTGCGGATCTTGCGGCCTTCTTCGGTCCGAACCGGGATGTTCTGCAGGTTGGGATCCGATGAGGACAACCGCCCCGTGGTCGTCGCGGCCAGGGCGTAGGAGGTGTGGACTCGCCCGGTGCTTTCGGCGATCGCCGCGATCAGGTTCTCGGTATAGGTGCCCTTCAGCTTGCTGAGCTGGCGCCAGTCCAGCAGGACGCGCGGCAGTTCGTGCTCCAGCGCCAGGCTTTCCAGCACGTCGCTGTCGGTCGACCATTGACCGGTGGCGGTCTTCTTGCCGCCCTTCATGCTCATCTCGCCGAACAGCACGTCGCCGATCTGCTTGGGGCTGCCCAGGTTGAACGGCCGGCCGACGATTTCCTGGGCGCGTTCCTCGAACTGGGCCATGCGCAGCGAGAACTCGTTGGACAGCAGGCGCAGGGCCTCGGGATCGACCTTGACCCCGGTGTTCTCCATCATCGCCAGCACCGCCGGCAGCGGACGCTCCAGGGTCTCATAGACGGTCGACAGGCCGGCCCGCGCCAGGCGGGGCTTGAGGACCTCCCACAGGCGCAGGGTGACGTCGGCGTCCTCGGCGGCGTAGGCGGTCGCCTCGGGCAGGGCCACGTGCTTGAAGCTGATCTGGCCCTTGCCTGTACCGCACACCTGCTTGAACGGGATCGGCTTGTGTCCCAGGTGCAGCTCGGACAGCTCGTCCATGCCGTGGCCGTGCTCGCCGGCCTCCAGCACATACGAGATCAGCATGGTGTCGTCGATCGGCGCGACCTGGATCCCGTGCCGGGCCAGGACGGCGATGTCGTACTTGGCGTTCTGGGCGATCTTCAGAACCGCCGGGTCTTCCAGCAGCGGCTTCAGGGTGGCGATCACCTCGTCCAGCGCGATCTGCTCGATGTCGGCGGGGGCCTCAAAGGCCAGCCCGTCGGCCTTCTCGCAGTGGCTGATCGGGATGTAGCAGGCCTCGCCCGCGGCAACCGCCAGCGAGACGCCGCACAGGCCGGCCGTGGCGGAGGACAGGGCGTCGGTCTCGGTGTCGAAAGCCACCACCCCCTTGGCGGTCGCCTTGGCCACCCAGCCCTTCAGGGTCTCGATGTCGCGGACACAGACATAGGCCGCATGGTCGACGCTGATCGGCTCGGCCACCGGATTGGCGGCGGCTCGGGCGGCCGCTCCCATGTACGAAACCGTCGACACCGGGGCCTTGGGCTGGGCGGGCGCACGCTCGAGCGAGCCCGGCGCGGCCGCGGCCGAGCCGTCGCCGACCCGGCGGGCCAGAGTGCGGAACTCCATCTGCTCCAGGAAGGCGGCCAGGACTTCCTTGTCCGGCTCGCGCACCTTCAGCTCGTCCAGCGGCTGAGGCAGCGGCGTGTCGCAGTCCAGCTTCACCAGGGCCCGCGAGAGACGGATCTGGTCGGCGAAGTTGATCAGGGTCTCGCGGCGCTTGGGCTGCTTGATCTCGCCGGCCCGCGCCAGCAGCGTGTCGAGGTCACCGTACTCGGTGATCAGCTGGGCGGCGGTCTTGATGCCGATGCCGGGCGCGCCAGGGACATTGTCGACGCTGTCGCCGCACAGGGCCTGCACGTCGACGACCTTGTCGGGATAGACGCCGAACTTCTCGAACACCTGCTCGCGCTCGATGCGCACGCCCTTCATCGGGTCGAACATCGAGACGCCGTCGCCCACGAGCTGCATCAGGTCCTTGTCGGACGAGACGATGATCGCCTCGCCGCCCACGTCGCGGGCCTTGCAGGCATAGGCGGCGATCAGGTCGTCGGCCTCGTAGCCCGGCAGCTCGATGGCCGGCACGCCGAACGCCAGGGTCGCCTCGCGCACCAGCGGGAACTGCGGGATCAGGTCCTCCGGCGGCGGCGGACGGTGGGCCTTGTACTGGTCGTACAGGCTGTTGCGGAACGTCTTCTCCGAGTGGTCCCAGATGACGGCCAGGTGGGTGGGCGTGTCGCCCTGCATGTCGCGCATCAGCTTCCACAGCATGTTGCAGAAGCCCTGGACGGCGCCCACCGGCAGGCCGTCGCTCTTGCGGGTCAGCGGCGGCAGGGCGTGATAGGCGCGGAACAGATAGGCCGAGCCGTCCACGAGGAAGAGCCGGACGGCGGGACCGTCCTGGGTCAGTTCGGAGGCATTCGGAAGCGGGGGCGCGGCGACGTCGGTCATGGCCGGCAACATAGGGGGCGCGGGGGGCGTCGGGAACCCTCTGGCGGCCGGCGAATGACTGACTTATTCTCGACTTAAGGTCGAGCGCCGAAGCGGTCGCGCGCGGACCTTTCGTCCTGGGGTTCCCACGTGTCGCGTCTGCTTCTGCCGGCCCTGCTGATCGCCGGCCTCGCCCTGGCCACCCCCCACGGCGTTCGGGCCGACGACGAGGACGATGGGGTTCAGGCAGGAGCCTGGAAGCCACGCTTCATCGTCGAAGTTCCCAAGGACAAGCTCAAGGCGGCCTTCCCCAAGGGCGCGACCGTCACCGGCAGGGCGTCCCTGGATTGCGTCGCGGCCGCGGGCGGCAAGCTGACCGATTGCAAGATCGCCAAGGAGGCTCCGGTCGGCCAGGGCTTTGGCCAGGCGGCGCTATCGGTGGTGGGCTTCGAGCGGATCAAGCCGACGGACGAGGCCGGCGCCTCGGTCGTCGGCCGCCCCGTGCGGACCAGCTTCGAGTTCCTGGCTCCCGGCGACGCCAATCCCAACTGGCTGCGCAAGCCCACGGGCCAGGACATCGCCAACGTCTTCCCGAAAAAGGCCATCGAGGATGGTGTGGGCGGCAAGGCGACGATCGGCTGCCAGGTGACCACCGAGGGTTTCCTGCAGAACTGCAAGGTGCTGAGCGAGTCGCCCAAGGACTACAATTTCGGCGCCGCCGGCCTGCAGCTGACGCCACAGCTGCGCATGACGCCCAAGATCCGAGGCGGCAAGGCCGTGCCCGGCGGCTCGGTGTCGATCCCGATCAACTGGGAGGCGCCCAATCGATCCGCGATGATGAACAGCACCACGGTCGTCCTCGATCCGCCTTGGACCCAGGTCCCGACCCAGGCCCAGGTCAATGCGGCCTGGCCCAGGGAGGCGGCGGGACTGGCGTCCGGCCAGGCGGCCCTGCGTTGCGGCCTTGATCGCACGGGACGGCTGCGCGGCTGCGACGTGATCTCGGAAAGTCCGCGCGGCAAGGGTTTCGGCAAGGCGGCCCTGGCGCTGTCGAAGGCCTTCGGCGTCACCTTCGCGCCCGAGGACGCCAAGGCGGCGAGAGACCTCAAGGTCGACGTGCCCTTCCGCTTCCGCGATCCGGCCACGCCCGACACGCGCAAGCTCACCAGGCCGCGCTGGATCCGCACCCTGACGCCCGAGGGCATGGCGTCGGTCTATCCCGAGGCGGCCCTCAAGGCGGGCGTGCGCAAGGGCGAGGCCGCGGCGAGCTGCACGGTTACCGCAGGCGGCGAATTGACCAGCTGCCAGACGGTCCGCGAAAGCCCCGCCGGCCTCGACTTCGGCGCCGCGGCGATCAAGGCGGCCGCGGTCATGCGCATGAACCCGTGGACCAAGGAAGGCGACACCGTCGACGGCCTGGTCATCACCCTGCCCATCACCTTCACCCTGGAGGAGGACGCCCCGTCCGCCGGCAAGTAGGCCTGCCCCCCCGCGGCTGCTTCCCCGCCTTGCGTGCGGCGAGCATGAGGCGTACGGGAACCACGCTCCGCGCGGTAAGCGGACAACAGTCTTCAGGAGAGCGCGATGGGTTACCGGGTCGCCGTGGTCGGCGCCACGGGCAATGTGGGCCGCGAGATGTTCAACATCCTCGAGGAAGTCAAATTCCCCGTGGACAAGATGCACGCCATCGCCAGCCGCAAATCCATTGGCGTGGAAGTCTCGTATGGCAGCGAGATCGTTCGTTGCGAAGATCTGGAGCAGTTCGACTTCTCGACCGTCGACATCGTGCTGATGAGCGCGGGCGGCGCGATCTCGAAGGCCTGGGGCGAGAAGATCGGCGCGGCCGGCCCGATCGTCATCGACAATTCCAGCCACTTCCGGATGGATCCTGACGTGCCGCTGGTCGTGCCGGAAGTGAACCCGAACGCGGTCGACAAGCTGCCCAAGAACATCATCGCCAACCCCAACTGCTCGACCGCGCAGCTGGTGGTGGTGCTGGCGCCGCTGCACGCCGAGGCCAAGATCAAGCGCGTCGTCGTCTCGACCTACCAGTCGGTGTCCGGCGCGGGCAAGGAGGGCATGGACGAGCTTTGGGACCAGACCAAGGGCGTCTTCGTCCTGGGCGCCCCGCCGCCCAAGAAGTTCACCAAGCAGATCGCCTTCAACGTCATCCCGCACATCGATGTGTTCATGGAGGACGGCTACACGAAGGAAGAGTGGAAGATGATGGCCGAGACCAAGAAGATCTTGGATCCGGCGATCAAGCTGACCGCCACCGCCGTGCGCGTGCCGGTCATGGTCGGTCACGCCGAGTCGGTGAACATCGAGTTCGAAACGCCGCTGGACGAGGACGATGTCCGCGAGATCCTGCGCGACGCCGACGGCGTGGTGGTGGTCGACAAGCGCGAGGACGGCGGCTACATGACGCCCAAGGAAAGCGCCGGCGAGTTCCCGGTCTATGTGTCGCGCATCCGCACCGACCCGACCGTCGAGAACGGCATCGCCCTTTGGTGCGTGGCCGACAATCTGCGCAAGGGCGCGGCCCTGAACGCCGTGCAGATCGCCCAGCTGCTGCACGACAAGGGCCTGATCAAGCAGAAGACCCCGGCCTAAGACGACCAAGCCGTCGTCCTCCGCCGGAAGCGGAGGACGACGGAGCGGCCCCAGGGCCAAGCTACCAGACCTCCGCAAGATGCGGGCGGGCGGCGACCTCCCCATGTGCGAGAAGCCTCCGAAAGGTTTGGATCATGCCACCCAGTTCCAGCTCACAGACCGAAGGCCGCTCGGCCTACGCCGCCGGCGTCGGCTGTTACGTGCTCTGGGGTTTTCTGCCCCTCTATTTCCATCTGCTGTCCAACCTGGACGTCTCCTCGTGGGAGATGATCGCCCACCGCTCGCTGTGGTCGGTGCTGTGGGCCGGCGGCCTGGTCCTGATCGCCAAGCAGGGCGGCCAAGTCGCCCAGGTGCTGCGCCAGCCGCGCACCCTGGGCGTGCTGCTTCTGTCGACCCTGGCGATCTTCAGCAACTGGACGATCTACGTCTTCGCGGTGAACGCCGGCCACGTGATCGAGGCAAGCCTGGGCTATTATATCAACCCGCTGATGAACATGGCCGCCGGCGCCCTGCTGTTCCGCGAACGGATGACCGGCGAGGGCAAGGTCGCGATCGGCTTCGCGGCCGCCGGCGTGGCCATCCAGACCATCGCCCTGGGGCACCTGCCCATCGTCTCCCTGGGTCTGGCCCTGACCTTCTGCGCCTACGCCATCCTGCGAAAGCAGGTGAAGGCCGACGCCCAGACCGGCCTGTTCGTCGAGTGCGCCTATCTGGCCCTGCCGGGCCTGGCCTATGTGCTGTACCTGCAGCAGAGCGGCCAGGGTCATTTCGGCGGCGGCGCCGGCGTCACCGGCCTGCTGGCCCTGGCCGGCCCGGCCACCGTCGTGCCGCTGGCCCTGTTCGCCTGGTCCGCCCGCCGGCTGCCGCTCAGCGCCGTCGGCTTCCTGCAGTTCATCGCCCCGACGCTCCAGTTCCTGCTGGGCGTGGCGTTCGGCGAGCCGTTCACCCCGCTGCGGGCCCTGTCTTTCGTGTTCATCTGGCTGGGCGTGGCCACCTTCGCCTATGGGGCCTGGAAGAAGACCCGGGCCCTGGCGCCGGCGTGAGGACCGCGCCATGGTCACGGCCATGGACGATGAGCGAATCTCCAAGGGGCGCGGCCGGCTGATCCTGGCCGCGACCGTTCTGGGCTCCAGCCTGGCCTTCATCGACGGCTCGGTCGTCAATGTCGCCCTGCCCACGATCCGCCAAGCCCTGGACGCCCGGCCCGACGAGATCCAGTGGATCGTCAACGCCTACCTGCTGCTGCTCGGCGCCCTGGTGCTGATCGGCGGCTCGGCCGGCGACCGCTGGGGCCGGCGCAGGGTGTTCGTCGCGGGCGTGGCCCTGTTCGCCCTCGCCTCGCTGGCCTGCGCCGCCGCGCCCGGCGTCGGCTGGCTGATCGCCGCCCGCGCCCTGCAGGGCGTCGCCGCCGCCCTGGTCACGCCCGCCAGCCTGGCCATCCTGGGCGCGACCTTCGATGAGGCGCGGCGCGGACCGATGATCGGGGCCTGGGCCGGGTTCGGCGCGGTGACCGGCGCTCTGGGACCTGTGCTGGGCGGCTGGCTGGTCGACGCGGTGTCGTGGCGCGCCGTCTTCCTGATCAACCTGCCGATCGCCGCCGCCACCGTCTGGCTGACCTTGAAGGCCGTACCCGAGAGCCGCGATCCGGACGTCGAGCGCCTGGACTGGCGCGGGGCCATCCTGGCCGCAGGCGGGCTCGGCGCCCTGACCTGGGGCCTGACGGCGGCCGGCGAACGCGGCTGGAACAGCCCCGCCGTCTGGGGCGCCATCGCCGCCGGCGTCGCCATCCTGGTCGGTTTCGTGACGCTGCAAGGGCGCGAGGCGCATCCGATGATGCCGCTGTCGCTGTATCGCTCGTCCACCTTCAGCGGCGCCAACCTGCTGACCCTGGCGCTGTATTTCGGCCTGACCGGAGCGCTGTTCTTCCTGCCCTACGAGCTGATCGCCAGGCACGGCTACAAGGCCGCCCAGGCCGGAGCGACCCTGCTGCCGCTGTCGGCGGTGATGGGAACGCTGTCGGGCGTCGCCGGCCGCGTGGCCGACAAGGTCGGGGCGCGAGCCATGTTGACCGTCGGCCCGATCACGGCCGGGGTCGGCTTCTCTCTGCTGGGCGGCCCCTGGCTGGCGAATGGATTCTGGACCGGCGTGCTGCCCGGCCTGCTGGTGCTGGCCCTGGGAATGACGATCAGCGTCGCGCCCCTGACCAGCACGGTGATGGCCGCCGTCGCCTCCAGCCATGCGGGCGTCGCGTCGGGAATCAACAACGCCGTCGCCCGTGTCGCCGGCCTGCTGGCCGTGGCGGTGCTGGGCCTGATCTATTTCGCGCCCGGAGGCGGCGGCTATCCGTGGGTGATGGGGATCAGCGCCGGCGCGGCGATCACGGCCGGCCTCGTCGGCGCGGCGACGATCAGAACCCCGACCTCTAGAACCGATGCGCGAGACCGACGACCAGCTCCAGGTCAGGAGTCCGGCGGTTGAGGCCGACATAGGCCGAAGCGTCCAGCTGGACATCGTGCAACGCCTTGGGCGTCCAGGCGGCGGTCAGGTCGAAGCTGGCCTGGGTCACGTGGCCGGACGGATCCTCGTCGCGGTCGACCCACAGCTCCGCGCCCAGGTTCACCGAGCCGACCGCGCGGCCGACGCCGCCGGCCAGGGCGTAGCCGGCGTGGCGGCCAGAGCCCGAGGCGTTGGGCCGGGCGTCCAGCTCGGGCGACAGGCTCAATGACCACTCGCCGGTCAGCGGGATCGAGACGGGAACGATCACCCCGCCCTGCCAGGCGTCGTCGCCGATCCCGCTGGAACCGGTCGGCGCGACGACGAACGGCTGGACGGCGATCGACAGGCCGTCGCCCGCGGGGTTCTTCAGCGACCACCGCAAAGCCGCGCCGAAGTCGCCGGAGCCCGAGACGGTCGAGACGACGCCGTGATCCTTGGTGCGGACGCGTTCATAGAGCGTCCAGCTGAGCTGACCCTCGACGGTCGAGGTCAGGCCCAGCCGCAGCTCCAGCCCGCCATAGGCGATGTCATGCGTCGAGACGCCGCCGCCCTTGTCCAGCGTGGCGTCGACGCCGCTGACCTCGAGCTGGAAACGGCCCGGGTCAAGCACGCACGGCGGCGAACCCTTGCCCGGACGGTCGGGACAGAAGTCGCGCTCTTCGGCATGGGCGACGCCCGAGAGGACCCCGAAGGCCAGGACGATCGAAGCGATGCGGACCATGCGTCTCTCCATGGCGGGCGACGCTGCAGGTTAAGCTTCAACTCGGCCTAAAGGCTAGCATACGCCGCCTCGATCAGGCGGACCGCGCGCGGGTCGCCGATCAGGGCGGCGCCCTGCTTGTTCATCACATAGGCCCCTGAAACGCCGCGCGTCGGGTCGGCGAACGCGCACGAGCCGCCCCAGCCGGAGTGGCCGAACGCCTCGGCCGTGGGGCCGTAATACAGGTTGGGCTCGTTGCGCATGAAGCCCGCGCCCCAGCTGATCTCGTAGGGCAGGACCAGGTCCTGGCCGCGGATGCGCTCGGCGCTGGCGGCCTTGATCCCGGCCGGCGTCAGGATCGAGCGGCCGTCCAGGCTGCCGCCGCTCGCCAGGGCGCCCATCAGGCGAGCCAGGGCCGGGGCGGTGGCGTGGCCGTTGGCCGAGGGGATCTCGACCCGCCGCCACTCGGCGGCGCTGCGTCCGCCCGGCGAGGACCAGGGCTTCAGGAAGGCCGCCTGCAAGGCGGGGGTGATCTCTCCGAACTGCGGCATGGCCGTCGGGCGCATCAGGTCGGCGACGCGACCGTGTTCGCTGTCGGGCAGGCCGATCCAGATATCGAGGCCCAGGGGCTGGGCGATGTCCTCTCGCAGGGCCGTCCCCATGGTCCGGCCGTCGACGCGGCGGAAGATCTCGCCGGCGATGTAGCCGTAGGTGACCGGGTGATAGCCGCTGGCCGAGCCGATCGGGAAAAGCGGGGCCATGGCCGCCAGCTTGGCGCACGCAGCGTCCCAGTCGAACCAGATCGCCGGATCGGTCTCGTCCGGGAAGCCCGAAAGTCCCGCCTGGTGCGACAGGGCCTGCTCGACCGTGACCTCGCCCTTGCCGTTCTGGGCGAACTCCGGCCAGACGTCGGCGACGGGCTGGTCGTAGGCCAGGCGCCCCTCGTCGACCAGGCGCGCGACCAGCAGGGCCGCCACGGCCTTGGTGGTCGAGAACAGGGCGGTCAGGGTGTCCGGGCCGAAGGCGACCTCGCGCTTGCGGTCGGCGAAGCCGCCCATCAGGTCGAGGACGATCTCGCCGTCGACGGCGAACGAAAAGCGCGCGCCCAGTTCGCCGCTGTTCTCGAAATTGGCTTCGAAGGCGTCGCGGACGCGGGCGAAGCGGTCGGGGCAGAAGCCGGTGATTTCGACGGTCATGATCAGGCCAGCCGTTCGATGCGGACGGTCGGCGAGGTCTGCTTGATGCGCGCGGCCATGGCCACGATCGGCAGTTCGGGGGCGTTCCAGATATTGGCTGCCGTGACGGTCTCGGCCACGCCGCCCACGGCGCGGGCCAGGCCGTACGAGAAGGTCTGCCCTTCCAGGATCGAAGCGGCGTAGAGGGCGGTCAAAAGGTCGCCGGTGCCGTTGGGCGAGCGCTCGGCCTTGGCGTGGGCGGCCAGCCAGGCTTCCTTCTTGTCGGCCAGGACGACGCCGATCTCGGCCCCGCGATGGACCGAGGACACCAGGGTCGTCTTGCCCAGCAGCCGCGTGGCCTTCATGGCCGAGACGGGGTCGCGGCAGTCCGTGCCGGTCAGCTTCTGCAGCTCCCAGGCGTTGCAGGCCACGACGTCGGCGCGGGGGATCAGGTCGGCGACGATCTCGTCGGCGGTCTCGGTCGGGATGTACAGGCCCTTGCCGGCGTCGCCCATGGTCGGGTCGACGATGACCACCGGTCGGCGAGTGGCCGCGCCCTGCGGACGGGGGCTCTCGCGCACCGCGTCGATGACCCGCGCGGCGGCTCGGGCCTGGGCGGCGGTGGCGAAGTAGCCGGTGATGACCAAGTCGACGAGACCGAACAGGCCGTTGGCCTCGATGCCGTCCAGCATGCCCTCGAACACCTCGATCGGCACGGGTGCGCCGCCGGGGATGCCCCAGCCGGGGTGACGGCCGTACAGCACCGTCGGCACGACCATCGAGTCGATCTTGAACTGCGCCAGGGCGGTGGCCTGGGCCGTCGCGCCCACCTGGCTGCCGGCGACATGGCTGGAAAGGATCAAGGCTAGCGGCATGTCAAAGCGATTAGCCGAGCAATGCGGACTTGAACAGGGCGGTTTTGAACAGAGCCCGAAAAGAGAACGGCCCGCCGTCGCCGGCGGGCCTTCCCATTGGAAAGTCAGACAATTTCCGTAACGGAAGCGTCACGCATTCTAGTGACGCGCGCCTGCGTCCTAGTAGCGGTAGTGGTCCGGCTTGAACGGCCCCTTTTCCGGCACGCCGATGTAGTCGGCTTGGTCCTTGCGCAGGGTCGAGAGCTTGGCGCCCAGCTTCTCCAGGTGGAGGAAGGCGACCTTCTCGTCCAGGTGCTTGGGCAGGGTGTAGACCTCGTTCTTGTAGGCGTCCTTGTTGGTCCACAGTTCGATCTGGGCCAGGGTCTGGTTGGTGAACGAGGCCGACATCACGAACGAGGGGTGGCCGGTGGCGTTGCCCAGGTTCACCAGGCGGCCTTCCGACAGCACGATCAGCTTCTTGCCGTCCGGGAATTCCACGTGGTGGACCTGCGGCTTGATCTCGTCCCACTTGTAGTTGCGCAGGGCGGCGATCTGAATTTCGCTGTCGAAGTGGCCGATGTTGCAGACGATGGCGTTGTTTTTCATCTTCCGCATGTCGTCCAGCGTGATGACGTCCTTGTTGCCGGTCGCCGTCACGAAGATGTCTGCCTTGTCGGCGACGTCGCCCAGGGTCTGGACCTCGTAGCCTTCCATCGCCGCCTGCAGGGCGCAGATCGGGTCGATCTCGGTGACGATCACGCGGGCGCCGCCTTGGCGCAGCGAGGCGGCCGAGCCCTTGCCCACGTCGCCGTAGCCGCAGACCACCGCGACCTTGCCCGAGAGCATGACATCGGTGCCACGACGGATCGCGTCGACCAGCGATTCACGGCAGCCGTACAGGTTGTCGAACTTCGACTTCGTGACGCTGTCGTTGACGTTGATCGCCGGGAACGGCAGGTCGCCCTTGGCGGCCATCTGGTACAGGCGGTGCACGCCCGTGGTGGTCTCTTCCGAGACGCCGCCGATCGCCGAGCGGATGGCCGAATAGAAGCCCGGCTTCTCGGCCAGGTACTTCTTCATCACGGCGTAGAGGGCTTCTTCTTCCTCGTTCTGCGGATTGTCGAGGATCGACGGATCCTTCTCGGCCTTGGGGCCCAGCACGCAGAGCAGGGTGGCGTCGCCGCCGTCGTCCAGGATCAGGTTCGGATAGCCGCCGTCGTGCCACTCGAAGATCTTGTGGGCGTATTCCCAGTACTCGACCAGGTTCTCGCCCTTGAACGCGAAGACCGGGATGTTGGCGGCGGCGATGGCGGCCGCGGCGTGATCCTGGGTGGAGAAGATGTTGCACGAGGCCCAGCGCACCTCGGCGCCCAGGGCCGTCAGCGTCTCGATCAGCACGGCGGTCTGGATGGTCATGTGCAGGCTGCCGGCGATGCGGGCGCCCTTCAGGACCTGCTTGGGGCCGTACTCGGCGCGCGTGGCCATCAGGCCCGGCATCTCGGTTTCGGCGATGGCGATTTCCTTGCGGCCGTAGTCGGCGAGCGAGATGTCCTTGACGATGTAGTCGGCCACGTGCGGCTCCTGCGTCGTTGAAGTCGTGTGAGAAAGGGTCTTGGGCGGGGCTTATACAACCGCGAGCCCTTCCGAGCAATTAACGCATAAAGATATCTTTATGTCCGACGATCAATGGTCCCGCGTGCGGTAGGTCATGACCCAGAAGTCCTCCGGCAGCATGCGGCAGACCGAGAGCTCGGTCCGCTCGACCAGGACGAAACCCTTGCCAGTCCAGGCGTAGGTCGTCTCGCCGCAATCGGCCAGGCCCCGCCCCTTGGCATAGGCGTAGAGCATCTGGTTGTCGGTATCGAACGCGGCGTTGGTCGCCAGGGCGCGCTCGGCGACGTCGCCTGGGCCGCCAAGATCGACGAGCCGCACATGGCCGCCCTTCTCGTCGGCCAGCACCAGGGCCGAGCTGCTCTGATAGGCGCCGAACCAGCAAGGCACGACCCACAGCACCAGGCCGGGGGCTAGCCGGTTCGACGTCGGGCCATCTGGCGGATCGGCCTGGCAATCTAGGGGCTTGAGCGCGGCCTTCACCGCCGCCGAGGGCGTATCCGTCAGGCCGGCCTGGCTGACCGGCTTGGCGGGGCGGACCAGGGGCGCCAGCGGCGGCGCGGACATGGCCGAGGCCGGAGACGGCCCCTTGGCCACCACGGCGGTGACGCCGCCCACGCGCTTCTGGCGATCGTCGATCCAGCGTAGGGCCGCCGACAGCCCGGCCAGGGACAGGGTGGCGACGGTGCGTTCGCCGGCCTTGGCCTCCAGCGCCTGCCCGCGTAGCAGCGCAGCCAGCACCGCCGGCGTGTCCGCTTCGGCGATCGGCCAGCGGCGGTACTCGTCGTCGGCGCCTTCGGGCTGGCCGGTGCGGGCCACGACCTTGCCGTCGACCGCCAGGCTTAGCGGACCGCTGACACCCTTGGCCGGATCGGGACCGATGTTGACGTCAAGCTCGGCGCTCGCGTCGGCATCGGCCTCGCGACGCAGGCGCAGCACCGCGCCCTCCTCGGCGTCGGGCGGAAAGCCATAGGCCGTACACGCGCGGACGTTGTCGCAGACGGCCCACCAGTCCTTGAAATCCGCCTCGCCGTCCCCGGCGAAGGCCGGAGCCGCCAGCAGCAGGCCCGCCATGACACCGAGCAGCGCGCGCATCACATCCTCCTCTCCAGGTCTCGCCTTCATAACGCCATTTCACGCCAATCCGACACCTTGACAGGGGCGAGGCGGACCGGACTAATCCCAAGGTTGAGGGAGACAATGATGCTGGGCGCCCTTCTCTTCACTCTTCTCGCTTCACCCCAACCCAGCGCGCTCGGCGCCGCCGGTCTGAGATAAGGCGATGGAGACCGCCGTCCAGACCCACGACGCGTCGGGACTGACGGGGCGGAAGTTCCGCATCAAGGCGCCCTTCGCCAACCCCAAGACCTCGAAATATCCAGCCTTCAAGCAGTCGGCGCAGTGGACCTACGATCCCGACAGGCAGGCGATGGTCACCGCGATCGGCCTGGGCGAGATCACCGACAAGAATTTCAACGGCTTCGAGGCCGCCAAATTGGGCGCCATGCCGCCGTTGCAGTCGCTGTTTTTCGACGTCGACGCGCGCCGGCAGCCCGTGCGGTTCCTGACGCAGGTGCAGGACGCCGAGATCCGCGAGGCCGGGTTCACGACCTACGCGGTCAGCTACGGCCTGGCGATCCCGTTCCAGGCGGACGGCCCCTCGGCCTTGCCGGCCGGCTTCTCGCCGCTGGTCGTCAACCTGACCAAGGGCTCGAGCAAGGAGGCGTCGCTCTGGGCGGCGGGGATGGCCGTGGTCTTCGAAGGCCGGATCACCGACGCCGGCGGGAACGGCGTGTTCTGCAGCGACTATCATGGGCAGGTCGGGGTCGACGAGGTCACCGGCCGGACCCGTCTCGCGGTCGAAGACGAGCAGTGCTTCATCACGGCCCGCATCGAGCGCGTCCAGGTGATCCGCAACGGCCAGCTCCTGGCCGAGTGGAGCAAGCCGCCGGCCAAGCCCTACTGAGCTAGAAGCCCAGCTCCGGCTGCATGGCCCCGGGCTGCTGGGTCTCGGGCAGGTGGCAGGTAAAGGTCGAGCCGGCGCCCGGCTCGCTTTCCAGCGCCACCCAGCCGCCGTGCAGCTCGACCAGCGCCTTGACCAGGGCCAGGCCCAGGCCGGGACCGCCGCGATCGCGGCCGACGAAGCGGTCGAAGATGTGGGCCTGGACGTGGAACGGCACGCCCCGGCCGGTGTCCGAGACGTCCAGGCGAACCTCGCCCAGGGCCCGGCGGGCCTGCAGCGTCACGCGGCCGCCGGGCGGGGTCTGGCGCAGGGCGTTCTCGACCAGATGGTCCATGGTCTGGGCCAGGCGCTTGGCGTCGCCGCGGATCAGGCCGACGTCCTCCTCGCACTCGACCGCCAGGGTGACCGCGCCCAGCTGGGCGTCCTTCAGGGCGCGTTCCTGCGCATTGAGCAGCAGGTCCGAGACGCGGATGTCCTCGATCTCCAGCGCCATCTCGCCGGCGTCGATCTGGGCCATGTCCAGCACGTCGTCGATCGAGCGAGCCAGCTGGGTGGCGGCGGCGCGCACGGCGGCCACATGGTTGCGGCCGCGCTCGGAAATGCCGTCGGCGCGCTCCAGCAGCTCGGAATAGCCGATGATCGTCGTCAGCGGCGTGCGCAGTTCGTACGAGACGTTCCCGACGAAATCACGCTTCAGCCGCTCGGCCTCGGCCAGGGCGGCCGAGCGATCCGCCAGGGCGCTCTGCAGGTCGCGGGTGTCGGTGACGTCGGCGAAGGCGATCAGGGTCGCGCCGTCGGGCAGGGGGCGGCTCTGATAGACCACGATACGGTCGTCCGAGGTGCGGACCTCCCCCGAGGTCGGGGCGCGCATCTGCGGATCGGGATCGGCCACCCGGCCCTTCAGCTCGCGCCAGAAGGCCAGGTCGTGCAGGCGCGGCACGCAAAGCTCGACCACGCCCTCGAAGTCGCCGGCCGCCTCGAGCGCGAAGGCGCTGACGTTCCAGAAGGTCTCGAAGGCCTCGTTATGCAGGCGCAGGCGGCCGTCCGAGCCGAACACGGCGACGGCGTCGTTCAGCTTGTCCAGCGTCGCCTGCTGCACCTGGATCAGGGCGTTGTACTGGGCCTTCAGGCGCAGCTCGCCGGTGATGTCGGAATAGATCAGCAGCATGCCGCCCAGCGGGTGGGGCTGGCGGACCACCTTCAGGGTTCGGCCGTCGGGCAGGTGCCACAGGTCGTCGGCCTGAGGTCCCAGGTCCTCGTAGCGGGCCAACTCGGCGGCCTTCCAGCCGGCATAGTCGATGGTCTCGGGCAGGCGACGGCGCTGGCGCAGGCGGTCCAGCACCTCGCCGTGGGTCGGACGCTCGTCCAGCCAGGCCCGCTCCAGGCCCCACAGTTCGGCGAAGGCGGTGTTGTGGTACGATAGTCGCCGCGTCTGGCTGAAGATCGCCACGGCCTCGGCGATATGGTTCAGGGTCTCGTCGTGGGCCTCGACGTGCTTGCGGAAGGCGTCGCGGACGTCCTCGATCTCGGTGACGTCGGCGCAGAACACCCCCACCCCGCCGCCTTCCAGAGGCTGGGCCGAGAGGCGGAACGCGCGGCGACGGCCTTCCAGATTGATCCAGCGCAGAGCCTCGCGGCGCTCGCCCTTCTCGACAGCCTCGACGACCAGGGCGTCGGCGGCGCGGTCAAAGCTCTTGCCAGCCAGGGCCGAGGCCGAGGCCGAGGTCGCGCCGACCGCACGGATGAAGGCGTCGTTGCCCCAGGCCGGCTGGCCATCGGCCCCGGCGATCCAGGCGGGCTCGGCGACGCTGTCGACGAAGGCGGCGAAGCGGGTCGCCGACGGCAGGCCGGCGTCACCGCCGCTGGCGGGGGCCAGGCGCAGCCAGGCCAGGGCCCCGGCCGTGCGACCCTCGACCGAGATCCAGCCGCCGGCGGCGCGGGCCTCGAACACGCAGGCCTCGCCGCGCTCGAACAGGGCTGAAAGCTTGTGGGCGTGATCGGGATCGGCCTGGCCCAGGGCCGCGACCACCGCCTCGACATCGGTCGCCACGCCCAGAACGCGGGCGCAGGCGGCCAGGCCCTCGGCCCCGGCGACCAGATGCGGACGGCCGCCCTCGACGGCCAGCACGGCCGTATCGAACGCCTCGATCCAGGCCGGCGTGTCGTCGCCGCCGCCCTGCTGGATCAGCCGGGTCTTGAGCGCTGCGATGCGCGCCTCGAAGCTACGGCGCTGGCCGAGCGACCACAGGGTCACACAAATAGCCAGGCAAACCGCGCCGGCCGCCGCCGCGAGGATCAGGTCGTACGAAGTCATCAGGCGCGTCGCTTACCCCTGCGGGTCCCCAGCGGATCGTCGAATCAGAATCCCAGATTAGTCGGGCCATGACCAGAGCGCGATCAAGGCGAGGTGTGACGGGCGGTCGCGATTTCGTCGAGACACCCGCTGGCTTAACGCTCCAATCGCTCTATTTGGAGGCTTATGACCTGGTCAGAACGCCTCGCCCCATCGCTCGACGACTTCGCCGTCCTGGCCAAACAGGCCTTCGACGCCCTGCCCGACGGCTTTCGCAAGTTGTCCGGCGATGTGGTGATCCGGGTCGACGACTTTCCGGCCGAGGACGTGCTGGACAGCCTGGGCATCGAGGACCCGTTCGAACTGACGGGCCTCTACCAGGGTGTGGACCTGGGACGCCGCTCGGTGCTGGACTACGGGACGGAGCCGTCACGGGTGTTCCTGTACCGACGTCCGATCCTCGACGAATGGGCCGAACGCGGCGACGTCAGCCTCGGCGATCTGATCACCCACGTGCTGGTCCATGAAATCGGCCACCATTTCGGCCTGTCGGACGACGACATCCACCGCATCGAGGACGAAGCGTGAGCCCTAATCCCAGCGAACTCTTCGACACCGAAGCCTGGCGCGAGCGCATGGACGAGCGCTGGTTCGACACCGGCGCGGCCATGGCCGAAGCCGGCGCCGTCGACCTCGTGGCCATCGAGGACGAGAAGGTCACCGCCCACGTCACCGGCAGCGTCGGCGACCTCTATGTCGTGCAGCTGCGGGCCCCGGCCGGCGAAGGGACCTGCACCTGTCCTGGCTTCGAGAAGTTCGGCGCCTGCAAGCACCAGGCGGCCGTGGTGATGGCGGCCAATGCGGCCGATCTCGGCAAGGTACGCGACCGCATGGCCCGCCTGCGCGACGGCCTCGCCGTGGACAGCAAGGACGCCCTGATCGAACGCCTGGCCGAACTGGCGCGCGTGCAGCCCGCAGTTTTGGCGGCGCTGGAAGGCGCGCGGGACTAGTCCAGCTTCATGCCGGGCGGCGGCGGCGAGCGCGTTTGCGGACAGGTCGGCGAGGTGTCGAAATGGGCCTTGTATTCGGCGAACCCGCCGGGGAATCCCATCGCCTTGCGCCGCGCGTCGAGCTGGTCGGCGTCCTCGATCGGATAGGGCCGCCATTTGCCGCCGTCACAGCGGAACTGCGAGCCGTAGCGCTGGGGCCTTCCCTCCGAAATCGCCACGCGGTCGAACATCATGCCGTAGTTCTGGCCATCGAATTCGCCGACCGGGACAAGTTTTTCCAGGGTCGGCAAGAAGCGCTTCTGGGTCTCGACGTCCGAGTGCTGGACGATGTGGAAGGCCGTTTCGGCCGCCTTGCCGTACTTGCTGCGCAGGAACCAGCCTTCCGGCGGCGCCATGGCCAGCAGGGCCTTGAGGTTCTCGTCGTCAACGGCCTCGATCCGGGCCGAGGCGGCGTTCAGGGCCCTGGAGCGATCGGCCTCGGGGATACGGCCGAAGTCGAAGCTGGTGATGATCCGGCGGGGCGCCTGGTCCAGCTCCCTTAGACGCGCCAAGCGCTCGACATCGGTCTGGGCTGGCGGCAGCGCCGCGTTCTGCTCTCGCGCCTTGGCGATGGACTGCTCGATCGCCGTGATCAGCTCGCGCCCCTCCGGCGACGTGGGCAGGTCGGCGGCAATCGTCGCGGCAAGGATCATCCAGAGCATGCGCATCCCCTCGTCGCGGCGACGCTGACGAGCGACGGTGGCGGATTAGGGGCGAGCGAGCGCCGCGCCGCCACCCTGGGTAGGATTTAGAGGAAATCGTCAATCGCGGCGCGCTTCCGCTTCGGCTTGGGCCGCTCCCACATCACGCCGGGATAGCCTTTCAACGGGACCAGCTTGCCCCCGCCATAGGCCCAGTCCGGCGCCTCATCGAGCGCGGTGTGATAACGCGCCTCGCGGCCGGTGCGGCCCGCGAACAGGGCGCGCGGCAAGTTGATCATGGTCGGAGCGCGCTTGCGTTCCATGGCCAGCGGCGCGCCGCAGCGGCGGCAGAAGCTCCGGGTCGTCCCCTCATGCTCGTAGCGGGCGACGAGGTCCTCGCCCTCCAGCCAGCGAAAGCGGCTGCGATAGCTGCCGACATAGGTGACATAGGCGCAGCCCTGGGCGCGGCGGGCCTGAGTCGAGTGGTCGTGGAAGGCCCAACGCGCCGGCACGCCGATCGCCAGCCGCACCGCCCCGCAGGCGCACGATCCTTCGGCTTCCTCGGCGGGCGGCTTGAGGGGTTTGGGCATGGCGGGGCTCCGGGCTGGTCGTTTCCGAATAAACCTCATTGCTGCCAGATCTGTCAGGAGTTCGCCTTGACCCCGCGCGCCGCCCGGCGGCCTGCTGTGGGCGGGGAGGAACGCCACATGGCCACCTGGTACGAACGCCACATCCTGCCAAGGCTGCTATGCTGCGCCTGTGACGCGCCGGCCATCCGCGAGCAGCGCCGGAAGATCGCGCCCCTGGCCCGCGGGCGCGTGCTGGAACTGGGCGTCGGCGGTGGGCTGAACCTGGCCTTCTACGACCCCGGGGCCGCGACCAGCGTCACCGGCGTCGACCCATCCCTCGAGCTGCGGGCGATCGCCGAGGCCGCTCCACGCGCCGAGGGCCTGGCGGTCGAGATCATGGCCGGCGAGGCCGAGCGGCTGCCGTTCGAAGACGCCAGCTTCGACACCGTGCTCTGCACCTTCACCCTGTGCTCGGTCCGCTCGACCGCCGACGTGCTGGCCGAGGCGCGGCGGGTGCTGCGCCCCGATGGCCGGTTCCTGTTCTGCGAGCACGGCCTTTCGCCCGACGAGGGGGTCGTGCGCTGGCAGAAGCGCCTGGAGCCGATCTGGACGCGCCTGGCGGGCGGCTGTCACCTGACCCGACCGGTCTCGTCGGCGATCATGGCGGCCGGCTTCACCCTCGACGAAAGCCGGCGGTTCTACATGGACAAGGTCCCCCGCCCGATGGGCTGGTGCGAGCAGGGCGTGGCGCGGCGGGGCTAGAGGCCCTTCAACACCCGCTCCACCCAGGCCGGCACGACCTCGCTGGCCGGGCCGTAGCGCTTCTCGTCGAACACATAGGCATTGGCCGAGGGCTCCAGATTGATCTCGCAGGTCGCGATACCCATCGCCCGCGCCTCGGTCACGAAGCCGGCTGCCGGATAGACCGAGCCCGAGGTCCCGATCGAGACGAAGAGGTCGGCGGCGGCCAAGGCGTCCTCGATCTCGTCCATGTAGAGCGGCGTCTCGCCGAACCAGACGACATGCGGCCGCGCCCCGCCATCGCGGCCGCAGGCCTCGCAGACGGCCTCGGCGGTCAGAGGCTCGGCGTCAGGCCGCGTGGCCTGACAGTGATGGCAGCGGGTGACGGCCAGCTCGCCGTGCATGTGGATCACGCGCCGAGAGCCGGCCTTCTCGTGCAGGTCGTCGACGTTCTGGGTGCAGAGCCACAACGCGTCGCCCCGCGCCTCCAGCTCGCTTTCCAGCCGGGCCAGGGCGACGTGCGCCGCATTCGGCGTCGCGCCCGCCAGGTTGGCGCGGCGGGCGTTGTAGAAGTCACGCACCAGGGTGGGGTTGCGGGCGAAACCCTCGGGCGTGGCGACCTCGGAGAGATCGTACTTCGTCCACACGCCATCCTTGTCGCGGAAGGTGCCCAGGCCGCTCTCGGCCGAAATGCCGGCCCCGGTAAGCACGAAGATCCTCATTCCGTCTCCTGACTAGAGCGCGACTGCAAACCTGACGCCTCCGTCATTTTTCCGTTGACCGACGTCAAGAGTTGAGTTGACAGTGTTCAGATAGCCGAAGGCCGCACAAGACGGACCCCGGCGAGATGAATGTCGACCGGCCGATAGGGAGCGCCGCAATGACCGACCAAATCTCTAAAGATCGGAACATCACCAAGGACGCCATGTACGACGCGGTGGCGCCGGACGACTTCGAGTCGATGCTCGAACTCGACCGCTACGGCAACCGCTCCAGCGCCTTCGACAAGATCATCTCGGCCACCCACGACCACTTCTGGGATCCGCTGGACAAGGCCTATATCGATTTCGACGAACCGTTCGACATGGAGAACCAGGCGCTGGTTCCCGAGGATCTGGTGATCGCCCTGTCGACCGACTACGTCTCCGATCACCTCAGCGATCCCAAGCAGCGCATCCGCTTCATCAATCAGTCGGTGCTGCGCAGCTTCTCGTCGATCCTGCACGGCGAGCAGGGCGCGCTGAACCTGTCGGCCAGCCTGTGCCACGTGCTGAAGGACCAGGGCGCCCAGGAATACGCCGCCAACCAGACGCGCGAGGAAGCCCGCCACGTCACGGCCTTCGCCAAGTACATCAAGGCCCGCTGGGGCAAGCCGGTCGAGTGCGGCCCGGCCCTGAAGACCCTGCTGGTCGAGATCATCGGCGCGCCCGAGGTCTACAAGAAGATCATCGGCATGCAGATGCTGGTGGAAGGCCTGGCCATGGGCGCCTTCGCCACCTTCTTCAACAAGATCAACGACCCGGTCGGCAAGAAGCTGCTGCAGCTCGTCATGACCGACGAGGCCTTCCACCACAAGTTCGGGAAGATCTGGGCCGACCGCACGGTGCCCAAGCTGAGCCCCGAGGAGCACGCCATCATCGAGGACTGGGCGGCGCACTGCTTCCAGACCCTGCTGTTCAACCTGGTCTCGCCGCATCAGCAGCTGGACCTCTACCGCGAGTTCGGCCTGGATCCGGACAAGGTGGTCGAGGAGTACGGGAAGATCATGACCGACGACCTGCGTCGGGAGAACATGAAGGAGCAGACCAACATCTTCCGGGTGCTGGTCAAGACCCTGCTCAACGCCGGCATCATCACCGACCGCACCAAGGCGTTCTACGCCATGTATGTCGACCTTGAGGAACTCAAGGGCGAAGGCGAGCGGATGGTCGGCGACGACATCGCCGAGGAAGGCATCCGCCACCTGCAGGCCATCAACTTCAAGAACCGCCCCACGGCCGCGATCAATATCGCGGCCGAGTAGAAGCAGGAGGTGGCCGCGATCAACATCGCGGCCGAGTCGTTCGGAACTTAGCTGCAAGCCATCGCGTTTGGGCGGACCTGGGACAAGGGTCCGCCCATGCCTTTTTCGAAAACCCTGCTCGGCGTCCTGGCCGCCGCGACGCTGGCGAGCGGTGTCGCCCTGGCCGCCGCCAAGCCGCCGGCCAAGCCGGTCACGGCCGACTTCTATTCCGGCCGCTGGTACGAGATCGCCCGCACCCCCAACATGGGTCAGCGCAACTGCCAGGCGCCGACCACCGACTTCACGGCGGAAGGAACGAGCTTCAAGGTCCGCCAGGTGTGCCGGCGCGGCACGGTGGCCGGACCAGAGAAGGTGTTCGCCACCACGGGCCGGATCATCGCCGGCAGCCAGAACACCCGCTTCACGATGAGCTTCCTGGGTGGCCTCCGAAAGCAGGAATACTGGGTGCTGGACTGCGCCAACGACCACAGCTGGGCGATCATGGGCACGCCCGGCGGCAACTATGTGTGGCTGATCTCGCGCACCCCCGACCTGCCCGCCTCGACCAAGGCCGTGGCGCTCGAGCGGGTCAAGGACCTGGGCTACCAGAAGCTCGAATTCCCCCAACATCCGCCAGGAGCCGGCGCTTGAAACCTATCTTCCTCGCCGCTGCCCTGGGCGCGGCCGCCCTCTGCACGGCAAGCCTGTCGGCCTGCGTGGCCGGTCCCGTCGGCAATCCGCATCCGCCCCAGCCGGCCAAACCCGTCGACCTCGAGCGCTATGCCGGCAAGTGGTACGAGGTCGCCCGCTACGACATGCGGTTCGAGAAGGGCTGCGAAGGCGTCACCGCCGAATATTCCAGGCGCCCCGATGGCCTGATCCGCGTGCTCAACACCTGCCGCAAGGGCGCGGTCGACGGTCCCGTGAAGGTCAGCGAGGGCAAGGCCAAGATCGCCGACGCCTCGACCAACGCCAAGCTGAAGGTCAGCTTCTTCGGGCCATTCTTCTTCGGCGACTACTGGGTGCTGGACCATGCCGACGACTACGGCTGGTCGATCGTAGGCGAGGGCTCGGGCCGCTATCTGTGGCTGCTGTCACGCAAGCTCCCCACGGACGCCGATCGCGCGGCCCTGACCGCCCGAGCCAAGGCGCTGGGCTATGACGTCAGCCTGCTTCGGCCGACCAGGCAGCCCGCGCCCTAAGCCTTCACCACCGCGGCCACGACGCGGTTCGCCGGGTCCCGGCCGGCCTCGACCTCGGCCAGGCTGGCCAGGGTCGTGTGGGCGATCGCGCCCAGGGCCTCCTCGGTCAGAAAGGCCTGGTGGCCGGTGATCAGCACGTTGGGGAAGGTCAGCAGGCGCTGGAAGACATCGTCCTGGATGATCTCGTTGGACAGGTCCTCGAAGAACAGGTCCGCCTCCTGCTCGTAGACGTCCAGCGCCACCCCGCCGACCTTGCGCGACTTCAGCCCCTCGATCAGGGCATTGGTGTCGATCAGCGCGCCGCGGCTGGTGTTGACGATCAGCACGCCGGGGCGGGCATCGGCGATCGCCGCTGCATCGATCAGATGACGCGTCTGCGGCGTGAGGGGACAGTGCAGCGAGATCAGGTCGGCCTCGGCCAGCAGAGCCTCGACCGGGACGTAGCGGACGCCGGCCGCGACCAGCTCGGGATCCTTATGGACGTCGCTGGCCAGCACCTCGCAGCCGAAACCCAGGCGCAGCATCCGGGCCACCAGGGCGCCGATCCGGCCCGTGCCCACGACCCCGGCCACGCGACCCGACAGGTTGCGGCCGATCAGGCCGTCCAGGGCGAAGTTGTTCTCGCGCACCCGGCTCCAGGCCCGGGGAATGTTGCGGTCGACCGCCAGGATCAGGCCCAGGGTGAACTCCGCCACGGCCTCGGGCGAATAGGCCGGCACCCGGACCACCGTCAGGCCCAGGACCTCGGCGGCGGCCAGATCGACATTGTTGAAGCCCGCGCAGCGCAGGGCCACCGTCCGCACCCCGACAGCCGCCAGGGCCTCCAGCGTCGAGGCGTCCAGCCGATCGTTGACGAACACGCAGACCGCCGGATAACCGCTGGCCAGCCGCGCCGTCGCCGCATCCAGGCGGGCGTCGAAATAGTCGATGCCGTGCCCGAAGGCGGCATTGGCCGCGTCCAGGAACCGGCGGTCATAGGCCTTGGCCGAAAAGACGGCGACGCGCATCCTGCCTCCAGGGATTGATCTTCGCCTTGAACCGCCGCCGGCGCGATCGTGCAACTCCGTAAATCACCGGTCGGGAAGGCGCTTGCCCTGCGAACAAAGCTGGAACATGATCCGTCCGTGGACGTGATCATTCAACTCCAGAGCCGACCCGAGACCACGCGACCAGAGACCACCCTGGCCGTGACGCGCGGAGCCGCGCGGCTGCTGATCGACCTGGGCTATGCGCCGCTGGCCGAGGTGACCCTGCCCAATGGCCGGCGGGCCGACCTGATGGCGCTAGGTCCCAAAGGTGACGTGCTGATCGTCGAGGTGAAGTCGGGGCTGGAGGACTTCCGCGTCGATCGGAAGTGGGGCGAGTACGCGCCCTATTGCGACGCCTTCTACTTCGCCGTCGCGCCCAGCTTTCCGGACGGCGTCCTGCCGGACGAGCCGGGGCTGGTCGTCTGCGACGGCTTCGGCGGCGCGGTCGTACGCGAGGCGCCGGTCACACCCCTGGCGCCGGCGCGGCGCAAGGCCCTGACGCTGGCGTTCGCGCGCCTCGCCGCCTTGCGGGCGGCGGGCGTGCATGCGGAGCGTCTGGCGCTTTAGCGAAAGGCGCGCGGGACCGAAACCTCGTCCTTCGACAAGCTCAGGATGAGGCTTCCACTGAAGCGGCCTCGACAATCGTCCTCGCCCTGAGCCTGTCGGAGGGCGAGGACGGGCCCACAGGGTATCGGCTAATCCAGATTCCGCGCGATCAGGAACCCGACCCCCAGGCCGATCGCGAAGGCGCCGACGGCGACGCCGATCGGATGCTCTTCGGCGGCGTGGTGGGCGACCTGGGCCTTGTCGCGGGTCCAGGCGGCGCCGACCTTGGCCTTTTCGCTGGCGAAGGTGCGGGTCTGCTGGGCCACTTCGGTGGCGGTTTCGCGGGCCGACTTCACGGCCTTGCTGACCGCTTCCTTGGCCTGCTTGGTCTTTTCGGCGGTCGTCTTCTTCGCGCCGTCCAGCGCGGTGGCGGCGGCGGACGAGGCGTCGGTCGGGGTGAAGCTGCTGATGTCAGTCATTGGGGGAGGCTCCTCGGCTTGACCCCGTACCAACACCCACCGCGCGGTTTAGTTCTCCCGCACGACCTTCAAAACCGCTTCGCCGTAGCGATCCAGCTTGCCCTGCCCCACGCCGCCGGCCTTGCCCAGGGCCGCCAGGGTCGCCGGACGCGCGGCGGCGATCTCGGCCAAGGTGGCGTCGTGGAAGATGACATACGGCGGCACGTGCTGCAGTTGGGCCTGCTCCTTGCGCCACGAGCGCAGGGCCTCGAACAGCAACTGGTTCTCGAGCGGGATCGTGAGGGCCTTGCCCTCGCGGCGCTTGCGGGCGCCGCTGCCGGCCCGGCCGCCGGTCTCGGCGGCGTCGACGACCTGGCGCAGGGCCACCCGGCGCTCGCCGCGATAGACCTGGCGCACGCCCTCGACATCGCCCAGGCCGATCAGCGGCCGACCGTCATTGGGATCCTCGCGCAGCAGGCCCTCGAAGATCAGGGTGTCGAACAGGTCGCGCCAGGTCGGCTGGCTGAACTCGCGGCCGATGCCGAAGGTCGGCAGTTGCGCCTCCTGGGGCGTGACGTCCTTGGTCTTGCCCAGCAGGTGCTCGATCAGCCGCCCGCGCCCGAACCGGCCGCCCATGCGGTGCACGGCCGACAGGGCCTTCTGGGCCGCCTCGGTGGCGTCGATCCCCGTCGGCGGCGAGACACACACGTCGCAGACCCCGCAGGGCGCCACGCCCTCCTCGCCGAAATAGCGGCGGACGGCGGCGGCGCGGCAGGTGACGCTTTCCAGCATCGAATAGAACTGGCGCAGCTTTCGCGACTGGACCTGCTTGACCTCGTCAGGGGCCTCGCGCGTGTCGATGCGGCGACCGGCCCAGGCCATGTCGGCCGAGCCGTACAGGGTGATGCCCTCGGCCGGCTGGCCGTCGCGACCGGCGCGACCGACCTCCTGCCAGTAGGCCTCGATGGCGGCCGGCGGGTCGGCGTGGATCACGTAGCGGACGTCGGGCTTGTCGACGCCCATGCCGAACGCGATCGTCGCCACCATCACCGCCGCGTCGGCCTCCAGGAAGTCCTCCAGGCGGCGGGCCCGGACGGCCTTGTCGAGACCGGCATGATAGGCGAGGGCCGGCACGCCCTCGGCGTTCAGCTTCTCGGCCAGCTTCTCGGTCCCGTCGCGCGAGCCGGCATAGATCACGCCCGAACGGCCTGGTCGCTCCAGCACCAGCTCCACGACCCGGTCATGACCCTTGCCGCGCTTGCGCTCGGCCGACAGGGCCAGCTCCGGGCGGGCGAAGCTGTCGACGAACTCGGCCGCGCCCTGCAGGCGCAACTCGGCGCGGATGTCATCGCGGGTCCGGGCGTCGGCGGTGGCGGTGACGGCCAGGCGCGGGACGTCCGGGAACAGCTCAGCGAGGCGGCCCAGCATCCGGTACTCGGGCCGGAAGTCGTGGCCCCATTGGCTGACGCAGTGGGCTTCGTCGACGGCGATCAGGGCCAGCGGCGTGCGGGAGAGGCGATCCAGCATCCACGGCTGCATCAGGCCCTCGGGCGACAGATACAGCATGTCCACCTCGCCGGCGTCGATGCGCCGCCAGATGTCCGAGCGCTCGTCCATGGAGACGTTGCTGTCCAGCCGCTCGGCCGCCACGCCCGCCTGGCGCAAGCCCTGGACCTGGTCGGCCATCAGGGCGATCAGCGGCGAGATCACCAGGCCCACGCCGGGCCGGATCAGCGACGGGATCTGATAGCAAAGCGACTTGCCGCCGCCGGTCGGCAGCACGGCCATGGCGCTGTGGCCGGCCAGGATCTCGTTGATCACCCCGGCCTGCATCCCCCGGAAATCGGCGTGCCCGAAGGTGCGCCGCAGGACGTCGCGCGCGTGGTTCAGGGCTGGGGATTCGGGAGGAACGTACACGCGGGATGTTATGACGGCCCGGCGCCGCCGCGCCAAGCGAAGTCACACCTGTTTCTGTTGACTTAGGCAATTAGCTAATTCACTAATTGACCCATGAACGAGGTCTTCAAGGCGCTGTCGCATCCCGCCCGCCGCCGCATGGTGGCCATGCTGCGCGAGGGGCCGCTGGCGTCCGGCGACATCGCCGGGCGCTTCGACATGGCTTGGCCGACGGTCACCGCCCACCTGGCGGCGCTGAAGGCGGCCGGCCTGGTCGAGACCGAGAAGGACGGCGCCTCCGTCCGCTACCGCCTGGTGATCTCGGCGGTCGAGGAGGCCCTGGCCTTCATGATGGACCTGATGGGAACCGGCGAGGCCGCGACCGCTCTGGGCGCGACCCAACCGAAGGAGAGCAAGACGTGAGCGACGACCTCCGCGGAACCAATAGCGGCCTGAAGCTGATCGACCTGGCCTCGATCACCGTGGTCGCGGCCATCCTGGGCGCGGCGCTGCTGGTCTGGCAGGGCGCGCCGACCGGGCCGATGCCGATGCACTTCAACGCCGCCGGCCAGGTCGACCGCTGGGGCGATCGCGACGAGATGGCCCGGTTCATCGGCCTGATGGGCCTGATCGCCGCCGGTGTGGCGGGCTATTGCCTGATGTTCGAGCGCTACGCCAAGGACCCGGTCGGCGAACGCTTCACCTATCGGCTGGGCCGGATCGTCGGCCTGGCCGCACCGGGCTTCGTGGCCCTGCTGATGACCCTGGTCGCGTTCGACCGCCTGCCGGCGCAGGGCGACGACGCCCCGTTCATGCGGGTGATGATGGGCGGCCTGGCCTTGCTGTTCCTGGGCCTGGGCGCCTTCCTCGGCCGGGCCAAGCCCAATCCCGTCGTCGGGGTGCGCACCTATTGGTCGCTGCGCAGCCGCCTCGCCTGGGACAAATCCAACCGCCTGGCCGGCCGACTGTTCTCGCTGATCGGCGTAGCCGGCCTGATCGCTGCGCCGCTCGCGCCCTTGCCCTTCGGCTTCAAGGCCATGATGGGCGCGGTGATCCTGGCGGCCCTGGCCAGCGCCTACGAAAGCTGGCGGGTCTGGCGGACCGATCCCGCCCGCACCTGAAGCTTCGCCGGCCTGAAATCCGCCCCGTTCATATCTCGTCAATCTTGTCGCGCGTTCTGTGGGCTTCGGCTAAACGGAACGCGCGCCCCTTTGTAGGGAATGGGCGCGTTTCCATGCGCCTCTGACGGCGATCTTGAGACAGGACGACCATGGCGAACGGACCCTTCGGCGGGAACAAGGCGGCCAAGCCGCAGCGCACCCCGCTCCAGGCCCTTGTCTACTGGGGGACCGTGATCGGCGTGTGGGGCCTGATCTTCGTCGTCGCCTTCTTCGCCGTGTTCGCCAGCGACCTGCCCGACACGTCCAAGCTGTACGACGTCAAGCGCCAGCCCTCGATCAACTATCTGGACCGCTCGGGCGCCCTGCTCGCGGTCCGGGGCAGCCAGTACGCGCCGCCGGTCGACATCGACGCCCTGCCCAAGTACGTCCCGGCCGCCTTCGTGGCCATCGAGGACCGCCAGTTCTATCACCACCTGGGCTTCAACCCGTGGGGCATCGCGCGATCGCTGGTGTGGAACGCCACCCATGACGGCGGTCCGCAGCGCGGCGGCTCGACCATCACCCAGCAGCTGGCCCGCAACCTGTTCCTGAGCCCGGCCCAGAACTATCGCCGCAAGGCCCAGGAGCTGATCCTGGCCGTCTGGCTGGAGCTGAAGTTCAGCAAGAAGCAGATCCTGGCCCTCTACATGAACCGGGTCTATTTCGGGGCGGGCGCCTACGGCATCGAGGCCGCCTCGCAGCGCTATTTCAACAAGCCTGCCAAGGATCTCTCGATTGGCGAGGCCGCCCTGCTGGCCGGCATGATGAAGGGCCCGGCCCGGTATTCGCCGGTCTCGGCCAAGGAGCGCGCCGCTCGCCGCGCCACGATCGTCCTGGACGAGATGGTGCGCATCAAGGCCATCACCGCCGAGCAGCGCGACGAGGCCTTCAAGACGCCGGTGCAGGTCTCGGCCACCCTGGCCAACCAGCGCGCCCAGTACTTCACTGACTATATCGACGCCCAGGTGCGCTCGCTGGTCGGCGAACCGACCGAGGATCTGGTGGTAGAGACCACCCTGGACCTGCCGATCCAGGTCTCGGCCGAGCGCGCCGTGAAGCTGGGCGTCGAGGGCCACGGGGCCCAGGGCGTGCAGCAGGCGGCGCTGGTCGCCATCGACGGCGAGGGCCGCATCCGCGCCTATGTCGGCGGCGCCGACTATGCCGAGACCCAGTTCGACCGCGCCACCACGGCCCGCCGCCAGGCCGGCTCGGCCTTCAAGCCCTTCGTCTACCTGACCGCCATGGAGGCCGGCCGCAACCCGTCGGTCATGGTGGTCGACGAGCCGGTCAAGATCGGCAACTGGGAGCCGAAGAACTACACCAACAAGTACCTGGGTCCGATGACCCTGCAGACGGCGCTCGCCCAGTCGATCAACACGGTCGCCGCGCGCCTGGCCAATGAGGTCGGCACCAGCAACGTCGCCAATACCGCTCGCCGCCTCGGCATCACCAGCAAGATCCAGCTGGACCCGTCGATGGCCTTGGGCGCGGTCGAGGTCTCGCCGATGGAAATGGCCCAGGCCTACGCCCCGTTCTCCAACGGCGGCTTCCTGGCCAAGGGCTACGGCATCGAGCGCATCCGCACCGCCAGCGGCAAGGTGCTGTACGACCACAGCGTCGAGAAGCAGGCCCGCTCGGCCGTGATCGGCTCGCCAGCCCTGCAGTACATGAACCAGATGATGCGCCAGGTCGTCACCTCGGGCACCGGGGCGCGCGCCAAGGTCGCCGGCTACGACATCGCCGGCAAGACCGGCACGACCAGCGACTACAAGGACGCCTGGTTCGTGGGCTATACGGGCGGCTTCGTCACCGCCGTCTGGACCGGCAAGGACGACAACACGCCGATGAAGCGGGTCACCGGCGGCGGCGCCCCGGCCGAGATCTGGCGCACCTTCATGTCGGCGGCCATGCCCCGCCTGAAGGCCACCCCGATCCCGGGCGGCGTGGTCGAACCCCCGCCCGTCACCTCGACCGACCCGATCGGCGACCTGATCAACCCGACCCCGACGCCGGAAGGCCCGGCGGCCGAGACCCCCGCCGGCACGACGCCGCCGGCCGATCAACTGCCCTACTAGGCTGAAGGACAGACTGAAGGATAGAGAGAGGCTCTCCCGCCACGCGGGGGAGCCTTTTCTCTAGGCCCCGATCGCGTGCAGCTCGGCGGCGTGAGCCCGCAGCCAGGCGCGGTGCGGACCGGGATCGCCGACCAGCCGCTCGCACAGCGCCCAGAAGCGCGGCCCGTGATTGGCCTCGATCAGGTGGGCGCATTCGTGGGCGACGACGTAGTCGGCCACCGCCGCCGGGGCCAGGATCAGCCGCCAGCTGTAGCGGATGGCCGCCGGCGCGCGCGGCGTGGCCGGACGGCAAGAGCCCCAGCGGGCCTTGGGATCGGCTACGGCCACCGACGGCATCGGCCGGTTCAGGGCGGCGGCGTGGACGGCGGTGCGCTCGGTCAGCACCGCCAGGGCCTCGCGCTTGGCCAGACGCACGACCTTCATTCCCCAGTTGGCGTCGTCGGGCGCGACGATCCGGTCGCCATCGATGCGGGCCCGGCCGGGGCCGACCTCCAGCCGGTAGGGGATGTCGTTCAGGCGCAGGACGCCGCCCGGGGCCAGGCTCATCCGCTCGGGCAAGGCGGCCAGCTGCTTGGCGATCCAGCCGGACTTCTCCTGGGCGAAGGCGACGGCCTCGTTCAGGCGCTTGGGATTGGGGGCCAGGGCGACGATCTCGGACCTGGCCCGGTCGACGCGCAGCGAGATCCGCCGGGCTCGGCCGTCCACCCGCAGGCGGACCGGCCAGCCGCCGATCTCCAGTCGATCACCGTCGGAAAAACGTTGGGCAGCGCGCGCGAACATCAGACCCTAAGATCGTGCGCGCCGGCCTCCGCTGCAAGTCGGACGTAGCGTTAGGCCTCATCCTCGAAGTGCGGGTCGCACTTGCGGATGAACTTGCGCACGCGCGGATAGATCTCCTCGCGGAACCGCCGGCCGTTGAATACGCCGTAGTGGCCGACGCTCGGCTGGACATAGTCCAGCTTCAGATCGTCGGGAATATTGACGCAGAGCGCATGGGCGGCCTGGGTCTGGCCGATGCCGGAGATGTCGTCGTTCTCGCCTTCGACGGTCATCAGTCCGATGTCGGTGATGGCTTCCGGCTTCACGCGCGTCCCGCGATGCATCAGCTCGCCCTTGGGCAGCAGGTACTGCTGGAAGACGATGTCGATAGTCTGGAGATAGAACTCCTCCGTCAGGTCCAGGACCGACAGGTATTCGTCGTAGAACTCCAGGTGCTTGTCGGCGCTATCGCCGTCGCCCTTCACCAGGTCGTTGAAGTATCGGCGGTGGGCCTGCTGGTGGCGCTCGGCGTTCATGCTCATGAAGCTGGCCAGCTGGACGAAGCCCGGATAGACGCGCCGGCCCGCGCCCGCATAGGGCGGCGGCACGGTGTAGATCATGTTCGACTGGAACCAGGTGAACGGCTTTTCCTCGGCCAGCTGGTTGGTCACGGTCGGCGACAGGCGCGCGTCGATCGGCGAGCCCATGAAGGTCATGCTGGCCGGACGCGAGGGATGGTTCTGCTCGGCCATCAGGGCGGCGGCGGCCAGGACCGGCGGACCGGGCTGGCAGACGGCCACCACGTTCGGACGCGGGCCCAGCACCGACAGCATCTGGACGATGTGGTCGATATAGTCGTGGAAGTCGAAGCGGCCCTCCAGGACCGAGACCTCGCGGGCGTTGACCCAGTCGACGATGAACACGGCGTGATCGGGCAGGAAGGCCTCGACCGTGCCGCGCAGCAGGGTGGCGTAGTGACCCGACAGGGGCGCGACGATCAGGACGGCCGGATCCAGCGAGAACTTGCCGGCCCGGCGCATGTCGGCCATGTCGCGGTCGAACTGGACCAGGCGCGCCCACGGGCTTTCCCAGACCACGGTCGGGCGCACGCGCACGTCGACCTGACCAACCTTGACCGTGTCGATGTTCCACTTCGGCTTGCCGTAGCGGCGGGTGATGTTGGCGAACAGGTCCGCGCCGGCGTGCATGCGCCGTCCCAGGGCCGAGTCTGCGGCCGGGTTCACCGGCGATCCCCAGAAGTCCCGGGCCGCCAGCGCCGCCAGGCGCAGGGGGGTGGAGGCGTAGTACGAAGCCTCGTGCAGGGCGTAAAGCATGGCGCACTCGCGATGTTGCAACGCAACATAACACGCTCAAAGCTAAGAAAGTCTACCCTTTCATGATATTTTGCGCCGCGTCATGGCGTCGCTTGCAAGGTGGGGTGGAGCGGCGCGGGGTTTCGCGGAAGGTGCGGGCGACAGGCCGCGGCCAACGGGCTGTGGCGCCATGTCGCAACCTCACCGGGCGATCGGCCAATGACCTGTAAAGCCTGGCGCCCGCAAGCTGGGGGCGATGACGGCGCGCGCCTACAGACCCTATTCGCAGCAGGCATTCGAGAAGTACTACGCTCGGACCTATTCCGGTCACGTGTCCATGCGGATCTGCAGCATCGCCCTGGTGGCGATGGTGCTGCTGTATCTGAAGGCGATGTCTCCATGGGTGGCGCTGGGCTGGGTCGCCGCCTACGTCTCCGCCGAGATCGCGACCATCGCCTGGTGGCGCCGTGTCGTGCCCCGCCTGCCTACCGCGACTCAGGAGCAGTTTCGGGTCTTCCAGAGCCAACTGATCGCCGTCACGATCCTGCTGACCTCGGCCTCGTCCGGCCCGCTGCTTCTGGCCCATCCGACGACCAGCACGGCGGTGCTGACCTTGGTGATGGTCAGCACCGGGATCCTGATGACCTGCGCCGCCCAGCACACCCTGACACGCAGCATGATCCTGTGGACCGCACCGGTCCCGGCCCTAGCCCTCCTCTACAGCGTGACCCGCCTGCATTCGGGCGTGGAGATGTGGATCCTGGCGGCGCTGGCCGTCTGCTTCGTGATCAACGCCCGCGACCTGCAGGTCGCCAACGCCGAGTCCTATGACGAGGTGATCCAGGACCAGCTCAGCGCCGAAGAGGCCAACCAGGCCAAGAGCGCCTTTCTGGCGACGGTCTCCCACGAGATCCGCACACCCTTGAACGGCATCCTGGGCATGGCCCAGGCGATGTCGCGCGAGCCGATGTCCGACTGCCAGCAGGAGCGTCTGCGAGTGCTCCAGCAGTCGGGGGCCACCCTGCTGACCCTGCTGAACGACATGCTGGACATGGCCAAGATCGAGGCCGGCAAGGTCCAGCTGGAAATCCTGGACTTCGATCCCGAGGCGCTGGGCCAGGACGCGTGCGACGCCTTCGCCGCCATCGCGACGGAGAAGGGCCTGTCCCTGTCGTTCGAGACCCAGGGGCCGCGCAGCCTCTATCGGGGCGATCCCACGCGCGTGCGGCAGATCCTCTACAATCTGATCGGCAACGCGGTGAAGTTCACCGACCAGGGTCGCGTCGACGTGCGTCTGGAGTTCGAGGCGTCGTCCTTCGCCTTCGCCGTCGCGGACACCGGGGTCGGCTTCTCCGACGCGGCGCGCGCCGGCCTGTTCGAGAAGTTCAGCCAGGGCGACGCCACCACGACCCGGCGCTTCGGCGGCTCGGGCCTTGGCCTGCCGATCTCACGCGACCTGGCCCGGCTGATGGGCGGCGACATCACGGTCGGCAGCCGCCTGGGCGCGGGCTCTCTCTTCCGCGTCGCCCTGCCGCTGGCGAGGACCGTCACGCCCGGCGCGGGGCCCTCGACGCCGCCGCCGGCCGAACGCCTGCTCGCCGCGCCCGGAGAACGCCTTTCCATTCTGGTCGCCGAGGACAACCCCACCAACCAGCTGGTGCTGCGCAGCCTGCTGGTCGGGGCGGGGGTCGATCTGGAGGTGGTCGAGGACGGCAGCCTGGCGCTGGAGGCCTGGCGGCGGCGAGCCTTCGACCTGATCCTCATGGACATCAACATGCCGGTCATGGACGGGGTCAGCGCAGCCCGCGCCATCAGGGCCGAGGAGCGGGCCGGCGGGCGTCTTCGCACCCCGATCATCGCCCTGACCGCCAACGCCATGGACCATCAGCGACACGACTACCTGGCCGCTGGCCTGGACGCCCATGTCAGCAAGCCCATCGACCTGACCGTTCTCTTCGCCGCCATCGCCGACGCCGTGGCGGACGCGCCGACCGGCCAGGCCGTCGCCAGCTGAGGGCCGGGCCGCCTTAGCCTTCCCGCATCGCGTCGCTGATCCGCCGGGCGGTCTCCTCAGGCGGCAGGTTGTAGGGGATCACCGTCTTGAACCGTCCCTTGGGGTCCATCAGGTAGATCGCCGTCGAGTGGTCCATGGTGTAGCCGGGGCCGTCGCCGACCTTGGCGTAGTAGACCTTATAGGCCTTGGCGGCCGCCTGGACCTGCTCCTGCGTGCCGGTCAGGCCGATCGTGGTCTTCGGCACGTAGTCCGCCGACAGATAGGTTTTCATCTGCTCGGGCGTATCGCGCGCCGGATCGATCGAGATGAAGACGATCTGCAGGTCCTTGGCCTTCGGCCCCAACTGGTCGGTCGCCGCGGACAGGCCTTGCAACGTGCCGGGGCAGACGTCCGGGCAATAGGTGAAGCCAAAGAACACCGCGCTCCACTTGCCCTTCAGGACCTTCTCGGTCGCCGGCGCGTTGTTCTGGTCCACCAGCTGGAACGGCCCGCCGACGGCCGCGACCGGCTGCGACTTGAACACGCCCGCGTTCCAGGCCAGGCCCACGACGATGACGAGGCCCAGGACGCAGGCCAGGATCAGAGCAAGGCGGTGGCGCGGCATGTGCATTTCTTCCTTTTGCGCTGGATCGATCTTTTACTCTCGCCACACGCGCAAATCTGGTCAATCTTGCGGACATGACTGACGTTTCGTTCGCGAGAGCGCCCGACGATCAACGTCATAAGGGGCTCGATAAGCCGGGCGATGAACCGGCGCAAGACGACGCCTGGTCTTGGACCGCGCCAGGGCTTCGCCGTGGACGCTTAAGGGTTCGCACCCTTCTGGCCCAGCGCTGGCTTTCGGTGGTCGGCCAGACCGCCGTACTCCTGATTGCCGGCCTCGCGCTAAAATTGCAGGTTCCCTGGTCGCTATGCGTGACCCTGATCGCCCTGTCGGCCTGGCTGAACGTGCTGCTGGGCCTGGCGTCCAGCGGCCAGCGCCTGGCCCGCGACGGCGAGGCCACCGCCCAGATCGCCTGGGACATCCTGCAGCTTTCGGGCCTGCTGTACCTGACCGGCGGAGCCTTGAACCCGTTCTCGCTGCTGCTGATCGCACCGGTGACCCTGGCGGCGGCCACCCTGCCGGCCCGCTACGCCCTGGGTCTGGGCGTGCTGGCCATCGCCTCGTCGGTGGTGCTGGCGCTGTTCCACATGCCGCTGCCGGTCGTGGCGGGACAGCCGCCGGCGGCCGATCCCAGCACGCTCATGCTGTGGACCATCGTCACGGCGCGGATCTTCGGCATCGTCATCACCGCGGCCTATGCCTGGCAGGCGGCCAGCGAGTCCGCGCGGATGGAGCTGGCCCTCAACGTCACCGAGACCGTGCTGGCCCGCGAGCAGCGCCTGTCGGCCCTCGGGGCCCTGGCCGCCGCCGCCGCCCACGAACTGGGCACGCCGCTGGCCACCATCTCGGTCGTCTCGCGCGAGATGGCCCGCAACGCCGTCAGCGAGGAGATCCGCGAGGACGCCGAACTGCTGATCGGCCAGGCCGCTCGCTGCCGCGAGATCCTGCAGCGGCTGACCGAGATGCCCGAGGCCAAGGACGCCGTGCACGAGCGGATGAGCCTGGTCCAGCTGGTCCAGGACGTGATCGAGCCGCATCTGGTGCACGGCATCCGCGTCGAGGCCGTGGTCAACGGTCCGGCCGGCGAGACCGCGCCCGACATCTGGCGGCGGCCGGAAATCATCCACGCCATGACCTCGATCGTCGAGAACGCGGTCGACTTCGCCCGCAGCGAGGTGATCGTCATTGCCCGCTTCGACGCCCGCTACATCGTCATCGAGGCCCGCGACGATGGCGCCGGCTTCTCGCCCGAGGTGCTGGCCAAGCTGGGCGAGCCCTATGTCACCACCCGTCCGGGGGCCGAGGGTTCTCGCACCGGCCATATCGGCATGGGCCTGGGCTTCTTCATCGCCAAGACGTTGCTGGAACGAACGGGCGCCACAGTGGATTTCCGTAATGGTCGCCGGGGTGGGGCGGTCGTGTCGGCGCGCTGGCCGCGGCCCGCGCTTGAAGCTCCCGGATTTATCGGGGCTTGAAGTGCGATGCTAATGCTGGAAACTATGGGTTGTTATTTGGCCGGTTAAGTATTGGCCCGGGGAGGGGCTGACTTCTATGGCGGATATCGGAGAGCTGGTTTCGGCGCTGCCGGACAAGACGCTGCTGCTTCTGGACGACGACGGCCCGCTGCGGACCCGACTGGGGCGCGCGCTGGAGCAACGCGGCTTCGAGGTGACCCTGGCCGCCTCCGTCGCCGAAGCCCTGACCATCCTGCGCGGCAATGCGCCGGCCCACGCTGTGCTGGACATGCGGCTGGAGGACGGTTCGGGCCTGAAGGTGGTCGAGGCGGTGCGCGACGCGCGGCCCGACGCCAAGGTCATCATGCTGACCGGCTACGGCAACATCGCCACCGCCGTCGCGGCCGTGAAGGCGGGGGTGGTCGACTACCTCTCCAAGCCGGCTGACGCCGACGACGTGGCCCGCGCCCTGCTGGCCGCCAAGGACGCCGCCCCAGCCCCGCCGGAAAATCCCATGAGCGCCGACCGCGTCCGCTGGGAACACATCCAGCGCGTCTACGAGATGTGCGGCCACAATGTCTCGGAAACCGCCCGCCGCCTGAACATGCACCGCCGCACCCTGCAGCGGATCCTGGCCAAGCGCGCGCCGCGGTAGGCGAAAAGCTCCCGCGCCAGGCGCGGGAGCCTCACCTCACATCGCCGAGATGCCGCCGTCGACCTTGATCTCGGCGCCGGTCATGAACTTGCTCTCGTCGCTGGCCAGGTAGAGCACCGCGTTGGCGATGTCGTTCGGCTCGCCGATGCGGCCCAGCGGCACCTGACGGGCCAGCTTGGCGAAGGCCTCCTCCTTGCCGAACCGGGCCGAGAACCCGTCCAGGATCGGAGTGTCGATGAAGGTCGGGTGGATGGAGTTCGAGCGGATGTCGAGCTTCATCTTGGCGCAGTACAGCGCGATGTTCTTGCTGAGCAGCCAGACCGCCGCCTTCGAGGCGTTGTAGGCCGGGGAATTGCCGTTGGCGATCAGGCCGGCGATCGACGAGAGATTGATGATCGAGCCGGGCTGGTGGGCCCGCATGTGGGTCAGGGCGTGCTTGGCGCCCAGGAACACCGAGTCGACATTGACCGACATCACCTTCTTCCAGAGCCCGAAGTCCAGGCTCTCGATGGGGCCGTCACCGCCGATGCCGGCGTTATTGACCAGCACCGACAGCCCACCCATGTCGCTGACCGCCTTCTCCAGCACCTCGATCCACTGGTCTTCCTGGGTGACGTCCAGCTGATAGGCGAAGGCCGTGCCGGCGCCGTGGGCGGCGTTGATCTCGGCCGCCACGGCCTGCGCGCCGGCGAGGTTCAGGTCGGCCAGGGCGACCTTGGCGCCCTCGCTGGCCAGCATCCGCCCCGCCGCCGCGCCCAGGCCTTGCGCCCCGCCGGTGATGAAGGCCTTCTTGCCGGCGACCCGGCCCGTGCTCTGCGCCATTTTCGGCGTCCTCCCGTAAAATTCAAACGGGAGTTTGAATTCTTCAGGCCGCGCTGTCCATGAACTTCGCGAGCTGGACGTCCAGTTCCGTCACCCCGTCGGCGTCGTGGGTGGTCAGCAGCACCTCGACGCGGTTGTAGACGTTGAACCACTCGGGGTGATGGTCGAGCTTGTCGGCCATCAGGGCCACGCGGGTCATGAAGCCGAAGGCCGCGTTGAAGTCCGGAAACTTGAACGTCTTGGCGATGGCGTCCTTGTGGTCGGGCGCGGCGCTCCAGCCGTCGAGCTGGGCGATCGCGGCGGCGGCGGCGATGCGGGGGCGGGACATGGGAATCTCCGAAAGAGCCTTGCCCCCTCAGAACGCCAATCTCGTCGCTTCGGCAAGGTCGGCCAGCAACTGGTCCTCGGTCGAGACCTTGATCGCCTTCATGCCCAGGGCCGCCGCCGGCTTGCAGTTGACGCCCAGGTCGTCGAGGTAGATGCAGTTCTCCGGCGCGACGCCCAGCAGTTCGCACATCATCTGGTAGATGCGCGGGTCGGGCTTGCGGACGCCGGCCTTGGAGCTTTCGATCACCGCGTCGAAAAGGGCCATGATCTCGCCGCCCGCCAGGGCCTTCTGCGCGCTCTGGGCCATGCCGGGCCCGTGGCCGGTCGGGACGTTGTTGGTGATGCAGCCGACCTTGAACCGCGCCTTGCAGGCCTTCAGCGCCCCCAGCACCCGGGGACGGAGATCGCCATACAGCAGCGGCAGCACCTCGGCGCCGCGCACGGCGTGGCCCAGGCGCGTGGTCTCTTCCAGGAACAGCCCATCGAAGGCCGCCGAGTCGATCTCGGCCCGCTCGAACCTGGCCCAGGCATTGACGTCCGGATCGGTGGCGTTGACCGTGCGGATGAAGTCTTTCGGCAGGCCGCGTTCGATTTCGTAGCGGCGAAAGGCTTCGAACGGCGAGGTCGTGAACACGCCGCCGAAATCCCAGATCACCGCCTCGATCGCCATGGCCACCTCAAACGCTTGTTTGATGTCACGTTAGCCGCAGCGCGCCGCCAGGGGAAGCCGCCCCCGACGCTCCGTACAGCCACGCTCGCGTGTGGGGTGAAACCGCACTCACGGCGCCGACGGAAATGATTTGTTAACCTCATGACCGCGTCCCGCCTCGTTCCCGTCCTCGCCCTGACCCTGCTGAGCCTCGCCGCGCCGGCGCTGGCCGGTTCGCGTGGCGGGGTGGGCCAAGGGGGCGGCCTGCCGATGGACCCGGAGCTGCTGCCGGCCAATTCCGCGCCGGGCGACTGCGTCGTGCGTCGGGTGACCGGCCCGGGCGGCGCCTATCGTTGGGACCGCGTCGAGTGCGACGCCCATCAGGGATGGGAAAGCTACGATCAATGGGGCTACGGCCGGAACCGCCTCGATGTCGAGACCCGCGACGGTCGCCCGCCGCTGCTGGGCGGTCCCGCCTATGAGACACCTTACGGCGGCGGCTATGCCGGCGACCGCTATGGCGAGCGCCGCCACGAGCAGCGCTACGAGCGCCAAGTCGATCAGTACGAGTACGAACAGGTTCGCGCGTATGGCGAGGGTTACGATCGGGACCGTGGGGGCCCCGGCGTAAGCTATCCGTCGCCCTATGCCTACGGTTACGTCGCCGCCGGGCGCGACGAAGCCGGTTACCTGGTGTGGCCCGGGAAGACGCCTTAACCCAATCCGGGTGGCGCCGCCCTTGCGCCGGATGCGTCGACACGCACCAAAATGGGACGGGGGAACAAGTCACCATGCGCACGCCAAGCCGGCCGTTTTTCAAGGCCTATGAACTCGTGGCCATCGCCGTATTCATCGTCGCGGGGGTCGTCGTCTGTCGGATCGGTCTCGTCTACTGACGAGGCCCTTCGAGACCCAGACTCGCTTCAATTTGGAACAGGACCGCTGGGCTCACGCGTTGTGTGGGTTCAACCGGAGCCACGATCCTGTCCGCTGTCGACACCCTGCCTGCGCCCAAGCCTCCCCGGAATCCGTTCCGGGGCCTGTCGCGGCGCGCGCGGATCGGCATCGGCGCGGCCTTGGCGCTGCTCGCGGCGATCATCGTCTTCCTGGTGATCTTCGACTGGAACTGGCTGCGCGGCCCGATCGGCCGCTACGCCTCGGCCCAACTGCAGCGCGAGGTGGCGATCACCGGCGACCTGCGCGTCCATCCCTGGTCGTTCTCGCCCAAGGCCGAGGCCTACGGAATCCGCGTCGGGCAACCGGCCTGGGCCAAGGGCGTCGATCCGGAGGCCGGCCAGATGGCCCAGGTCCAGCGCATCGCCGTGCAGATCAAGATCCTGCCGCTGCTGCGGGGCGACGTGATCCTGCCGTTCCTGGCGATCGACAAGGCCGACGTGCGCCTGCTGCGCGACAAGGACGGCAAGGCCAACTGGACCTTCGGGGCGCGTACGAGCGACAAGCCGCTGAAGCTGCCGGCCATCCAGCGCTTCGTGATCAACGACGGCAAGCTCCGGGTCGACGACCGCTCGCGTGGCGCGCTGTTCGTCGGCACGGTCAACGCCCAGGAACGCGCCGGCGAGCGCGGCGGCCGCTTCGTGCTGGAGGGCAAGGGCAGCCTGAACCGCTCGGCCTTCGTCGCCCAGGTCACCGGTGGTCCGCTGCTGAACATCTCGCCCCATCGCCCCTATCCGTTCGACGCCGACATCCGCGCCGGCGCGACCCACATCACGGCCGAGGGCAACGTCACCAAGCCGTTCGACCTGGGCCGCTTCGAGACCCAACTGACCGTCGCGGGCGCCGACCTGAACCGGCTGCACGACCTGACCGGCCTGACCCTGCCCAACACCCCGCCCTATAGGGTTTCGGGCCACCTGGTGCGCAAGGGCGACCGCTACGACTTCGAGACGCTGTCGGGGCGGATCGGCGACAGCGACATCCGCGGCGACCTGTTCGTGCTGACGGGCCGTGAACGCCCCTATCTGGAGGCCGACCTGCGCTCGCGCCGCCTGGACTTCGACGACCTGGGCAGCCTGGTCGGCGCCGCCCCGGCCACGGGTCGCGGCGAGACCGCCTCGGCCGGCCAGAAGGTCGAGGCCGCCCAGCGTGACGCCACCCGCCGCCTGCTGCCCGACGCCACCCTGCAGGTCGACCGCGTCCGCGCCATGGACGCCAAGGTCAGCTATCGCGCCGACGCCGTGAACGCCCCGAACCTGCCGCTGCGCAAGGTCAGCGTCGACCTGACCCTGGACAAGGGCGTGCTGACCATGGACCCGCTGGCCTTCACCTTCTCGCGCGGCGACCTGAGGGGGAAGGTGCGCCTGGACGCCCGACCGGCCACGCCCAAGACCGACATCGACGTGCGCCTGACCAACGCCCGACTCGAGGACTTCATCCCGATCATGAGCGACGGCAAACGCGCCATCGAGGGCCCGGTTATGGCCCGCGCCAAGCTGTCGGGGACTGGGAACAGCGTCCACCGCGCGGCCTCGTCGGCCAACGGCTCGGTCACCCTGGTGGCTCCGCGCGGCGAAATCCGCCAGGCCTTCGCCGAACTGCTGGGCGTCAACGCCTCCAAGGGTCTGATCCTGCTGCTGTCGAAGAGCGACAAGGAGACGCCGGTCCGCTGCGCCGTCGCCGACTTCGACGTCAGGAACGGCGTCATGACGACCAACCATCTGGTCGCCGACACCGGCGTCGTGCTGGCCAAGGGGCGCGGCACGATCAATCTGGAAACCGAGCGGATGGACTTCCGCATCGAAGGCGACAGCAAGAAGCCGCGCCTGGTGCGCCTGTTCATCCCGATCACCATCAAGGGCCCCTTCATGGCGCCGAAGATCGGGCTGGATCCTAGCAAGGCCGTCGGCCAGGGCGGCATCGCCGCGGCCCTCGGCTCGATCGTCAATCCGCTGGCCGCCCTGCTGCCCTTCGTCACCACCGGCGAGGCCAAGGACGCCGACTGCGCCGGCCTGGTCAGCGAGGCCCGCCAGTCGGGCGCGCCGGTCAAGGTGACCCAGACCACCCCGGCCAAGCCGAAGACATAAAAGACACAGCGAGCGCCACCTGTAGTGGAGCCTTCGCAAATCTCGCGCATTTAGGTCGAAGCCTCGCCGGTCACGAAGTCCGGCGCGTTTTGTCATGTCTTCAGTTCAAGGACCGCCCGATGGCCTCTTTCGCCCTGCTCGCGCTCGTCGCCGGCCTCGCCGCCGCTTCGCCCAAGGGGCCGATCGAAATCAGCGGGGTAGAGCATCAACGTTCGGTCGACTGCGAGGGGCGTGACGTGGTCGTTGACGGTGTGGATCACGTGCTGACCTTCACGGACGCCTGCGCCAGCCTGACCCTCTCGGGCAGCGGCAGCAAGGTCGTCATCGATCTGAAGCCGGGCGCCTTCGTCGAGGTGAATGGCACGGACCAGTCCGTCCGCTGGCGCTCGCCCAAGCCGCCCCGCGTCAGCATTTCAGGCGTCGACAACAACGTCAGCAAGGCGCCGTAGGCGCCCCACAACCGTCTCCCCGGCGAAGCCGGGACCCAGCTGGAGGAGCGTTGACTGGGCTCTAAAAACCCAGCGCTCTTCCAGCCCATCCAAACGCTCTGAGATCTGGGCCCGGCTTTCGCCGGGGGAGACGGATGATGGAGATAGGCTTGTGGTCTTAGAAACCACCGCTATCTTGCCCGCATCAAACCTCTGTTGTGTGGTTCATGTCCGAGATTGTGCGCGAGGTCCGGGCCTAACAGGCTCCGAACGCTCGGTTCGAAAGTCAGTAGGCCCGCTACCGCCCGCGCATCCGCCACGGGCGTGGTTAGTCACGCCCGGTCTTTGAAGAAAGACGGGTCTCGAAGAGACCCTGGGACGCGCGATCGTATGCCTCGATCTCTCGGACAATCCCTTGAACATCTCCAAACCGCAGCAAAGGACGCTGCATGCTCTGGCCCAAGGCGGTCGGATCGAACTCGAACGCGATGACAACGGCAAGGTCGTGTCGGCCGACTGCATCACCCGCGACGGGTGGGCGCTGACCGACTGCACGGTCGGCGTCTTTCAATCCCTGAAGCGCAAGCGGCTGATCGCCAGCCAGGAGGGCGGGCCCTATCGGATCACCCGGCTGGGCCTGGGCAACCTCCGCGCCCAACTCGACAACCGGGTTGGGGCGAAGGCCTGGTAGTTAGGTGAGCTTGTAAAAGAGGACGCGCGCGGCTCCGTAGTCGCGCGCGTCGATCTGCTCGAAGCCTTCGAGGACGGGGTCGGTTTCGCCCCGGCCGCGCTCGAACATCAGGATCGCACCGGGAGCCAGCCAGTCGTGGGCCTTCAGCTCGGCCACGGCCCTCTCACCCAGGCCCTTGGCGTAGGGCGGGTCCAGGAAGGCGATGTCGAACGGCGCGCCGGCGCTGGACGGGCGGGGCCCCAGGTCGGTGGCGTCGCGCCGGTGGACGCGGGTGACGCCGAACAGGTGCATGGCGTCGATGTTCTCGCGGATCGCCCCGCGCGCGGCGTCATCCGTCTCGACGAACAGGCAGAAGGCCGCGCCCCGCGACAAGGCTTCCAGGCCCAGGGCGCCCGAACCGGCGAAGACGTCGATCACCCGTGCGCCGTGCAGCTCCGGCGCCCAGGCGGCATGTTCCAGGATATTGAACACGGCCTGGCGGGCGCGGTCCGAGGTGGGGCGGGTGGCGTCGCCCGGCGGGGCGGCGATCGCCTTGCCGCGAAACTGACCCGAGACGATGCGCATCAGGCGGCGGCCTCCTCGACTTCAGGCGTCTTGATCCTGCGCCCCAGGAACGAAAGCCCGGCCACGAGCGGGATGAACAGCAGGGCGAAGACCGGCTTGGCCATGCTGAGGAACGTCAGGGTGCACATCAGCCCGGGCAGCAGGGCCACGCGCAGCAGTACGAACAGCTTCTCGGCGACGGGCATCGGCTCGGTCAGGCGCCCGACGAATGCGGCATAGGTCCACAGCACGCCCATGAAGACGCCGATCAAGGCGACCTGCGAAACATAGACCACCAGCGCCTTGCCATGCTGCTCCCACAGCAGCTCGGTCCCCAGCGGCAGAAGGCCGATCAGACCCAGGACGAGAAGATTCAAGACGTCCAGCGCGTCGTCGGCCCGGACCAGCCGGCCATAGACGCGACGGTGGCTGATCCAGCAGACCCCGATCACGGCGAAGCTGATGAGATAGGCGAACAGCTTCTCGCTCATCTGCGCGAACAGATCGCCGATCGACGTCCAGTGATGCGGCGGATGGATCTCGATCGCCAGCAGGGTGATGGCGATCGCGAAGACGGCGTCGGAGAACAGCACCAGCCGATGAAGATGCGCGCCGCCCGCATCCGCCTTGCCCGAAACCGCGTCGCCCATGCCCAATCCCCTCACTGCCCCTTACAACCCGTAACCGGATGTGTGCCGTCCCCGAGCCGCCGCGGCAAGCGCGCGCTTTACAAGATCGCGGCCGCGCCCTCTTAGTCGCGAAAATGGCCGAGCGCCAAGGCAAGGGACGATGAAGGCGATGCGCGTGGGCGAGCTGATGGAGGCGGTGAAGCGGTCGCGCTTCCTGGCCGATCTGTCGCCTTACGACCGCGACCCTTGGCGCAGCGTGTTCGCCGTGCCGGTCGGGGTGCTGGCCGGGGCCGTGGGCGGTCTCCTGGGCGCGATCTCCGCCAGCCTGGCGGGCCTGGTGATCGTCAGCGGGCTGGACGGCGCGTCGGCCGCTCCTGAACTGTTCCGCGTGTTCTCCGAGCCGAACCTGGCCGAGCCCACCGCGCGGCAGCAGCTATTCATCCTGGCGATGCTGGCCGGCATCAATCTGGGCGCCGTGGTCGGTTTCGTCTTCGCCGCCGGGGCGATCCACCACCGCCGCATCACCGACTACATCAATCGCGGCGAGCCGACGCGCTGGCGGCTGATGCTGGGCGGCCTGATCCTGGCCGGGGCCGTGATGGCGGCGATGATCGGCGTCTCGCTGCTGGCCGGCCAGTCGATCGATCCGCCGCTGCTGAAGGTCTCGCCGAACCTGGTCGGCCGCACCTTCTACGCGGTCTTGGCCGTGGCGCTGCTGATCCTGGCCGCCGCCGCCGAGGAGCTGATGTTCCGGGGCTGGCTGCTCAAGCAGAGCGCCGCCTATATCCGCGACCCGATCACCCTGATGGTGCTGAACGGCGTGCTGTTCGCCGTCGTGCACCTGGATTTCAACCTCGACGCCTTCCTGGTGCGGGCCGCGATGGGCGCGGGCCTGACCTGGATGACCCTGCGCCTGGGCGGCATCGAGCTGGGCGTCGGCGCCCACGCGGCCAACAACGCCGTCATCATCCTGCTGATCCGCCCCATGACCACCCGCGCCGACGGCGCGCACGAGTTCAAGGCCGGGCTGATCGCCAGCGCCCTGGTCGTGCTGGCCGGCTTCATCGGCCTGGCCGAGCTGTCTGTGCGCTGGCCGGCCCTGCGTCGCTGGACCGGCGTACGCCCCGCAGCCGCCTAGCGCTTGGGACCACCGCGCGAGGGCTTGGGACCCGGACGCGGACCCGGACGCGGCGAAGGACGCGCGCCCGGCTTGCCGCCCGCCTTCTCCGAGACCCGACGCGCCGGGCCTTCGGCCGGCTTGGCGCCCGGACGCGCCGCCGCCGGCTTGCCACGCAGGGCGGGCTTGCCGATGTCGATGAACTTGCTCTCGATCGACTTGACCGGACGCTTGGCCTTGGCCAGGCCCTTCGACGGCCCCTTGGAAGGCGCGTGCGACGAGACCTTCTTCTTCGGCTTGGCCCAGCCGGTCTTGTAGACCGGCTTCTCGGGCTTTTCCGGCGCTTCGGGCTGCAGGACGCGATCGGCGCGCGGGGCGCCGCGACGTTGCAGATCACCGCCGCCTGCCGTGCCGGGAGCCTTGGCCGCGTTGGCGACGCCGCCGAACTTGGGCCGGTCGCCCGTCGGCATGTTCTCTTCGGGGATGATGCCCTCCATCAGCTCCCGGATCACCCGCGGCCCGACCTCCTCGATCTGGCCGGCCTCCAGCGGCCCCAGGGCGAACGGGCCGTAGGACATGCGGATCAGGCGGTTGACCTTCAGCCCCAGGGCCTCCAGCACCTTGCGAACCTCGCGGTTCTTGCCTTCCGACAGGCTGACCGTGATCCAGATGTTCTTGCCGCCGCCGGCCTTTTCGTGGGCCTTGTCGATCTTGGCCTCGATGGAGCCGTACTTGACGCCCTCGACGGTGATCCCGTCCTTCAAGGTGTCCAGCTTGGCCTGGGTCGTGTCGCCGAAGGCGCGGGCGCGATAGCGGCGGACCCAGGCGTTGCTGGGGGTTTCCAGCGCCCGCGACAGCTCGCCATCGTTGGTCAGCAGCAACAGGCCCTCGGAGTTCAAGTCCAGGCGGCCGACCGAGATCAGGCGCGGCAGATCCTTGGGCAGCGAGCCGAACACGGTCGGCCGGCCCTTCGGGTCGTTGTGGGTGGTCATCAGCCCGGTGGGCTTGTGGTAGCGGAAGATCCGCGTCGGCTCGCGCTCGGCCACCAGCTGGCCGTCGACGGTGAGGAAATCGCCGGGCGCGACCTTGACCGCCGGGGTCGTCAGCACCTTGCCATTGATCGCCACGCGACCGGCCTCGATCAGCCGCTCGACCTCGCGCCGCGAGGCCACGCCGGCCCGGGCCAGGGCCTTGGCGACCCGCTCGCCGGGACCGCCATCGAGCTCCCCGTCTTGACCGTCCAGGTGAGGCTCGTACAGGGGATCGTGAGGTTTGGTCATTTGGCGTCCTTCTCGGGCTGGGCGCATCTCTCGATGGGCTTTTGTTGGTAATGCGCACTGATCTAGCGACGGATCAAGATGAGGCGATGATGCGCCTGGCGCTCGACGCCGCCCGCGCGTCGGCCGAGGCCGGCGAGACGCCGGTCGGCGCGGTGATCCTGGATCCGAGGACCGGCGAGGTGATCGCCACGGCGGGCAACGGCCCGATCGCCGCCCACGACCCCACCGCCCACGCCGAGATCGCCGCCCTGCGCGCGGCGGCGGCGAAGCTGGAGAACTATCGCCTGACCGACCTGACCCTGGTCGTGACCCTGGAGCCCTGCGCCATGTGCGCCGGCGCGATCAGCCACGCGCGGATCGGACGGGTGGTGTTCGGGGCCGAGGACCCCAAGGGCGGCGCGGTCCTGCACGGCCCGAAGTTTTTCGCCCAGCCCACCTGCCACTGGCGGCCCGAGGTGACCGGCGGCGTGCTGGCGCAGGAGAGCGCGGATCTGCTGCGCGGTTTCTTCCGAGCCCGCCGCAAGAAGACGTGACAGCCAAAAGTAGCCACCGGCTTTGGCGCCCGTCACGCGCCAAGAAGGAAACCTAGCTGAGCAGGACCGAGCCCATCAGCACCTTGGCGCCGGGCTGGCCCATCACCTGGTCGCAGGCCTTCTGCAGTTCGCGGCCGACATAGTCCATGTCCGGGGCGATCCCGCCCCGCAGGCCGGCGGCGTAGACCATCAGCACCTGGGAGAAGGCGGCGCGCAGGCGCGGCGTCGACGCCTGGGCCCGGGCCATCACCTTGGGATCCTTGGCCGCGATGCCGGCCTCGACCGTCATCACGCCGCGACGGCCGTCGCGGCGCAGGACCACCGCATTGATCGGGTCCATCTGGAAATAGGTCGGCGGGGCCTTCTTCTCCTCGCCGCCGCCATGTCCGGCAAAGGCGGTCGAGGGCATGACCAGCGGGCCGCCGGCGAGAGCGGCGGCGACCAGGGCGAGCGTTATGGGGCGATGGCGACGCATGACGCCCTTGCTACCGCAGCGTGGTTGACGTCCTCTTTACGCCTCTGCGCGCATCAAGAAGCGTTAACCACGAATCGTCGCCAGGTTCGAAGAAGCCGGCGGACGTCGCAGGAGGCAGACCTTGGGCCGTTTTTCCCCCAAATCCCTCGATCTCGACGGCAAGGTGATCCTGATCACCGGCGGCACCGGCTCGTTCGGCCGGCGCTTCATCGAGACGGTCCTGCGCCGCTATGACCCGCGGAAGGTCATCGTCTATTCCCGCGACGAATTGAAGCAGAGCGACATGCAGATCGAGCTGCGCGAGCAGTTCGACGACAAGACCGTCAGCAAGATGCGCTTCTTCCTCGGCGACGTCCGCGACCGCGAGCGCCTGACCCTGGCCCTGCGCGGCGTCGACATCGTCATCCACGCCGCGGCCCTGAAGCAGGTGCCAGCGGCCGAGTACAACCCCTCGGAGTGCATCCACACCAACGTGCTAGGCGCCGAGAACGTGGTCTGGGCCAGCCTGAACAACCACGTGAAGCAGGTGGTGGCCCTGTCGACCGACAAGGCCTGCAACCCGACCAACCTCTACGGCGCGACCAAGCTGGCCTCGGACAAGACCTTCGTGGCGGCCAACAACCTGTCGGGCGACATCGGCACGCGTTTCTGCGTCGTGCGCTATGGCAACGTGGTCGGCTCGCGCGGCAGCGTGGTGCCGCTGTATCGCCGGCTGCTCTCCCAGGGCGCCACCGAGCTGCCGGTCACCGACCCGCGCATGACCCGCTTCTGGATCACCCTGAACGAGGGGGTCGACTTCGTGCTCTCGTCGCTGACCATGATGCGCGGCGGCGAGATCTTCGTGCCGAAGATCCCGTCCATGGCCATGCCCGACCTGGTCAGGGCCATGTCGCCGGACGCCGGCATGAAGGTCATCGGCATCCGCCCCGGCGAGAAGCTGCACGAGATCATGATCAGCGCCGACGACGCGCGCTCGACCGTCGAGTTCGAGGACCGTTTCGCCATCGAGCCCAACTTCGCCGAGTTCGGCCGCACGCCCTATGCCGCCGCCGACGGCGCCAGGCCCGTCGCCGAGGACTTCTCGTACAGCAGCGACAACAACCACGACTGGCTTTCGCCGGAAGGCCTGCTGGCCATGCTGGAGGAGAAGACCGCGCGATGAGCGGCTTCCTCCCGTACGGCCGGCAGACGATCGAGGACGACGACATCGCGGCCGTCGCGGAGGCCTTGCGCGGCGACTTCCTGACCACGGGCCCGACGGTCGAGGCGTTCGAGACCGCCTTCGCCAACAAGGTGTCCGCCGAGCATGCTGTCGCTGTCTCGAACGGCACGGCCACCCTGCATCTGGCGATGATGGCGCTGGGCGTTGGCGAAGGTGACGTGTGCGTCGCGCCGTCGGTCACCTTCCTGGCCACCGCCAACTGCGCCCGCTACGTCGGGGCCGAGGTGGTGTTCGCCGATGTCGATCCCGACAGCGGCCTGATGACGCCCGACACTCTGGCCCGCGCCCTGAACGGCATCCAGGGCAAGAGGGTCAAGGCCGTCCTCCCCGTTCACCTGCGTGGCGACGTCTGCGACCTGCCGGCCCTGAAGGCCATGGCCAGCGCTTCCGGCGCGGTGCTGGTCGAGGACGCCCCGCACGCGCTGGGCTCGATCGGAACGTTCGGCGGTGTCGAGCACTCCGTCGGCGACGGCGCCTATTCCAGCTTCGCCAGCTTCTCGTTCCATCCGGTCAAGACGCTGGCCACCGGCGAGGGCGGCATGCTGACCACCAACGACGCCGAGTTGGCCGCCAAGGCCCGGCTGCTGCGCTCGCACGGCATGGTCCGCCCCAGCGGCAGCGATCCCTGGTGGTACGAGATGCCGGAGCTGGGCTTCAACTACCGCATCCCCGACGTGCTGTGCGCTCTGGGCCTGTCGCAGCTTTCCAAGCTGGACCGCTTCGTGGCTCGCCGCCGGCAACTGACGGCGCTCTACGCCAAGCTTCTGGCCGAACGCGCCCCGCGCGCCCGCCTCGCCGCCAGCCCCGCCCACTCGAACCCCGCCCTGCACCTCTTGACCGTGCTGATCGACTTCGAGGCCGAAGGCCTGTCGCGCCGCACGGTGGTCGAGAGCCTGAAGACCCAAGGGATCGGGACGCAGGTCCACTACATCCCGGTGCACCGCCAGCCCTACTACGTGAACCGCCAGGGCCTGGCCGACCTGCCCGGCGCCGACGCCTGGTACGCTCGCTGCCTGACCCTGCCGCTGTACCCGGCCATGGCGGATAGCGACGTGGAGCGGGTGGTCGACGCGCTGGCGGCGATTCTGGGGTAGCTACCCCGCCGCGCTGATCTGGGTGATCGGCTGGATGTCCGTGAAGTTCGCCACATCGCCCATCACCTCGGCCGCGCGGGGTCCGCCCAGCGAGGCTTGAAGCGCCTCCGCGTCGCGGAAGGTCAGGTTGACGATCACCAGATAGGGCGCGGGCGTCCCGCCGGCCCCGGCCAGCCCCTTCAGCACCTGCACGTCCTGCAGGCCCGTCGCCGTGAAGGCGTCCTTCGCCAGCGGAATGTGCGTGGCTTCATAATAGTCGAAGTCGAACTTGGCGCCCTGGGTGGCGGGATAGAGGACGGTGAACACGACCATGACGATCTCCCGGGAGGCGGGCGACCCCGACGGTCGCGTGGCAGTCACCCTACCGGGCGCCGTCGGGGAAGAATCAAAGGATAGCTTCGGCTCTTTAGAAGATCAGGAAGACCGAACCAGGCGGCCCGGCCTGGGCGACCGAGGTCAGCTCGCTGACTTCGAGGCTGTTGGCGTCGCGCAGCGTCAACCGCGCGCCGTTGACCAGCTTGCCGGCGACCGCCGCCAGCTCGTCGGGGGTATAGTCGTTGGCGCTGAGCTCGAAGCCGCCGCCCACGCGCGCGATGGCGATCAGGTCGCCCACGCTTTTGTTCGCCATGGTCATGTCTCTCGATTGGATTGTGAGCACGTCGCGTCGTCCCGGCTCGAAGCCGAATTCAACTGACAGGGGAAATGAGATCGAGTCGCACGCGTCTGTCGAGGCCGCTCACGGAAACTTCACCGTGAGCGAGGCTTTCGCGGCGCTCCAGTTGTCCCCAAGCGCCTCAGGCGGCCTGGCCGACCAGGGTCTTGATCAGGTCCATGGTCTGGGGCGAGCTTTGCAGCTGCTCGCGCGAGGTGGGATCGCGGGCCAGTTTCAAGGCCTCGACCCGGGCCTTTTCGGCGACCGGGCCCGTCGGACCAGCTTCGCCCATCGCCAGCTTGGCCAGCAGGGTCAGGCGGTGCGGCAGCGGCGCGGGCGCGCGGACCAGCATGGTCAGCAGACGCGAGTCGGCCTCGATCAGGGCGCCGATGTCGCCCAGCTTGGCGCACAGGGGCTCGAAGTCCTCGCGCACCAGACCTGAACGGCCCAGCGAGCGCTGAAGAGCCGCCAGGTGGCTGAGCTTGGCGACCGGTGAGTCCGGCCCCTGACGCAGTTCCTTCTCGAAGCGCATGGCGCTGATATTGGCGCTGAGCCAGCGGGCGGCGTTGCGCTTGTTGACCGCGCCCATGACGTTCTCGGCCAGGCGGATCAGCATCTTGATCTCTTCGTGGGACGAGCGGTCGCGGCCCAGCAGCGCTTCGATGAAGTCGCCGTTCAGCAGGGTCTTGGAGCGCGTCGTGAACGCGCCCTGGATGTCCTCGGCCTGCAGGATGCGGCCGGCGGCGGCCGTCAGGCTCATGGCCAGGGCGCGCAGATATTCGATCTCGGCCTCGGCGTCGGACGGTTTCAGGCGACGCACGCCATTCAGCTCGGTCAGCACGCGCTCGGCGATAGCCTTGCGCACCGACGGGAAATCGTCGCCGGCCAGCCACTCGCTGAGGCGGCGGGCCGTACCCGACAGCTCGGGCATGCAGCCTCGGACACTGGCCTCGATGCGGATCAGGGCCTCGACGGCGGCGCCGCCGGTCATCCGGGTCATGGCCGCCAGGGTGGCGCCCAGGTCGTCCTGATTGTTCAGCAGGTCGGCCATGCCGGCCCGCGAACCGATGATTTCGGCCAGGGGTTGTTCGATGGCGGCCAGGGCGGCGGCGCGGGCGCGCGGCTCTTCCGGCGCGGCGTCGGCCAGGTCCAGCAGGCGGGCGATCTTGTCCGACCAGTTGCTGGCGACGGAGATCGAGGCCGCGACGCCGGCGCCCAGCAGGAAGGCGCGGTCCGGGTCGGCGACCAGGCGCTCGGCCGCCTTGGCGAAGCCTTCCTTGTCCAGGTCCGGCAGGTCGCCCCTCTTGAAGGCCTTCATCAGGTTGGCGACGGTGCGCTCGACCAGGCCCTGGAAGTGGCGGATGACCTCGTGCACGGTCTGACCGCGCGCCTCGGCTTCCGGAATGGCGATCTTCTGCAGCGCGTGCTGCAGGTCGGTGCCGGACGCCTCGAGCTGTTCGACCAGGTCGGGGCGGTGCAGCAGTTCGAACGGGGTGGCCTTGTGACGGGTCAACCAGCCTTCCAGCAGGCGGCCGATGCGGTCACGGGCATGAGCGGTGTAGAGGTCGGCCGGCTGGACGCACAGGGGGTCGCGGTCCTCGACCTCCTTCTTAGGCTTGCCGCCGTCGACCATCCCCTTGGTGAAGATGGCGATCGACTTGTATTCGCCGGTCTCCTTGTCGAGCGTTTCCTTGCTGACCCGTACGGCGACGGCGCGGCCCTGCTCCAGAACGTCTTCCGCCGTCTGAAGGGCGTGCGCGCGGTTCTCCGAGGCGATCTCGAGAGTCCACTGCGCACCGGCCTTCCGCCGGACAAAAAGCTCGTAATGGATTTGGCTCATGCCCATCCTGCTCCAGTAGACCCCACTATGAGGCGTTAAGCCTTAAGGTGAGGTTGAAGCGCGGCTTTTCCGATACAGACACGGCCAACGCGCCCCAATCGCGCCTTGGTGGAGCCGCAAAGCCTGGAGAAAAGCGCAGGGAAAGCTTTGCCGCGCCACGCGTTGAAGCTGACCGGCTCGATGGATAAGATCGAGACGAATAAGGTAAGGCGAAGGACTAGAACGACGAAATGGCCGCCATCACCCTCATTGACGACGACGAAAACATCGTCGCCTCGGTTTCGCTGGCGCTGGAAAGCCACGGCCACGCGGTGAAGGCCTATTATGACGGCGTCTCGGGTCTCGAGGCCGTCGAGGCCAGCCCGCCCGACCTGGTGATCCTGGACGTGAAGATGCCGCGCATGGACGGCATGGAAGTGCTGCGCCGCCTGCGTCAGACGTCCGAGATCCCGGTGATCATGCTGACGTCCAAGGACGACGAGATCGACGAGATCCTCGGCTTCAACCTGGGCGCCGACGACTACATGCACAAGCCGTTCAGCCAGCGCCTGCTGCTGGAGCGGGTGAAGGCCGTGCTGCGCCGCGCCCGTCCGGAAGAGGAAGAGATCGGCGGGAGCGCCTCCGCGGCCGGGGCCGCCGGCTCCAAGGTCATGAAGCGCGGCAAGCTGACGCTGGACCCCGCCCGCCACGACAGCCTGTGGGACGGCCGGCCCGTGCGCCTGACCGTCACCGAATTCCTGCTGCTGCAGGCCCTGGCCCAGCGCCCGGGCTTCGTGAAGAGCCGCGACAACCTGATGGACGCCGCCTACGACGATCAGGTCTATGTCGACGACCGCACGATCGACAGCCACATCAAGCGCATGCGCAAGAAGTTCCGTCAGGTCGATCCGGAATTCGACTCCATCGAGACCCTGTACGGCGTTGGCTACCGTTACCGCGAAGCCTGAACCGACTCCTGAGCCCAGGCGTCGCTTCTCCTGGCCGCGCGGCTCGCGGCTTGGCCGGCTGATCATCACCCTGAACGTCCTGGCCCTGGCGATCGTGATCGTCGGGGCCTTGGTGCTGAACGAGCTGCGTTCGGGTCTGATCAACGCCCGCATCGACAGCCTGACCACCCAAGGCCAGCTGATCGGCAAGGTCATGGAGGATCTGGCGACCAATCCGGAGCCGTCGCTGGATCCGATCACGGCCAGCCAGATCCTCCAAGTGCTGTTCATCCCGCACAACCAGCGAGCCAGGCTGTTCGACGCCAACGGCAAGGTGCTGGCCGACTCCTTCGTGGTCGCCGACCGCGTGGACTGGAAGGTGCTGCCGCCCGCCCGCAAGCCCGGCCAGAAGGATCCCAGCGACAGCCTGGCGCCACGCGAGGCGGCCAAAGCCGAGGAAGCCCGCCAGGCCTTGGTCGACGAGGTCGCCCGGGCCATGCGGACGGGGCGCCCTGTCACCGGCATGCGCATCGCCGAGGACGGCGAGCGCGTGGTCTCGGTCTCGCTGCCGATCCAGCGCGTCCAGGCGGTGCTGGGCGTCCTGACCCTGGAGGCGGGCGGCGTCGACGAGATCATCTCGGCCGAGCGCAAGGCCCTCCTGCCCTTCATCGTCGTGGCGATGATCGCGATCTTGGTCTCCAGCGTGCTGCTGCACCGGCTGATCGCCGTACCGGTGCTGCGCCTGGCCCGCGCCGCCGACCATGTCCGCCTGCAGGGCGCGCGCGCCATCTCGCTGCCCGACCTCTCCGAGCGCCGCGACGAGGTGGGCGACCTGTCGCGCTCGCTGGAGGACATGACCCACTCGCTGTCCGAGCGCATGGACGCCATCGAGCGCTTCGCCGCCGACGTGGCCCACGAGATCAAGAACCCGCTGACCTCGATCCGCTCGGCCATCGAGACCCTGGACCTGGTCACCGACCCAGCGGCCCGCGCCCGGCTGCTGGCCATCCTGCAGAACGACGTCAACCGCCTGGACCGGCTGGTCACCGATATCTCCAACGCCTCGCGGCTGGACGCCGAGCTGTCGCGCGAGCATCCCAAGATCTTGGATCTGGCGCGGGTGATGGTCGAGATCGCCGGGCTCTACGAGGCTCAGCTGCGCCCCGGCGACGCGCCCGGCAGCGTGCGGGTGACGCTGCGCGTCGACGACGCCGCCCATCCGGCCCTGGTGCTGGCCCGGGAGACCCCGATCGGCCAAGTGTTCCGCAACCTGATCGACAACGCCCGCTCGTTCAGCCCCGCCGACGGCGAGGTGCGCATCCATCTGGCGCGCGGGCGCGGACACGTGATCGCGACGGTCGAGGACGACGGCCCGGGCATACCGCACGACAATCTCGAGACCATCTTCGAGCGCTTCTACACCTCGCGGCCCAAGGGCCGGGCGTTCGGCAGCAATTCGGGGCTGGGCCTGTCCATCGCCCGCCAGATCGTCGAGGCGCACGGCGGCGTGATTCGCGCCGAGAACCGCAAGGATGCAGCCGGAGCGGTGATCGGCGCCCGCTTCATCGTCGACCTGCCGGAAGCTCACGCGTGACCTCCGAGGTCCGCCACGCCGGCCTGATCGCGCTGCGTCAGGGCGGCTTCTGGCGCGGCGCTCTGATCCAGGGCGCGTCCGGCATCGGCAAGAGCGACCTGGCCCTGCGCGCCCTGGACGCCGGCTTTCGCCTGGTGGCCGACGACCGCGTCACGACCTTCGTCTCCGGCGGCCGTCTCTACGGCAAGGCCCCCGAATCCCTGGCCGGGCTGATCGAGATCCGCGGCCTGGGCGTCGCTTCCCAGGCCGCCCTGCCCTTCTGCGAAATCGCCCTCGTCCTCCGCTGCGTCGCCGCGCCCGAGGCCGTCGAGCGCCTGCCCGAGGTCCGTTCGGAGCCGGTTCTCGGCATTCCCGTCCCCGTCTTCGACCTGTGGCCGCGAGAACCCTCCGCGCCTTCGAAAATCAGACGCATGATGCAGTCTCTTGGAGTCCCATCCTAACGGGCGTATCAAGGCCGCCCGCGCGACGCTCTCCCGGTCGCGACGGGAATGGGGATCCCGTTTGAGACAGAAGGCATGATCGGGCTCGTGATCGTGACGCACGGGCGTCTGGCGGAAGAGTTCGTCTCCGCCATGGAACATGTGGTCGGGCCGCAGGCCGCCGTGAAGGCGATCTGCATCGGTCCGGAAGACGACATGGAACGTCGCCGGTCGGACATTCTGAAGGCTTGCGCCGCCGTCGACGCCGACGGCGAGGGCGTTATCCTGCTGACCGACATGTTCGGCGGCACGCCCAGCAACCTGGCCATCTCGGTAATGGAGCAGACCAAGGCCGAGGTCATCGCCGGCCTCAACCTGCCGATGCTGATCAAGCTGGCCAGCGTTCGCCAGCGCGAGACCCTGCAGGCCTGCGTCGCTCACGCCCAGGAGGCTGGACGCAAGTACATCTCCGTGGCCTCCTACGTGCTCGCCGGGGAAAAGTAACGGGCATGACGTCAAGGACGGTCGAGATCATCAACGAGCGCGGCTTGCACGCGCGGGCCTCGGCCAAGTTCGTGAAGATGGCGTCCGGCTTCGACGCCGAGGTGACGGTCAGCCGCGACGGCTCGTCGGTCGACGCCCGCTCGATCATGGGCCTGATGATGCTGGCCGCCGGCATCGGCTCGACCATCGACATCAGCGCCGAAGGCCCCGAGGCGGCCGCCGCCCTCGAGGCCCTGTGCGAACTGGTCGAGAACCGGTTCGACGAAGAGCGGTAGCGCTCCTACTTCATCTCCGCGTCGACGAAGGCCGTGACCCGCGCAGCGAAGTCGTCCGGCCGTTCCAGGTACATGAAGTGGCCGCTGGCCGGCACGCTCTCCAGCCGCGCGCCCGGAATGGCCGACGCCGCCGCCTGGGCCTGAGCCTTCACGTCGCCGATATCGACCTGGCCCACCAGGATCAGGGTCGGCGCGCGAATCTCGCCCAGATGATCCTTGGCGTCGGGTCCCGCGCGCTCCTGCTTGGCGCTGGGACCGCCGTTCAGGTTCTGCGGATTGGCCCTCAACAGCGCCGCCACTCGAGCCCGCTCGGCGTCGGCCGCCTTGGTCAGGATGTACGGGTCCTTGACCGCCCCCTTCAGATCGCCGGCCTTGATCAGCAAACCGAGCTTGAACGACCGGGCGATGAAGCCGGCCGAGGGCTTGAAGCCGCTGATCCACGGCCCGGCCAGCACAAGGCCATCGACGGCCTCGGGATGAGCCAGGGCGAAATCGACCGCGATGCCGCCGCCCGACGACGAGCCGACCAGGGTCGCGCGCGAGATCCCTGCCGCCCTCATCACCGCCGCCACGTCGTCGACCGAGGCGAACGGCGTGGTCGCCGCCGGCGTCGCCCCGTAGCCGCGCCGATCGTAGCGCACCACCCGGAACCGCGCGCATAGGGTCGGCCAGACGTCGTCATAGGCCGCCGAGTGCAGGATCCCGTCGTGCAGCAGCACGATGGCCTTATCACCGGATCCGCAGGCCTCGTAGGCCAGCTTGCCGCCCTCGGCCTGGGCGAAGGTCTGGGCTTGAGCCGACGCCGCCCAGAACAACAGGCAGCCGGCCGCGATCGCCCGGACGGGCGTTGAAAGTCTCATGGCTTGGTCTCCGGAAGGGGCGCCGTCAGCCGGCGCGTTTGACGGTCTCGTCGATCACGCCATCGTCCACCATGTCTGGCGGCTGCTCGGGCTGGTATTCCAGGATGTCCCCCGGCTGGCAGTCCAGGAAGTCGCAGATGGCTTCCAGGGTCTCGAACTTCACCCCCTTCACCTTGCCCGACTTGAGCAAGGACAGGTTGGCGTCGGTGATGCCGATGGCGCGGGCCAGCACGTTGGAGCGCACCTTGCGCCGGGCCAGCATCACGTCGAGGCGCAGGACGATCGGCATCAGACGAAGGCCTCCCGGTCCTCTTCGATCTCGCGGCCCACCTGCATGACCTGGCCGATCACGAAGACCAGGAAGCCCAGGATGAAGGCCTGCAGGCTGGCCATGTGGGCCCAGTTCCTGTCGATCTCGTAGCCGGTCGCCGACAGGGCCAGATGGCACAGCAGCGGCGAGACGGCATAGGCGCAAAGCCAGCCGCCCACGCCGCCGAAGCGCCGCGCCTGCGGCGGCGAGAACACCTCGCCCCGCGCATAGCCGCCAAACAGGGCCCGCAGGCTCCAGAAGATCATCAGGATGGGCGTGGCCCGCACGACGCCGACCACGACATAGACCAGGCGATGGACCAGCGGCAGCGAGCCGAACGCCACCGTATTGGCCGGGGCCTCGCCGATATAGCAGTTGTCCGGCCCGATCCGGACCAGTTCGCCCTTGTAGACCAGCATCACTCCGATCGCCGTGACCAGGATCGCGGCGGACAGGACGAACAGCCCCGTGAACAGCCAGACGGCCGCGCGGCTGCCCAGCCGGACCCGGCGCTGGGCCAGGCTTTCCGGCGGCGGCTCGGCCGGCGTGCGATACAGCGGCTTCAGATGCAGAACGGTCGCCATGACGCTCCTCCTGACGTCACGGTCAGACAGAAAAAAGTTTCTGTCAATCGATAATCACGGAGCCTCGGCGACGGCTGGCGGCGGGCAGAAATCCATCGCGCGCCGCTCGGGCCAGCTCGCTCGCACGCAGTCGGGCTTGAGGCCTCGCCAGATAGCCCCGCTGAAATTGGCGGTCAGCACGCGGCCGTCGGCATAGGTCGCCTGCTGCAGCAAGCGGTCCGGCGTCAGCCAGCGGAAGCCGGTCAGGGCGATGGGCGCACCGCCGCCATGGATCTTCCGGAAATCGTCCTGCGCCGCCTTCAGCCACGGCCCCACCCGCGCCAGTTCGCGCCGGTCCAAGCTCCACATGGTCGGCGTCCCGTACAGCAGCGCCCGTGCGAACCGTCCCCCCGCCGCGCTCGGAACCTTCATCAGGCCGAACTCCCAGCGATCCACGGCGATCACCGAGTCGTGGAAGGCCGCCTCGAACAGGGGCAGGCGATCGGCCGCGCCGAACAGAAGACGGGCTTCGTCCGGGGTCGGCTGGAAGGGCTTGAAGAAGATGCCGGGTCGATCCGACGGCCAGAAGCCGCCGAACCGCGCCCGGTCGGCCTGGAACGGCCAGATCGCCGAGGCGTGGGCCTGGGTGGTTCCGTGCGAATAGTGGGTGACGCCGCTGCTCCAGGCGGTGACGTTCTCCGATCCCAGGACCAGCTTGAACTCATCGATGGCCAGGCTCAGCCGCGCCGACAGGTTGGCCCGGTCGCGCGCCATCGACATCGGGTGGTCGGGACTGTGGTCCTCATGGAAGTCGCCGAACGCGTCGACGTCGACGAACACCTGGTTGGCGCCCTCCGCGATATGGCCCTCATAGCGCTGCGCCGGCACGAACGGGCCTCGCCGCCGGACCAGCGCCTCGCTCGACAGCTCGCAGCCCCGGCCGGCGAAGCCGACCACAACCTTCCCGGCCGCGTCGATGATGCAGCCCGAAGGATAGAGATCGTCGTCCCACAGGGCCGAGGGCATGTCGGCGCTCGCGGCGGGCTGGGCGTTGCCGAAGGCCTCGTAGGGCCCGGCGAGATAGCCGAGCGCCTTGGCCCTCTTCAGATAGGCCGGGCCGACGATGTGCTTCTGGCTGCGTGGATCCTGGTCGTAGCTGAGCATCATGCGATCGACGCCCAGCCCCTTCAGGTCGTCGAGGAACGCCAGGTCGCGCCCGTCATCAAAGACATAGGCATGCGGCGCGGCGAACAGGCGGGGCAGGTCCGGCGTCGCCTTGTCGGCCAGGCTCCTGAACTGGCCCCGCGCCTTCAGGACCCGGCGATAGAACAGCGCCGGGGCCAGCGGCTCGGGCGGCCGCAGCGCCAGCAGCAGCTCGACCGTCTCGGCGCCGTCGTCGAACCTGTGCTTCAACCGGGCCTGCAGGCCGTTGTCGTTTCGCAGGCACAACTCCGACCGCAGGCCATCGCCCAGGGCGTAGGTGACGGCATGCTTGCCGCTCAGATAGCTCCAGGCGGGGAACGACAGCAGAGAGGTCCCGCCCAGGCAATCGCCCTTGGCGTATGCCTTGCGCCAGAAGGGGTCGTCAGCCCGATAGGCCATGCCCTCGCCGTCGGGGATCAGCCAGGTCCCGCGCGTCGCGGCGGGCATGGGCCAGGCCAAGCTCGAACCCTTGGCGCCCGAAATCGTCAGACGCAGGGCCTCGCCCTCGACGGACAGCGTGACGACCCGCTCCTCGGCGTCGGTCCAACGCCAGCCTCTGCCTTCCCGCGCGGGCGTCGCCACCTCGGGCGCATGCAGCGGCGACAGCACGGCGACCGCCGCGCCGCCGTCCGGCCGGGCGTCGACCTTCAGGGTGGCGGGGTCGACGGCATAGGCGACGACGCCCACGCGCAGGGTGATCGGAGCCGCGACCGCCGTCGAGGCCATCAGGCCCAGAAGCGCGGCGAGTACGGTCGACGTTCGGATCATGGGTCCTCTCGGACGCGCTGGCGGAATGGCTATCGATCTCTCGACCATTTCGCGACGACCGAAAATTGCATCATTTCTCGTGGGACACCCGAGATGGATTCATACCGGGAGCCACCGCCGCGAGCCCCCACCTGACCACGCTCCGCGTGGTCGTCCGCCCCCAAAGGGGGCAGACGGTGATCCCCCGTCTTCCCCCTCCGGGGGAGAAGCGCAAAGCGCGGAGGGGGCAAGTAAGGGGATTGGAGCGCCTGTATCCTGGGAATTCGCGATCTTGAACCCAGCGAAATCAACCGCTTGTCGATTTTACGCCTCGCCCAATCATCCGCGTTCAGCGCCACTCCATAATCATCGCCATCCCTGTCGCGGGGGAGGGCGTTTGGATCCGGCCCAAAACGACGGCGGGGCTAGGTTGAGCGGGGCCGCTGCGGTTCCCGGAGGCTCGAAAGTCGTCCCACCTGTACTCTTTAGGCAGGCCGGCAGGCGAACGGGTAGTCTTTGGGTTCAAGCCATCAGCGGAGCGACAGGGCGGTGATCGTATAAGCCGTCTATCGTGGATCGTCGGGGTCGAGACGGATGTAGCCGATCCGTCGCCTCCCCATCTCGCAGCCACTCGACGCGAGATCCTGCCGGATCCGCGCCCCTGAGCAGGCCTACTCGGCCGCGACGACTTCGTGGACGTGGTCGTGGGCTTCGACGCGGACCGCGCCGCCCATCGGCTTGAGGTCCAGATCCTGGAACAGCTTGGAATCCTCGTCCATGCCCGGCAGCGGGGTGGTCAAGAGCTTGCCGCCAACGAAGATCGAGTTGGCGCCGGCCATGAAGCACAGGGCCTGCAGCTCGCGGCTCATGCCCTCGCGGCCAGCCGACAGGCGGACCATCGACTTGGGGCAGACGATGCGGGCGACGGCGATGGTGCGGATGAACTCGATCGAGTCGATCGCCTTGCCTTCGCTGAGCACCTTGTCGCCCAGCGGCGTGCCGCTGACCGGCACCAGGCCGTTAATGGGCAGGCTGTCGGGATGGGCCGGCAGGGTGGCCAGTTGGTGCAGCAGGCCGGCGCGGTCGCGGCGCGTCTCGCCCATGCCGACGATGCCGCCGCAGCAGGTGCTCATGCCGGCGTCGCGGACGTGGGCCAGGGTGTCGAGGCGCTCCTGGTAGGTGCGCGTGGTCACCACGTCCTTGTAGTAGTCCGGACCGGTGTCGAGGTTGTGGTTGTAGTAGTCGAGGCCCGCGTCCTTCAGGGCTTTCGCCTGGTCGGCGGTCAACATGCCCAGGGTGGCGCAGGTCTCCAGGCCCAGGGCCTTCACCTCGCCGATCATCGAGGCCAGCTTGGGCAGGTCGCGGTCCTTCAGCTCGCGCCAGGCCGCGCCCATGCAGAAGCGCTGGGCGCCGCCGTCGCGGGCCGCGCGGGCCTTGGCCACCACGTCCTCGGTCTGCATCAGCTTCTCGGCCTTGAGGCCGGTCTTGAAGTGGGCGCTCTGGCTGCAATAGCCGCAGTTCTCGGCGCAGCCGCCGGTCTTCACCGAGAGAAGCTGCGACAGCTGCACTTCGGAGGGATCGAACCAGGCCCGATGCACGTTGGCCGCCTGGAAGACCAGTTCCATGAAGGGAAGCTCGAACAGGGCCTCGACCTGGGCGAGGGTCCAATCGTGACGGGGCGCTGCGTTGATCTGGCTCATGGCGCGCACGTTTGGACCCGCGCCATACACTTGGCAAGACGTTGGAGACAGGTCATAGGGCGGGGACCGGGCGGGGCGCTCTGGAGTTGGTCAGGTCATGGATCGCGAGATCGAGCTGAAATTCCTGATCCCGCCGGAAGCGGCGGTGCTGGCCCTGACCCAGCTGAAGGGCGAGGGCGCGGTGCGCCAGCTGGACGCCACCTATTTCGACACACCCGACCACGCTCTGCGCAAGGCGGGCTTCGGCCTGCGCGTCCGGGATGGCGAGGGCGGTCGCAAGCAGACCCTGAAATCGGCCTCGGCCGGGGGCGTGTTCTCGCGCGGCGAATGGGAAGAGAAGATCGTCGGACCGGGTCCCGACCGTGACGCCCTGTCCCGCACCCCGGCCGCCGCCATGCTGGCCGGCGAGACCCTGGCCCCGGTCTTCACGACGCGGGTCGAACGCATCGTGCGCCTGGTCCAGGTCGGCGAGGCGATGATCGAAGCGGCCCTCGATCGGGGCGAACTCAGCGCCGAAGGACGCCGCGCCCCGGTCTGCGAGCTGGAGCTCGAATTGAAGGCCGGCCGGCCCGAGGCGCTGTTCGATCTCGCTCGCCAACTGGCCAAGCGGGTGCCTCTGCGCCTGTCGCTGATCAGCAAGGCCGAGCGCGGCTATGGTCTGGCGGTTGGCGGCGACGCTCCCACGCCGCGCCGGCAGGCGGCGGCCCTGGAGCCGAACGCCACCGTGGGCGAGGCGCTTCAGGCGCTGGGCCACTCTGACCTCGCCCATCTCTGCGCCGGCCTGGAGGCCCTGCGGGAGCGGCCCGAGCCGGACAGCGTCCACCAGGCGCGGGTCGCCACCCGGCGACTGCGGGCCCTGCTGAAGATCTTCAAGCCCCTCGCCCGGGACGACGCCGCGCGACGCCTGGACGACGAGCTGGATTGGCTGGCCGGCGAGTTCGACGCGGCGCGCGATCTCGACGTCTTTGTCGGCGATGTCTGGCGCGAAAGGGCCGAGGGCGCCGCCTTCGCCGGTCGCGACGACTTCGAGCGCGCGCTCGACGCCGCCCGCGCCAACGCCTATCTGCGCATGGAGGCGGCGCTGGAAAGCCCACGCGCGCGCGACGTGCTGCTGGACGCCGCCGCCTGGCTGGAAGCCGGCGCCTGGACGACCGATCCGGCCTTGGCCGAGATCCGCGAGGGCCGCGCCGCCGCCTTCGCCGCCGGTGTCCTCGACCATCGCCGCGACCAGGTGAGGAAACGCGCCAAACACTTCGCCGACCTCGACGCCCACGCCCGCCACAAGCTGCGCCTGAAGGGCAAGACCCTGCGCTACGCCGCCGAGGACCTGGCCCCGCTGTTTCCGGACCATCCCAGACGCGCCGAGCACTTCATCGAGGCTTCGAAGGCCGTGCAGGACCTCCTGGGCGCGCTCAACGACCGCCACGTCCGCCAATCCCTGATCCAGACCGTGACCCACGGCGACGACGCCACGGCCCGCGACGCCGCCCGCGTGGCTCTGGCGGACGACGAAGCCGAGCTGCTGGAGCACGCGCGCAAGGCGCTGGACGACCTGCTGGAGGCCAAACCGTTCTGGTGAGGTGGCGTAGATCCAGGTCCGGAAACGCAAAAAACCGCCCGAAGGCGGCTTTTACTGCTTAGAGACCCTTGGGTGCGGGGACAGGATTTGAACCTGTGACCTTCAGGTTATGAGCCTGACGAGCTACCGGGCTGCTCCACCCCGCGTCAGGGTGTTTTGGATTGTGTGGCAGGGTTTGGACTTAGGGTTTGAT
>Ga0209676_1000404_pt1 | contig 77964 bp, 71 predicted proteins | sample AraplaCvi_mLB_r2_FD_184282 | JGI IMG/M metagenome (GOLD analysis project Ga0209676, IMG submission 184282) | Arabidopsis root microbial communities from North Carolina, USA - plate scrape MF_Cvi_mLB_r2 (SPAdes) (version 2) | ecosystem: Host-associated > Plants > Roots > Endosphere | place: USA...
TGCGTCATGAGGTTCCCCGTCGGCCAGTGGCCGAGTGTGCTCCAAACGTTTTGTAGTAGAAAGTCGTGCACTACTACCGCGAAAAAAGTGGGCCGGATTATGCCAGAAAAGCCCAAAAAGAGTAGGGTCCTCCCGTCGTAACGGCGATATTCCGTCATTACGCAGTGAATTTACCTGCGCTGAACCGTTTTAGTGACGGGTATCTGACGGCGTATCGACGCCCGCGCCAGCGAACAATTGAGCGATATCGGCCGCGTCGAACAGGTACTGCTGATTGCAGAACTGGCAATCGATCTCGACTTTGCCGCCCTGCTCGGCTGCCAGCGCCAGCGCATCTTCCAGCCCAAGACTGACCAGCGCATTGCCAGAGCGTTCCCGCGAGCAGCTGCAACTGAAGCGCAGATGCTGCACATCGAACAGGCGCACCTGCTCTTCGTGGTACAGGCGATGCAGCACAGTTTCATTGTCCAGGCTGAGCAGCTCATCGGCGCTCAAGGTACTGGCCAGTGCGGTGAGGTGCTGCCAGCTGGCGGCCCGTTCTTCTTCGTCTTTCAAGCGATCGGCGGGCAATTGCTGCAGCAGCAGGCCACGGGCACGACGACCGTCGGCGAACAGCTTGAAGCGCGTGCCGACTTGCTGCGACATGACGAAATAATTGGTGAAGCAATCGGAGAGGGTTTCGCCGTCGAGATCGACAATGCCCTGATAGCGCTGGCCCACAGTCGGATCGACGGTCAAGGCGAGAACGCCGTTCGGCATCAGGTCGCTGAGGGTGGCGTCCGCCGCGATCTGCTCGGCGTCATAGCGCGCCAGGCCACGGATTTCGCGCTCGCTGGAGCACTCGATCATCAGCAGCGGAATCGGCCCTTCCGAACGCGCCTGCAAGATCAGCAAGCCATCGAACTTCAGCGTGCCGACCAGCAACGACGCGGCCGCCATCAGTTCGCCGAGCAACTGCGCGACTGGCTCCGGGTACGGGTGCTTGGCGAGGACTTCGGCGTAGCTGCGCTCCAGCGCTACCAGTTCGCCGCGAGTGTCGCTGTCATCGAAGATGAAGCGTTGAGTGAAATCGGTATCCGCTAGGTCGGTCATAGGTCTGGGTATCTGAATGTGATGACAAAATGGTTACAAAACGTGAAAATTTGCGCTTGCTGGCACTTTTTTTGGTGCCGGCGCTTTTCGCCATGGGAGGCATTTTATGAACAATCCGGGTTTGTTCCAATCAAGGTGGAACCTCGGCCGGCTGGTTCTGTGTAACGTAGTGCCGTTGGCGCTACTGGCTTTCTGGTTATGGCCTACCGGTCAGATGCTGTGTGTGATTTTCGACGAGTGGCTGTTCCGCTCGCTGAATGCACCGCTGGCCAGCAACCCGATATGGCTCCACATCTGGGCAATTGCAAGTCTGCGTCCGTTCGACATTGTCGTTGGCCTGATTCTGCTGACGCTGCTGATCAAGGGCGACTGGGTCTTCAGGGCAATCGACGTGCGCCGCGCATTCTTCGGTTTTTTCTCGATCCTGCTGTTGATGGTGGTGATTCGCGCGCTGTTTTCCAAATTCGCCGATCACATGGGCTGGCAGCACAGCAGCCCGTCGATGGTGATCGAGGGCGCCGTGCACATCAGCGATTACTTTCCGCACCTGGAAAAAACCTGGGAGCTGAAGGATCGTTCGGGCCAGAGTTTCCCGGGTGATCATGCCTCGGTGCTGTTGATCTGGGCGTTGTTCATGGGTGTGTTCAGCCGCACCGTCGGCCAGTTTTTCACGGTCTGGGGTCTGGCAGTGCTGTTCATGTTGCCGCGCCTGGTGGCTGGCGCGCACTGGGGCCAGGACGATTACATCGGTGGCGTGCTGCTGGCGGTCTGGGCGTTGGGCTGGGGTTACTACACACCCTTTGCCTGGCACGCGTCGAACTTCTGGTTGAAGCTGACCGCGCCGGTTTTCGCGCTGCTGGGCAAGTTGCCGCTGGTGTCGCGGATGAGTGTGGTGTCTGCCGCACGCTGATGAACCTGTGGCGAGGGAGCTTGCTCCCGCTCGGCTGCGCAGCAGTCGCCATACCGGTCGGTGCGTTTGTCACTTGAAGCGCACTGCTCGACGGTACAGGGCGTCCTTCGGCCGCCAGCGGGAGCAAGGTCCCTCGCCACAATAGTGTTCAACTCACGTTATTCGTTGCTGCTACCGCGAAACTTGAACAGATCGCGCCGCTGCTTCTTGCTCGGCTTGCCATCGGTGCTCACGCCCAACGACCCTGCCTTGCGCATTGCCGCAGCCGCTTCACGCTTGGCGATACTCGCCTCGGTCTCGGCGTACAAGGTCTGCGCCTCGGGTGCGCCCCGACGCACGATCGACAAGGCCTCGACCCTCACGGTGCGCACTTCGAAGCCGGTGCGAATCTCGAACTCATCGCCTATGCGTGGTTCCTTGCCCGGTTTGCAGCGTTCGCCGCGACAATGCACCTTGCCACTTTCGATCGCTGCTTTGGCCAGGGCACGAGTCTTGTAGAAGCGCGCCGCCCATAGCCATTTATCGAGACGGACCTTGTCGTCCTCCTCCTGTTTCTGCGCCATATGAATTCCTCGTTCAGCCAGTAGTCGGAACTGTACTACCGTTTCTGTCGGGCGCAAGAACTCGGCCCACCAGATAGACTGTGATCTTCGCCGCATGACCGGCCTGGAGTGACCGAGTGACAAAATTCCCGACTTCATTGACCTCGCCCAAGGACGGTTGCCAGGGCTGCCAGCAAAGCGAGCCGCTGGACTTCGATTTTGCCTTCGCCTTCCAGCCGATCGTCGACCTGCGCGATCAGTCCGTGTTTGCCCACGAAGCACTGGTGCGAGGCATCGCAGGAGAAGGCGCACTGTCCGTGTTAAATCAGGTTACAGAAGACAACCGTTACCGTTTCGACCAGCTCTGCCGGACCCGCGCCATCGAAGGTGCGGCCAGTCTTAATATGCAGACACACTTGTCGATCAACTTTTTGCCCAACGCCGTCTACCGTCCAGAGTTATGCATTCGCAGCACGCTGGAGGCCGCACGAAAACACAACTTTCCGATCGACCGGCTGATTTTCGAAACCCTGGAAATCGAGCACGTAGATAATTATCGCCATTTGACCAATATTCTGCGTGAATACCGCGAATTCGGCTTCAAGACCGCCATCGACGATTTCGGTGCCGGCTATTCGGGGCTCAATCTGCTGGCTGATTTCCAACCGGACCTGATCAAACTCGACATGGCGCTGATCCGCGATGTCGATCAAGACCGTGTCCGTCAGGTGATCGTGCGGGGGATTGTCACAATGTGTGCGGAGTTGAACGTTACAGTCATCGCCGAGGGCATCGAGAGCGTCGGGGAACGGGATTTCCTCGCGGACTGTGGAATATTTCTGATGCAGGGCTACTGGTTCGCCAAACCTGCGTTCAAAGCGTTGCCCCGGGTGCCAGACGAGGCCTGGAAGCGTTAACTCTTGGTTTTTTTCTTTGAAGACATTTGATCATTTGACCGTTGTTGGTCTGCGCGAGTGGGTGGCGCTCCCGGGCCTGGGAGTCGCCGGTCTGCGCGCGAAAATCGACACCGGCGCCAGCACTTCCAGCCTGCACGCCACCGATATCGAACCGTTCGAGCGCGACGGCGAGAAATGGGTGCGCTTCACCGCGCATCTGGGCACGGTGGTGCAATTGCGTCACCGGCGCTGCGAAGCCCCGCTGGTCACGCGCAAAACCATCAAAAGCTCCAATGGCCACGCGCAGGTGCGCTACGTGATAAGCACCACGCTGGCCCTGGGTGATCGAGTCTGGCCGGTGGAATTCACCCTGGCCTGCCGCAAGTCCATGCGTTATCGCCTGTTGCTCGGTTCCAAAGCCCTGATCGATGGCCAGTTGGTGGTCAATCCGGGCATCAAATATGTACAAGACAAGCCGGTGTTCCCGGTATCTACCTCTTCCACAGGTGTTGCATGAAGATCGCTGTGCTGTCGCGTAATCCGCGTCTGTATTCCACCCGCCGTCTGGTCGAAGCCGGAATCGAGCGCGGGCATGAAATGGTGGTGATCGACACCTTGCGCGCCTACATGAACATTGCCAGCCACAAGCCGCAGATCCACTACCGCGGCAAACCGCTGGAAGGTTTTGATGCGGTGATCCCGCGGATCGGCGCGTCGGTGACGTTCTACGGCTGCGCGGTGTTGCGTCAGTTCGAAATGATGGGCGTGTTCCCGCTCAACGAGTCGGTGGCCATTGCTCGCTCCCGGGATAAATTGCGTTCGTTGCAGCTGCTGTCGCGGCGCGGAATCGGTTTGCCGGTCACCGGTTTTGCCCACTCGCCAGACGATATTCCCGACCTGATCGCCATGGTCAACGGCGCACCGCTGGTGATCAAGGTGCTCGAAGGCACTCAGGGCATCGGCGTGGTGCTGTGCGAAACCGCAACAGCGGCAGAGTCGGTGATCGAAGCGTTCATGGGCCTGAAGCAGAACATCATGGTCCAGGAATACATCAAGGAAGCCGGCGGCGCGGATATCCGCTGCTTCGTGGTCGGCGACAAGGTGATCGCGGCGATGAAGCGCCAGGCCAAACCGGGCGAGTTCCGTTCCAATCTGCATCGCGGCGGCAGCGCCAGCCTGATCAAGATCACCCCGGAAGAACGCATGACCGCGTTACGCGCCGCCAAGGTGATGGGCCTGGCGGTGGCGGGCGTGGACATCCTGCGTTCCAATCACGGGCCGCTGGTGATGGAAGTGAATTCGTCGCCGGGACTGGAAGGGATCGAGACTACCACCGGCAAGAACGTGGCCGGGATCATCATCGAACATCTTGAAAAGAATGGCGGGCCAAATATGACCCGGACCAAAGGCAAAGGCTAGAGGAGCAGCTGCAAGCTGCAAGTGGAAAGCGCTTTGCTTGTAGCTTGTAGCTTGCAGCTTGCAGCTTGCAGCTGCTTCTAAACCGCATCTCGGGGCAACATCAACCCCAGCGGCAATCGCACCCGCGCTTCAAGCCCACCACCGGACCGGTTACGCAATTCGACATTGCCGCCATGCATCGCCGCAATGCGCTTGACGATCGCCAACCCCAATCCGGTGCCCTTGCCCCCCCGCGCCCGATCGCCTCGGGTGAACGGGTTGAAGATCGCCTCAAGCTCCGACGGATCGATCCCCGCGCCACGGTCCATTACGCTCAGCACCACATACGGCGCGCTGGTATCTCCCGACACATAAGCCGCGACCTCAACACCCGTACCGGCATGGTTCAAGGCGTTGCCGATCAGGTTGTTGAGCAGGCGTTTCATCGATACTCGACGTAGCGGAAATGGCTGGATCGGTTCCAGACGCAAACGCACTTTTTCTTCGTTCTGGTTATACGGCGCGGCGACTTCACGCACCAGATCACTGAGGTCGACTTCTTCCACCGATTCGTCGCGACCGTCGCGAATGAACGCGAGGAACTGGTCGAGAATCGCGTCCATGTCCTCGATGTCGCGGACCATGTCGTCGGTGAGGTCGGTGTGGTCGCCCATCAATTCCAGCGACAGGCGCAAGCGTGTCAGCGGCGTGCGCAAGTCATGGGACACCCCCGCCAGCATCAGCTCACGTTCGCGTCCGGCCTGTTCTACGTCTTCGGCCATCTGGTTGAACGCGCGGTAGACCTCGGTCATTTCGCTGGGCGTATCGCTGATCGGCAGGCGCACGCTACGGCCTTGGCCAAGTTGCCGCGCGGCATAGACGAGTCGCTTCAACGGCTGGTTGAGCTGGCTGACGAAAATCCATGCTGACGCTGTGGACAAGAGGCCGATGGCGAGGAACCAGCCGAGCACGTTCCAGATTTTCTGACCGCGCAGCGGATGTGGATACAACGGTACTTTCAGCCAGCCATCGCCCAGGCTCGGCGCGCGAACCCACAACGCCGGCGGCGAATGCATGCGCAAACGCACTTCGGTGTCGGCACCCAGTTCCGCCTGCATCTGCCGCTGATAGATTTCGCTGTACGGCCAGTGCTGTTCGCCTTCCGGCACACCGGCACCGACCACACGAATCAGGGTCGCGGCATCGGCAATTTTTGCGCGGTTTTCTTCATCGGCGGCCCAATAGGCGCGCAGCGTCAGAGCGACACCGTGACTGTATTGGCGATCCACCAGCACGTCCTCGTTCATCAACAGATAAACCAGGGTCAGCGCCTTGGAAAACAGCACGACGATAAGCACCAGCCAAAGGGTGCGAGAGAAAAAGCTTTGGGGGAACCAGACGGGGGTTTTCATCTTTAACCGCTACACACTTGCAGGAGCGAGCAATGCTCGCATATTGCGGATTGCGAGTCTGTGGCAATGGCCGTGCGACCAATACCGGCAGACCCGCTCCTACAAATCACCGATCACTTGGTGGCGGTGCCATCCGGTACGAACACGTAGCCCACGCCCCAGACGGTCTGGATATAGCGCGGTTTCGACGCATCGGGTTCGATCATCCGGCGCAGACGCGAGATCTGCACGTCGATGGAACGCTCCAGCGCATCCCATTCCCGGCCACGGGCGAGGTTCATCAGTTTGTCGCGGGTCAGCGGCTGACGCGCGTTCATCACCAGCGCCTTGAGCACAGCGAACTCACCGGTGGTGAGCATGTGCACTTCATCGCCCCGCTTGAGTTCGCGGGTGGCCAGTGACAACACGTAATCACCGAAGGTGACGTTTTCGTCTTCACTGCCCGGCGCGCCCGGTACCGGTGCGGCCTGACGGCGCAATACCGCTTTGACCCGCGCCATCAGCTCGTCCGGGTTGAACGGCTTGGCCAGGTAATCGTCGGCGCCCAGTTCGAGGCCCTTGATACGGCTCAGCTCATCGCCCTTGGCGGTGAGCATGATGATCGGAATCTGGTTGTTCGCGCCACGCAGGCGGCGGCACGCGGTCAGGCCGTCTTCGCCCGGCAGCATCAGGTCGAGGACGACCAGATTGAACACTTCACGCGCCAGCAGACGATCCATCTGCTCGGTGTTCGGAACGGTACGGGCACGGTAGCCCTTGCTGACGAAGAAACGCTCCAGCAGGCTGCTCAGCCCCGGATCGTCATCAACGATAAGAATTTTTTCGCCTTCAGCCGTTTGTGCAGTGCTGCTCATTGGATGCTCCTTTTAGCTCGGCGCGCATTATGGCGTAGCTGCCGTTATACGCACCGTGTGCATTGTTAGCAGATTTTTCCTTCACTGCCAGAAAACCGGGGTTTATGCCTACAGCCTGCAACGCCCCCGAATGACAGAACGCTGGTTATAATGCGCGGCGTTTTGCGCCAGGCAACGTCTGAATCGTTACCGTAAGTGGCCGGTATTTTTTCCGGCCCTGTGCAGCAACTGTTCGATTTCACGGGTCAATGGGCAGCCTCTTGATCCAGGCAGCGGCCATTTTCCAGCCGCTCAATCAGCCTCCAGGCCTTTATCAGCGTGCCTGTGAGCCTGCTTTCACACTATGTCAGGTGGTTTTATGGACAGCATCAACAGCCGCATCGCCGAGGAACTCGGCGTACGCCCACAACAGGTCGAAGCGGCCGTCGCGCTACTCGATGAAGGTTCTACCGTTCCCTTCATCGCCCGTTACCGAAAAGAAGTGACCGGCAGCCTCGATGACACCCAGTTGCGTCATCTGGAAGAGCGCCTGCGCTACCTGCGAGAACTCGACGAACGGCGCATCAGCATCCTCGCCAGCATCGAAGAGCAAGGCAAACTCACCCCGGCCCTTGAGCGTGACATCAAGCTCGCCGACACCAAGACGCGCCTCGAAGACCTGTACCTGCCGTACAAGCAGAAGCGCCGCACCAAAGGCCAGATCGCCCTCGAAGCCGGCCTCGGCGAACTGGCCGACGGTCTGTTCAACGACCCGAACCTGGCGCCGGAAACCGAAGCCGCGCGCTTCGTCGATGCCGAAAAAGGCGTGGCCGACGTCAAGGCTGCGCTGGAAGGCGCCAAGTACATCCTCATGGAGCGTTTCGCCGAAGACGCCGCCCTGCTGGAAAAACTGCGTAATTTCCTCAAGCAGGAAGCGATCCTCAGTGCCCGCGTCATCGCTGGCAAGGAAGAGGAAGGCGCCAAGTTCCGTGATTACTTCGAACACGACGAGCCGCTGAAAAGCATGCCGTCGCACCGCGCCCTGGCGATTTTCCGCGGTCGCAACGAAGGCATTCTCAGCTCGGCGCTGAAAGTCGGCGATGAGCTGCCCGGCACCATGCACCCGTGCGAAGGCATGATCGCCCAGCAGTTCGGCATTCAGAACCAGAACCGCCCGGCGGACAAATGGCTGAGCGAAGTGGTGCGCTGGACCTGGAAGGTCAAGCTGTACACCCACCTGGAAACCGACCTGCTCGGTGAGTTGCGCGACGGCGCCGAAACCGAAGCGATCAACGTCTTCGCGCACAACCTGCACGATCTGCTGCTGGCCGCTCCGGCCGGCCCGCGCGCCACCCTGGGCCTCGACCCGGGTCTGCGCACCGGCTGCAAGGTTGCCGTAGTCGACTCCACCGGCAAGCTGCTCGATCACGCCACGGTTTACCCGCACGTGCCCCACAACAAATGGGATCAGACCATCGCCATTCTTGCCGCTCTGTGCGCCAAGCACTCGGTGGACCTGATCGCCATCGGCAACGGCACCGCCAGCCGTGAGACCGACAAGCTGGCGATCGAGCTGATCAAAAAATATCCAGCGATGAAGATGACCAAGGTCATGGTTTCCGAAGCCGGCGCCTCGGTGTACTCCGCATCGGAACTGGCGGCCAAGGAATTCCCGGACCTCGACGTGTCGATCCGTGGTGCCGTGTCGATCGCCCGTCGTCTGCAGGATCCGCTCGCCGAGCTGGTGAAAATCGATCCGAAATCCATCGGTGTCGGCCAGTACCAGCACGATGTCTCGCAGCTGAAACTGGCGCGCGGTCTTGACGCGGTGGTCGAGGACTGCGTGAACGCCGTGGGCGTGGATGTGAACACCGCCTCCGTGGCACTGCTGGCGCGGATCTCCGGCCTCAATGCGACGCTGGCGCAGAACATCGTTGCTCACCGTGACGAACACGGCGCGTTCAAGACTCGAGCAGCGCTGAAGAAAGTTGCGCGACTGGGCGAAAAAACCTTCGAACAGGCCGCCGGTTTCTTGCGCGTGATGAACGGCGACAATCCGCTGGATTCTTCGGCGGTGCACCCGGAAGCCTATCCGCTGGTGCAGCGTATTGCCGCTGAAACCGACCGCGACATCCGTTCGCTGATCGGCGATGCCGCGTTCCTCAAGCGTCTGGATCCGAAGAAATTCACTGACGAAACCTTCGGTCTGCCGACCGTCACCGACATCCTCCAGGAACTGGAAAAACCCGGTCGCGATCCGCGTCCGGAGTTCAAGACCGCCGAGTTCCAGGAAGGCGTCGAAGACCTCAAGGACCTGCAACTGGGGATGATCCTCGAAGGCGTGGTAACCAACGTTACCGCGTTCGGTGCATTCGTCGACATCGGCGTACATCAGGACGGTTTGGTGCACATCTCGGCGCTGTCGGAGAAGTTCATCAAGGACCCACGCGAAGCGGTCAAGGCCGGTGACGTGGTGAAAGTGAAAGTCATGGAAGTCGATATCCCGCGCAAACGCGTCGGCCTGTCGATGCGCATGAGCGACACCCCGGGCGAAAAAATCGACGGCGCCCGTGGCTCGCGTCCGGGCTCGGCACCGCGCCAGTCCTCCGGCAACGCGCCGCGCAAGGAAACCGCGACCGCCGCGCCGGTGAACAACGCGATGGCCTCGCTGTTCGCCAACGCCAAGCAGTTGAAGAAACGCTGATGGAAATGCCGGCCGGGCTCGTCGAGAGCGCGTTTTTCAAGCTGTTGGGCTGCCGCCTGCACAGCCTCGAAACCGGGGTCGCGCAAGTCGCCCTGGCGCTTGAGCCCGAACTGCGCAATCGCGGCGGCAAGCTGCACGGCGGCGCGCTGTTCAGTCTGGTCGACATTGCCATGGGCCTGGCTTGTTCCAGCAGCCATGGCTTTGATCAGCAGAGCGCAACCATCGAGTGCAAGATCAACTACATCCGCGCCGTTTCCGACGGCGAGGTGCTGTGCACGGCCCGGGTGATCCACCCGGGCCGGCGCACGCTGGTGGTCGAAGCCGAGGTGATGCAAGGCGACAAGCTGGTCGCAAAAGCGCAAGGCACCTTCGCTGTCCTGTAGATGTTGCTCATCATTTTGAGTTAATTTCGGCGCAACGAATCCTGTGGGAGCGAGCCTGCTCGCGAAGACGGTGTGTCAGTCGACGGTGATATTGACTGCAAAACCCTCTTCGCGAGCAGGCTCGCTCCCACAGGGATTGTGCAGTTCTTGACTGACCGGCAAATGGCCTGCCGCTACAAAACCAGGCGATCACGCCAGTTTCAACTTCACCCTTGTAGACCGTCCTGCCCACCCCCATATTGGGGCGACTGACGCGTGAAGGAATCCAAATTGAGCGAACTTCTCAACCGCCGCCTGGCTCTGCTCGGCGAGCGCGCCAACCTCTCTCTGCTCAAGCAGTGCCTGCACGGTATCGAACGTGAATGCCTGCGTGTGACCAGTGAAGGTCGCCTGGCGCAAACGCCGCACCCCGAAGCCCTGGGTTCCGCGCTGACCAACGAACAGATCACCACCGACTACTCCGAGTCGCTACTGGAATTCATCACGCCTGCCCTGCCGGATCCAGCCGACACGCTGGCGAGCCTGGACAGGATTCACCGCTTTGCCTACAGCAAGCTCGGCAACGAGTACCTGTGGAGTCCATCGATGCCGTGCCCGTTGCCGGCCGAGGAAGACATCCCGATCGCCTATTACGGCACCTCCAACATCGGTCAGCTCAAGTACGTCTATCGCAAGGGCCTGGCCCTGCGCTACGGCAAGACCATGCAGTGCATCGCCGGGATTCACTACAACTTTTCCCTGCCGGAACAGCTCTGGCCATTGCTGCGCGAGGCCGAAGGCTTCGTCGGCACTGATCGCGATTTCCAGTCGGTGTCCTATATCGCGCTGATTCGCAACTTCCGCCGCTACAGCTGGCTGCTGATGTACCTGTTCGGCGCATCGCCGGCACTGGATGCCGGTTTCCTGCGCGGGCGTTCGCATCAACTCGAACAGCTTGATCCGGACACGCTGTATCTGCCGTACGCGACCAGCCTGCGCATGAGCGATCTCGGTTATCAGAGCAACGCCCAGGCCGGCCTGACGCCCTGCTACAACGATCTGGCCAGTTACACCGACAGCCTGCGCGAAGCGGTGGCCACGCCTTACGCGCCGTACGTTGAAGTCGGCACGCACAAGGACGGCGAGTGGGTGCAGCTCAACACCAACATCCTGCAGATCGAAAACGAGTACTACTCCAACATCCGCCCGAAACGCGTGACCTACACCGGCGAACGGCCGATCCAGGCGCTGATGGCGCGCGGCATTCAATACGTCGAAGTGCGCTGCCTGGACATCAACCCGTTCCTGCCGATGGGCATCGACCTCACCGAATCGCGCTTCATCGACGCCTTCCTGCTGTATTGCGCGCTGAACGACAGCCCGCTGCTGACCAACACTTCGTGCGGCAACGCCACCTCGAACTTCCTCAGCGTGGTCAAGGAAGGCCGCCGTCCGGGCCTGCAATTGCAGCGTGACGGTCAGCCGGTCGAGATGAAGCAATGGGCGGCCGAGCTGCTCGAGCAGATTGCTCCACTGGCGGCGATGCTCGATCAGAGCGTCGGCGGCGATGCCCACAGCAAGGCGCTGGATGCCCAACTGGCCAAGGTCAACGATCCGTCCCTGACGCCATCGGCGCAGGTGCTGGCCGCCATGGCCGAGCACAAGGAAAGCTTCGCGCAGTTCTCCCTGCGCCAGAGCCAGATCCATGCCGAGTTCTTCCGTCGCGAACCGCTGGCGGCTGACGAGCAAGCGAAGTTTGAAGAACTGGCCCGGGCGTCGCTGGCGCAGCAGACCGAGCTTGAGCAGAACGAAGTCGGCGATTTCGATGTGTTTGTCGGCGCGTATCAGGCGAGCATCCTGGCGATCAGTAACTGATCAAATTTCTCTGTGGCGAGGGAGCTTGCTCCCGCTCGGCTGCGCAGCAGTCGCAAATTATCCAACGCGGCGCATCAGATGAAATGCGTTAACGGATTTGGGAGCCCTTCGGCCTCCAGCGGGAGCAAGCTCCCTCGCCACAAGTGCCAACCGCCCGCTGTGCTTAGATTTTTCCGCTCATAAGCTCATTCGAAAAAGTTATTTATTTCTCGATTCTTAGATCATTTAGTCTCCGTTCACGCCGACATTCGGTCGCCTGATCTGGAGCTCCCAATTGAAACTGAATTTCCCGCTTCGCCTGCTCGCCGTGGCCTCTCTGGCTGCTGCAAGCTTCCTGGCCCAGGCGGCCGATCTCACCGTTGCCTACCAGACCACCGTCGATCCGGCGAAAGTCGCTCAGGCCGACGGGGCCTACGAGAAAGCCACCAAGGCCGACATCAGTTGGCGCAAGTTCGATAACGGCGCCGACATCATCGCCGCCATCGCGTCCGGGGATGTGCAGATCGGCTACCTCGGTTCGAGCCCGTTGACCGCCGCGATCACCCGCAAAGTGCCGGTGGAAACCTTCCTGATTGCCACGCAGATCGGCGCCGCTGAAGCGCTGGTCGCGCGCGACGGCTCCGGCATCAAAACGCCGCAGGATCTGATCGGCAAGAAAATCGCCGTGCCGTTCGTGTCCACCGGGCATTACAGCCTGCTCGCCGCGCTCAAGCACTGGAACATCGATCCGTCGAAAGTCACCGTGCTCAACCTCGCGCCGCCGGCGATTATCGCCGCGTGGAAACGCGGCGACATCGACGCCACTTACGTTTGGGATCCGGCACTGGGCGTGGCCAAGGAAAACGGCAAAGTGCTGATCACCTCCGGCGAGCTGGCCAAGTTCGGCGCGCCGACATTCGATGCGTGGATCGTGCGCAAGGACTTCGCCGAGAAGCATCCGGACATCGTCACCGCGTTTGCCAAGGTCACCCTCGACGCCTACGCCGACTACCGCAAGGATCCGAAAGCGTGGCTGGCGAATCAGTCCAACGTCGACAAATTGGTGAAACTGTCCGGCGCCAAGGCCAGCGACATTCCGTTGCTGCTGCAGGGCAACGTCTACCCGCTGGCGGCGGATCAGGTCAGTGACCTCGGCGCGCCGACCACCAAAGCCATCACCGACACCGCCGCGTTCCTCAAGGAGCAGGGCAAGGTCGAAGCCGTGCTGCCGGATTACGCGCCGTACGTCAGCGCCAAATACATCACCAACTGAACCGGAGATCACAGCGATGGCCTTGCTACAGCTGGAGCGCATCAGCGCACAGTACCCGGGCAGCCCGGAGCCGGTGCTGGCGGATATTTCTCTGACCCTGGGGCCGCAGCAATTGCTGGTCGCCCTTGGCCCGTCCGGCAGTGGCAAGACTTCACTGTTGAACCTGATTGCCGGTTTCGTCGAACCAAGTGCCGGACGCATCACCCTTGACGGCGTGCCGGTCAAAGGCCCGAGCGCCGAGCGCGGCGTGGTGTTCCAGGACGACGCCTTGCTGCCCTGGCAGGACGTGCTCGCCAACGTTGCCTTCGGCCTCGAACTGGCCGGTGTCGGCAGGGACAAACGCGAGCAGCGCGCTCGGGAAATGCTCGCACTGGTCGATCTCGCTGGTTTCGAAGACCGGCGCATCTGGCAATTGTCCGGGGGCCAGAAACAACGCGTCGGCCTCGCCCGCGCCCTCGCCGCCGATCCACGCGTGCTGCTGATGGACGAACCCTTCGGCGCACTTGATGCATTTACCCGCGAGCAGATGCAGGAGCTGTTGCTGCAAGTCTGGCAGCGCACCGCCAAACCGGTTTTCCTGATTACCCACGACATTGAAGAAGCGGTGTTCCTCGCCACGGACCTGATTCTGCTGGCACCCAATCCAGGGCAGATCGTTGAGCGTCTGCAGCTGGATTTCGGTCAGCGCTACGCCGCTGGCGAGTCGGCCCGCGCGATCAAATCCGATCCGCGTTTTATCGAAACCCGCGAACACGTGCTGAGCAAAGTCTTCTCGCAACGCAGCGCCGTACCCCGGCAGGAGCGCGCATGAGCAGTTACGACGTTTCCGCTGCGGCGGTGAAAACCCCTTCGGTGAGCATCCCGGCACGCCGTAGCCTCAGCACGCGATGGATCAGCCTGCTGACCCTGTTCGGCCTGTTGGCGATCTGGTGGGCGGTGACCGCTAGCGGCCTGATCGAACCGCTGTTCCTGCCGCCACCTTCTGCCGTGTTGCAAAAGGGCTGGCTGCTGGCGACTTCCGGATACATGGATTCGACGTTGTGGCAGCACTTGGGCGCCAGCCTGAGCCGCATTGGTCTGGGCCTGGGCTTTGCCATCCTGACCGCCGTGCCGATGGGCATTGCCATCGGCGCCAACCGCATCGCCCGTGGCGTGCTCGACCCGCTGATCGAGTTCTATCGCCCTATCCCGCCGCTGGCCTATCTGCCGCTGATCGTGATCTGGTGCGGCATCGGCGAGTTGTCGAAAGTGCTGCTGATCTACCTGGCGATTTTTGCGCCGATTGCCATTGCCACAGCGACGGGGGTGCGCACGGTTGATCCGGCAAAACTGCGTGCGGCGCAGTCGTTGGGCGCGACGCGCGCGCAGCTGATTCGCCATGTGATTCTGCCCAGCGCCTTGCCGGACATTCTCACTGGCGTGCGCATTGGCCTGGGGGTTGGCTGGTCGACCCTGGTCGCCGCTGAGCTGATCGCGGCCACCAGTGGCCTGGGTTTCATGGTGCAATCGGCCGCGCAATTTCTGGTCACCGATGTGGTGGTGCTGGGGATTCTGGTCATCGCCCTGATCGCCTTCGCCATGGAGATGGGCCTGCGCGCCTTGCAGCGCAAACTGGTGCCGTGGCACGGCCAGGCGCACTGACAATTTTCAAATCAATCCCCTGTGTAGGAGCTGCCGAAGGCTGCGATCTTTTGATCTTGTTTTTAAAAAGATCAAGATCAACAGATCGCAGCCTTCGGCAGCTCCTACATAGGGTGATGACCGCAATTGAAGAGAAAGACCATGAGCAGCCTCAACATCACCCCATTAAGCTCGGCCCTCGGCGCGCAGATCAGCGGCGTCGACATCAGCCAGCCGCTGAGCCTGGAACACCGCGACGCCATCGAACAGGCGTTGCTCAAATATCAGGTGCTGTTCTTCCGCAATCAGCCGATCGAGCCGGCGCAGCAGGCACGTTTCGCGCATTATTTCGGCGACCTGCACATTCATCCGATCTACCCGAACGTGCCGGAGCAACCGGAAGTACTGATCCTCGATACCGCCGTCACCGACGTGCGCGACAACGCGATCTGGCACACCGACGTAACCTTCCTGCCGACGCCGGCAATGGGCGCCGTGCTCAGTGCCAAGTTGCTGCCGGAGTTTGGTGGCGACACCTTGTGGGCGAGCGGTATCGCCGCGTATGAAGCGCTGTCGGCACCGATGAAAACCCTGCTTGAAGGGCTGACCGCCACCCATGACTTCACCCGTTCGTTTCCACTCGAGCGCTACGGCAACACGCCCGAGGCGCTGGCGCAGTGGGAAGAGGCGCGGCGCAAGAATCCGCCGCTGTCGCACCCGGTGATTCGCACGCACCCGGTGAGCGGACGGCGCTCGCTCTTCGTCAGTGAAGGGTTTACTTCGAAGATCAATGAGCTGTCGGAAACCGAGAGCGAGGCGATCCTGAAGTTTCTGTTTGCCCACGCCACCCGGCCGGAATTCACCATTCGCTGGCGCTGGCAGCAAGACGACATCGCCTTCTGGGATAACCGCGTGACCCAGCATTACGCAGTAGACGACTACCGCCCGGCGCGGCGGGTGATGCAGCGGGCGACGGTGTTGGGGGATGTGCCGTTCTTTCGGTAATTACCGACATCTTCATTAACTGAACCGGCTCCTTCGCGAGCAGGCTCGCTCCCACATTGGAACGCATTTCCCTGTGGGAGCGAGCCTGCTCGCGAAAGCTTTTTGAGCTTGAAACTTATTCCGCCGTCGAAGGCTTCTCCCAAAGATTGATCCCTCCCTCCTGGGCAAACCGATCGATCTCCGCCAGCTCTTCAGCGCTGAAATTCAGATTCTTCAGCGCACCGACGTTCTCGATAATCTGCTCCGGCCGGCTCGCGCCGATCAGCGCCGAGGTGACCCGTGGGTCGCGCAGCGTCCACGCCAGCGCCAGTTGCGCCAGGCTCTGGCCGCGACGCTGGGCGATCTCGTTCAATGCACGCACATGGGCAATGTTGGCCTCGGACAAATGCGACGCCTGCAACGAACCGCCGCCCGGACGATTGACACGTGCATCGGCCGGCACGCCGTTGAGGTATTTGTCGGTAAGCAGGCCTTGCGCCAAAGGCGTGAAGGCGATGACGCCGGTGCCGAGCTCATCGGTGGTATCGAGCAGATCCTTTTCCACCCAGCGATTGAGCAGGTTGTACGCCGGTTGATGAATCAGCAGCGGCACTTTCCACTCTTTCAGCAACGCGGCCATTTCGCGGGTTTTCACGCCTGAGTAAGACGAGATACCGATGTACAGCGCCTTGCCCTGCTGCACGGCGGTGGCGAGGGCGCTGGCGGTTTCTTCCAGCGGGGTATCCGGGTCGAAGCGGTGCGAGTAGAAGATATCCACATAGTCCAGACCGAGGCGTTGCAGACTCTGGTCGAGGCTGGCCAGCACGTATTTGCGCGAGCCACCGCCCTGGCCGTACGGGCCGGGCCACATGTCCCAGCCGGCCTTGCTGGAGATGATCAGTTCGTCACGGTAATGCTTGAAGTCTTCGCGCAGCAGGCGCCCGAAATTGATCTCGGCGCTGCCGTACGGCGGGCCGTAGTTGTTGGCCAGATCGAAATGGTTGATGCCCAGATCGAACGCGGTGCGCAGCAAGGCGCGCTGGGTGTCGATCGGTGTGCTGTCGCCAAAGTTGTGCCACAGGCCCAGCGACAGTGCCGGCAGCACCAGACCGCTGCGGCCGACGCGGCGGTAGGGGATGGAGTCGTAGCGGTTTTCGGCAGCGGTGTAGGTCATCGAATCCTCTCTTGTCTGTCTTGAAATGGGTGTCGATTGCTCCTGTGGGAGCGAGCCTGCTCGCGAAGGCTGTTACGCAAATCTATTGCCGGGTCGAGTCAGGCCCAGATTCTGCCGCAACGTGCGGCCTTCATATTCAGTTCTGAACAAGCCACGCCTTTGCAGTTCCGGCACCACGCCTTTGGCGAAATCTTCCAGCCCGCCCGGTAGATGCGGTACCAGCACGTTGAAGCCGTCCGCCGCGCCTTGCTCGAACCACTCCTGCAGGCGATCGGCAATCTGTGCCGGCGTACCGACCAGGCTGTAATGCCCGCGCCCGCCGGCGATCCTGCGACCGAGTCCGGCAAGGGTCAGGTTCTCCCGACCCGCCAGTTCGGTCAGCAGTTTCTGTCGACTCTGCTGACCGCTGTCAGTCAGCGGCAACTCTGGCAATGGCCCGTCCAGCGGGTACTTCGATAAATCGAAGTTGCCCAGCATACGCCCAAGCAGCGCGACGCCCACCTCGGGTTCGACCAATTGCTGAAACGTTTCACATTTCTCCTGCGCTTCGGCCTCACTGGCACCGACCACCACAAAAACCCCAGGCATGATTTTCAGCGAATCGGCACTGCGTCCGAACCTGGGCAAGCGTCCCTTGATATCGGCGTAAAACGCCTGAGCGGCGGCCAGCGAAGTCTGTGCGGTGAACACCACTTCAGCGGTTTGCGCGGCCAGCTCACGCCCGGCTTCGGAAGATCCGGCCTGGACAATTACCGGCTGCCCCTGTGGCGAGCGCGCGACATTCAGCGGGCCTTTGACCCGGAAATGCTCACCCACATGATCGAGCACATGCAGCTTCTGCGGGTCGTAATAGGCGCCGCTGGCCTTGTCGCGGTGGAAGGCATCGTCCTCCCAGCTGTCCCAGAGCCCGGTGACCACTTGATGAAATTCGCGGGCGCGGCTGTAGCGTTCGGCATGGCCGATGTGTGCGTCGCGGCCGAAATTCAGCGCCTCGGCGGCGTTGTCCGAAGTCACCAGATTCCATCCGGCACGTCCGCCCGACAAATGATCGAGCGAGGCGAACTTGCGCGCCACGTGGTACGGCTCGTTGTAACTGGTGGTGGCCGTGGCAATCAGGCCGATGTGCTCGGTCACCGCGCTCAGTGCCGAGAGCAACGTCAGCGGCTCGAAGTGATCGGAGCGCGCCATGCGGCTGGCGATATCCTGGGTCGGTGCGGCGACGCTGTCGGCGACGAACAGTGCATCGAACTTCGCCGCTTCGGCGGTTTGCGCCAGACGTTTGTAATGGGCGAAATCCAGCCCCGCATCCGCCGGCACATCCGGGTGCCGCCACGCTGCCACGTGGTGCCCGGTGGCCATGAGAAACGCACCGAGTTTCATCTGTCGGCTCATCTCAGAAATCCTTGCGCAGTTGTACGCCGAAGTAGCGTTCGTCATCGCGCGGCACGGCGCGATAGATGTAGCTGCCGCCACTGGCCAGCAACGGCGAATAGGACTTGTCAGCGAGGTTCTTGCCGAGCAGGGCGACGCGCCAGCCATTGCTGTAATCGGCCAGGGCGAGACTGGCGTTCCACAGCCCATAGGCGCCCTGTTTGGTATCGGGGTTCTGGCTGATGTCGTACTGCACTTCGCTCTGCCAGCTGTAATCGGTGCCCAATTCAATATCGAGGCCATTGTCCAGGGGGATTGTGTAGTCGGCGCGCACGTAGCTTTTCCAGTCCGGGCTGAACGGCAGTGGTTTGCCGTTGACGTTGCACGACGCCGCCGCGCCGGCCGGGCAGGCGAATTCGTCGATGCGTGCGCGGGTGTAGGCCAGGGCGCCGGAGAACTTCAGTTGCTGGCTGGCTTGCAGGGCGTAATCGAGTTCAACGCCTTCGCTGGTGACGCTGCCGGCGTTGATCAGACGCGTCACCACCTGCCCGGCGACGGTGTCGAAAAAGTTCGCCTGATAGTTGTCGTACTCGCTGTGGAAGATCGCCAGGTTGGTGGTCAGGCGATTGTTCCAGGAGGTAGCTTTGATCCCCGCCTCCCAGGTGTTTGAAGTCTCCGGTTTCAGTGCTTCGGTATCGCGCGGTTGCATGTTGAAGAACACGTTGTAGGCCGGGCCTTTGTAACCGCGCGAATAGGTCAGGTAAGTGGTGACGGTATCGCTCAGGTCGTACTGCAAGCCGAGGCGACCGGACCAGCCGTCTTCGTCCACCGAGCCTGAACTGCTCGTCGCGGGTTGAATGCCGCTGACCGTGGTGGCCGAGGTTGAAACGCGTCGGTGATCGTATTCGAGATCATCGTGGGTATAGCGCAGGCCGGCGATGCCACGAAAGTCCGAAGTGAAGTTCAGCGTGCTCTCGCCAAACACCGCGTAGCTGTCGCTGGTGGTGCTGTAATCGGCGACGCCACGGTCGGTGCGAGTGGGGGTGGTCAGGGTGCGCCGGTAGGTCTCGTCGTCCTTGCCGTGCATGTAGAACAGGCCGCCGACGTACTCGAGAAACTCGCCTTTCGGTGAGGCCAGACGCAACTCTTGCGAGTATTGGTCGAAGGCCAGATCGCCCTTGTCTGCGGTGCCGGGAAACGCGGCGGTGACGGTGCCGAGGCGATCGCCATCCTGATACTGGGTGTTGTCCCAGCCACGCCACGCCGTGATCGACGTCAGCGTGTAATCACCCAGCTGCCAGTCGAGCTGGCCGGACAGGCCTTTGTTGATGTCCTCGATGTGAGAGCGGGTATCGGTGTTGATATCGCGGTTGTGGCTGGTGGCATTCACCGGGCTCAGCGCGTTGGCGAAGGCCGGCGTCAGCGCTTGACTGACAACGCCATTGGGCGCGTCGTCGTGGGACTGCATGTAGTCAGCGATCAGGGTGAAAGTGACGTCGTCGTTCGGGGTGAATTCGAGTTTGCCGCGCACGCCGCGATGGTTGTAGCCGTTCACTTCATTGCCGTTGTGCTGATTGTCGACGTTGCCGTCGTACGTGCCGAACAAGGTGCTGATCGAGCCCTTCAGCGTATCCGGAATGAGGCTGCCGCCGAGGCCGAAACGGGTGCGGCTTTCGTTGCCGCTGTAGTACGACTGATCGATGTAGCCGTGGGTTTCGGCGGTCGGTGCTTTGCTGGTGATGTTGAGTACACCGGCCGAGGCATTCTTGCCGAACAGCGTGCCTTGCGGGCCGCGCAGCACTTCCACGCGCTCGAGATCGAGCAGATCCAGCGTGGCCTGACCGGGCCGCGCATACACCACGCCATCGATCACCGTCGCCACGGTCGGCTCGACGCCGGGCGAGGTGGAAATGGTGCCGACGCCGCGCACGAATAACGAGGTGTCCTTGTTCGAGGCGCCGGTGCGGAAGTTCAACGAAGGCACTTGCTGAACGATGCTCGCCACGCCGTTGCGGTTGTCGCGTTCGAGCTGTTCACCGTCGAGCACCGAAACTGCCACCGGTACTTTCTGCAACGACTCTTCCCGGCGAGTCGCGGTCACCGTGACGGATTTCAGCGTCGGTTCCTGATCGCTGCTGTCAGCGGCAAACGCGGTGGGCAGCGGCAGCGCCGCCAGCCCGGTGAAAATCCAGCCCGCCGCGCGAATCGACTGCGTCAGTGTGTGTGTTGCCCCAGGAAAATTGCGCATAGGTATCCGCTCGAAAATGGCCCTGAACCGCTGTCGTTCTGCGACGACAGCGCCTGAATCTGTCTTGGGCATTCGCTCGAGCGAGTAGCAGACAACGCGCTTTGTTAGCGCTAACATCGCCAGTATTGGCACCTCGGCATAGAGCGTCCAATACTGAAAAATTACTTTTATATGCGATTTGGTTTTTACAAGGATCGAGCCTTGAGCGACGAGAAAACGCGCAAACGCCGAGGCGCCGGCCGAGTCACGCTGAATGCCGTGGCGCGTGCGGCCGGGGTGTCGGCGATTACCGTCTCGCGGTATTTCAATCAGCCCGAACAGGTTTCGCCTGAGCGTCGCGAGCGCATTGCGGCAGTGGTCGCCGAGTTGGGCTACGTGCCGAATCTGGTGGCGGGCGGCCTGGCCTCGGCGCGCGGGAAAATTGTCGGCATGGTCATTCCGAACATCTCCGGGCCGATCTTTGCCAACACGATCCAGGGCTTCAGCGACACCCTCAGTCGACACGGTTATCAGCTGTTGCTGGCGTCGAGTTATTTCGATATCGAGCAGGAAGAAAATGCCGTGCGCGCGTTTCTCGGCTGGTCGCCGGCAGCGCTGGTGCTGACCAGCCACTTCCACAGCGCAGGTACCGAGAAGATGCTCGCCGAGGCGGATATCCCGGTCATCGAAACCTGGGATTACCAGCCGGAACGCGGGCCGATGCAGATTGGCTTTTCGCATTTCGAAGTGGGCGTGACGGCGGCAAGGCATCTGCTGGAAAAAGGCTACCAACGCATCGCCTTCGTGCAAAACAGCGCGCCGGGGGACTTCAGTGCCTTGGAGCGCCGCGATGGTTATGCCGCCACTCTGCGAGGCGCAGGGAGGGAGCCATGGTTCTTCGCCCCGGACGCCGACCGCGCACCGTTCGACGCCGGCAAGCAAGCGATGGAAGCCTTGATGAACGCCTCACCACGCCCCGACGCGATCATCTTCGCCAACGACAACCTCGCCGCCGGCGGCCTGCTCGCCGGGCAACGCGCCGGTTTGAAAATTCCCGAAGACTGCGCCGTTCTCGGCTTCGGTGATTACCCGTTCGCCGAGATGCTGTTGCCCAGCCTGAGCACGATCAAACCACCGGCACTGGAGATCGGTGTGCTCGCCGCGACACGCGTGCTGGAAAGCCTTGGCGTGTTGCCGAGCGACGAAGTGCAGCGGCTGAATCTGCTGCGATGCCAAGTGATCGAGCGCGAAAGCATCTGATGAATATGGCGGGGGCTGGATTGGCTATGCTCTAAAGGACACAGAGGTAGCCCTTTCGCGAGCAGGCTCGCTCCCACAGGGATTTCCTGTGTAGATGAAATTTATGTCCAGCCGAGATCCAATGTGGGAGCGAGCCTGCTCGCGAAGGGGCCCTTCCCGGCACTGCACCTCCATCAGGCAGAACGCACCATGCACACCACCATCATCATTGTCTTCGGCCTGGTCCTGCTCGCGCTGATGCTTTACATCGGCGAGCACATCGGCTTCAGCCGCCACACGCTGGCCTACGCTTTCGCAGCGCTGTGGCTGGCGTTGACGCTGATCAACGGGGCGGTCGGCGTGGTGCATGCGGGGCAGCCGTTGGGGACGGAGATTGCGATTGGCAGTGCGGTGTTCGGCGTGCCGGTGGCGGCGATGGTGTTGTTCATGGTGCTGAGCGCCGAGGCGTGAAACGTCCCGGCGCTCAGCGGCCATTCAACGCACCAGGTGGAGGAACTGCATGTGCCGTTCGTATTGGTCGAGGATGTCGTTGATGATCTGCTCTTTGGTGTAGCCGACCAGATCGTAGTCCTGACTGCCCTCACTCAAGTGCACTTCGGCGCGGTAGTAGCGGCGATTGTTGAGTTGCTTGGAGCCCATGCCGCCACGCGCGAACGATGGCGTGAAGTAGCCGCGCATCTGCACCTGATAGATGAACGGATGCTGTTCGCCATGGCCGATCTCCAGGCTGACGTTGTCATGCGCCGGATCCGGCTGAGTGACTACGTGCAGACCTTTTTCGACAAACACGGCGGTCACTTCCTCGATCGCCGGACGTACCGTGCTTTCCATGAAGCGATACACCTCGTCGCGGGACGGGAAGTGCACGGCCTGACTCAGGCGCTGTCGCCAGCCGCCGGTGCCGCGCCGCGAACCGGAGACCGGCGCCAGCGAATGCAGCTGCGCGATCTGCTTCTGCGATTCCAGATAGAACGCCTTGTGCAGACCCCACATCATCAGCAGCAGGATCAGCGAGAACGGCAACGAGGTCAGCACCACCGCTGACTTCAGCGCATCGATGCTGCCGGAGAACAGCAGCGCACTGGTGATCAGCGCGGTCATAGCGCCCCAGAACACCCGCAGCCATTTCGGCCCGTCTTCATCCGGGTTGCCGCCCTTGGCCGACAGCGTCGAGAGCACCACGGTGCCGGAGTCCGCCGAGGTGACGAAGAACACGAAGCTGATGAACACCGTCACGGCGATAACGGTTTTGCTCCACGGGTAGGTTTCCAGCAGCAGATAAATGCTCATCGACGGATTGTCGATGGCGGACATGCCCAGCGCGCTCATGCCGTGATTAAGCACTTGGTCCAAGGCGCTGTTGCCGAAGATCGACATCCACGCCAGGGTAAAACCGAGCGGGATCAACAATACGCCGAAGACGAATTCACGGATGGTCCGGCCACGGGAAATCCGCGCGATGAACAGGCCCACGAACGGCGACCATGCAATCCACCAGGCCCAGTAGAACACTGTCCAGCCACCCAGCCAGTCGCTCGATTTGTCGTAGGCGTAGAGGTCGAAACTTTTCATCGGCAACGCGCCGAGGTAGTCGCCGACGTTCTGGATCAAGGTATTGAGCAAGTGCTGCGTCGGTCCGGCGAACAGCACGAACAGCAGCAGTCCGCAGGCGAGCAGCATGTTGATGTCGGACATCACCCGTACGCCCTTGTCGACGCCGGAGACCGCAACGATGATCGCCGCGCCCATCATCAGCGTGATCAGCCCGACCTGGATCCACTGGGTATGGGCGATGCCGAAAAGATAATCCAGGCCCGAGTTGAGATGCAGCACACCGAAGCCCATGTCCGCACCGAGGCCGAACACCGTGGCGATGATGCCGAAGCCGTCCACCGCGTAGCCGATCGGGCCATTGATGCGTTTGCCGATCAGCGGGTAGAGCGCCGAACGCAGGGCGAGCGGCAGGTTGTGGCGATAAGCGAAATACGCCAGCGCCATGCCGACAAAAGCGAACACGCCCCAGCCATGCAGGCCCCAGTGCAGGAACAGAATCTGCATCGCCTGGCGCGCCGCATCGGCGGTACCGGCCTCGCCTTGCGGCGGCTGCAGCATGTGCGTCAGCGGTTCGGAGACGCAGAAGAAGAACAGGGTGATGCTGATCCCGGCGGCGAACAGCATGCCGGCCCAGGACAGGTAACTGAATTCGGGCTCGTCGTGGTCGGCACCGAGTTTTATCTTGCCGTAGCCGGATAAGGCGGTGACCACCACGAAGACCAGATACAGAGTCATCGCGAGCATGTAGTACCAGCCGACCGTGTTGGCCGCCCAGTTTTGCGCTTCCAGTAACCAGACGCCGGCCTGTTCAGGTATGGCGATGACGACAAGGCCAAACAGCAGAATCACCGTCGCGGCGAAGTAGAACACCGGCGGATTCATGCGCACCAGACCGCTGGCGGGGGTAGACGATGCACTCATGAAACGTGCACCTCGATGGGTTGAAACGTGGCTGAAATGATCGGACTCAGCAAAGGCAAGCCTCCTGTTGTGAGCGGGCAGCGAACCACCGGTTTAACTTGAATGAACGTTCAAGTTAAACATGAATGGGGTGGTAAGGACTAATCGCCGGGCTGGGCGGTAGGTTTCCTACAGCGCCCGAGGAGGTGTATGACGCGGGTTTTGTGAGATTCGTTCACTGCGCCAAGCAAGAATCAAAAGCCCCTCACCCTAACCCTCTCCCAGAGGGAGAGGGGACTGATTGGGGGATGTTCAGAATGTGCGCCAACCTGAGGAAACCGTGCCGAATCCATAATCGACCCGGTATTTCAGGTCGATGTATGACGCAAAACACCTCGGTCGGCCCCCTCTCCCTCCGGGAGATGGCTGGGGTGAGGGGAAAAGGATTCCACGGCCTACTTCTGCGTCCCGTCATCATGCTGCAGATTCGCCTGGGTCAGATTCGCCCCCGCCGGTACGCTGCGTGTCAGCCACACATTGCCGCCGATGGTCGATCCCTTGCCGATAGTGATTCGCCCAAGAATCGTCGCCCCTGCGTAAATCACCACATCGTCTTCCACGATCGGGTGCCGCGGATGGCCCTTCTGCAACTGGCCGTCCTCATCCGCGGGGAAGCGCTTGGCACCCAGGGTCACCGCCTGATAAATGCGCACTCGCTCGCCGATGATCGCGGTTTCGCCAATCACCACACCGGTGCCGTGATCAATGAAGAAACTGCGACCGATCTGCGCGCCCGGGTGAATGTCGATGCCCGTCGCCGAGTGGGCAATTTCCGCGCTGATCCGCGCCAGCAGCGGCAGCCCGGCACGATACAGGTGGTGCGCCAGACGATGGTGAATCACCGCGAGAATGCCCGGATAGCACAGCAGCACTTCATCAACGCTGCGTGCCGCCGGATCGCCGTGGTACGCCGCCAGCACGTCGGTGTCGAGCAGCGTGCGCAGACCCGGCAAGGCCAAAGCAAAATCCTGCACGATCCGAATGGCCCGGGCCTCGACTTCACTGTCGTCCTGCGCGCTGTGGCGAGCGACGTAACGCAACTCCAGGCGTGTCTGCGCCAGCAAGGCATTCAGTGCTACATCAAGGGTGTGCCCGACGTAGAAATCTTCACTTTCCTCACGCAGGTCCACCGGACCCAGACGCATCGGAAACAACGCGCCGCACAGCGCCTCGAGGATTTCCGCCATTGCCGCCCGCGACGGCAACTCGCGCCCACCCTGCTCTCCTGAAGCCCGGCCATTCTGTGCACGCCACTGATCCCGCGCACTGCGCAGCTGGCTGACGATGGTCTGCAATTGCCAATGGCTGGAACGCTCGCTCACGGTGAAGTCTCCTCACGGGGCGGCCGGACTGTCTGGCCGCGTCAACGGCGCCTACTTTACGGCATGCCTTTGCCGACGAATTAAGAACCGATAGTGCTGGCTTCAGTCCATTTGGCTATAAGCGATTCACGGTTGCCCGGGCAAAAGCGCGTGCCTATAGTCCATTCATTCTTCTGCGCCAGTACGGACTCATGATCAAACCACAGCTGCAACGCTTTCCCCGTCTCGAACTGCTGAGCCATCCCACACCCTTGGAAAAACTCGAACGCCTGTCGAGCTGGCTTGGCCGCGAGGTGTACATCAAGCGTGATGACCTGACACCGCTGGCGATGGGCGGCAACAAACTGCGCAAACTTGAATACCTCGGCGCCGATGCGCTGGCACAAGGCGCCGACACGCTGATTACCGCAGGCGCGCTGCAATCGAACCACGTGCGCCAGACCGCTGCACTGGCGGCGAAACTCGGCCTGGGCTGCGTGGCGCTGCTGGAGAACCCGCTGGGCACTGACGACAGCAATTACACCGGCAACGGCAATCGTCTGCTGCTGGATCTGTTCGACACCAGGGTCGAACTGGTCGACAACCTCGACAATGCTGACGAACAACTGGCCGCCCTCGCCGCGCGCCTGCGCAGCAACGGCAAGAAGCCGTATCTGGTACCGATTGGCGGATCCAATGCGCTCGGTGCCCTGGGTTACGTGCGTGCCGGACTGGAACTGGCTGAGCAGATCAAGGACAGCGGCATCGATTTCGCCGCAGTGGTGCTGGCCTCCGGCAGTGCCGGAACTCACAGTGGTCTCGGATTGGCGCTGAGTGAGGCGCTGCCGCAATTGCCAGTGATTGGTGTGACGGTTTCGCGCAGTGAAGAAGATCAGCGGCCGAAGGTCCAGGGTCTGGCTGAACGCACGGCGGAGCTGCTGGGCATCGAGTTGCCGACCAGCTTCAAGGTCGAGCTGTGGGACGAGTATTTCGGCCCGCGTTACGGCGAACCCAATGCCGGGACTTTGGCGGCGGTGAAACTGTTGGCCGCTCAGGAGGGTCTGTTGCTTGACCCCGTGTACACCGGCAAGGCCATGGCCGGCCTGTTAGACGGGATCGGCCGGCAGCGCTTCGATGACGGCCCGATCATCTTCCTGCACACCGGTGGCGCGCCGGCGTTGTTTGCCTACAAGGATTTTCTGTAAGAGCAGATCAAGAGATCGCAGACTGCGGTAGCTCCTGCATGGGATCACCCGTAGGAGCGCCGACGGCTGAGATCTTTTAAAAAACATGCATATTCCTTAAATGAATAACAGTTTCCATATTAAGTATTTTCAAGTCTAAAACAGACATCTTATAGTCTCGCCGCAGGCGAATTTCGGGCGAGACGCTTAAGCTGCTTTAAGGCAGGATAGCGCTGTCGTCCAAATCACCCATTTGCCTACATTCCTTAAGCGTCTTCCATAAGAAAACACAGGGGCTTGTCATGAATTTTTCCGCACTACGTCGCACTCTGCTGGTCGGTTCGCTGGGTCTGGCGCTGGGCGCCGGCCTGATCGGTCAGGCAGTGGCCGGTGAGCAGTTGCAACAGATCAAGGACAAAGGCGTTCTCAACGTCGGCCTGGAAGGCACTTATCCGCCGTTCAGCTTCGTCGACGAGAACGGCAAGCTGTCCGGTTTCGAAGTCGAGCTGTCCGAAGCGCTGGCGCAAAAACTCGGGGTCAAGGCCAAGATCCAGCCGACCAAATGGGACGGCATCCTCGCTGCGCTGGAATCCAAGCGTCTGGACCTCGTTGTCAATCAGGTGACCATCTCCGACGAGCGCAAGAAGAAGTATGACTTCTCCGAACCCTACACTGTCTCCGGCATTCAGGCCCTCGTGCTGAAAAGCAAAGAGTCGGCGCTGAATATCAAGACCGCCGCTGACCTGTCCGGCAAGAAAGTCGGTGTCGGCCTGGGCACCAACTACGAGCAGTGGGTTCGCGCCAACGTGCCGGGTGCTGACGTGCGCACCTACGATGATGATCCGACCAAGTTCGCCGACCTCAACAACGGTCGTACCGATGCCATCCTGATCGACCGTCTGGCTGCACTCGAATACGCCAAGAAAGCACCGAAAACCGTGGCTGCCGGTGAGGCCTTCTCCCGTCAGGAATCCGGTATCGCCCTGCGCAAAGGCGAGCCTGAACTGCTGGCTGCGGTGAACAAGGCGCTGGACGAACTGCGTGCCGACGGCACCCTTGAGAAACTGTCGAAGAAATACTTCAACGCAGACGTCACTAAATAATGGAAGAGGCTTTCCAACTCGCGCTGGATTCCGCGCCCTTCCTGTTGAAGGGCGCGTACTACACGGTAGTTCTCAGCCTCGGCGGGATGTTCTTCGGTCTGCTGCTGGGCTTCGGCCTGGCACTGATGCGCCTGTCGCGCTTCAAATCGGTCAGTTGGCTGGCCCGCATCTACGTGTCGTTCTTCCGCGGTACGCCGTTGCTGGTGCAGCTGTTTGTGATCTATTACGGCCTGCCGCAACTGGGCATGGAGCTTGATCCGCTGCCGGCGGCACTGATCGGCTTTTCGCTGAACATGGCCGCCTACGCCTGTGAAATCCTGCGTGCCGCGATCGGTTCGATCGAACGCGGTCAGTGGGAAGCTGCTGCGAGTATCGGCATGACCCGCGCGCAGACCTTGCGGCGGGCCATCCTGCCGCAAGCGATGCGCACGGCATTGCCGCCGCTGGGCAACAGCTTCATTTCGCTGGTCAAGGACACGGCACTGGCCGCCACCATCCAGGTGCCGGAACTGTTCCGTCAGGCGCAGCTGATTACCGCCCGGACCTTCGAAGTCTTCACCATGTATCTTGCCGCTGCGCTGATCTACTGGATTCTGGCCACAGTGCTTTCGCACTTCCAGAACAAGTTGGAAGAGCGGGTCAATCGGCATGACCAGGAGTCCTGACCCGATGATTGTCGTGGAAAAACTGACCAAGCAATTCAAGGGTCAGGTCGTGCTCAACGGCATCGACCTTGAGGTAAAGGAAGGCGAAGTCGTCGCGATCATCGGCCCCAGCGGCTCGGGGAAAACGACGTTCCTGCGCTGCCTGAATTTCCTCGAAGAACCCACCAGCGGCCGGATCAAGGTCGGCGATATCGAAATCGATACCGGCCGCCCGTTGAACCAGCAGCAGAGTCTGGTGCGTAACCTTCGTCAGCACGTCGGTTTCGTGTTCCAGAACTTCAACCTGTTCCCCCATCGCACTGCCTTGGAAAACGTCATCGAAGGCCCGATCGTGGTCAAGAAGATGCCGCGCGACCAGGCCGTTGCGCTGGGCAAGAAGCTGCTGACCAAGGTTGGGCTCGCCGGCAAAGAGGATGCTTATCCGCGTCGTCTCTCCGGTGGCCAACAGCAGCGCGTGGCGATCGCCCGGGCGCTGGCAATGGAGCCGGAAGTCATCCTCTTCGACGAACCGACCTCAGCGCTCGATCCGGAACTGGTTGGCGAGGTGCTGGCAACCATTCGAGGACTTGCGGAAGAAAATCGCACCATGGTGATTGTCACCCATGAAATGGGATTCGCCCGTGACGTGGCCAATCGTGTGGTGTTTTTCGACAAGGGCGTAATTGTCGAGCAAGGTGAAGCGAAAGCACTGTTTGCCAACCCGAAAGAAGAACGCACCCAACAGTTTCTCAGCAAGTTTCTGAATCACGCCTGAGAACTTTCTCTGCAATAGCTCTTAACTTCCACGGATGGAAGTTAGCTTTTCTCTCCCGCACTTGTACCTTTCAGATATTTATTATCAGCGCATGCAAGATACATTGCGCAATGCATGCATTCATCCTTGAGTCATCGCATCCCTATACGTTTGCTCAAGCATAAACCCGCACAAAACGCAGCGGAATCGGCGTTTTTCTGTAGCTGCTTTCGCCGCTCCGCCGAGGTACAGTGCCTCAATGGCGTAGGAGATTTCTGATAAACTTGTAATTCACGGATTAACTAACCCCGTCTATTGACACCCCTCTCCGCAGACTTTTATCTAGTCGGCAACCGGCGCCACTTAGTTTAAAAAAACCAAATCAATACTGAGCAAAATACTTGTCACTTTATTGCCAGTTGATTCGCGCCTTTTGTTTTCCAGAAACGGATTTCGCTGCAAGACTTCAAGGAGAGAAACCGATGACCCGCACTTCGCACACCCCCGAACTTGCAGCGCCAACGCTGGCATGCGCACAGACAACCGGCGTCAACCTGGCGACAGCCGCTCACCTGCTGGTCAACGTGCCGCCCTACCCTGGCATGGACGATGGCGACCTGATCGAGCTGTTCTGGAACAAGTGTTATGTCGCTTCCAAAGTCCTCAGCGCGGCCGATGTCGGCGCGCCCGTCAGCCTGCGGGTGCCGGAGAGTTTCATCGGCAACGGTACCGCCCGCATTCACTACCGCGTAATGCAGGTCGGCCAAGGCCCCGCCCTGTCCTCAGCGACCCGGGTGCAGGTCAAACTCGATTGCCCCGGTGGCCAGCCCACCGGGCAGTGCGAAGACGAAAATCAGCAACTGGCACCGGTGATCATCCCGGAGGCGATTCGCCGTCAGGGCGTAAACCCCAACCAGATCAAACGCGGCGTGCCGTTGACCATCGAACCCTATCTGAACATGGCTGAAGACGACGCCATCACCCTGCGCTGGGGCGATGTGCGCATGGATCTGGCGCCCGTCACGGCGGCCGATGTCGGGCTGCCGATTCAGGTGTGGGTGCCACCGGCAGTCATCGTCGAAGCGGGCGAAGATCTGCGACTGGACGTGACCTATTGCATCCTCGACCGGGTCGGTAACAACTCGCGCTGGGCGCCGCCGCGCACATTGAAAATCGGCTGCGTGAATCCGTATGTGAAAGTCCCGTTGAACCCCGAATTCAAGGCCGCCGAATCGCGCACCAAGTGAGCGCCGCTCAGGATGGGAGGTACGTTACCTCTCACCTGAAAATCGGCAACCCACGCTGACATCCCCCCTTCTATGCATATTCCTAAAAGTTAGTTTATTTAATTTTTATACGCGCTTAGGGTATATGAACCGGACCACCGGACATTCTTTCAATCGTCGCACTTCGCGGCGTTTTTCATGAGATGTGAGGTAGGTATGGTCCGGAACACAATCACCCCAGTGCAGATCGCCAGGGCATTGCGTGCAGCCAGGGAGCGGCACTGATGTCCAGTCTTGCAGATGCAAACGTGCAGTCCGATCTGGACATCGCCCCGCTGTTGTTGCCCGCGCAAGTACTGCGCAACGACGCTCAAGCGATCAAGGCCGCCCATGACCTGGCGCAGGTTGCCCGCGTGCAGGCGGCCAAACGCGACCGCCAGCGCAAGCTGCCGTGGTCGGAAATCGAACAGTTCACCCGTAGCGGTCTGGGCAGCATTGCCATCCCGCGTGAATACGGCGGCCCTCAGGTTTCCTTCGTCACGCTGGCCGAAGTATTCGCGATCATTTCCGCCGCCGACCCGGCGCTCGGGCAGATCCCGCAGAACCAGTTCGGCATCATCAATCTGGTCCTCGGCAGCGCCACCGAAGCGCAGAAAAAGCAGCTGTTCCAGAGTGTTCTGGAAGGCTGGCGCATCGGCAATGCAGGCCCGGAACGTGGCACAAAAAATACTCTGGAACTGAAAGCGCGCATCACCGCCGATGGCGATGACTACGTGATCAACGGCCAGAAGTTCTACTCCACCGGTGCCCTGTTTGCGCACTGGGTCGCGGTGAAAGCGCTAAACGATGACGGCAAGCAAGTGCTGGCTTTCGTCCGTCGCGGCACACCGGGTTTGCGCATCGTTGATGACTGGTCGGGCTTCGGCCAGCGCACCACCGCCAGCGGCACGATTTTGCTGAACAACGTGCGCGTCGAGTCGAGCCTGGTCATCGACAACTGGAAGATCAACGAGAAGCCGAACACCCAAGGCGCAGTGTCGCAGCTGATTCAAGCGGCGATCGATGCCGGCATCGCCCGTGGCGCCATTGATGACGCCATCGACTTCGTCAAAACCCGCGCGCGGCCATGGATCGACGCCAAGGTCGAGCGCGCCAGCGATGACCTCTACGTGATCGCCGATATCGGCAAGCTGAAAATCGAACTGCACGCTGCCGAAGCACTGCTGCGCAAGGCCGGCAAAGTACTCGATCAGGTCCACGCCGCACCGCTGACTGCCGAATCGGCCGCACGCGCGTCTATCGCCGTGGCCGAAGCGAAAGTGCTGACCACCGAAGTTTCGCTGGTGGCCAGCGAAAAGCTGTTCGAACTGGGGGGCAGTCGCGCAACCCTCGCCGAATTCAATCTCGACCGCCACTGGCGCAACGCACGCGTGCACACCCTGCACGACCCGGTGCGCTGGAAATATCACGCTGTCGGTGCTTATCGCCTCAACGGCACCTTGCCGGCTCGCCATTCCTGGATCTGAGACGACCAGACATCTGGAGGAAAAACATGACGCTTTCCCATCACGTCGCGGTCATCACCAGCGATGAGCAAGCCCTGATCGTCGCCAGCGACCTGGCCGAAGACTTCAAGCGCGACAGTGCCCTGCGCGACCGCGAACGCCGCCTGCCATTGGCGGAGCTCGAAGTGTTTTCCCGCTCCGGTTTGTGGGCCATCAGCGTGCCGAAAGAATACGGCGGCGCTGGCGTATCCAACGTCACCCTGGCCACAGTCATCGCGCTGATCGCCCAGGCCGACGGCTCGCTGGGACAGATTCCGCAGAACCATTTCTACGCGCTGGAAGTGCTGCGCGTGAATGGCAGCGACGAACAGAAACAGCGCCTGTACGCCGAGGTACTCGCCGGGCAACGCTTCGGCAATGCCTTGGCAGAACTGGGCACCAAAACCGCTCACGACCGCGTCACGCGCCTCACCCGCGACGGCGAGGGTTATCGCATCAACGGTCGCAAGTTCTACTCGACCGGGGCGATTTACGCGCAGCGCATCCCGACGTCGGTAGTCGATGAAAACGGCGTGCAGCAACTGGCCTTCGTCCCGCGTGAGAGCAAAGGCCTGACGGTGATCGACGACTGGAGCGGCTTCGGCCAGCGCACCACCGGCAGCGGTTCGGTGGTGTTCGAAGATGTGTATGTGGCGGCTGAAGACGTCCTGCCGTTCCAGAGCGCTTTCGAGCGCCCGACCACCGTCGGCCCGCTGGCGCAGATTCTTCACGCCGCCATCGACACTGGCATTGCCCGCGCCGCTTACGAAGATGCGTTGCACTTCGTGCGCAGCAAGACCCGTCCGTGGATCGATTCCGGCAACGACAAAGCCACCGAAGATCCGCTGACGCTGAAGAGCTTCGGCCACTTGAGCATTCGTCTGCACGCCACCGAAGCCTTGCTCGAACGCGCCGGCGAATTCCTTGATGCCGCGCAAGCTGAAACCAATGCTGACACTGTCGCTGCCGCATCGATCGCGGTGGCTGAAGCACGCGCAATCAGCACGGAAATTTCCCTCGCCGCTGGCAGTACGCTGTTCGAACTCGCCGGCAGTCAGGCGACGCTGAGTGAGCACGGCCTCGACCGGCACTGGCGCAACGCTCGCGTGCACACCCTGCATGACCCAGTGCGCTGGAAATATCACGCGGTGGGCAATTACTACCTCAACGATGAAAAGCCGCCGCTGCGGGGGACCATCTGATGGCCGCCGCGAAAAAGAAGATCCTGCTCAATGCGTTCAACATGAACTGCATCGGCCATATCAATCATGGCCTGTGGACGCATCCGCGCGACACCTCGACCCGCTACAACACCATCGAATACTGGACCGAACTGGCGCAGCTGTTGGAGCGCGGATTATTCGATGGCTTGTTCATCGCTGATATCGTCGGCGTCTACGACGTCTACCAGAACTCGGTGGACGTGACGCTGAAAGAGTCGATCCAGTTGCCGGTCAACGATCCGCTGCTCCTGGTTTCGGCGATGGCCGCTGTCACCAAAAACCTCGGCTTCGGCCTGACCGCCAATCTCACTTACGAACCGCCGTATCTGTTCGCTCGACGCATGTCCACGCTCGATCATCTGAGTCGCGGCCGGGTCGGCTGGAACATCGTCACCGGTTACCTGGACAGCGCTGCCAAAGCCATGGGTCTGCGCGAACAGGTCGAACACGACCGTCGCTATGACCAGGCCGAAGAATATCTGCAGGTGTTGTACAAACTCTGGGAAGGCAGCTGGGAAAACGGCGCGGTGCTCAATGACCGGGAGCAGCGCATCTACGCCAGCCCGGAAAAAGTGCACAAGGTCGAGCACAGGGGCGAGTTCTATCAGGTCGAGGGCTATCACCTCTGCGAACCTTCACCGCAGCGCTCGCCGGTGCTATTCCAGGCTGGCAGCTCTGATCGCGGATTGCTCTTCGCCGGGCGGCACGCCGAGTGCGTGTTCATCAGCGGTCAGAACAAACCGTCGACCAGGGTGCAGGTCGATAAAGTCCGCGCCAGCGCGGTCGAGGCCGGGCGCAATCCGCAAGACATCAAGGTGTTCATGGGCCTCAACGTCATTGTCGGGGCCACTGAAGAGGCGGCTTGGGCCAAGCATGCCGAGTACTTGAGTTACGCCAGTGCCGAGGCCGGCGTGGCGCACTTTTCCGCGTCCACCGGCATCGACTTTGCCCAATACGAAATCGACGAACCGATCCAGTACGTAAAGAGCAACGCGATTCAGTCGGCGACGAAAAATCTGAAGAACAACGACTGGACCCGACGCAAATTGCTCGAGCAACACGCCCTCGGAGGCCGCTACATCACCGTGGTCGGTTCGCCCGAGCAAGTGGCGGATGCGCTGGAATCGTGGATCGCCGAAACCGGGCTGGACGGTTTCAACCTGACCCGCATCGTCACCCCGGAAAGCTATGTCGATTTCATCGAACTGGTGATTCCCGAGTTGCAGCGGCGCGGCTCGTACAAGACCGCGTACGACGACGGCACCTTGCGCGAAAAGCTGTTTCACGGGGAGGCGCAGTTGCCCGAGCAACACACCGGTTCCGCGTTTCGCCGCTAAAAGCATCGCGAGCAGGCTCGCTCCCACATTTGAAATCCGTACCCCTGTGGGAGCGAGCCTGCTCGCGAAGAGGCCCTCCCCGACACCAAAAATTCATGCACTGACTGGAAAAACCACCATGTCCAAAAAAATCCTGTCCCACCCAGTCAAAGCACTGGCCCTGGCCTTCGGCCTGTTCAGCTCGGCGGTATTCGCTGGCGATGCGCCGCTAAAAGTCGGCACCACCGCCGCGTTTGCCATTCCGCTGGAAGCCGCCGTCGAAGAGGCCTCCAGGCAAGGCCTGAAAGTCGAGCTGGTGGAATTCACCGACTGGATCGCGCCCAACGTCAGCCTCGCCGCTGGTGATATCGACGTGAATTACTTCCAGCACATCCCGTTCCTGGAAAACGCCAAAGCCGCGTCCGGTTTCGACCTGGTGCCGTTCGCACCGGGGATCATCAACAACGTCGGCCTGTATTCGAAGAAATACAAAAGCTTCGATGAGCTGCCCGAAGGCGCCAGCGTCGCCATCGCCAACGATCCGATCAACAGCGGTCGCGGTCTGCAATTGCTCGCCAAGGCCGGGTTGATCACCTTGAAACCGGGCGTCGGTTACAAGGCCACCGAGGACGACATCGTCGCCAACCCGAAGAAGATCAAGATCCTTCAGGTCGAAGCCGTGCAACTGGTGCGCGCGTATGACGACGCCGATCTGGTCCAGGGTTACCCGGCCTATATCCGATTGGCGAAGACCTTCGATGCCGGCTCGGCGCTGCTGTTCGACGGTCTCGATCACAAGGAATACGTGATCCAGTTCGTCATCCAGCCGAAGAGCAAAACCGACCCGCGCCTGATCAAGTTCGTCGACATCTATCAGCATTCGCCAGCCGTTCGCGCGGCGCTGGATAAAGCCCACGGCAAGCTCTATCAGGCCGGTTGGGAAAGCTGAACATGACTGCCGCGATCCAACGGCGACTGGAGCTTCCAGAGCCACACAATGCTGAACAAACCGAGCTGCACCCCGAGTTGAATCGCGCCCACGTACGCTTTATCGGCCTGGGCAAAACCTACAACGGCCGGCAAGGCCCGGTCGCGGCTTTGCGGGGCATCGACCTGGCAATCCAGCGCGGGGAAGTGTTCGGCATCATCGGCCGCAGCGGCGCCGGCAAGTCGTCGTTGATCCGTACGATCAATCGTCTCGAGCAACCGACATCGGGCCGCGTGCTGATCGATCAGGTGGATATCGGCGAGTTCGATGAAGACCGCCTCGTCGCCCTGCGCCGACGCATCGGCATGATCTTCCAGCATTTCAACCTGATGTCGGCCAAGACCGTCTGGCAGAACGTCGAGTTGCCGCTGAAAGTGGCCGGTGTGCCGAAGGCGCAACGCGAGAACAAGGTCCGCGAACTGCTCGAACTGGTCGGCCTGCAAGGCAAGCACAAGGCATACCCGGCGCAGCTTTCCGGCGGGCAGAAACAGCGCGTCGGCATCGCCCGCGCGCTGGTACATGACCCGGACATTCTGCTCTGCGATGAAGCGACGTCGGCCCTCGACCCGGAAACCACGCAGTCGATCCTCGGCCTGTTGCGCGAGATCAATAAACGCCTGGGCCTGACCATTGTGCTGATCACCCACGAGATGGCGGTGATCCGCGAGATTTGCGACCGCGTCGTCGTGCTCGAGCATGGCCATGTGGTCGAGCAAGGGCCGGTGTGGCAAGTGTTCGGCAATCCGCAACACGCAGTCAGCCAGACCCTGCTGGCGCCGCTGCAGCACGCCCTGCCGGAAGAATTGCAAAGCCGTTTGCAGGCGCAATCCACGGCTTCTGATGCGGCGGTGGTGTTGCGTTTGCAGTTCACCGGCAGTGCGGCAGACGAGCCGGATCTGGCCGCGTTATTCGCTGCATTGGGTGGCCGGGTGAAGCTGCTTCAGGGCGGTGTCGAACGGATCCAGAGTCATGCGCTGGGGCAGCTGTTGCTGGCCGTCAGCGGCTCGACTTTCAGCGCCGAACAATTGCGTGAACGCGCCGGACACTGGGCGCAACGGGTGGAGGTATTGGGTTATGTGGTTTGATCGCTTGCTGCAGGGTTTTATCGACACCTTTTTGATGGTCGGCGTGTCGTCGCTGATCGCGCTGCTGGTGGGCATTCCCATGGCGGTGATTCTGGTCACCAGCGACAAGGGCGGGATCTATCAAGCGCCGCTGCTGAACCGCGCCTTGGGCGCCTTCGTCAATCTGTTCCGCTCGATCCCATTCCTGATTCTGATGGTCGCCCTGATTCCATTCACCCGCATGATCGTCGGCACCACATACGGTGTGTGGGCCGCTGTGGTTCCGCTGACAATCGCGGCAACGCCGTTCTTTGCGCGGATCGCCGAAGTGAGTCTGCGCGAGGTCGATCATGGCCTGATCGAAGCGGCACAGGCGATGGGCTGCCGACGCTGGCACATCGTCTGGCATGTACTGTTGCCCGAGGCGCTGCCCGGAATTGTCGGAGGGTTCACCATCACCCTGGTGACAATGATCAACTCCTCGGCGATGGCCGGTGCAATCGGTGCGGGCGGGTTGGGGGATATCGCTTACCGCTACGGCTATCAGCGCTTCGACAGTCAGATCATGTTGACGGTGATTGTCTTGCTGGTGGCGTTGGTGGCGCTGATTCAGTTGGGTGGAGACAGGCTGGCGCGAGGGCTGAATAAGCGCTAAGGTCGATAGCGGCAGGTGGCCATCAACCGAGCCGATGTGATCGCACTATTTTGGGCAACGCCTGTAGTTAAAATCAGAAGCTTCCTACATGATTTTTATCGTTTCGCCAGCCCGAACCACGCGGGTTTGCAGGACGCTTCCTAGAATGATTTGCCCGCTTGTACCCGAAATATCCCGTAGCTAATCTCCGGTCGTCACTGTTTTGCGGTGACCGGATTCAGTTGTCCGGATTCGCTGGGCGTGCAGTCAGGCCTGACCTCGGCAGAGGCTTTAGCTGTCCGATGTTGGCTGTGCGCAGGGCACTTTCGGGTGCGCCGATAACCGGCGGCCGGCGACTGATCCGCGTGCAGCCGCCGCCCTGCTCGTTTAGTCGCGAAATGGTTGGCTCCCACTTGTAGTCAGGAGTTTACCCATGGAAAAAAATCTTGCCGATCCGCCACTCAGCCTTACCTCAAGCAAGCGGTTCACCGAGGATTTGCTCAAGGATCGCTCCGCACTGTGCCGCGCCGTCGACTCGCATCTGGCTGGCACACAGGTCACGTTGGCGGGACAGAAACGTGTCTACAGCATTAGCGAGGATGTGACGCTGGAGGATGCGCAGTTGTATGTCGCCGATCTGCTGCGCTGCGCTTCGGTGACCGTGCATCAATGCGGTGATCAGCTCGGGGGCGCGGATCGCGCCATGGTGTTCTCGGTCTGGCATCTGCTGGAAATGGCCAAAGCGATGATGGACCGTTCGATCGATTGTCTGGGAGCGAAGCAGCTCTGAAGCCTGGCACCCATCGCCGCCCGCACTGAAGCCAGCGCAGGCGGCGTTTTTTTACCGGCAAAACAGCTTATAGTCCGCCCTCACATCGCCAATACAGCATCGATCATGAAAACGCCCAGCGACCTCGAACAGATCACCGCCACGACCCTTGGTCACTACAACTCGGTGGCCGAGGATTTCCGTGAGGGCACTCGCGACCACGATGTCAGCCAGAATATCGAAGCGTTGTTGCGCCACATTCAGGCGGAGCCGCCGTTGACGATTCTGGATTTCGGCTGCGGTCCGGGACGGGATTTGCAGACGTTCACGCGCATGGGCCACCTCGCGATCGGCCTCGATGGCTCGCAGGAGTTCGCGCGCATGGCCCGCGAGGACAGCGGTTGCGAAGTCTGGCAGCAGGACTTTCTGCAACTTGACCTGCCCGCCGCACGCTTCGACGGCATTTTCGCCAATGCCGTGCTGTTTCATGTGCCGTTGCAGGTATTGCCGCAGGTGTTGCGGCGATTGCACGACACCCTGAAACCGGGCGGTGTGTTGTTCAGCTCCAATCCGCGTGGCGACAACCGGGAGGGCTGGAACGGGCCGCGCTACGGCTCGTACCACGATCTCGAGGCCTGGCGCGGTTTGTTGACGGCGGCGGGGTTTGTCGAGCTTGAGCATTATTACCGGCCGGCCGGTTTGCCGCGCGAACAGCAGCCTTGGCTGGCGAGCGTGTGGCGGCGGGTTGATTGACGATCAAAAGATCGCGGCCTTCGGCAGATCCTGCGCTGGAATGCGTTTCCTTGTAGGAGCTGCCGAAGGCTGCGATCTTTTGCTTCTGCTTCAGGAAGATTCTTTTTCAGGCTCGCGAATCTTGTACCAGGCCACATACAACGCCGGCAGGAACAGCAGCGTCAGCAACGTCGCCACGACGATGCCGCCAATCATCGCGTAGGCCATCGGCCCCCAGAAAACCTCCCGCGCAATCGGGATCATGCCCATGCTCGCCGCTGCGGCGGTCAGCAGGATGGGTCGGCGTCGGTGTTCGGTGGCTTCGACCACCGCGTCCCACGGCGCGTAGCCCTTTTGCTCGAACTCATCGATCTGGGTCACCAGGATCACCGAGTTGCGGATGATGATGCCGATCAGCGCAAGAATCCCGAGGATCGCCACAAAGCCCATCGGCGTACCGGTCGGCACCAGCGCCAGCACTACGCCGATCAGCCCCAGCGGGGCGACACTGGCGACCAGGAACATCTTCTGCACGCTGTGCAACTGGATCATCAGGAACGTCGCCATCAGAAACAGCATCAGCGGCAGCACCTTGGCAATCGGCCCCTGGGCCTTGCCGCTTTCCTCGACCGTACCGCCGGTGGCGACCTTGTAGCCGACCGGCAATTTCGACGCAAAAGCGTCGATCGACGGCTTGAGCAATTTCACCAGATCGGTCGGCTGAATCTCGTCGCGCACCGAGGCCTTGATGGTAATGGTCGGCAAGCGATCACGACGCCACACCAGCGGCTGCTCCAGTTCATAGCGCACGGTGGCGAACGCCAGCAACGGAATCGAGGTGCCGCTCGGCGTGACGATCTGCAGGTTCTGCAGGGTTTCCGGGGTACCGCGCTCGGAGTCCACCGCGCGACCGACCACGTTGATCAGATAGATGTCGTCATCGACCTGGGTCAACGGCGAGCCGCTGACGATGCTGTTCATCAGGTTGGCGACGTCTTCGGACGACAGCCCGAGTTGCCGCGCCTTGTCCTGGGCGATGTCGATGCGCAGGACTTTGCCCGGTTCGTTCCAGTCGTAAATGATCTCGCCGATGTGCGGGTTCTTGTCCAGTTCGGTGGCCAGGTCGATGGCGTGTTTGCGCACCTGATCGACGTCCTTGCCGCTGACCCGGTACTGAATCGGACGCCCCACTGGAGGCCCCATCTCCAGGGCCTGCACGTAGCTGCCGATGCCGACGAAGTCTTTGTGCAGGCGCTCGCGCAAGCGCTGGCTGAGGGCCTCGCGGGCTTCGAAATCCTTGCTGACGATCACCAGTTGCGCGTAGTACGGATTCTGCAATTGCTGATCGAGGGGCAGGTAGAAACGGATCGCGCCCTGACCGATGTAAGTGCTCCAGCGCACGATGTCCGGATCGCCCTTGAGCGTTGCTTCGAGCTTGTCCACCGCTTTGCGGGTTTCATCGATCGAGGCGTTTTGCGGCAGGTTCAGGTCGACGAGAATTTCCGGGCGGTCGGATGCCGGGAAAAACTGGTTCTGTACGAAGCGCATGCAGAACACTGCCAGCACGAACAACAGCACGGTGACGCCGATCGCCCACCAGCGATTGCGCATGGCCCACAACAGACCGCCGTTGAACGCCCGGCCGACGCGACCCGGCTCGGCATCATGGGCCTTCACCTTGTCGCTGAGGATGTGCACGCCAATCACCGGCGCGAAGAAAACCGCCACCACCCACGAGACGATCATCGCTACCGCGATCACCGCGAACAGCGTGAACGTGTATTCACCGGCAGAGCTGGCGTTGAGGCCGATGGGCACGAAACCGGCGACGGTCACCAGCGTACCGGTGAGCATCGGGAACGCCGTGGAGGTGTAGGCGAAGGTCGCCGCCTGCTCCTTGCTCTCGCCCATTTCCAGACGCGTGACCATCATTTCCACGGTGATCATCGCGTCGTCCACCAGCAGGCCAAGGGCGATGATCAGCGCGCCGAGGGAAATCCGCTGCATGGTGATGCCGCTGTATTCCATGAACACGAAGACCATCGCCAGCACCAGCGGAATCGAGCAGGCCACCACCAGGCCGGCGCGCACGCCGAGGCTGATGAAGCTCACCACCAGCACGATGATGACCGCTTCGAACAGGGCGCTGGTGAAACCGCCAACAGCCTCTTCCACCACCACCGCCTGATCGGAAACCGTGTGCACGCCAACGCCGACCGGCAGATCAGCGGTGAGCTGGTCGATGCGCTCGTGCAGCGCTTTACCGAACTCCTGAACGTTGCCGCCCTTCTGCATGGCAATCGCCAGGCCGATCGCCGGTTTGCCGTCGAAGCGGAATTCCGGCGTCGCCGGGTCGACGTAGCCACGGCTGATCTCGGCGATGTCGGCCAGACGATAGAAGCGATCATTGAGCTTGAGATTGACCTCGGCGAGGTCTTTTTCCGAAGCGAACTGGCCCGAGGTGCGTACGGAAATCCGCTCTGGCCCCGCCTCGATCACCCCGGCCGGGGTCACGGCGTTCTGCGATTGCAGGCTCTGCACCACCTGGCGCTGGTCGATACCCAGCGCTGCGAGTTTGCGCGTGGAGAAATTCAGGTAAATCGTCTCGTCCTGCTGGCCGACCATTTCGATCTTGCCCAGCCCAGGCACGTTGCGGATTTCGGCGCGCGCCTGTTCCACGTAATCGCGCAACTGACGCATGGTCAGGCCGTCGGCGGTGAAGGCGTAGACCGAGCCGTACACGTCACCGAATTCATCATTGAATCCCGGGCCCTGAATGCCTTGGGGGAACTGGCCGCGAATGTCGTCGATCTTCTTGCGCACCTGGTACCAGATTTCCGGGATGTCCTTGGCACTGGTGGTGTCACGCAGGTACACGTACACCGTCGATTCGCCGGGGCGGGTGTAGCTTTTCACGTAGTCGAGGGAATCGAGCTCCTCAAGTTTTTTCTCGATGCGGTCGGTGACCTGCTTGAGGGTTTCTTCCTGAGTCGCGCCCGGCCATTTGGTCTGGATCACCATGGTCTTGATGGTGAATGACGGGTCTTCTTCGCGCCCCAGATTGAAGTACGAGAACACCCCCATCAGCAGCCCGACGAACATCAGGTACCACACGAAAGACTGGTGCTTGAGGGCCCATTCGGAGAGGTTGAAAGAGCCGTTCATTGACTGTCCTCGTCAAGTTTTACCGATTGTCCGGGTTTGAGACTGTTGACGCCGGCGCTGACCACGCGCTCGCCGTTTTGCACACCGCCGGCCAGCACCACGCTGTTGTCACCACGGCTGACCACGCTGACCTCACGCGGGTTGACGGTTTTGTTTTGCGTGTCGATCACCCAGATCCGGGTTTTGCCATCGACTTCCTGCAAGGCCGTGAGCGGCAGTTCGATCCGCGGCTTGATCGCCGAGCTGAGGGTCACGCTGATCGCGGTGCCGAGGCGGAAACCGTCCGGCGTAGCCGACAACGTCAGACGGGCACGACGGGTGCGCGTAGCGCTTTGTGCCTGGGGCTCGATCTCGCGGATGATCGCCGTGGTGTTGATGCTCGGGTCCAGTTGCGCGGCCACCGAGAACACCACGTCGCTGGGCAACTGATCGACCAGCGTATCGGGCAGGTCGATCACCGCTTCCTTGATGTCCGGTTGCGCCAGCGTCACCACTTGTTGCCCGGCGGTCACCACCTGCCCGGCCTCGGCGTTCCACGCGGTGACCACGGCTTTGTGATCGGAGCGCAGCTCGGTATAGCTCAATTGATCCTTGCTCTGGCTGACCGCCGCGCGGGCCTGATCGAGCGAGGCCTGGGTGGTTTTCAGGTCGGTGTTGGCGACGTCCAGTTGCGCCTGGGCACCGACGCCGCGATCGAACAGCGCTTGCTGACGACGTGCGTTGGCCTGGGCGTTGATCAGTTGCGCCTGGATTCTCGCCAGATCGCCTTGGGCCGAACGCAACTGATTCTGCTGGTCGGACGGGTCGAGGGTGGCGAGCAAAGTGCCCTTCTGCACCTCGGCGCCGACATCGACGTTACGCCGGGCGATCCGGCCGCCGACGCGGAAACCGGTGTTGCTCTCGTAGCGCGCCTGAATGCTGCCGGCAAAGCGCCCGAGGCTTTCTTCGTTCAGCGCTTTGACCGTGACCGACAGCACCGGGCGTACCGGTTCCGGTGGTTTTTCCTTTTCCGAGCAGGCGCCCAGCAGCAGCGCCATGCACAACAGGCCGAGACGCTTCATGGCTGCGCTCCCGGTTGCAGATCCTTGTAGGTGTTTTCGGCAATCTCGACTTTCATGCCGGGGTGCAGCAACTGGCCGCCGGCGACGATGACTTTCTCTCCGCCCTTGAGGCCTTCGCTGATGATCACTTTGCCGGTCAGGTAACGACCGACGGTGACCGTATGCAACTGCGCTTCGCCCTTGTCATCGACCAGCCATACCGCCGGGTCGCTGATGTTTTTCGTCAGCGCCGACCATGGCAGTTCCACCGCCGATTTGCCGGTGCCTTTGGCGGTGGCGCTCACCACCGAACCGAGCTGCATGCCCGGCGGCAATTTGTCCAGGCTGACCTTGACCTGCACGGTGCCCGACTGCGCCGATACCGAGGGGGTGATTTCGCGCACGGTGCCGGTGGTTTTGATTTCAGGGTTGTCGAGCAGGCTGACCACGATCGAACGGTCGGATGGCCGCTCGGCCAGCAGCGATTCGTAGACATTGAACACTGCGTCGCGGTCGCCATCGCGGGCAAGGCTGAAAATCGGTGCGGTGGCCTGTACCACTTGGCCGACTTCAGCCTGGCGCTCGGTGATCACGCCCGGTGCATCGGCGATCAGCGAGGTGTAGCTGAGCTGGTCCCTGGCGTTGGCCAACTGCGCCTGCGCCGCGCTCAATGCGCTCTGGCTGCTGCGCAGCGCCGCTTGCGCCGAATCGTATTCGCTCTGACTGGTGTAGCCCTTGGGCAGGAGTTTTTGCTGACGGACGAAGGCCGCCGCGGCTTGCTTGACGCGGGCCTGTTCGGCGACGACTTGGGCCTGAGCGGAATCGACGTTGGTCTGCAGATCTTTCGGATCGAGCTTGGCCAGTACCTGTTTGGCCGTGACCCGGTCGCCGACATCGACCATGCGCTGAATGATCTTGCCGCCGACGCGGAACGACAGCTGCGTCTGCACCCGCGCCTGCACATCACCGGTGAGGGTCACCGCTGCGGCGTAGTTGGCCGGTTCGACCGCTTGCACAAAGACCCGTGGCAGGTATTCCTGAGCAGGTTTCTTGTCGCCGCAAGCGGTGAGCAAAGTGAACAGACTCAGCATGACCGCTGTTTTCATTCCGGGACTCGCCATGCAGACTCCTTCCTGTGTACGAACGTGCAAGTGACGATACGACTGTGAGCTTAGAACAGGGTTCAACGTTCGCCTGAGCGATCACAACATTTCCGTGCAGGAGCTGCCGAAGGCTGCGATCTTTGCTTTTTCAAGATCAAAAGATCGCAGCCTTCGGCAGCTCCTACAAGGGCCGCCCGAAGAGAAGGAATTCCATGCTTCATACCCTGGCCGTGGCCAATTACCGCTCGATCAACAAACTGGTGATTCCGCTCGGGCGCCTGAACCTCATTACGGGACCCAATGGCAGCGGCAAGTCCAACCTCTATCGCGCCCTGCGCCTGCTGGCGGAAACCGCGCAGGGCGGCGTGGTCAATGCGCTGGCGCGTGAGGGCGGGCTGGAATCGACGTTCTGGGCCGGGCCGGAAACCATCAGCCGGCGCATGCGCAACGGTGAGGTGGCGATCGAGGCGACGGTGCGCCAGGGCGTGAAACGGTTGCGCCTGGGATTTGCCGGCGAGGATTTCAGTTACGCCATTGGCCTGGGCCTACCGGAGCCGAGCCGTTCGTGTTTTTCGCTCGATCCGGAAATCAAACGTGAATGCATCTGGGCCGGCCCGGTGTTTCGCCCGGCGAGCCTGCTGGTCGACCGCAACGGCCCGATGATTCGCGCCCGCGAAGGTCGTACCTGGGATGTGCTGGCGCAACACACGCCGAACTTCGACAGCCTGTTCGATCAGGTCGGCAATCTGCGCAGCTCGCCGGAAGTGTTCCAGATGCGCGAGTTCATCCGCCGCTGGCGCTTCTATGATCACTTTCGCAGCGATGCCGACGCGCCGGTGCGTCAGCCGCAATTGGGCACGCGCACGCCAGTGTTGCACCACGACGGTCGCGATCTGGCGGCAGCCTTGCAGACGATTGTCGAAATCGGCGACCCGCAGGCGTTAAGCGCGGCGATCAGCGATGCGTTTCCCGGCGCGCGACTGAACATCGCGCCGTTGGCCGGTGGCCGTTTCGCCATCGAGTTTTATCAGGAAGGCTTGCTGCGGCCGTTGTCAGCGGCAGAGCTGTCGGACGGGACCTTGCGCTATCTGCTGTTGGTCGCAGCCCTACTGACTCCGCGACCGCCATCGCTGATGGTGCTCAACGAACCGGAAACCAGCCTGCATCCGGACCTGCTGCCGGCGCTGGCGCGACTGATCATCTGCGCTTCAGAGCAATGCCAGGTGTGGGTGGTGTCCCACGCGCGGCGACTGATCTCGGCATTGCAGGAGGATCCGCAGTGCAATTGCATCGTGCTGGAGAAGACGCTGGGGCAGACCGGAATTGTCGGGCAGCGGATGCTGGACGAGCCAGCGTGGCACTGGCCGGATTGAGCAGTGCCAGCGAAAAGCCCCTCACCCTAACCCTCTCCCAGAGGGAGAGGGGACTGATCGAGTTGTTTGCGAGAATTGCGTCGACCTGAAATTGCTTCTGTGAATTCATAATCGACTCGGTTCGTCAGGTCGATTCTGATGCAAGACAACCCGGTCGGCTCCCTCTCCCTCGGGAGAGGGCTGGGGTGAGGGGCAAGCCTCACCGCCGATCCAACAGGCAATCAGCCCTGCCACTTGCCCCCTTCAACAATCACACTCTCAGGCCGGGTGTCATCGCTCAGCTCTTTGCGCACATATTGGTCATAGAGCTTGAGCAGGTATTTCTCCTCGCCCAGTTTGGCCAGCTCGCTGTTGACCCAGTCACGTAACTCCAGATTGCCATTCTTAACGGCCGGCGCGATCGGCGCCTCCGCGCCCAGTTTTTCCTCGAGCACGCGATAGCCGGGATTCTGTTTGGCCCAACTGAACAGCACCAGATTGTCCTGCGCATAGGCATCGCCGCGACCATTGGCCAAGGCTTGCAGCGACTCGGAGTTCTTCTCGAACTTGAGCAGTTTCCAGTCCGGGTGGTTCTTGGTCAGCCAGATATCAGCGGTGGTGCCGGTGGTGACAATCGTGGTGCGCGTCGCCAGATCATCGAGCTTCTTCACCGAACTGCCCTGCGGCACCAGCGCCTGCACGGCCACCTTGAGGTTCGGGTTGGTGAATTCCACCGCTTCCTTGCGCTCCGGGGTGACGGTCATGTTGGCGAGGATCAGGTCGACCTTGTCGCTTTGCAGAAACGGAATGCGGCTGGCCGGCTCGACGGCAACAAACTCGACCTTGTTTTCATCGCCGAGCAGATCCTTGGCGAAGCGCCGGCCGATGTCGGTGTCGAAACCGACGTAGCGCCCGGCCTCATCGACGAAGCCGAACGGTGGTTTGTCGGTAAATACACCGACGATCAATTTGTCGCGGGCCTTGATCTTGTCCAGATAACCGGAAGGCGCGGCGCTTTCGCTGGCGACCTTCGGCTTTGGCGGCTCTTCGGTTTTGCCGCAACCGGCAAGCAAGGCGAGGCTGAGCAGAGGCATTAACAGAGCGGCAGTTTTCATAGCGGTTCCAGTTCCTTTGTCGGATTCGTTTCTGGCAGTGTGGCAACGAAGGAGAACTTCTCCAGAAACTGCTGCGCGCGTGCGGTTTGCGGGTTCGTAAAGAAAATCTCGGGTGGGGACTGTTCAAGGATGCGCCCGGCATCCATGAACACGATGCGGTCGGCCACCGCGCGGGCGAAGGCCATTTCGTGGGTGACGATCAACAGGGTCATGCCTTCGCGGGCCAGGCCCTGAATGACCTGCAGCACTTCCTTGACCATTTCCGGGTCGAGGGCGGCGGTGACTTCGTCGAAGAGCATGACCCGTGGGTTCATGCACAGCGACCGGACGATGGCGATGCGTTGCTGCTGACCGCCGGAGAGCTGGCGCGGGAAAGCATCGCGCTTGTCCAGCAGACCGACGCGCTCAAGCAAGGCTTCGGCCTGGTGTTGCGCTTCGCGGCGCTGGCGCTTCTGCACCTTGAGCGGGCCGAGCAGCAGGTTGTCGAGCACGTTCATGTGCGGGAACAGGTGATAACTCTGGAACACCATGCCGATCTGCTGACGGATTTCGCGCCAGTCAGTGGCTTTGTCCAGCAGCTCCCGGCCGACGAATTTCAGGCTGCCGCTGTGCGCTTCTTCCAGACCATTGAGGCAACGCAGCAAGGTGCTTTTGCCGCAACCGCTGGGGCCAAGAATGACGATCACTTCGCCGCTCTGCACTTGCAGGTCGATGCCGTTGAGCACCTGCTGCTCGCCATAGAATTTGTTGAAGCCGTGAAACTCGATCAGTGCGCTCATGCTTGCGTCCAGCGCCGTTCCAGCACGCGTGATGCGGCCGAGAGCGGGTAGCAGATGAAAAAGAAAAACAGGAACAGCGCGCCGTAGATCAGTACCGATTCGTAAGTGCGCTCGATGATCTGTTGGCCGACCTTGATCACATCGACGACGCCAATGAGCACCGCCAGCGAACTGGTCTTGATGATCCGCGTGTAGACGTTGATGGTCGGCGGCGTCATGCGCTTGAGTGCTTGCGGCAGGAGTACGTAGCCATACAGTTGCGCAGCATTCAGACCGATCGACAGCCCCGCTTCGCGCTGCCCGCGCGGTAACGAATGCAGCGCACCGCGCGCCACTTCGCCGACCTCGCTGGCGCCCCACAGCGACAGCACCAGCACCGCGCACCAGAAGCTCGGCAGGCTCAGGCCGAAGAAAATCGGCAAACCGAAGAACAGCAGATACAACCAGACCAGCACCGGGATCGCCCGGAACAACTCCAGATAGATGCGCAAAATCGCGTTCAGCCACGTTACGTTCAACGTGCGCAGCACACCGTAGAGCACGCCGCCGACCGTACTGATGGCGATGCTCAGAAACGAGATCGACAGGGTTTGCCCGGCGCCCCTGGCCAGTTGTGGCAACGACACCCAGAGCAGTTCAAGACCCGAACTGGCCATGCTGGAGCCTCCTTTCCAGACGGCTGAGCAACAGCGACAGCGGCAGGAACAGCAGCACGCAGATCAGCGTCAGCACGGCGAGCATTTCGTAGGTTTTGTAGTAGAGCGCGATGTAGCTCTTGGTGGTGTAGAGGATTTCCGGCACCGCCACCGCCGAGACCACGGTGGTTTCCTTGAGCAGGAAAATGAAATTGGCGAACAGCGCCGGCAAACTGAGAATCCCCGCCTGCGGCAGGATCACGTAACGCAGCAATTGCCCGTGCGACAGGCCAATCGACCGCCCGGATTCCAGTTGCGCCTGGGGCACCGCATCGACGCCGGCGCGCAGCACTTCGGTGAGGTAGGCACCGCCAAGGAAAGTCATGGTGATGATTGCCGCAGTGAACCCGGAAACCTGGATTCCCACTGCCGGCAAAGCGAAGTAGACGAAGAACAGCTGAATCAGCAGCGGCGTGTTGCGCGCCAGCTCTACATAGAGGCCGACCAGTTTTCCCAGGTAAGGCGTGCGGAACACCAGAATCGTCGCGTTGAGCAGCGCCACCAGCAGCGAAGTGCCGATCGCGATCAATCCGACCTGCAGCGTCACACCCACGGCCTTGAGAAAGGCGGGCAGGGTGCTGAGGATAAAGGCGTAGTCGAAAGTCATGAAGCGTCCTGACGCCGCTCGGTAAGCGGCGGTGATGCAATCCATGGACGGCGGGTGGCTGTCCGGCAGGCACTGACTTTATAGGTATAAAAACAAGAATTTAAATACCGTTAAAGCATATTGATATCACTCAAAAAACTATCTTGTGGGTTTGCCGGGAAAGAATAAGAAGGCTATTTTTCTTTGCGCTGTAGGACGGATCTTTTTTTCACGAAAGACCTCCAAGGACGAACAGCTTTTGGCCAGACTCTCCGGCCCATTCACCACAAGGAAGAACAACATGGACGTAAAAGTGCCGCAGCGGCTGGATCCGCAGGACATTGTGAAATTGCTCAGGGCATTGCGCCGGGCGTTGAAGACCACAGCGTAAATCAAAAGCCCCTCACCCCAGCCCTCTCCCCGAGGGAGAGGGGGCCGACCGCAGTGTCTTTCGTCGTACATCGACCTGAAGGACCGAGTCGACTATGGATTCAGCGACGCGCGATCAGGTCGGCGGACCTCTACAGCATCCCCCATTCAGTCCCCTCTCCCTCCGGGAGAGGGTTAGGGTGAGGGGCTTTTCAACGCACACACAAAAACGCCGATGCCCATCACTGGCCATCGGCGTTTTTACATCTGAAGCAGATTCACTCAAGTCAAATCAGAACGCCGGCAACACCGCGCCGCTGTACTTCTTCTCGATAAACGCTTTGACTTCCGGGCTGGTCAGGGCCTTGGCCAGTTTCTGGATCGCGTCGCTGTTCTTGTTGTCCTCACGGGCCACCAGGAAGTTCACGTACGGCGAGTCGGCACCTTCGATCACCAGCGCATCTTTCTGCGGGTTCAGCTTGGCTTCCAGCGCGTAGTTGGTGTTGATCATGTCCAGATCAACTTCTTTCAGTACGCGCGGCAGCAGGGCCGATTCCAGTTCCTTGAACTTGAAGTTGTGCGGGTTCTTGGCGATGTCTTTTGGCGTTGCCAAAGCGTTTTTCGGGTCTTTCAGTTCAATCAGACCCGCCTTCTGCAGCAGGATCAGCGCACGGCCGCTGTTGCTGCCTTCGTTAGGGATGGCGATGGTCGCGCCGTCCGGCAGTTCAGCCAGGGTCTTGTACTTGCTCGAGTAACCACCGAACGGTTCAACGTGCACGCCCTGAACGGTCACCAGGTATTTGGACTTGTCATCCTTGTATTTGCCCTGGTTGAAGCTGTTCAGGTACGGCAGGGTCTGGAAGTAGTTGGCGTCCAGACGCTTCTCGCCAACCTGTACGTTCGGTTGCACGTAGTCGGTGAAAACCTTGATTTCCAGGTCCACGCCTTCTTTGGCCAGGGTCGGCTTGATCAGCTCGAGGATTTCAGCGTGGGGCACCGGCGTTGCGGCAACCACCAGTTTCTCGCCAGCGTTGGCGAAAGAAGCCGTGAGCGCAGCCGCCAATGCGGTAAACAACAGAACCTTTTTCATGCAGTGTCCTTATCGAAAATCACGGTCGTCATCGACGACGGCATTAATACGTGTGCCAGTGAAGTGATATCGCTGGCGTGGAGCGGACAATACCCGGATTTTTTATTCCCGGACAATAACGTTTATTCAGCTTCATATTCCATTTTGTTCATACAGCTCTACCTCAACTGTAGGAGCTGCCGAAGGCTGCGATCTTTTGATTTTCAAGGCTTTGAGACAGCTGAAGATCAAAAGCTCGCAGCGTGCCGCAGCTCCTACAGGAGTTTGGCGTTCGCCAGAAGTTGCTTGAGCGCGGCTTGGTCAGCGGTGGAGCCGGTGGTCAGGATCTGTTTGATCTGGCTTTCGATCTGCGTCAGCACCGGCGGCAGGTTCAGATGCTCCGGCAGAATCTCGTCACCTGTGCTGACCAGCAGGGCGAAGTGAATGACGTTTTCCAGCTCGCGGGTGTTGCCCGGCCAGCTGTGTTGTTCGAGCACATGCTGCGCGGCTTCGCTGATCAGTGGCACGGGCAGGTCGAGACGCTGGCTGTAGATGCCGAGGAAATACTCGGCGAGCGAGAGGATGTCGCCGGTGCGCGCGCGCAATGCCGGCAGCTCCAGATGACCCTCGCTGAGGTAGTGATAGAGCCGCTCGTGGAATTTTCCGGCGTCCACGGCCTGGGCCAGATCAATACTGGTCGCGGCGACCAGGCGCACATCCACCGGGCTCGGCTGATGTGCACCGACGCGGGTGACTTCGTGGTTTTCCAGGGCCGCGAGCAATTTGATCTGGATCGGCAGTGGCAGGTCGCCGATCTCATCCAGGTACAAGGTGCCGCCATTGGCCGAACCGAACCAGCCGGCGCGGCTGCTGGCTGCGCCGCTGTAGCTGCCCGCGGCGTAGCCAAACAGTTCGGCATCGGCGTAGGTCGGGCTGATCGCGCCGCAGTTCACCGAAACGAACAGACCGCTGCGGTCGCTGGCGCGATGGATGTGCCGGGCCAGCAGCTCTTTACCGGTGCCAGTCTCGCCGCGGATCAACACCGAGATCGAACGTGGTGCCAGTTGTTCGAGTTCTTCACGCAATTGCCGCGAGCGCGGATCGACAAACACCAGCGCCTTGGCGCGAATGCTCAGGGGGCTTTTTTCCGCATCGGGAAAGGTCAGCAAGGGCTGACCGAAGGTTTCGAAACTCATGGCAGGCTCCCGCCCAAAACCGCCAGCCGACGGGGGCGTTGAAAAATAAGATCAGGCGCGACGGCGGGCGTGGTGTTCAAGGCGGTTTTGCAGGCGATAGAGATAGGCAAAACCCTGCTCCCAACGCTGATGCCCGGACTTGACGTTAATGTGCCCGGCTCCGGCGAGAATCCCCGCCTCCGCACCCCAATTGCGCGCCAGCTCCAAAGCGCGCGGCGCACTGACGGCGGCGTCGTTGTCGGAGCTGACGACCTGGCTGGGGAACGGCAACAGATCCGTCGGGATCGGCGCGAAGTTGCGCAGTGCCGGCGCGCAGGCAGGACGCTCGACATCGGCCGGCGCGACCAGCAACGCCCCGCGCACCTGACGCAGGTATTGCAACGGCGCCGTCGCCGCCCAGTGGGCGACCGTGATGCAGCCGAGGCTGTGAGCAATCAAAATCACCGGCGTGCTGTCGGCGGCAACCGCTTCGGCCAGCGCGGCGACCCAGTCCTCACGGCGCGGTGTCAGCCAATCGGCCTGTTCGACCCGCGCACTGTTCGGCAGGCTGTTCTGCCAATGGCTTTGCCAATGATCTTCTGGCGATCCTTGCCAGCCCGGCACAATCAGGTAACGGATTGATTCGTTGCGCATGGGGAGCTCTCCTGCGTCGTGTCTGTTCTGGGTCGAGTATAGGGAGAGGAGTTATATTCGTTAAGGAATAAGAAGCTATTTATTAAGACCCATAATGCATATGACGCATGATGCCTGTGGGAGCGAGCCTGCTCGCGAATACGGTGCATCAGTCGACGATGATGTTGTGGCGAATGGCGCCTTCGCGAGCAGGCTCGCTCCCACATTGGAGAGTGTCGTGGGCAAAAAATGCATAAAAAAAGGGCCGCACCCTGCCAAGGAAACGGCCCCGGAAAAACAACATCTGTCACCGCGCAGTGATCACCGACAATTTGGTAATCCCTGCCCGTTCGATTGAAGCCATCGCCCTCGCCACTTCGCCGTAGTTCACCCCGTCATCGGCCTGCAATTGCACACGCACTTCCGGGTCCTTGGCCTTGGCCGACTTGAGGTTGAATTCGAGCAAGTCAGGCTGGATCTCGTCCTTGTTGATAAACAGCTTGCCGGCGCCGTCGATGCTCACCACCAGCGGATCCTTCTGCTCGACCGGCGCCACCGCTTCGGTCTTCGGCAGGTTGATCGGTATCGCGTTGGTCAGCAGTGGCGCGGTGACGATGAAGACCACCAGCAGCACCAGCATCACGTCCACCAGTGGCGTCACGTTGATTTCGCTGAGCACCTCGTCCGTGTCTTGCGTAGAGAAGGCCATGTCAGGACGCCTCCTTCACTTTTGCCGCGTTGCCCGGCGTCGCCACCTTGTGCGCGGTCGGGTGGATCAGTACGCGGAATGCACTCTTCTGCGCCAGGCTGTAGAAGTCGTGGGCGAAGTCATCCAGATCCGCCGCGGTCAATTTCAGACGCCGCAGAAAGTAGTTGTAAACCAGCACCGCCGGCACCGCGACGGCGATCCCCACACCGGTCGCGACCAGTGCCGCGCCAATCGGGCCTGCCACCGTTTCCAGGCTTGCCGAACCGGCAGCGCTGATGCCTTTCAAGGCCTCCATGATTCCCCACACCGTGCCGAACAGACCTATGAACGGCGAGGTGCTGCCAATACTTGCGACCACCGCCAGACCGGTTTCCAGCGAGCGCCGTTCACGCACGATCTGCTGGCGCAGGGCGCGCTCGAGGCGATCCTGATGGTTGATCGCCTGGCTCAGATCATTCGCCTGCGGCGCCTCGCCCACCTGGATTGCCGCGTAACCGGCCTGCGCCACCCGTGCTGCGGCACCGGGCTGGGTTTCGCTCAACTCGGCGGCGGCATCCAGACTCGACGCCGCCCAGAAACGTTTATGAAAGCGCCGATCCTGCGCCTTCAGACGGCCGAACTGCACAGCCTTGAGCAAAGCCAGGCCCCAAGTGGCGACGGAAAAAACCACCAGCAGCCAGATCACCGCGCTTTCGATGGATTCCAGTGGAGATGCCAGTAACGTCATGATGTGTTCCCTCGTGTAAACATTTCGCGCGAATTTGGTTTCGGTTTAATGAATCTTGAAATCGATGGGCACGCTGACCCAGCCGTCCTGAGCGACATCACCCTGCTTGGCCGGAACGAAACTCCAGCGCTTTACAGCGTTGAGCGCTGCGTCGTCGAGCTGCTGCCGGCCACTGCTTTTGGCAATCTGGATCTCGCCCGGCTTGCCGCTGGCCAACACATGCACCCGTAACAGCACCGTGCCTTCCCAACCGCGACGCTGGGCCAGCGACGGATATTCCGGTGCCGGGTTTTTCAGATACGCAGCGTTGGCTGACGCCGGGGTAACAGGCGCCGATGCCGGTGGCGCAGGAGGCGCTGGCGCCGCGACCGGGGCTGCCGGTTTCGCTGGTGCTGGCGCCTGCTCTACCGGCTTGGGCGCAGGTTTGGGCGGCGGTTTCACCATCGGTTTGGGTTTGGGAATCGGCTTGGGCGGCGGCGGTTTGACCGCTAATTCGTCTTCCACTGGCGGCGGCGGTTCGACCACTGGCGCCGGTGGCGGCGGCACCACAACCGGCGGCGCTGGCGGAGCCGGACGCGAAAACTCGATGGTCATCGGCGGAATTTCCGGCGGTACCACCGGGAGCACTGGCGTCGGTTTCTGGCTGACCCAATAAATCACCGCGCCGTGCACGACCAACGCGAGCATACCGAGCAGAAGGGTTTCGCGCCGGCTCAAAATGCCCTTGGGTGCACGCTGTAAACGCAACTGCCCCAACGGCACACGGTGCGGCCGGCCAAGATCGACCAGTTCGCCGCTCGGCGTTTGCCGCCACAGCAATTCCCCTGCGCTGGCGGCGGTCTGGACATTGCCCATTGTTCAACTCCCTGCGGTCTTTTGCGTTCGGCTGTTGATCCGCCGGTTGAATCTCTACGGCGATCAATGAGCTAATAATTAAGCCAAGTGCTTATCTCGGAAAGTAATTTTTAACGCCATGGATATGCCCAAAAAGAATATTAAATTCGCAGCATTCTCGCTAACCCTCGATTTACGCAGGCTGTAGCTGCCCGCTATAACGCAACATGCGTTTTAGGCATTCAAAATATTCGCTAAGGGCATCAATAACCAAGATCGGCGAAAACGCGCTTTTTTATTACGAAGGAATCTTGTAGATCTTAAAATCCTGTAATTTCTGACAGTAGCGAGCTCCTTGGCTTTGTTATCAAATCAAAGCGGCCATAAATCTACGGAGATCGTCATGAAAACTGGAATTTTGTGTATTGCGCTTGCCGCCTTATTACCGCTTACAGTTCAGGCAGAAGAAAGGAATAAAACGCCGTATCTAAGCACTGAGTTCAAAAACGGCTTCAGGTCGGGAACAGTTTATGCTCGAGTGTACGGACAGCCTGAGACGTCGATAGCCCCAGGAGAGAGCTATAGTGTTAACGCACTTCCAACAGCGGGAGGTTTATTCAACCCTCCCCAGAACCCGCCTTCACCGGGATATGTGTCAGTCTCAATGAAAACCGAGCCTGAAAAGCTCTACGTCGTTTTTTCAGACTCCGCCCCCTCCGCCACTGAGAAAACCGGTAAAACGGAAAACAAAGTTACCTCGACTCCCGATTTTGAAGTCACTAATGATGGCGGTTCGCCGATTGTCGTTCAGAAGACCACGTCAGGGGTCTGGACAGAGATCCCGTCAGGCCAGAGAGAGATTTTCAGCAACATGGACAGTTCCGGTTTTTTCCTAAAAGGAATCATGCCTGTTATTCAGATCGAACAGCAGAAATGCGCAGTTCAATACTGTTTGCGCGTTCTGAAATAGCCCTTTATTTAGCCACAGGAATTGGCGGTCATAACTATTGTCATGCCGTTAAAGCCACGAGCGGTATCGGTGAGGTTGTGGGTTGAAGCTGGATAAAACTTCATAGGCTCACATCTGATGACAAAACTGGATAGCTTGTCATCAGATGCGTTCGTCAGAAGTCGTAACGACCGGTAACGCCGAGGGTTCGCGGCGTGCCAAGCAAGCCCTCATAGCCGCCGTTGCCGCCCGTCCACAGGGTCGTGTAATAGGTTTTGTCGAAGGCATTTTTCAGCCACAGCGAAACATCCCACTGGCCCTGATTGAAATCGCCGCGCAGGCCGGTGGAGAGGTTGACCACCGCGTAACTGGGGATCTGCCCGTAATCGGAATCCTCGACCGTGCCCACCGCTTTGGAGCGGAACGCATAGCTGCCGGTGACGTAGGGTTCGAAGCCGTTATCCAGATTCCATTTGTATTCGCCGTTGGCGTTGCCGATCCATTTCGACGCGCCGACCACTTGATGGCCGCTGAGGTCGCAGGAGGCCGGTGCACCCGGGGCCTGGCTGATTTCCGGCGGGCACGGTGCATCTTTGTAGGAGAGGTAGCTGACGTCGTTGTACGAGCCGTTGAAATTCAGCGTCAGGCCACGCAGCGGCACCACAGTGCTTTCGAACTCGATGCCGCGCGAGCGCACCGAGCCGGCGTTAGTCAGGTATTGCACGCGGTTGGCGGCGTCATAGGCGTTGGTCTGGTAGGCGTTGACCTGGGTCCAGAACACGTTGGCGTTGAGTTGCAGGCGGTGATCCCACAGGGTGCTTTTGAAACCGAGTTCGGCGTTGTTCGCACGCTCGGTGCCGATCAATAGCGAGTCGGCGCCAGCGGTAGGCGCTGAGCCGACCGCGAGGTTGACCCCGCCGGATTTTTCGCCGTGGGACAGCGTGGCGTAACCGAGCACGTCATCGGTGATGCGATAGCTCAGGTTGAGCAGTCCGGAGGGGCTGGAGCTGTACTGATTCAAGTCTCCGGAATCGTAGGCGCCGGCACGCCCGCGGCGCGCATTGGCTGCCGCGCCCGCCACCGCCACACCGCCGAGCGGCGCGTTGCGGCTGACCGAGGCGTTTTTCTCTTCGTAGGTGCCACGCACCCCGGCGGTGAAATCCAGGCGCTCGCTCAGGTGCCAGGTGCCCTGTGCAAACAGGGCGAAACTGTCGGTCTTGATATGGCCCTTGCCGACGCTGGTGACGTTGGCCAGAGCGCCGGCCGGCGTGCCGTTCCAGATGTCGGCCTGCGGGCCGTAATAGGCAAAGGATTTGTTGTCCAGGTCCGAGCCGAAATAGTAGGCACCGACCACGTAATCGAAGAACTCGCCCTTGGGCGAGGCCAGGCGAAATTCCTGTGAATACTGTTTGTCTTCCACCGACACGCCGGCGTTGTAACTGGCCGGCACGTTGAGGCCGTCGTCATTGCGCGGGGTGAAATTCCAGAAGCGGTACGAGCTGATCGAAGTCAGGGTGAAGTCGCTCGGCAACGTCCAATTGGCCTCCACCGAAGTGCCGCCCTGATGCACGGTGACGTGCTGGTCGTTGTCGAGATTGACCTTGCGGTGCCGGCCGTTGACCAGCGTCGCCCCGGCCGCACTGGCCCGCGATTCATACAGATTGACGCCGTTGATGGTCGGCCCGGTGTTGTACAGCACGCGGGTGCCGGCGCTGGAATCTTCTTCGTTGTAATCGCCGATCCAGCGCAGATTGAAATCTTCGTTGGGCTTGAACAACAGCTGCGCGCGGAAGCCCTCGCGGGAGCCACCGTTGAGGTCGTGGCCGTCGTATTCGTTCTTGATGTCGCCGTCACTGCGCGTGCGATAGGCGGAAAAGCGCCCGGCCAACTGATCATTGAGCGGCCCGGAAATGGTGCCCTTGGTCTGGAAATAACCGTCCTCGCCGACCGAAGCTTCGATGCTGCGCTCAGGCGTGAATGACGGCGCGCGGGTGCTGATGTTGATGACCCCGGCGGTGGTGTTCTTGCCGAACAGCGTGCCCTGCGGCCCGCGCAGAACTTCGAGCTGCTCGATGTCCATCAGATCGAACACAGCCATCCCCGGACGGCCCAGATAGACGTTGTCGATGTACAGACCAACGCTGCCTTCCAGACCATCACTGGCCGGGTTGTTGCCCAGACCGCGGATCGATACGCTGGACTGGCGCGCATGCATGTAGGCGACGTTGACGCTGGGCACCAGTTGCTGCAAATCCTGAATACGGTAGACCCGCTGCGTCTCCAGATTCTGCCCGCTGACCACGCTCATCGGCGTTGGCACATCTTGCGAGCTTTCTTCGCGGCGGCGGGTAGTGACGGTCACCGTTTCCAGCTGCGAAGCGTTGGCCGCCGCTTTGCCTGCCGGGACCGGCGCCGGGGCTTCCGATTCGGCGGCATAACCGTGAGTCCAACTGGCGCTGCCTGCCAGCAATAGCGCCAAAGGCAGGCGTTTGAGCCGTCGTGGTGATGGGGGTGACGCGAGGTTCAACGGACTCATGGCGCGGCTCCTGGTCAAAAAACACACAGACATCTTCAGCACTGCATATTCTTTTCAGTTATTTATTTATGGATTTACAAATATTTACTGCATAAGAGATTGCCTTTATAAGGAGTCGACCTAATGCATATCCAATGCATTTCCCGGATATTTTTTATGTGAAAAATGCATATCGACTTGCGCCAACTTCGTCACTTCATTGCTTTGGCTGAACAACGCAGCTTCGTGGCTGGCGCGCAGGCGGTGAACCTGTCGCAGTCGGCATTCAGCCGCAGCATTCAGGCGCTGGAACACAGCGTCGGCTGCCAGTTGGTCGACCGGGGGCGCAAGGAATTGCCGCCGACCAAACAGGGCCAGGTCCTGCTTGAACATGCGCGGCGGCTGGTCAGCGGTGCGCAGCAGATGGCCAACGAGATCAGCCAGTTCAACGGCCTCGAAGCAGGGGAATTACGCTTTGGTTGCGGGCCGGCGCCGGCGGCCGGATTGATCCCGCGCGCGATTGGCGCCTTCATCGGCCGCTACCCGAAAGCACGGGTGCAGTTTCAGGTCGATGACTGGCAAAGCCTGAGCAAACGCCTGCTCAGCGAAGAGTTCGAGTTTTTCGTCGCCGACACCCGGCAGTTCGAGGCAGATCCGGATTACCAGACCCATCGCTTGCGCGCGCGCAAATGGCATTTCTGCTGCCGCGCCGGGCATCCATTGACGGCGTTTGAACGGATCACCGCCGAGCAGTTGCTGAGTTATCCACTGGCGGTCAGCATCCGCCCGCCGAATCTGCGCAAGGTCATCGTCGACCTCAGCGGTCGCCCGGATTTCACCCCGAATGTGGAATGCGAAAACGGCTCGAGTCTGTTGAGCGTGGTGCTGCGATCGGAGGCGATCGGGATTGTCGGGGCGTACTCCGATGCGCTGCATCTGGCCAAGGGTGAGCTGGTCTGTCTGAAGATCGAAGGTCTCGCCGATGATCTGGAGGAGCTGTATACCCGCTATGGGATTGTCAGCCGCGCCGGGTATCGGTTGTCACCGTTGGCCGAAGCGATGATCGAGCAGATCAAGGCGATCGATGCGGTGGATGATGAGGTGTGTTCGCTGGAGAATTTTGCTGTCTGAGCTGCCCCTTCGCGAGCAGGCTCGCTCCCACAGGAATTACGCATTTCAAATGTGCGAGCGAGCCTGCTCGCGAAGAGGCTGATGCAATCCCTGCATAAACCCCATTCCCCAAATGCACTTGCCGAACACCCCCACCGACGGCGAAAACCCTCACCTGTCCCACTGACCGGTGAACTCCATGCCCACCCCGCCCAACCCCGTGCGCAACGTGCTGTACATCATGTGCGATCAACTGCGCCGCGATTACCTGTCCTGCTACGGCCACCCGCATCTGCACACGCCGAACATCGATCGTCTCGCTGCCGAAGGCGTGCGTTTCAGCCGTGCCTACACCCAGGGCACGATCTGCGGCCCGTCGCGGATGTCGGCCTATACCGGGCGCTATGTCAGCAGTCATCAAGTGGCATGGAATGCGGTGCCATTGCCGCTGGATGAACTGACGATCGGCGATTACCTGCGACCACACGGCATTCGCACCGCGCTGGTCGGCAAGACCCACGCCACGGCCAATGTCGACGCCTTGCAGCGCCTGGCGATCAACCCGCAAAGCGCGCAAGCCGAGTTGCTCAATGAGGTCGGCTTCGAACCGTACCTGCGCCACGACGGCATCTACCCCGACGATCCTTTATTCGACGACAAGCGCGAATCCGCGCCCTACACCCACTATCTGCGCGAACACGGCTTCGACGGCCGCAATCCCTGGCACGACTGGGCGAACGCCGCCGAAGGCGAGAACGGTGAAATCCTCAGTGGCTGGAAAATGCGTCATGCGAATTTGCCAGCACGAATTCCCGAGCAACACTCCGAGACTGTCTACACTACCAATCGCGCCATCGACTTCATCGCTGAGCAAGGCGAGAAATCCTGGTGTTTACACCTCTCGTACATCAAACCCCACTGGCCCTACATCGTACCGGCGCCATACCACGCCTTGTACAGTACGAAATCGATTCTCGAACCGGTCCGCGCATCGCCCTCTGAAGCCAGCAAACACCCCGTATATGCTGCCTTTCGTCAACATGAGGAAAGCCTCAACTTTTCCCGCGATTCAGTACGATTGAATGTAATCCCCACCTACATGGGCTTGATCAAGCAGGTGGACGATCAGTTGGGGCGGCTGTTCGATTTTCTGCAGAGCAACGGGCGCTGGGATGACACGTTGATCGTGTTCACCAGCGATCACGGCGACTTCCTTGGCGATCATTGGCTGGGCGAGAAGGAGTTTCTGCTCGAGCAGGCGGTGGGCGTGCCACTGATCGTGCGTGACCCTCGGCCGGCGGCGGATGTCACCCGTGGCACTGTCGATGATCGCTTGGCGGAAACCATCGATGGGTTGCCGACATTTCTTCAAGCGCTGGGATTACCGGGCGCGGAACATCGGCTCGAAGGGCGTTCACTGATCCCGCTGCTGCACGGAGAAAATCCCGATTGGCGCCGCTATGCGATCAGCGAGTACGACTACGCCTTTCAGGCACCGGCGCGGGAACGACTGGACCAACCGATCGACCGTTGCCGCATGACCATGGTGCGCAGCGAGCGCTGGAAATACCTGGCGTACGACGGCTTTCGAGCGCAGCTGTTTGATCTGTTGAATGAGCCGCAGGAACTGCGCGATCTGGGCGATGACCCGGCATACGCCGCGGTGCGCGAGGAACATGCGGGGTATCTGTTTGAGTGGGTGCGGGGGTTGAAGCGGCGTACGACGATCAGCCATCAGGAGATCGACTTGCGTGGGCAGCGGTTTCGTTATGGAGAGCCGGAAAGCGAGAAGGTCGTTCAGATCGGAGTGTGGTGAAAGCCCTTCGCGAGCAGGCTCGCTCCCACAGGGATTGGCGTCGATCACATCCGTTGTGTCCGGCACTAATCCATTGTGGGAGCGAGCCTGCTCGCGAAGAGGCCCGATCAAACGCCGACGATATCCGCGCCCTTGATGGTCTGGCTCCGCTGCCCATTCACCCCCACCGGCACCTCGCCCTTGAGCGTCACTCGACGCACCACGCGATCCTGGGTGCCGTAATCATCAATCGCGTAATGCTGCGTCGAGCGGTTGTCCCAGATCGCCACATCACCTGCCTGCCAGCGCCAGCGCACGGTGTTTTCCTGGCGGATCACATGGCTTTGCAACAAGCCGAACAGGTGCGCCGAATCTGCCTGCGAATAGCCTTTGATGCGTTTGACGAAATGCCCCAGCAGCAGGCTCTTTTCGCCGCTGATCGGATGCACTCGCACCACCGGATGCTCGGTCTCGTAAACGGTCGAGGTGAAGACTTTGCGATAGCGCTCCAGTTTTTCCGCAGAGACGTCCGGCTTCGCCCCGGCATAGTCGTACTCATTGCTGTGCACGGCGGTGAGCTTGTCGGCCAGTTCACGCAGCTCGATCGGCAAGCCGCTGTATGCCGTTGCGGTGTTGGCCCACAGCGTATCGCCGCCGTATGCCGGGGCGACCACCGAGCGCAGGATCGAGGCTTTCGGGTAGGCGTCGACGAACGTCACGTCGGTGTGCCAGGAATTGGCGCGCTGACCTTCGGCGCCGTCCAGCTCAAGCAGATATCGAGTGCCCTCGCGTACCGGCACGGTGGGGTGCGCTACCGGTTCGCCGAGCAGATGAGCGAAGGCTTCCTGACGCTGATCGTCGAGCTGAGTCTGTTCGCGGAAAAACAGCACTTTGTAGTCAACCAGCGCCTGCTGGATTGCTTCGACGGTGGCGGCATCCAGCTCCCCGGACAGGTGCACGCCGCGGATTTCCGCACCGATACGGCCGGCTACCGGGTGAATTTCCAACGCGTGAGAAACGGACTTTACGGCGAGTGCGGCATTGCTCATGGGACGACCCTCATCGACGGTTTGCGATTTTGCCGGCAGCGAAACAACGCTCTATCTATATTCCATTTACATCTAATAGATATTCACATGCTTCGTTGACGGAATAAGAGCTTGCATTTAAAACCTCAAGCAACCCTCGTCGCAAATGCCTTCGAGCTATTTTTAGGATGCCGGAAAAGCATATGGATCTTCGCCAGTTGCGCTACTTCATCGCCCTCAACGAACACCGCAGTTTTGTCCGCGCGGCAGACGCCATGGGCATCACTCAACCGGCGTTCAGCCGCAGCATTCAGGGGCTGGAGCAAGAGTTCGGCTGCGTGCTGATCGATCGCGGCAACAAGGATCTGCGTCCGACCCCGGAGGGCCAGGTAGTGCTGCAACACGCCCTGAGCCTGGTGCAGGGGGCGGCATTGCTCAGCGCTGAAGTGACGCAGATGACCAAACTCGACGCCGGCGAAGTGCACTTCGGCTGCGGCCCGGCGCCGGCGGTAAAACTGGTGCCGGACGCGGTGGCGCAATTCATCAATGCGCACCCGAAAGTGCGCACCTGTTTTCAAGTGGATAACTGGGAAAAGCTCAGCCGTGCGCTGAGCCGCGAAGAGATCGAATTCTTCATCGCCGACATTCGCCATTTCGAGTCCGATCCGAATTTCCAGACCCAACCGCTGACACCCAAGCGCGGCGTATTTTTCTGCCGCCCGGGACATCCGTTGCTGGCCAAGGAAAGTCTGTCGACCAACGACATGTTCGACTACCCGCTGGCCGCCACGCTGATTCCGCCGGGCATTCGCAAGCTGCTGGCGAACCTCAGCGGACGCATCGATTTCTCGCCGACCATCGAGACCGAACATTTCCCGGCGCTGGTGAAAGTGGTCCTGCAATCCAATGCAATCGGTGTCGGCACGGAGGAGGCGTTTGTCGAAGATGTCGCCAAGGGGGCGCTGGTACTGCTGCACTGGCGCAACCTGCCGCAGAACCTCGAAAGCATGAACGCCCGTTGCGGCATCGTCAGCCGTACCGGGTTTCGGCTGTCGCCAGCGGCCAGGGCGATGATCGAGACGCTGGTGGCGGTGGATCGGCAGGATGTCAGCGTCGCTGTCTGAAACCTCTTCGCGAGCAGGCTCGCTCCCACACTGGAACTGTGCACATATCCAAATGTGGGAGCGAGCCTGCTCGCGAAGAGTTCAGCGAAGACGCTGGAGATCTAAAGCTTGGCGGCTGAGAGCTCAGGCGCCACCCAATCACTGACCTTGAACGGCTTGCGGATCAGCCTCTGCTGCGCCGCCAGGTCGACCTTGTCCTGCAGGCCACTGAGAAACACCGGATCCAGGGTCGAGGGGAAAATTTCGCTCAGATTCTGATCTTTCAGATCCTGAGTAAGGATCACCGGCGGATAACTCGCCAGCCCTGATACCAGTTGCACATAAGCGTCCTTGTTGCTGTCCTGAGTCAGCCACTCGACCGCCTGCTGCTGCGCCTTGAGCAGTTTCGCGATGACTTCAGGATGTGCGTCGACAAACTTGCCGTTGCCGAGCAGGACCGCCTGAACGCTGCCAGCGCCGCCAAGGTCCTTGGTGTTCAGCGGCAATTCCGCCAGGCCTTTGGCTTGCAAGGCACTCAGCGCGGAGCTGCCCCACGATGCATCGATCTGCCTGGCCGCGAGTGCCGAGACCGCGGCGTTGAAATCCAGATTGATGACCTTCACGTCTTTCTCGCTCAGCCCCTGACTGGCCAGCGCCGCATCGAACGACAGCTGCGTCGCCGTACCGCGGAAGATCGCCACGCGCTTGCCCTTGAGATCCTGCAGAGTCTTGATCCCCGAGCCGGGCACCACGCCGAGGTATTGCTTGACCCCACGCGCCGTAGCGCTGAGCAGGCGCGTGTCCAGACCATTGGACTTGCCGATGATCGCGGCGAGATCGCCGAGATAGGCCAGATCGACCTGACCGTTGGCAAATGCCTCATTGATCACCGGCCCGGCGCCCTTGAAGAAACTCCACTGAATCTTGATGCCCTGCTCGGCGAAAGCCTTTTCGAAGATCTGTTGATCGCGCAGCACATCGACTACGCCACCACCGCTGTGCTGCGTACCGGCACTGAGATCGGGCACGGCGATGCGGATTTCCTTGAGCTCCTCGGCCTGGGCGCTGAGCGTGAGAAAGCCTGCAAGCGCCGGGGCGGCCAACAGACTGATGAGACGTTTGAACGGAAGGTTCATGGATGCGGCTCCTTGATCGCTGAGGAGCCGAAAGTAGGCTGAATGCCCACCTTCACTTAAATACTATAAATGCACATTTTTATATCTATATGAACTAAGCGAGGGCGAATGCGGCTTGCAGCCCGATATGCATCAACAGCATCGAAAATATTCTTCGAATGCATTGGATGCGTACGGGCTGTAAGCCTTAAATGGCTTCGCTTATCTCCAAATTGATATTTTTCTCGTTGGCTTATAACTATTTTAGTGTGGCTAATACCGCTAAAGATCGCAGCCTTCGGCAGCTCCTACAGGGAAATGCGATCCATGCGGGAGCTGCCGAAGACTGCGATCTTCTGGTCTTGACCCGATCTTGATGCAACCCGACAACGGAGGTCACCCATGGCCCGTCAATCCCTGCTCAGCCTGCCGCTGGCCGCGCCGCCACTGAAAAGCCGCCGCTCTTGGCCCAGTCTGCATCAACGTCTGTTGCCATGGCTCCTGCCTGTCAGCCTGTTCGTCCTGTGGTGGCTGGCCGCGCGCAACCAGTGGATGAGCGAGCAGATGCTGCCGGCACCGTCGCTGGTGTGGAGCAGTGCCGTGGAAGTGGCGCAAGGCGAGTTGTGGAGCCATTTGTGGATCAGCCTGCAACGGTTGTTCTGGGGCTTGCTGGCAGGCGTTTCGGCCGGCGCGGTGCTCGGCGCCGCACTGGGTTTCAGCCGACGTCTGGAGCGACTGATCTTCCCGACTTTCGCCGGACTTGCACAGGTGCCGACGCTGGCATGGATTCCGCTGTTCATGGTGTTTTTCGGCATCGGCGAAGTGCTGAAACTGGTGGTGCTGATCAAAGCCATCGTCGTGCCGGTTACCCTGCACACGCTGGTCGGCGTGCGTGATGCGCAACCGAAACTGCGCGAAGCCGCCGCCGTGTTGCGCTTGCCGCCACTTCTGCTGATTCGGCGTCTGGTGCTCCCAGCGGCGCTGCCGGCATTCATGGCCGGTGTGCGCCTGGCACTCGCCGCCGGCTGGACCTCGTTGCTGGCCGTCGAGCTGCTGGCCTCCAGTGAAGGCATCGGCTATCTGATGGTCTGGGCGCGGCAGCTGTTCATGCTCGACATCGTGTTCGTGTGCATCGTGATCATCGGTCTGATCGGCGTGGCCATGGATCGCGGCATCGGTCTGCTCGACCGCAAACTGGTGCACTGGCCACACCCGGCCACCGCACACATCACTCGCGGCCCACGCTATCAAGGCTGGCAACGCCTGCAACCGTGGCTGCTGCCGCTGGGGTTGCTGGCGCTGTGGCAACTGGCCAATGATCAACAGTGGGTCGACGCGAGCATTCTCGTCAGCCCTGCGGCTGTGCTGAGCACGGCATGGGACGGACTGCTCGACGGCACGCTGGTCAACGGCATGGCGCTGAGCCTGAGCCGCACCCTCGGCGGTTTGCTGATCGGTGGCGGACTCGGTTTCGCCCTGGGCTTGCTGCTCGGCCTGTCGCGTCTCAGTGAACGCCTGCTCGGCCCGACATTCGCCGCACTGCGGCAGATCGCGATTTTCGCCTGGGTGCCACTGCTCACTGCATGGTTCGGCCTCGGCGAACTGGCCAAGTGGATGTTCGTTGCCCTCGCTGCATTCTTCCCGCTGTTCATCGCCACCCAGCGCAGCGTCGCCAACCTGTCGCCGCAACTCAACGAAGCCGCGCAAGTGCTGCGCCTGAACCTCGGCCAGCGGCTGCGCCGACTGGTGCTGCCGGGCGCTGCACCGGGGATTTTCGCCGGGCTGCGACTGAGCCTGATCTACGCCTGGCTGGGCACCATCGGCGCCGAATATTTCATGCCGTCCAATGGCGGCATTGGCAGCCAGATGATCGGCGCGCAACAGCTGCTGCGCATGGACCTGATCATGGCCGGCATGCTGCTGGTCGGCCTTACTGGCGCCCTGCTCAACCTGATCGGCCAACGCCTGGAAATTCGCGCGACCCGCTGGAGACACGCATGAACGCACCGATTGTCAGCTTCAACCACGTAGGCAAATCCTTCGCCGTCAACGGTTTCGAACTGGAGGCGATCCGTGAATTCAACCTGGACATCGCCGAGGGCGAATTTGTCGCCATTGTCGGTTCCAGCGGCTGTGGCAAATCCACCCTGCTGCGTTTGCTGGTCGGCCTCGACACCGAGTTTCGCGGCCAGATCAGCGTCGACGGCAAAGCCGTGAGCGGCATCGGCGGCGAGCGCGGCATCGTCTTTCAGGAACATCGCCTGTTCCCATGGCTGACGGTCGCCGACAACATCGGCCTGGGCCTGGTCAACGAACCGCTGAGCGGGGCGCAGAAACAACAGCGCATCAAGGATTTCATCGAGCTGGTCGGCCTCCGCGATTTCACCGAGGCCTATCCGCATCAGCTTTCTGGCGGCATGGCCCAGCGCGTGGCGATTGCCCGCGGCCTCGTCGCCAGCCCGCGAATCCTGCTGCTCGACGAACCTTTCGGTGCCCTCGATGCGCTGACCCGTCAGCAAATGCAGGACGAGCTGTTGGCGATCCGCGAACGGGCAAGGATCACCACGATTCTGGTGACCCACGATGTCGAGGAAGCGATTTTTCTTGCCGACCGCGTGGTGGTGATGGAGCCGCGTCCGGGGCGGATCAAGCAAGTGGTCGACATCGCCTTGCCGCACCCGCGCCAGCGCAGCGGTTACGACTTCCATCAGTTGCGCGAAGAACTGCTGCACGAATTGACCAGTGATGACCACTACCAACCGAGCGCACCGGTGCAGATCCGCGATCTGCCGCTGACGTTCATTGCCTGCTGAACAGGAGTTTCGCGATGCCGCAACGTCCCAACTTTCTGGTGATTCTGGCCGACGATCTGGGCTTTTCCGATATCGGTGCGTTCGGCGGCGAAATCGCTACGCCGAACCTCGATGCACTGGCCGACAACGGCCTGCGCCTGACTGATTTTCACACTGCGCCGACCTGCTCGCCGACGCGTTCGATGCTGCTGACCGGCACCGATCACCACGTCGCCGGCATCGGCACCATGGCCGAAGCGCTGACTCCGGAACTGATCGGCAAACCCGGCTACGAGGGCTACCTCAATGACCGCGTCGTCGCCTTGCCCGAGCTGCTGCGCGAGGCCGGGTATCAGACCTTGATGAGCGGCAAATGGCATCTGGGTCTGAAGGCCGAACTGGCGCCCCATGCGCGCGGCTTCGAGCGATCATTTTCGCTGTTGCCGGGCGCCGCCAACCACTATGGGTTCGAGCCGACCTACGATGAGCAAACCCCCGGGCTGCTGAAATCCACCCCGGCGCTGTACATCGAAGACGATCAGTTTGTCGACGAGTTGCCGAAGGATTTCTATTCCTCCGATGCCTTCGGAGACAAGTTGCTGCAGTACCTCAAGGAACGCGATCAGACCCGGCCGTTCTTCGCCTATCTGCCGTTCTCCGCACCGCACTGGCCGCTGCAGGCGCCCGCCGAGATCGTCGCGAAATACCGTGGCCGCTATGATGCTGGCCCGGAAGTGCTGCGCCTCGAACGCCTGGGAAAACTCAAGGCGCTGGGCCTGATCGAGGCAGACGTCGAGCCGCATCCGCTGATTCAGCTCAGCGCCCAGTGGGACGCTTTGAGCGACGAGCAAAAGCAGATTTCCGCACGTGCCATGGAGGTCTACGCGGCGATGGTCGAGCGCATGGACTGGAACATCGGCCGTGTGGTCGATTATTTGCGCCAGCAAGGCCAACTCGATAACACCTTTATCCTGTTCATGTCCGATAACGGTGCAGAAGGCGCGCTGCTGGAAGCGTTCCCCAAGTTCGGTCCGGAGTTGATGACCTACCTGAACCAGCATTACGACAACAGCCTCGACAACATCGGCCGGGCCAATTCCTACGTTTGGTACGGGCCGAACTGGGCACAGGTGGCGACCGCGCCGTCGCGGTTGTTCAAAGCGTTTACCACCGAGGGCGGGATCCGCGTGCCGGCGCTGCTGCACTATCCGCAACTGCCGCTCAAAGGGCAGATCAGCCATGGTTTCGGTACGGTGATGGACATCACCCCGACCATCCTCGATCTGGCTGGCGTGCGGCATCCGGGCAAACAGTGGAAAGGCAAAGCCGTGGCGCCACTGCGCGGTAAATCGTGGCTGGGCTTTTTGTCCGGCGAGACCACGCAAGTGCATGACGAACACACCGTGACGGGTTGGGAATTGTTCGGACGCCGGGCAATTCGCCAGGGCTCGTGGAAAGCGGTGTTCATTCCCGGGCCGGTGGGGCCGGCGACCTGGCAGCTCTATGATCTGGCGAGCGATCCGGGGGAGATTCATGACCTGGCATTGAGTCAGCCGCAGAAACTCACTGACCTGATCGGGCATTGGCAGCGGTATGTCGAGGAGACCGGGGTGATCCTCAGTGCTTCGCCGTTTCAGCCGGATTGAAGCAAAATCAAGAGCCCCTCACCCCAGCCCTCTCCCAGAGGGAGAGGGGGAAAGGGAGCAGATCTTCATGCTTTTCAAACCCGAGTTCGGCACGGAATTTCAGGTCGATGTATCAAGCCTAAACACCTCGATCAGTCCCCTCTCCCCTGGGAGAGGGTTAGGGTGAGGGGCATCTGTCAGGCCTCCACCACTTCGCCGGACACCACCTCTTCGTCCCTGCGAACAAACCGGTTCGCCCGGCCAAACGTGCCGAAATCATTGAAGCGCACGCCCATCCCGCGCATTACCTTATGCGCCACCGGCACCGTCATCTGGCGAATGTAAAACGGCTCCTTCACCACGAAATGATGAATCCCGTGACTGCTGCCGAAGTTGAAGCAAAACGCCTGCAACGGCCACAGCCACCACGGGTTCAGCACCTGACATTGCTGCAGCACATTGCCCGGTTCGACGTCACCGTAGTAATGCATGTTCGAGCTGATGAAATGCAGGCAAAAAGTGCGCAGCACGTTCGGGCCGATGATCACCACGGCGGCAATATCGATCACCTGCATTACCGAAAGCGTGGTGGCCGACCACTCGATTGGCGAGCCCAGCCAATAGGCGATGCCGTTGGCCGCATGAAAGCCGAGAAACACATACCACGCGCCCCAGTGCAGCAGCGCCAGCGGTGCGTAGACCTTGAGCACGCGTTTGCCGATGCTCAGCTTGTGCGCCCAGGTTTTGGCCCGCAGCAGGCGGATGAACGCCGACATGAGGTTGTCGCCCACCATCAACAGGCGCGCAAAACCCCACGGCTCGCCGTTGGTGATCGCACGCTCTTCCATGTCGGCTTCGGTGCCGGACACCTTGTGGTGGTTGAGGTGCAGATGACGGCGGATCCACGGGTTGATCGTGCTCGGCCGCGCCAGCCAGACCAGGCCCATCATCAGGTTGTGCGGCACGCGCTGCTTGCGGAAATACATGCTGTGGATCAGGTCGTGCTCAAGCTCATGGGTCAGCGAGGCGAAAAACCCATTGAGCAGCAGGCACACCCACCAGGCCATATGGCCGGTGATGTACAGCGCCGCTGATCCAATCATCCCGGCCAGCGCGAACACCAGAATCCCCACGCCCAGAGCATCCTGATGCTGGAGAATCGGGTAGCGCTCACGCAATTCCACACCTTTGGCCAGCACCACCTGGCGAATATGCGCCGAGCGCTGCGCCGCATTCAGTCGTTCAGGGCTTGCAGAAGTACCGTCCATGCTTCCATCCTCCGGTCTAAGATGTGTGCATCGTGCCCCGCCGGGGCTTGAACCGCGCTAGCCAAGAACGCCAACCTGTTGACCGGACGCGCCAATCAGCATGAAGGAACCGACCTCCCTCGCCAGCTGGACCCGTGCCCTGCGCAAGCAACTCGACGCGCTGGGTCTGGACAGCCTCGCCCTGTGCCAGCAGGCCGGGCTCGACCCGACGCTGATGGACGACCCTAACGCGCGTTATCCGCTGTCCGGCACCACGCGTTTGTGGGCACTCGCGGTTGAGGCCAGCGGCGATCCGGCGCTGGGCTTGCGCGTGTCGCGCTTCGTCAGCCCGACCACGTTCCACGCGCTCGGTTATGCACTGGTGGCCAGCGGCAGTTTGCGCGAGGTGTTCGAGCGCATCGTGCGTTATCACCCGGTGGTCAGCGATGCGCTGGAGCTGGAACTGAGCCGCCGCGAAGACCGCTATCAATTCCGCCTGAAAATCCCCTCAGGCAACCCGGCTCCGGCCTTCGAAGCCATCGACGCCTTCGCGGCGATCTACGTGCGCACCTGCCGCAATCGTCTCGGCCGTGACTATGCACCGCTGGCGGTGTATTTGCGCCGCCCGGAACCGCACGACGCCCAGCAATGGCACAAAGTCCTCCGCGCGCCAGTGTATTTTTCCGCCGCCGAAGACCGCCTGGAGTTCGCCCTCAGCGACTTCGACAGCCACCTCGATGACGCCAACCCGGAACTGGCCGAACACAACGAAGCCGTACTCAAACGCACCCTCGCCCAGCTCAAACCGCTGACCTGGGAACGCAAAGTGCGCGATGCCATTGAAGAACAATTGCCCGAAGGCGAACCGAGCGCCGAACGCATCGCCCAGGCCTTGCACCTGAGCCTGCGCAGCCTGCAACGGCATCTTGCCGACGAAGGGTGTCGCTTCGACACCCTGCTCAACGAAAGCCGTGAAAACCTCGCGCTGTTGCACCTGCGCGATCCACAGTGTTCGTTGAGTGAAGTCAGCTATCTGCTGGGCTTCGCCGACACCAGCAGCTTCAGCCGCGCGTTCAAGCGCTGGACGGGGATGACGCCGGGGCAGTTTCGGGATCAGTTGCGCTGAGTTTCAACTGTTGCGCAGGCTGCGCGCCAGACCGGCCGACCATTGTTCGATCATTGCAGCGCCCACCTCTGCGAAGGCAGGATGATTTGCGCTGTACTCCGCCATTTCGCCCAGCGCTTGCTGTACACCCTGCGCGACCATTTGCAGTAACTGGTTGCAACGCGCTTCACTTAGATTGCAGGCCGTACGACCAAACTTGGTAAGCATTTTATGCTTGGGCCACGCCTTCGAACCGCCCAACAGCAGTGCCATACTATCGCTCTTGATGTACACCGACGTGGTGATGATGTCGTACGCCGGAGCCAGCCTGACCAATGCGCGCTCGCCACAATCCTCATAGAGCACACCAAAGTTTTTCAGGTGGGCATCGCCGTTTTTCAATGCCGCCGATAAAGCGACAATCTTGAAGAAAGCTTCCAGTGCGTGCTTGAGTAATGAGGGCGAAACAAACGCCTTGATCTGCCGTGCGACTCCTTCGTAAGAGCCATCGTATTTGGCCTTCGACGGCCAGCCGTTGAGCGCGCAAAAGTCTTCGAAACCGAGGTATCCGGTGTCGCTCAAGTCAAAACGCTCGATGACGAGAAATTTGCCATGCTCGCTGAGTTCGAAATGCGGCACGTCGAGGCCACAAAGTTGCGCAGCGCGCAGGCAGAAATATTCGTTGGTTGCCAGCTCGGGATACTCTTCGGCACGGAAGGCTTTGACCAGATGAGTCGAGCCTCGGTGCGTCAGTCGGTCTATTGCAGCGGCACTGTCACGCACCAATACTTTGGGCTGCACGCCTGAAACCCCGGAATACTGCCCGTAAGTCTGCAAAAGATCCTCGAACAAACCTTGCGCACCGTCATGAACCAACAACTCAGCGAGCGAGGTTTCAGGTGGACGATCAGTTGTCGATGCGCTCGCGATCGAAAGACGCCCGAGTTGATGCGGGCCGACGATACTTAGTAAAGCGAAGTCATCGAAGCCGCGCACGGCTTTGCTGAAACGCCGGACCAACTCATCGCGCAACGCACCTTCAGGAAGATTCATCTCGAATATCGGATGAATGCCGCGTTCACAACCATAACTTTCCAGGCGTGTCGGCATGGTCAGCGAAACGGCATTTTCATCAATCGCATCGTCCCGATAGCTGAACACGCTGTCGACATCTGCGTGCCCGCGCCCCAATCTTCCAACCTCATGGCCGCCGACGCAGACCTGCAAGCGGTCCAATACCTCAGCCATGGAAGTTCACCTTGCGCAGCGTGTCGAGTGTCGGCCGTCGAGAGGCGCGGGGGATTGCGGCCAATTCGTAGCCGAATCCGTTAAGAATCGCTTCGACTTTACGCAGACCGATTTCCGAGATTGTGTTGTTTTCAATCCCCGAGATTGTTGCGCGGCTCATGCCGTATTGCTGCGCCAAAGCTTGCTGGGACAGCTTTTCAGCCTTACGCAAGCTTCTGATCAACTCGCCAATTTTTTCCATCACCGCCCCAAATGCATTGTTTACAATGCAAATCCACCAAAAAAATTTAATTGCATCATAAACAATGCAATTAAATGAGCTTAGCGTAGATGGTCAGCCATCGCTAACGTCTTAACACCGTCCCTCAAACCCCAACTCAAACACCGTCCCCGCCACATCACTACTCACCCGCACCTGCCCGCCATGCAACTGCATGATCGACTGCACTATCGCCAGCCCCAACCCGCCCGAATCGCCCGGTTCGGCTCGCGAAGGGTCGACGCGATAAAAGCGATCGAACAGTTTGCCCAGATGCTCAGGCGGGATGATCGGGCCGTAGTTGTGTACTTGCAGCCAGCACATACCCGGTTCATCCCGGCGGCGAAGGCTGATCAGGGTGCCGGGGTCGGCGTGACGCACGGCGTTGGCCAACAGGTTGCCGAGGGCGCGTTGCAGCAGTTGCTGGTCGGCGGGCAATTCGCCGTGCATGCGGTTTTGCAGTTGGAGGTCGCGGTCATCGGCCAGGGCTTCGAAGTAATCGCAGAGCTCGTCGCCGACGCTGCGCAAGTCCAGTGTTTGCAGGTTGAGCGCGCGTTCGGCCTGTTCGGCGCGGGCGAGAAACATCAGGTTCTCGGCCATGCGCTTGAGCCGTTCGAACTCTTCCATGTTCGAGGCCAGCACGTCCTGATATTCCGCCGTGCTGCGCGGATGGTTCAGAGCCTGGCCGTTGCTGGCCAGCAAGGTGTGCAACGGCGTGCGGATTTCGTGGGCGAGGTCGGCAGAGAACTGCGACAGACGCTGCACACTGTCGTCCAGCCGCGCCAGCATGGCGTTGAGCGCGTGCACCGGCTCGCGCAATTCGGTCGGCGTGCCCTCGGTCGGCAGGCGTCGATCGAGGCTGCGCAGATCGATGTTGCGCACCGCTTCGCTCAACTGATGCAACGGTTGCAGCCCCCGACGCAGCAACAACAGGCCCAGCGCAAAGGCGAGCAATGCGCCGAGGCCGACAGCCAGATACAGGCGCAGGCGATAACTGCCGAGCATCTGCTCGCGCTCGCTGAGCACTTTGCCGGCGATCACCGTCAGGGTTTCACCGTTGGGGCCTTGGGCCTGACCGGACAGCAATGCCAGTTCGGCACCGTCGCTGGCCTGCCAGGTGAGCACGTCGCGGCGTTGCGGCAGTTGTTCTCGCGCTAATGCATTGAGCGCTGGCAATTCGCGCTGACGCGGGTTGATCGCGATCACGCTGGAGCCGTCGGCGCGGCGCACCAGCAGCAGGCTGTCGAGATTGCCGAGCATGTTCTGGTACAGCCGTGGCCGTGCCTGCAAAGCGTCGAGGCTGTCGCTGTCAGCGAGCAAGGCGCGCACTTGTTCCAGGCGTCCAAGCAAGGCCATGTCGTCACGAAAGGCCAGCTCCGAGGCCAGCGAGCGGTAGAGAAAAACGCCGATTGCGCTGAGTACCAGCGCGCAGACCACGGCGAAGGCCAGCGCCAGACGCCAGGCGATCGACTTACTCCACATCGTCCGGCGCTTCCAGTTGATAACCGACGCCACGCACGGTGTGGATAAGTTTCGGCATGTACGGGTCGTCGACCTTGGCGCGCAAGCGTCGGACTGCGACTTCGACCATGTTGGTGTCGCTGTCGAAATTCAGGTTCCACACCTGCGAAGCGATCAGCGTGCGCGACAGCACTTCGCCCTGGCGGCTGGCGAGCAACTGCAGCAAGGCAAACTCTTTGTTGGTCAGGGCAATGCGTTGGCCGCCGCGACTGACCCGGCGGCGCAACACGTCGATCTCCAGATCAGCGATGTTGTACGACTCGGCTTCGCGCATCGGCCCGCGTCGCAGCAGCGTGCGCACCCGCGCGAGCAATTCGGCGAAGGCGAAGGGTTTGAGCAGGTAATCATCGGCGCCCAGCTCCAGCCCACGGACGCGGTCTTCGATGGCGTCCTTGGCGGTGAGAAACAGCACCGGTGTCGCGCCGCGCTGGCGGATCAGCTGGAGCAATTGCCAGCCGTTGAGACCGGGCAGCATCACATCGAGGATGATCAGGTCATATGCCTGCTGCTCGATAAAATAGCGGCCGTCGAGACCATTGAGCGCCACATCTACGGCAAAACCCGACTCGCCCAGGCCCTTGGCGAGGAAATTGGCGGTTTTGGCTTCATCTTCTACGACCAGCAAACGCATGGCACACCTCGATTGTTCAGGCACACAGGCTAGGCGTGTTCGGCGTCGTTGCCCATTACAAACTTGTAATCCGCCTGACGGGGTTCTGACGAAGTGCGCCGGTTAAGGTGCAGACATCCCCATTCGGAGCCTGCCCATGACCGTCAAATATCTTGTCGCCAGCCTGTTCCTCGGCCTCAGCGGCGCCGCGAGCGCTACACCGGAACTGCCGCGCCACGCCGACCTCGATCTGAAAACCGCACGCTGGCTGGCCGACAAGGCGATGAGCAGCTGCACCGGCACGGTGTCGGTGCTCGACCGTGGCGGCAACCTGTTGGTGACGCTGCGTGGTGACGGCGTCGGCCCGCATAACACCGCCGCCAGTCAGCGCAAGGCCTACACCGCGCTGTCGACCAAGACCCCGACGCGGCTCTTCGCCGAGCGCGCCCGCAGCAACGCGGAAACCGCCAACCTCAACACCCTCGACGAATTGCTCTTGCTCGGCGGCGGCATTCCGCTGTTCGCCGGCAGCGAACTGGTCGGCGCCATGGGCGTGGCCGGTTCCGGCGGCGGTGAGCAAGACGAAAACTGCGCCCTCGCCGCCGCCGACAAAGCCGGCCTGACCATCACCCGTTCCCACTAAGGAGATCCACCATGACCACCCTGCGCATGACCCTCGCCGCCCTCGGCCTGAGCGCTGTTTCCAGCCTGGCGCTGGCCGCCGGCAACCCGCTGAGCGTGCACGTGCTCAACCTGGAAAACGGCCTGCCATCACCGGGCATCAACGTCACCCTGGAAAAACACGTCGGCGAAAACTGGCAGCCACTGGCCCAAGGCACCACCAACGAGCAAGGGCGGATCGCCGAACTGTTCCCGGCCAAACAGCCATTCGAGGCCGGTGAATACCGCGTGGTGTTCAAGACCGGCGAGTACTACCAGAAGATCAAGCACGAAACGTTCTTCCCGGAAATTCCGGTGATCTTCCAGGTCAAGCAGACCGATCAGCACTACCACATCCCGCTGCTGCTGAGCCCGTACGGCTTCTCGACCTATCGCGGTTCCTGATCCAAACCCCGATTCCCTGTGGGAGCGAGCCTGCTCGCGAAGGCGTTGTATCAGTCGACATCATCATTGAATGACCCACCGCTTTCGCGAGCAGGCTCGCTCCCACATTGGGATTTCAGGCGCCCGTCAAATCGTGGCCAAGGCCCGCAATCGCGCGCTATCGAGGATTTCGATCTCGCCGTAAGCCAGACCGATAATCCCCTGCCCCTGCAAGTCCTTGAGGATCTGATTGGTAGTCTGCCGCGACAGCGACAGCATCGCCGCCAACTGCTCCTGCGGCAGTTGCAGCGTCCGGCGTGGTGCGTCGAGTTCGCCGTAGCCTTCGGCGATCATCAACAAGCGATGAGCCAAGCGCGCCGGGGCCTGCAGCAGGCTCAGTTGTTCAAGACTGATAAAGGCCAGGCGCAATTTGTGGCTCATCAGCAGCGCCAGATGCCTCCAGTACTGCGGCTGTTCGTCGAGCAGTTTGAGCAGCGCCGCCTGAGGGATGTTCAACAAGGTGCATGCCCCGACGGCATAGGCATCATGGGTGCGTGGCTGACCATCGAACAGGCAGATTTCGCCGAACCAGTGCGGCGCCTCCACCAGACTCAACAACGCCTCCTTGCCCTGCTCGCTGACTGCGCCGATGCGCACGGCGCCATCGAGCACCGCGTACAGACCGCACGGCGCATCGCCGCGCTGGAACAGCCGCTGCCCCGCGGTCAGCCGCCGCTCTCGGGCCAACGCCAGCAGACTATCCTGAAAGGACAGCGGCAGATGACTGAACCACTGGCCGTTGAGCAACCGTGCACGAATTTGCATAACCACTCCTGGAGTGTCGCCTGCCCGACAGAGCGAGCGCCGATCCCGAGGGATGATGCATTCAACCCCACTGGAGGAACAACAATGAAAAGCCTCGTCGACCACCTCAGTCAATACGCCGCCTACCACCGCGACCCGCGCAACATCGTCAGCCACTTTATCGGCATACCGCTGATCGTGGTGGCGGTCGCGGTTCTGCTGTCTCGGCCGGAGTGGTCGCTGGGCGGGTTGTGGGTATCTCCCGCCGTTGTCGTGGCGCTAGCGTCGGCGTGGTTTTACCTGCGTCTGGAGTTACAGCTCGGCGTGTTGATGACGCTACTGATGGGCCTGTCGGTGTGGGTCGGACATGCACTGGCGCAGCAAAGCACCCTGGTCTGGCTGAGCAGCGGCCTGGCGATGTTCGTAATCGGCTGGGCGATCCAGTTTGTCGGGCATCACTATGAAGGGCGCAAACCGGCGTTTGTCGATGACATCAGCGGGCTGATTGTCGGGCCATTGTTTGTCGTGGCCGAGGTGGCGTTTCTGTTGGGGATGCGCCAGGAGTTGAAAGCGCAGATTGAGGCGCGGTCGGGGGTGGTGCGGGTCAATCCGAATCGTGCGGCTGTTTAGACCGCTTTCGCGAGCAGGCTCGCTCCCACAGAAAAACGCATTCCAATTGTGGGAGCGAGCCTGCTCGCGAAGCTTTTGCTTTTAGAGGTTAGCGACTTTCTGCCAGACCTTCGGTTTGAAGAACAAGGTCTCGCCCTTGGCCAGGCCGATCAGGCTGTCGTGGTCTTTCACCACCTCGGCTTCGATCAGATCAGTCTGCCCTTCGACCTTCAGCGTCACCCGCGTCGTCGCACCCAGTGGGCGGATATCGCGCACTTCAGCGGCATGGTGATCTTCCAGCTCATGCCTGGACAACGACACTTCATGCGGGCGGAACAGCACATGGTTGTCGTCGCTCAGCAGCAAGCGGTTCGAGTCGCCAAGGAAGTGATAGACGAAATCACTGGCCGGGTTTTCGTAGACGTCGCCCGGTGAGCCGATCTGCTCGATCACGCCCTTGTTCATCACCACGATACGGTCGGCGACTTCCATTGCTTCTTCCTGGTCGTGGGTCACGAACACCGAAGTCAGGTTGATGTCTTCGTGCAGCCGCGCCAGCCAGCGCCGCAGTTCCTTGCGCACCTTGGCGTCGAGGGCGCCGAACGGTTCATCGAGCAGCAATACTTTCGGCTCGACCGCCAGGGCACGGGCCAGGGCGATACGCTGACGCTGACCACCGGACAATTGCTCAGGATAACGATCCGACAGCCAGTCCAGTTGCACCATGTTCAGCAGTTCGTGGACCTTGGCCGCGATCTGGCTTTCGCTCGGGCGCTGGTTCTTCGGCTTCATGCGCAGACCGAACGCGACGTTGTCGAACACCGTCATGTGGCGGAACAACGCGTAATGCTGGAACACGAAACCGACGTTGCGATCCCGCACATCGTGGCCGGAAACGTCTTCGCCGTGAAAGACGATATTGCCCTGATCCGGGGTTTCCAGACCGGCAATAATTCGCAGCAAGGTGGTTTTGCCGCAGCCCGAAGGGCCCAGCAGCGCGACCAGCTCACCGCTCTGGATGTCCAGGCTGATGTTGTCCAGCGCTTTGAACGCATTGAAATTCTTGCTGACGTTACGCACTTCGATCGACATGAATTAGTCCTCCGCGGCGCTGGCGCGCAGGCGGTTGATACGGTTTTCGCTCCACTGCTTGAGCAGCAGGATGAAGAGCGCCAGGATCAGCAACAGGCTCGCCACGGCGAACGCGGCCACGTGGTTGTATTCGT
>Ga0209676_1000407_pt1 | contig 77466 bp, 66 predicted proteins | sample AraplaCvi_mLB_r2_FD_184282 | JGI IMG/M metagenome (GOLD analysis project Ga0209676, IMG submission 184282) | Arabidopsis root microbial communities from North Carolina, USA - plate scrape MF_Cvi_mLB_r2 (SPAdes) (version 2) | ecosystem: Host-associated > Plants > Roots > Endosphere | place: USA...
TGGCCGCAACCCGAAAACGGGGGAAGAAATCCCGATCACGGCTCGCCGTGTGGTCACCTTTCGTCCAGGGCAGAAGTTGAAGGCCCGAGTTGAGGCTTATGCTGGAACCAAGTCATAACGACGAACTACCCGTCATCCCGGGCAAACGCTACTTCACCATCGGTGAAGTCAGCGAGCTGTGTGCCGTAAAGCCACACGTGCTGCGCTATTGGGAGCAGGAGTTTCCTCAGCTCAACCCCGTCAAACGCCGCGGAAACCGCCGGTATTATCAGCGCCAGGACGTGCTGATGATCCGGCAGATCCGCGCGCTCCTTTACGATCAGGGTTTCACCATCGGCGGCGCGCGTCTGCGCCTCTCCGGCGACGAAGCCAAAGACGACACCACTCAGTACAAACAGATGATTCGGCAGATGATTGCCGAACTGGAAGATGTGCTTGTGGTGCTCAAGAAATAAAAAGCTGCGTTTGAATACTTCCAGTTTTCAAAAGCTTGCGATATATTCTTGAGCGTTCTTCGAGATGAAGAACGAAATGCAACATCAGTCGGGGCGTAGCGCAGTCCGGTAGCGCACTAGCATGGGGTGCTAGGGGTCGAGTGTTCGAATCACTCCGTCCCGACCATATTTTTCAATGACTTAGGCCAATGTTCAAAGCATTGGCCTTTTTCATGTGCGTGGGATTTGCGAATGGAGTCGAGTCATGGATAAGGCGTTCAAACAGCCAATGTTTGTTGTTGGGCTGCCACTTGCAATTTGCGGCTTTGTTTTCGGCCTTAATGGTCTTCTCGCCAGCGGAACCTTAGCGCACGTCGCGCCGGGGCTATTGATACCTGGCTTGGCTTTCATGTTGATAGGTTGGCTGCAACGGAATAAATGATTGATCGGACACTCGGCCTCGTCGTTGCACGGGGCTTTTTCATGTCCGCTCGTCGAGCAGATCGCACTCTGAATCCGCGCGCCTTCTCTCAACAATAAGCGCAGCCCCTGCGCCACTGACGGGAGAGAATGATGATCGACGACAACAACGGCCCGGAAGCGCCATATCCGGGACCAGGCGCGCAAACACCTGACTCTGGCGAGGGTCATGACTCCGGTCTGGAGCAAGCTGACTCTGAGCCAAAGCAGGGTACCGACGAACGACCAGAGGACTGGAATCCGCCACCCGGAAATCCTGGCTCTGATCAAGATGCCCAGACAGGCCGAAATAACGGCGGCGCGAAATAGCCGCCATCAATCGATATCGACCCGGCCATCGCGCCGGGTTTTTATTGCCATCGAACATGCTACCAACGTAGCCGGGATGGATAGGGAGAAGGTCATCTAGGCTTCAGGGGCGAAGGCGAGCGGCGCCGGCGGCTGGATGCTTCGATCCAGGCGCCGGCACAAGCATGTTCACTCTACGATGCAAATCCAGCGGTGGTTGTATCGGTAAGGTGCGCGGGTGAAATGGACGTCTGAGACCATCTTCATGCCGCGCTCTTGAAGCGCTTCGGTCAGTTGTACGAGTGTCTCTGCCTGGATAGTCATTGCTGTCACCTCGTCAGATTTACTACGTTCATAATTCTTGACCGAGAGATCAGGCGGCTAATTCATTTTTTCTACGGTGATCATTGAGCCTGTGTGATCAGGAGCGCTGTACTTCACTTCGTGCCTGCGATCTCGGCCCAGTCAAGCCCGAAGCGCCCCAAATACTTCCTCAGCCGATCAGCATCATTGGGCTGAGCCTTGGCCTGCCGGGAAACACCGAACAGCTGTCGACCGGCATCCGATAGGCTGTTTGCCTGTCGGCACACCTCAATAACTGCCTTCAGTTGCAAGCGGTCGAACAAGTCCATCTGCTCGCCATCTCCCGGCAACTCAGCTGACACCGCAGTGGGTTGCGCCAGGCCCCACGCATACCGCAATCGATCAATCTCATCGTCCACCTGCTCTTCATCGATGCGCCCACTGTCGGCCAAAGTCGCCATCCGCGTGATCGATGCGGACAGTTCGCGAAAATTGCCCAGCCAGGCTGCTTCGCGTGAGCTGGCGAAGTCCAGGTAGCGTCGGCGCGCTTCGAGATTGAAGCGCACCCGTTGCCCATGTTCGCGAGCGTGGCGTTCCAGTTCGAAGTCGATGTTCGGCTCGATATCTTCGCGGCGGCCGGCGAGGCCGGGCAGGTCGAACGTCCACAGATTGATCCGAGCGTACAGGTCTTCGCGAAACAGTCCCTCGGCGACTCGGCTGCGCAAGTCGCGGTGGGTGCCGGCGATGATCAGGAAATCACTCTCCACTTCCTTGTCCGAACCCAGCGGGAAGAAGCGTTTCTCTTCGATGGCCTTCAACAGCATTGCTTGTTCGTCTGCGCCAAGCTCGCCGATCTCGTCGAGAAACAACATCCCACCATTGGCAGCGCGCAGCAGGCCTTCGCGAGCGTTCTGTGCCCCGGTGAAGGCACCTTTGACGTGACCAAACAAGGCAGACATTGCGCCGTCGCCCCGCAGGGTGGCGCAATTGACTTCGACAAAGCGTCCTTGCATCTGATGGCGATTGCGTTTGAGTTCGTAGATGCGTCGGGCCAGGAAGGATTTGCCGGCGCCGGTCGGGCCAATCAGCAACATCGGTGCTCTGGAGCGCACCGCTACGCGCTCGATCTGCTCAATGGAGCGGTTAAATGCAGCGTTGCGCGTGGCGATACCGGACTTTAAAAACTCCAGGCCTTCGAGGCGCTTGCTGGCGAAGCGTGAGGCGATGCGATCATAGCGTGACAGGTCGAGATCGATCAGCGTATGGGTGCCGCAGGCGGGCTCGTTATCGCTGTTGCGCTTGGCGGGGGAGGTCTGGATCAGTCGGGCCGGCAGATAGCGCGCTTCGGTGAGCAGGAACCAGCAGATCTGCGCGACGTGGGTGCCGGTGGTGATGTGTACGAGGTAATCCTCGGTCTCAGTGTCGAAGCTGTAAGCAGTGGTGAAATCGTGCAGGGCGCCGTAGACCTCCTCGAAATCCCAGGGATCGCGCAGCGACATCGGATGCAGGCGCACTTCGGTGCCTGGAGATGTCTGCTGAATATCAACAGTAATGCGCTCCGCTAGGCTCACGTCGCGGGCATCGGGGCCGTGGATCAGTTCAAGTCGATGAACCGGCAGATCTGCTTGCTGGCACAGGCCTACTGTGGGGCGCCAGTGAATCCAAGGGTTGCCACCTTTGTTGACGCGATCAAGGGTGGCTCCGATAAATCCGATGGCGACCGTGCGTTTGCTGGACATGCTTATCCCAGAAGATAAATTACGATATCCAATGATAATTTTCCAAGGCGTGTTTGTCTCTGATGGGTTTCAAGTCGCCAGTTACAATTCAGATAAACCGTTCAAAAACAGATACTTAGAGAAAATGTGAAGAGAAGGTCACGAGCTGGCACAGCGGCTGCAGTGCTGATGGAAACGAACAGGACAACGAAACATGAAAGATCAGAGCTACCAGCTTCTAGAAGTCGCCAACGGCAAACCAATCAAACTGTGGACCGAAGGCGTCCCGGTTGAAAACGAAGCCCGCGCACAGTTGATGAACACGGCGAAAATGCCATTCATCTTCAAGCATCTCGCGGTGATGCCCGATGTGCACCTGGGCAAGGGATCAACCATCGGCAGCGTAATTCCAACGGTTGGCGCGATCATTCCGGCTGCCGTGGGCGTCGACATCGGTTGCGGCATGATCGCTGCGCGCACGTCGCTGACCGCAGCCGATTTGCCTGACAACCTGCACGGGTTGCGCAGTGCCATTGAACAGGCGGTTCCCCATGGCCGCAGTTTGAGTCGTTCGCGGCGAGACAAAGGCGCTTGGGACGAGATTCCGCAGCAAGCCGATCAGGCTTGGGCGGGCTTGCAGCCGCGCTTCAAATTGATCACCGACAAGTATCCGAAACTGGCCCACACCAACAACCGTGGGCACTTGGGAACTCTCGGTAGCGGCAACCACTTCATCGAAGTGTGCCTGGATGAAGCCAACCGGGTTTGGTTCATGTTGCACAGTGGTTCGCGTGGTGTCGGCAACGCCATCGGCAACCTGTTCATCCAGATGGCCCAGGCAGATATGCGTCAGCACATCGCCAACCTGCCGGACCGTGACCTGGCCTATTTCGAAGAAGGCAGCCGACATTTTGATGACTATGTGGAGGCGGTGGGCTGGGCGCAGGATTTCGCCAGACAGAACCGCGAACTGATGATGCGCGCGGTGATCCAGGCCACGCGGCAGATTATCCGCAAGCCGTTTGAAGTCGCGCTGGAGGCGGTCAACTGCCATCACAACTACGTGCAGAAGGAGCGGCATTTTGGTCATGACGTACTGATCACGCGCAAGGGCGCGGTGTCGGCGAAGAAAGGTGAACTGGGGATTATTCCGGGCTCGATGGGCGCGAAGAGCTTCATTGTGCGCGGTCTCGGCAATGAAGAATCGTTCAGTTCCTGCAGCCACGGCGCCGGACGCACCATGAGTCGCACCAAGGCCAAGAGCACGTTCACCGTCGCCGACCAGATTCGTGCCACCGCCCATGTGGAATGCCGCAAGGACGAGGCGGTGATCGACGAAATTCCGATGGCCTACAAGGACATCGACAAAGTCATGCACGCCCAGCGCGAGCTGGTGGAAGTGCTGCACACCTTGCGTCAAGTGGTGTGCGTCAAAGGATAAGGGACTGCAGTGCTGGTGAGAGCGCTTACTGATGGCATCGTGCGGCACTGCACTGGTTTATCGCGGGTGAACCGAGCCGCGAAGTACCAACATTACTCAGAACTCAGGAAGACTCGCGGCGGCTGGATCGGTACCTCAGGGACACTGTCGTGCTGTACGCGTAAGGAAGTGCAATGACACAGGATGTAATTGAACTGGACGGCGCGATCGGCGGCGGCCAAGTGTTGCGCAGTGCGCTGAGCCTGTCGATGGTGACGGGCCGGGCGTTTCGCATTGGACAGATACGCGCCAGACGCAGCCGTCCGGGACTGTTGCGGCAGCATCTGACAGCCGTAATGGCGGCTGCGGAGGTTTGTGGAGCACGAATCTGCGGGGCGCATTTGGATTCGCAGGCCTTGAGCTTCGAACCGGGCGTAATCCGCGCAGGCGATTTCAAGTTCGCCATCGGCACGGCGGGCAGTTGCACGCTGGTACTGCAGACGTTGCTGCCAGCCCTGATGCGGGCACCGCAGGCCAGTCGAGTGACGATCTCCGGTGGTACGCACAATCCGCTGGCGCCCCCGACTGATTTCCTCTCGCGCAGTTGGCTACCGCTGCTGCGGCGCATGGGCGGCGATGTCGAGCTGGACTTGCTGCGTCATGGATTTGTCCCGGCCGGCGGTGGTGAGATTGCAGTTCGAGTGCAGCCTTCGAGCCTGATGCGACTGGATCTGTGTGAGCGCGGCGAGGCGATTTCACGACAGGCTTTGGCGCTGACTGCCGGACTTGCGCCTACCGTTGCTCAGCGCGAACTCAATCATGTGGCCAAGCGTTTGAACTGGCCATCGGATGCGCTGCAACACGTGACAATTGATCCGGCACGCGGTCCGGGAAATGTGTTGTTGTTGGAATATGCTTTTGAGCACGTGACTGAAGTGTTCAGCGCGTTTGGCCGGGTGTCGTTGCGTGCCGAGAAGGTAGCCGATGCCGCGATCAATCAGGCAGCCGATTGGTTGCGCAGTGATGCCGCGGTCGCTGAACATCTCGCCGATCAGTTGTTGTTGCCAATGGCGCTGGCCGGCGGCGGATCGTTCACCACGCCGCGCATGACGGATCATCTGCGCAGCAACATTGAAGTCATCCAGCTGTTTTTACCGGTGCGTATCGATTGCCAGGAGGAGGGCAGTGATCGCTTGCGCCTGGAGATTTTACCAACCGATTAGCAGCGTCCTGCAATCCTGAAGGCATTTGCAAACGTTGACCGAGAGCGCCGCTAGCCTTCAGCCATTAGCACATCCGACCTAATTGCCCCAGTTCCGGCTCGACTTTAAAGTCGTTTCGCTTGGCAGCTTATTGCCAGAATTTCTCCGGTATGAAAATCAAAAAGGTCGATCTGCAATGAACTCATCAAGGACTATCCCGGTTCTCGCTTTATTCGCAACATTGGCGCTCGCGGTCACTGGATGCCAGACCGTCAAGCCGGGAGAGAGCGATCTCAAGAATCGAGCACAGACCACCATCGGCAAACCCGTTATCAAGGTTTCCAACATTCGCAGCGACTTCAATACGACCTTCTACACCGCTCAAACCGAAGGTGGTGAATACACGTGCGAGCTGCCAAGCGGCCCGATGGTTGCTCTGGGCTCCATGGGCATGGGGCTGGGTGCTCAATGCACCAAGCAATGACGAAGCAGTTCTCTCAGAACTGAAATAAAAAGGCCAGTGTCGATGACATTGGCCTTTTCGTGTATCGAAGACTCTACTGAGCGGGTTTTTTCTCAAGATCTTCGGAGTCGCTCGACGTCGCCGCATCCTTTTCCGTCTCATGCGGCTCTGAGCCCGCGTTGGCGCCTGACGACTCTTCGCCTTTCTTGTTTGCCTTCTCATCATGATCGCGAGAGCTTTCTGCGTGATTGACGCCGGGCAGGGCGGTGGCAGGGGTGGCGGCGCCCGCTGTCGTTTCGGCTGCCCAGCCATGGAGCGGACCGATCAAGCACAGGCTGAAGAACGACAGGGCGAGAATTTTCTTGTTCATCTCGTGGGCCTTCTACTCGGGGATGTACTGCTTTGGATAGGCCCGCCTGCCAAAGGTGCGCGGTAGTGGACGAGCGGCGATGCCTATTTTGTGCTCTCCCTGATAAAAAATCTCTCGACAGCAGGCAAATTGCTGGCCCCCAGAGGTAATGCGCCCCGGCAAAATCGCCTTTTTTCAAAAGGTTAGGTTGGCTATATGCGGACGATTGTCATCACCGTTGCGACGCTTTCCCTGGCTTTGATCGCTTCGGGAGTGCAGGCAAGAGAGTTGAGCAAGGGACATCGCTTTGCCTGCACCTGGGGCTCGGACATTGCTGCCGGTGCGCAGCAATCCAAGCTGTCCGGCGTTTCGCTGTACGGCGCTCGCAAGCAATTGCAGGTTCGCCGATTTCAGCAGCCCTGGATGCGCATGACGGCAATGGGGATTACCGAGCAGACCTATAACAGCAGTTCGAAGCTCAAACCGGCAGCGGTCAAGCAGACCTATTATGAACAGTGCGTGCGCCACGAATTGGCCCGGCGCTGATGCTTTTTCACCGAAGCTGTTTACATGATTCAGGAGTCGCGAGCACCCTTGACCAGCGCCGGCCCTGCAATCCGCGGCAACGGTTTGGTCTGCATCAACGCATCCAGAGCCTTGCGATAACCCTGGCCACCCAGGGCCATGCTGTTGTTGTGCGTCGCCCCGGGCACCAGGAGCAGGCGTTTGGGCTGCTCAGCGGCATTGAACAATTGTTCGCTGAAGCGCGGCGGCACAAAGGCATCAGCCATGCCATGCACCACCAGCAGCGGCATGTGAATATCGGCAATCTTGTCGATGGAGTCGAATTTCTGTGACAGCAACCAGCGCACCGGCAGCGAGGTCTTCGCCACGGCGGCGGCCACATCCGCCAGCGAGGTGAAGGTCGATTCAATGACCAGCCCGCGCACCGGCAGAGGCGTGTGGTTGCGCGCGGCATTCTTCCCAAGCTCAGCCGCCAGATCGATCGCCACTGCGCCACCGAGAGAATGGCCGTAGATCAGGCGCTTGTTCGGATCGGGTTGCAGCAATTGGAAGCGCTCCCAAGCTACGCGGGCATCTTCATAAACGCTGCTCTCGGATGGTAAATCGCCCTTGCTCTGGCCAAACCCGCGATAGTCGATAGCCAACACCGAATAACCCGCCGCGCGCAGCTGTTCGATGCGAAACAATTGCCCGGTCAGGTTCCAGCGCACGCCATGCAAATAAAGGATTGCCGGGGCATTGGCACGTTCCGCCGGCCACCACCAGGCATGGATGTTCTGCCCGGCCTTGAAGCTTTTCGGTTGCAGATCGAGTTCCTGAACGCTGCCGGGCAGACCGCGATACCAGCCGGCGGTGCCGGGTTCGATGCGGAACAGCAGTTTGCGCTCAGTGTGTTCCAGCACGGCACAACTCGTCGGCACGCCAACGATCAGCGCAGCCATCAAGGCAAACACCAGGCGGCGGCGTCGCAGACGAGTCAGGAAGGACAGGGACATTAATCGTTTCACCACGGCGCAGACAAAGAACGCTTTTTACCAGATGCCTCGGTCTGCGAGTGACTATTTTTCGACCACCGTGCATGCGCAACGATTACAAGATGCTGCAATCGCTCACGCCACCTGCAGCACGATCTTGCCGATATGGTCGCCGCCCTCCATGCGGGCATGGGCCTTGGCCGCTTCAGCGAGCGGGTAAACCTTGTCGATGATCGGCAGGCAGCGCCCGGCGGCGAGGGCAGGCCACACCTGGTCGCGCAATTGATCGGCGATCGCGGCTTTCTCCGCAGCGGTACGCGCGCGCAGCAGCGATCCGGTGACCACCGCGCGTTTGCCGAGGATCGCCAACAAATCAACGTCATTGGCGCGGGCGCCGCCGAGGAAGCCGAGCATTACCAGACGCCCGTCCATGGCCAGTGCGCTGATGTTGCCGTTCATATAGGAGCCACCCATGATGTCGAGAATCACGTTCACGCCCTGATCTGCCGTCTTCTCGGCAATGACCTTGGCGAAATCTTCTTCCCGATAGTTGGTCGGTTGTCCGCCCAGCTGACTGATTGCCGCGCATTTTTCAGCGCTGCCAGCGGTAGCGAACGCCTCGATGCCGAATTCACGACAGAGCATCAGCGCGGTGGTGCCGATGCCGCTGGTTCCGCCGTGAATCAGCACGCGCTGGCCGGCCTTGGCACCGCCGAGGCCGAACAGGTTGGCCCATACGGTGAAAAAGGTTTCCGGAATCGCGGCGGCCTGGACCCAATCGATTCCGTCCGGCACGGGAAGCGTTTGCCCCGCTGGAACCGCGCAATATTCGGCGTAGCCGCCGCCATTGGTCAGCGCGCAGACGCGATCGCCGACTGCGAACCGCGTTACTCCTGCCCCCAGTGCAACCACTTCGCCAGCCACTTCCAGGCCGGGAATCGGGTCCATGCCGGGTTTCATCGGATACTTGCCGGCACGCTGCAGGGCGTCCGGGCGATTGATGCCGGCGGCGTGAACGCGGATCAGCACCTGGCCTTCGGCAACGTTTGGCAGAGGCACGCGCCTGGCTTGCAAGACGTCAGGGCCGCCTGGTTCAGTGATTTCGATACGGGTCATTTCATTGGGCAGTGACATGTCGATTCCTGTGAAAAAGGTCGTGTAGATGGGAGCGCCGGCAGTGGGCAATGATTCCCTTCAGTTCGCCGCGCAACGGGTTTCAGTCGCAGCGGGCAGCCAGCGCATGGCTTGCTCCAGCAGCAGAGCCACTGCTATTGCGCCTGCTGCGATCACAAACAGCAGCGTGTGCTGCCCACCCGAAGCGTTGAACAGTGCGGAGTAGGCAAACCCGGCCAGCGCCTGAAAGGTGGCGAACGACACGGTGGCGCGGCTCCAGGCAATCTGCTGGCGGTGATGGGATGGCACCAGTTCATGCACCCGGGCCAAGGCCAGCGGCACAATGCCCGGCGGGAACGAGCCGAGAATCACCGCCAGTAAAGCCAGTGCCAGAAACGAATGGCAGACGGCCAGCAAACCGAGGGCAATGGCTTGCACTACCAGCACCACGCGAATGCCAGTGCGTGCGCCAAGCTGGTCGGCCAGAAAACCGTAAGTCACTGGCCCGACAATCGCCCCCAGCCCATACATGACCCAGACCATTGCGCCGGTATGTGCCCCCGCGCCCAGTCCGCGAGCCACGTAATCCACCAGAAACACCATGGCGGGCACGAGGCCGGCCGCCATGAACGCGTATTGAGCGAACAACAGGTAAACGCCCGGCGGGGTCGGCTCATCAGCCGACGTTGTGTGTGCAGCCACAGGATGCGCGGTATCCGCAGGCCAGCCGAACCAGCTCAGCGCGGTCAGCAACAGCGCCAACGCGCCCAGTCCCAGCCAGGTGGCCTGCAAGCCGAGGCTCAGCAGCGGCGGCACGAGGGTTCCCGAGCCGGCAATCCCGAGGCCGATGCCAAGGAAGATTGCGCCACTGGCCAAACCTCTGCGCGCCGCCGGAACGTGGGGCAGCACGGTTGCCGCCACCAGCACCATGATCGCGCCACCGGCAATGCCGGACAGCAAACGCCAGCCGAAGAACCAGCTCACCGACAGCGGATAAGCACAGGCAAAAAATGCTCCCGTGACCGCCAGCATCATCAAGCGCAAGGCATTGCGATTACCCAAACGATGAGCCATGGGCCGCCCGAGCAGGGCGCCGATCAAGTAGCCGACCAGATTGGCCGCGCCGAGGTAGACGACATCGTTGGCCGAAAACCACTGCGCCTGAATCAGCGAAGGGATCAATGGCGTGTAAGCGAAACGCGCCAGGCCAATGCTCACCAGACTGGCGCAAAGTCCGGCGAAGATCGGCAGCCAGATGCCGGAAGAGTTTGCAGTACGCATGATAGCGATCTCATCAGAGGTGTATGGCGCTCAGCTTATCGGCTATCGTTGCTGCGTATACGCAGCGATTAAGCGGCAGAGTGATGCAAAAATGCTTCTGGGAGAGCCGGCATGAATTGGGATGATGCGCGAGTATTTCTGGCGGTCTGCAGGGAGTCGACTTTGCGCGGTGCGGCGCGTGTTCTGGGCGTTGACCAAGCCACTGTAGGACGGCGCATCACCGCGCTGGAAAAGTCTTTGAGCGCGACGCTGTTCCTGCGCACGTCTGACGGCTACGCGTTGACGGCCGTAGGGGAAGCTGCACTCAAAAGCGTAGAAAAAATGGAGCATTCGGCACTGGAACTGGAGCGGCACATCCACGGGCTGGATGACCGGCTGACCGGTAATGTACGGATCAGCACCACTGACTCGCTGGCCATCGACTTCATCATCCCGGCGATGGCACGCCTGCATGGTCAGCATCCGGATGTGCAGATCCAGCTGGATGCGTCGACGCAGATTCTCAGTCTGGCCAAGCGCGAGGCGGATATCGCGGTGCGCAATACCCGGCCGGATAACCCGGATCTCATCGCCCGGCGAATCGCCCGTTGGCCTGTAGGACTTTTCGCTGCGCAGGCCTATGTTGATCGCAACGGCGAACCGCAGCCGGGCAGTGCTTTCGAAGGCCACGATCTGGTGGTCTATCAGCCTTATTTACAGAGCAAAAAAGACCTCACGCTGGTCTCCGAGCCGTTAGGCCGAGGGCGCATTGTTGCCACGCTCAGTTCCAGCCTATTGGTGCGTCGCTCACTTGCCGCCGGCCTGGGTGTAGGGGAAATTCCGGTGTACATGGGCGAGCGCGACGGTCTGGTCAGACTCTGGCCGGAGCGGACCCGGCCGTTGCCGTATGAAGTGTGGCTGGTCACCCACGCCGACCTCCGTCACACCGCGCGAGTACGTGCGGTCATCGAGCAAATCGTTGAGGCTTTTGCGCTGGAAAACCAATAGTGGATTCAGGGTTTTGCCGAGGCTACAACGTCTGACGAAACAGCCTACGTCCGAGGCAGAATGGGCCGGCTTGTCGTCGCCAGTGATGAATTCTATTGTGACTGCAGTTCGATGCAGACCTCAGACCTGCATCGAAACGAAGCGCCAAGGAAGGCCTCGGTAGCCACACAAAGGTGTCGAATTGAAAATCAGGGAAGTGAATCAATATGCAGGGGACAAATCGGACGCAGGTCGGGATAGGCAAATCATGAGCACCTTAAGCCGCGAAGAATTCGATGCCAGGATAGAAACCATCGAGACGAGAATGGACGGTCGCGTAGCAGAAATGCGCGCCGACATTCGCGGGTTCCTCGCTGCTCAGGCAGAGCAGAACAAGGTCTATCTTGAACGGGACAGGGCCCTGCAGGAACGGGACAAGCGTTATGACCTGATGTGGATGGGCGTGCAGAAAATTGCCGACGAATCGCGGGAAGCGATCAGGCAGGCATCAACGGTAAAGGCCAACTATTGGGCTGCCACCACCGTGCATTTCCTCGGCGTGGCTTCGTTGCTGGTAGGCGCGCATTTCGCCAATCAGGCGGCGGTGTTGACCACAATACAAACCACGCTGGCGGCGATTCAGATTGGCAAGGAGGTGTCCGTCCCCCAACCAGTCGCACGACCCACAACGGTGCCGCCGCAATGAAAAACGGCCTTCATTGGAAGGCCGTTCTGCATCGCGCCAAATCATGGCATTTCAGGCAACTCCTGTGGGCGCAGGTCGAACACCAGCACTTCGGCATCGACACCGTTGCTCAACGTAAGCAGCTGTTCTTCACGAACCCGCACACCGTCGCCTTCCTGCAGGGACTGGCCGTTGAGTTCGACGCTGCCACGCGCAACGTGCACGTAGGCGTAACGATTGGCCGGCAATTTCAGCGTGGCACTTTCCTTGCCGTCGAATAACCCGGCATAGACCCGCGCATCCTGGCGGACCTTCAGAGAGCCGTTGTTACCGTCCGGCGAGATGATCAGTTGCAGGCGACCGCGTTTTTTCTCCGCGCTGAAGTGCTCCTGCTGATAGCGCGGTTTGGCGCCACTGACATCCGGCACGATCCATATTTGCAAAAAGTGTACGGGCTTGGCGGCTGAGTGGTTGAACTCACTGTGCGCCACGCCACTGCCAGCACTCATCAATTGCACATCGCCGGGGCGGATCACCGAGCCAGTACCGAGGGTGTCCTTGTGTTCCAGCGCGCCTTCGAGCACATAGGAAAAGATTTCCATGTCGCGGTGCGGATGCTGGCCAAAACCTTTGCCGGCGGCGACCCGGTCATCGTTGATCACCAGCAGGTCGGAAAACCCTTGTTCACGCGGGTTGCGGTAACTGGCGAAAGAGAAGGTGTGAAACGACTTCAACCAGCCGTGATTGGCGAGGCCGCGATCGGAGGCTTTGCGAAGAGTCAGCATCATGAAATCTCCTGGCGGGACGTGAATTCGTCCGAGTGAGGAGAAGGTTACTGGTTACCGGACAAGGCAATAAGTAGATGGAAATTGAAAGACTGTCCGGCTCAGGTTGACAGTTTTGCGTTATGGTTCACCCATTCGTGTGCGCTGATTACGCCTGAGTTGGCCATAATGCCCGGGTTGCAGCGTGCGTATTTACCCCTGAAATGTGTGATGCCTCCCATGAAAACCGTGGCAATGGTGCTGTTTCCTGACTTTCTGATGCTCGACATGGCCGGGCCGCTGGAAGTGTTTTCCGTCGCCAACCGTTATCTGAAACCGGATTTGCATTATCAACTGACGACGTTAGGCACGGAGCGCGGGTTGCTGAGGGCGTCCAATGGCGTGCAGGTTCAGGCTGATTTGCACATCGACCAAGCCGCCGAGCGCTATGACCTGCTATTGGTGCCCGGCGGACCCGGCGCTTACAACCAGAGATTTCCGGAGCTCTTCACCTGGTTGAAAAACGCCGTGCCGCGCGCCGAACGGTACGGTTCGATTTGCACTGGCGCATTCATCCTCGGCCATGCCTGTCTGCTGGACGGTTATCGCGTCACCACGCACTGGAATTACACCGAGCGGCTGATCAAGGCCTTTCCGAAAACCACGGTGACCACCGATCAGATCTACGTCGAGGATCGTAATCTCATCACTTCGGGAGGCGTTACCGCCGGCATCGACCTGGCACTGGCGGTGGTTGCCCAGGATCACGGCAAGAAAATCGCCCAGGACGTGGCCAAGGTCTTGTTGGTGGTCATGAAGCGCCAAGGCGGACAAGCGCAGTTCAGCCCTTTGATGGCGGCAGTCTCTCCGCAAGAGACACCCATCACCCGCGCGCAGAATTACGTGCTTGAACACCTGGAAGAAGCTTTCACCGTCGAGCGCATGGCCGGTTTGGCGAACATGAGCGCACGCCACTTCGCGCGTCTGTTTACTCGTGACGTCAACATGACGCCGATGGAATTCCTGCAGAACGCCCGCATTGACTGCGCGCGAAACCTGTTGGAGACCAGCGATCTGCCCCTCAAAACCATTGCGTATAAAAGTGGCTTCGGCAGTGTCCGGCACATGCGCTCGCTGTTCGCCGAAAAGCTCGGTCTTACACCGTTACAATACCGGGAACAGTTCAGCTAGAGCGGTTCTGTCCGTCTGGCGCAGCCGGATGTCCGTACTGTGTCAGCTGTGGCGGTTGTATCGTCACGCAAGGGTGCCAAGATGTCTGGCATGAATAATCACAACGACACAAACCACGGTTCGGTGCTGCGTTTTGGCCCCTACGCCTTTCATGTGCGCCAGCGTCTGGTCCTTGAAGGAGAGCAGCCGCTGCGCATGGGCGGGCGCGCCATGGACATTCTGCAGGTGCTGCTCGATAACGCGGGCGAGGTGGTCAGCAAAGAGCAATTGATTGCTCAAGTGTGGCCGACGTCGATCGTCGAAGAGATCAATCTTCGGGTGCACATCGCGGCGTTGCGGCGCGCACTGCGCGACGGCACCAACGGGCAGCGTTACATCATTCACGTGGCGCAATGCGGCTACAGTTTTGTCGCCCCGGTGCAGCGGCACACAAGTGATGCGCTGCCCACGCCCGTCGCCGCGCTCACGCCTGTGCATAATCTTCCGGCACGACTGACGCCAGTCAGCGGGCGCGATGCCTTGGTCGGTAGTCTGGTTCGACAAATGCCGGTGTGCCGATTGATGACAATTACCGGTGCGCCGGGAGTCGGCAAAACCACTGTGGCATTGCGCGTGGCGGAATTGCTGCTGCAGTACTTTCGCGATGGCGCCTGGTGGGTCGACCTCGCCGGCGTCGAAGATGACATTCCATTGCTCGAGCACCTGTTGCGCACCCTGAACACGGACTTTTTCACCCTGACCGGCCGGCACGCCTTGTTGATACTGGATAACTGCGACCACCAGCGCGACAGCTGCGCGGCTCTGGTAGAAACCCTGTTGCATGCTGCGCCCCGCCTGTCGATTCTGGTCAGCGCCCGCGAAGCCTTGCACGTCGCTCAGGAGACCGTGCATTACGTCCCGCTGTTGGCGATTCCCAAGCGCTCGGCATTGAACACCGTCGAAGAAGCCATGGGCTATCCGGCGGTGCAGTTGTTCGTCAATCGCGCGCGGGCGCGGCAGCATGGCTTCACTTTGCGTGTACAGGATTTGCCAGGCGTGCGCGAGATCTGCCGTCAACTGGACGGTCTGCCGCTGGCGATCGAACTTGCGGCGGCGCAGATCGATGCGTTGGGCTTGATCGGCTTACAGGCCCAGGTTGAAAACGGTCTGCAGTTGCTTGGCCAAGGCCGGCGCACCGCGGAACCGCGCCATCAGTCGATGGCTGCTGCTATCGATTGGAGCTATCAATGCCTGACAGAAATGGAGCAGCAAGTGCTGCTGCGTCTGTCGGTGTTCAGCACGGGCTTTACTGTGGAGGCCGCACTGAGCGTGATCAGCAGCGTGGATCTGGCCGGTTCGAGGCTGAGCGCGATAATCGAAGGGTTGGCACGCAAATCGTTGCTGATCCAGCAACCGATCCATGCAACGGTCCGCTATTGGATGCTCAACACCGTGCGTCGCTATGCTCGTGATCAGTTCGAGCGCAGCGACGACAAGCTCGAACTGGACCATCGCCATGCGCGCTATCTCAGCCGAACGCGCAATGCGTCAGGCCGGGCACTGGTCGCGCAGGCGGTCGAGTAGCCGGCGTACTTTGCACAAGTCCGGAGTGGCGTAGCCTTCGGTGAAGCGCTGGTAGATCGGGTTAAGCAGATCCAGGGCATCGCGGTAGCGCGACTGGCGGTGCCATAACTCTGCGAGGTCCGTGGCGCTGCGCAGTTCCCAGGCCAGCGCGCCTTGGCTTCTGGCGATGGTCAAGGCTTGTTGCAGGGTTTGTTCGGCTTCTCGGGTTTCAGCGGTGTCCGAGAGGGCCGATTCGCGAGCCTGCTCGCGAAGGGGCTTCTTTGAACCCATCAACAATGCCGCCGCGCGCGCGCGCAATATCTCTGCCGCACTCCAACCCGCATCGCCATTGCGCGCTCGCTCAACCAATGCGTCATCCACGAAACGTTCATCCAGCGTAACCATCACCTCCCGGATCAGCCCGCTGCTTTGCGCTGACACGGGCGCGGCATTGTCAGGATCAATGACCTGCGCGTAATGCCGGCCCCAATTATTGAACAGCAACACCGAATGTTTCTGCGACTGCTCCAGCAGCAGCTGCAGCAGCGCGCGGGCGCTTTCGCGGTCGCCGTTGTAATGAGCGATCAGGCAACTGGCCAGTGCCAGGGTGTAGCAGATCGAGGTGCCGTGGTTGATCTGCACGGCGATGTCCAGCGCCTGCCGTGCGGCGCGCCATGCCTGTTCGGGCAGACCTTGCAGCCACAGCACCCGTGCCAGCACCGTCAACGAGGCTACGCTCTGGTCGTATTGCACGCCGAAACCATGAGTGAAACGATTGAGATGGCCGCTGTGGGCCATGCGTTGCAGCACTTGCTCGGCATGCGCGCGCGCCTGCGGTTGGTCGCCGGCGTAATGCAGGGCCAGCACGCGCAAGCGATGTGTACTCAGCGAGAGCAGTGGCTCGCCGTGCACGCCGATGCGGTCGAATTGCTCACTCTGGGCCAACGCCATGCGGTAATGCCCGCAACTCAGATTGACCGCCATGTGCCCCGATATCGCACGCAACTGACCAGCCAGATCGCCCTGTTCTTCGGCCAATTGGCAGGCATCGATGAAGGCCTGGATGGTTTGTGGCGTACCGCCCCAGGTGTGATAGCTGGCGCTGCCGAGCGCCAGTTTCAATGCGATTTGCAGGCGCGGGCAGGGCGCGGTCGTTTCCTCAAGCAGGCTCAGTGCGCGGCGCACATAGCGGCTGTAACCGCGCAGCAGCGACAGTTCCTGCCACAACGGCGCCGAAGCGGCTGCCAGTTTAACGCCCAGTTCATCCGGTCCCGGCCCATTGAGGCTCCAGTCCAGCGCCGCACGCAAATCTTCCAGACCCCGGGCATAGCGCTCCAGCCACAGCACGGTCGGGGTGTTGTCCCAATCCGCTTGTGCCTGCTGCATCAAGGTCAGGCAACGCTCGGCGTGGCGTCGGCGGGTTGCACTGAGCTCATCGGCCTGTTCGAGTTTTTCCAGTGCATAGTGGCGGGTGGTGTCGAGCAAGCGGTAGAAAACATCTTCGTCGCCCACTTCGACGCTAAGCAGGGATTTGGCCACCAATTGCGTGATTGCGTTGAATACTGCGCCGGGATCGATCTGTTGGCCGATGACCACTGCCGCCGCCGAGGCGAGAGTGAAGCTGCCGCGGAAAATGCCCAGACGGCGCAGACAGGTTTGCTCACAGACGTTGAGCAGGTTGAAACTCCAGTCCATTGTTGCGCGCAGGGTCAGGTGGCGCTCGGCGCTGCTGTGGTGGCTGGCTGAGAGCGGCGGCAAACCCTCGCGCAACTGTTTGAGCAATCCATCCATGCCCAATTCGCTGACCTGCGCGGCGGCGAGTTCCAGTGCCAGCGGAATACCGTCCAGGCGCTGGCAGATCTCGATCGCTTGCGGCAGCTCGGCGTGGCTCAGTTGAAAGCTTTCCCGCGCCGCCGTGGCGCGTTCGACAAACAATTGCAGCGCAGCAAAGCCCAGCGTCTGGGACGGCTCCATCGCGGTCGACATGGACGGGCATTCGAGTGATTCCAGACGCTGCACGAACTCGCCCTCGGCGCGCAGGCTCTCGCGGCTGGTCGCGAGGATATGCACCTTGGGCGCGCCACGCAGAATCTGCTCGCTGAGCGACGCGACCGCATCGATCAGGTGCTCGCAGTTGTCGATCACCAGCAGCATCTGCCGTTCACGCAGGCCATCGACCAGGCAAGCCTGCGCATCGCCTTCAGGCGCGGACAGATCGAGCAGCGTCGCCAGATGCGAGCCGATCAGTGCGGGATCGGCGATGGGCGCCAGATCTACCAGGCGGATGCCGTCGCGATACTGGCCGATCAATTGTTCGGCGACACGCAGGGCGACGGTGGTCTTGCCAATGCCGCCGGGGCCGATCAGGGTGATGCAGCGTCGGCGCGGCAGTTGCGCAATCAAATGATCGACCACGGGCTGGCGGCCGATCATCCGTGTTCGGCGCAGCGGCAGGTTGTGCCTGGCGACGGGCATTGCAGGCTTTTGTTCGATGCTGTCGAGCACAATCGGTGCGACAAAGCTGTAGCCGCGCTGCGCCACGGTGACGATGTAGCGCTGCCCGTTCTGCCCGTCGCCCAGCGCCTTGCGCAGCGCCGCCATGTGCACGCGCAGGTTGATGTCTTCAACGACACTGTCTGGCCAGACGCCAGCCATCAGTTGCTGTTTGCTCACCACTTCGCCGGCGTGGGCCAGCAAAATCAGGAGGATGTCCATCGCCCGCCGTCCCAGGCGCAAAGGCTGTTGGCCTTCAATCAGCAGTCGTTGCCCGGGATGAATCCGATAGGGGCCAAACGCAATGGCCTGATTCGGGGAAAAGCTCAACAGCGCGCTCCTGCGGTAATACGGCGAACAGTGCGAACCAGTGCCTGGCGCGTGCGCAGGCCGTCTGATCCGGGGTGTCCGGGCATAATCCTCAGGTTTGAGCATCAGTGCAACGGGTGGCGTAACGGCAGCAGTCAAAACACCGCAGGCTGCCCTGCGTTGTTTTTCGGTTTGCCCATGACTCGACAGCGCCAGGCGAACGGATTGATCCCCTCGCTGCGGGTGAACATGTGGCAGAAGTGCGCCTGATCGCAGAACCCGCATTCCAGGCTGATTTGCGTCAGGCTGAGGTCGGTGTGCTGGATCAGCAGCTTGGCCCGGGCCAGACGCTGGGCGCGAATCCAATCCTGTGGCGACAGGCCGGTGCTGCACTTGAACGCGCGGGAGAAATGACTGCGTGACAGCGAACAGGCGCGGGCCAGTTCAGCCACTTCCAGGCTTTCGCCCAAGCGATCGAGAATCAACTGTTTGATCTGGCGTTCGCGCTGTGGACTGAGTCCGCCAGTCGCGTTTTTACGCGGTTCGCAGGCAGGGGCGAGGGCGACGGTTTGCTGTGGATAAGCCATGGCCTAGGTCCGTGTCGGTGGGGAAGGCACGGTCGGCGCATTCCCTCAGGTCAAAAAAGCAACGCTGCGCAGAGGACTTCATTGTTGGGCGAGGGCGTAAGCCTGACGAGTTAATCGTTGTTAATTTCATGGCTCGGGCTGGAACTCAGCACATCCTTGCAAGTCAGCGCCTGGCACTTTGCGCGAGGATGTCGATAAAGCGCGGCCGCTGTCGGCCAGGTTCAAGGGGAATGCAATGAAAGTCTTGGTGAAAGCAGCGACGACCGTGGCGGTCATGCTGGCGATGTCCGGCGCGATGGCGCAGGCGCCGCAGGTGGGCACTCAAGCGCCGGGTTACTTCCGGCTGGCCGTGGGCGATTACGAAGTCACGGCGTTGTTCGACGGTTACAACGATTTGTCGCCGAAGTTGTTGCAGGGCATGAGCCAGAGCCAGATTCGCGCGCTCCTCGCCCGCCGTTCGATTGAAACCCCAGGGGTGCAGACCGCGTTCAATGCGTTCCTGGTCAACACCGGCAAACAGCTGATTCTGGTGGATACCGGCGCCGGGCAGTGCATCGGCGCCACCGCCGGGCAGCTTTCGGCCAACATGCAGGCCGCCGGCTACAAGCCTGAGCAGGTCGACACGGTTCTGCTGACGCACCTGCACCTCGATCACGTCTGTGGTCTGGTCGATGCAGAGAAAAAGCCGCTGTTCGCCAACGCCACCGTGTATGCGGCCAAGGCCGAGGCCGATTACTGGCTCGATCCTGCTGCACTGGCCAAGGCTCCGGCCGGCGCCAAGGAGTTTTTCAAAATTGCCCAGGATTCCACCGCAGCCTACGTTGCCGCCGGTCGCTTCAAGACTTTCGCCCCCGGGCAGTCGCCGTTGCCAGGTTTGGTCGAAGCCACCCTCGAAGCCGGGCACACGCCGGGCAGCACGACGTACCGCTTCACCTCGCAGCAGCAGAGCATCGTGTTCATGGGCGATCTGGTGCACAACCTGGCGGTGCAGTTTTTGCACCCGGAAGTGTCGATCGGTTTTGACGTCAACAGTCAGCAAGCGATCAGCAGTCGTCAGGCCGTGTTCAGTGCCGCGGCAGCAAGCAAGACCTGGGTGACCGCAGCACATTTGCCGTTCCCGGGCATCGGCCACATCACCGCCGAGGGCAAACATTTCCAGTGGGTACCGGTGGAGTACGGCCCGTACAAACGCGCGGCGAAAGTGCCATTGATCGAGTAAAGTGCCCAGCGCCAGTGGCAAAAAGCGTCTGACACCGATAAGGAAACCACGCCCATGAACCGTAACGATCTGCGCCGCGTCGACATGAACCTGCTGGTGATTTTCGAAGCGCTGATGTTCGAAAAGAACCTGACCCGCGTTGCCGAAAAACTGTTCATGGGCCAGCCCGCGGTCAGTGCGGCACTGGGCCGCTTGCGCGATCTGTTCGACGACCCGTTGCTGCTGCGCAACGGTCGCGGCATGGAGCCGACGGCGCGGGCGCTGGCGATCCTCAAGGAGCTGCAACCGGCGATGGACGTGATTTCCGGTGCGGTCAGCCGCGCCAAGGAATTCGAACCGGCGAGCAGTTGCGACGTGTTCCGCATCGGTCTGTCGGACGACGCCGAGTTCGGTCTGTTTCCACCGCTGTTGCGCCAGCTCCAGCAGGAGGCGCCGGGAATTGTCGTGGTGGTGCGCCGCGCCAACTACCTGTTGATGCCGGCGCTCCTGGCCTCGGGGGAAATCTCCGTGGGTGTCAGCTACACCACGGATCTGCCCGCCAACGCCAAGCGCAAGAAGCTGCGCGACATCCCCTGCAAAGTCCTGCGCGGCGATGATCGTCCGGGGCCGCTGACCCTCGATGAATATTGCGAGCGGCCGCATGCGATGGTGTCTTTTTCAGGTGACCTGAGCGGCAATATCGACCTCGATCTGGCGAAGATCGGCCGCTGCCGCCGGGTGGTTCTCGGTGTGCCGCAATTCAGTGGCTTGCGTGCCTTGCTTGCCGGTACCGAGATGATCGCCACCGTGCCGGATTACGCTGCCTGTGCACTGGTCGAAGGCTGCGCCCTGCGTGCCGAAGATCCGCCATTCCCGATTGATGCCGCGCAGTTGTCGATGGCGTGGAGCGGGGTGCACGACAATGACCCGGCGGAGAAGTGGCTACGCTCGCGCATCAGCCAGTTCATGGCGGCGCCGTTGGACATACCGTCACCTTGAGCCCTCCGTTCGTCGGAAACTGCTCTGCACCTGTCAGATGTGACAGGTGACGATCTACTGTTTCTGGCTGTTAATCACTCCGTCGCCTAATCCCTCGGCAGGAGTGTTTTGTCATGCTTTTGAAACTCAAGAAACACGTCGCAACGCTGGCACTTCCTGAGCCGGATATCACCGGTCGCATGCTTCCCATCCTTCCCTCGGGAGAGTGGGGGATCAATCGGGCCGCGGCGCAAGGGATCTATCCGGACGATGGATTGCAGGTCTACCTCAGCCCATGGGCGACCAAGAATAAAGGCGACCTGGTGGTGCTCAGGAAAGGCTCTGTCGAGGTGGATCGGTACACCATTCGTGATCAATCAGAATCTGATCAGCGTGCGACCCTGTTCGTTGCTCCACGGCATCTTGCTTCGGGATCCCATGAAATCGACTATTGGGTAAAGCGTTTAGGCCTGGATCCCGCCGAGACGTACGCGCCGCCATTGAAAATATTCGTCAAGCTGGAAATTCCCGGCGGACAGGATACGGAGGAGGGGCCGGGGCATTCCAATCTATACATGTTCATCCCGCCGGAGTTTGTCTCTGGTGGAGTTGACAGCGGGAACGCTCCGCCGAAGGAGGATCCGGATGATCCGGATCCGACAGTAGGTTTGCCTATCGTCATTCGAAACGCATCCGGTAGCGGCGAACCCTATCCTGGTATTGCCGTGGGCGATCAAGCTGAGCTCAGCTGGGGGGGCATTCTGATCTTGTCCGACCCGGTGACGGCGGAGCAAATCAGTGATCCGGTGAAGAATCCCATCACTGTTTACGTCAAGCGGGCAGTTATAGAAAAGGCAGGTGATACCGATCAGGTGGGCCTGGCCGTGAGCTTTCGCGTGCGGGATATCGTCCACAATTATTCGGAGGACTGGTGTCGAGAAACCCGGATCAGGGTTTCGCTCAACACCAATCGGCTGATTGCCCCTATTGCCAAGGATGCGCTCAACAATGTCCTGGACCTTGACCGGTTGGGTGATAAAAACGTCGTTGTCCAGGTCTGGGCAACTTCGAGCGAATTCAAACATCAGGACTGGATTGAAGTAAAAGTCAGCGGTACCACAGTGGACAGTCAAACCGTCACGTTCACTGCGCCCAGGCAGGAGGTCGACAATCTTCCCCACACCTATGAATTCGATTTCGAAAATGCCGATCTGCGCAGGCTTGTCGGAACACAGGTGATTTTTTCTTATGAGGTCAAGCGTGAAGGAACTTCCGATCTGCAATCCAAAGGTCAGTTCGTGCAAGTCAACGGTGAGGCCACGCGCCTGGATGCCCCTGTTGCTGAGGATGAAAACCAGGGTGCCATTGAACCTGACCTGGCATATACCCGGGTTCTGATTCGCTCTGATTCGGCGTTCAACTATGGCGATGCGTTTGAACTGGTGTGGTTCGGTAAACGTTCGGAAGGCAGCGTCTATGTCCCGGAATTCGAAAGGTATATACCGAGCCGGGAGGAAATCGCCGACCCGATCGGTTTTTTCCTCACTGTCGAAGGCTTGCACTTGAAGTCCATTGAGGGCGGAACACTGGTGTTGTCATATGTCCATCTGAGTGTGGATGGGAGCGGCGCCATTGTCAGGCGTGTGTCACGTCCCGCGGCAACGCTGAGCGTAGGCGAGCGAAAATTCGAGTTGGTTAAACCGATCGTGCTCGGAGAAAGCAATGGCTCACTGGAGCCTGCTGATTTACCCAACGGCGTTGGTCAGCTGACTGTTCCCAAACCCATCGTCACACCGACGAAACGCGGCGATAAGGTGACTTACAAATGGGATGGGGAACAATCAGGCAAGACCGGCGACTCCATCGACATTACTGCGCTCAACGAGAACAGCGACGTGCCATTCCGGCTCAGCGACAAGTTTGTGGCCGAGCATATCGAGCCCAATCGCGGTGCCACGATCACGGCCAGTTACGAAATCTGGCGCAAAGAAACTGACACGATCAGTTATTCCAACCCCCTCGTGTTCTCCGTCGGCGAGTCCGCGCAATTGCTGGATCCGGCCCGCGTTGTGCAGGCGGCCGATGACATACTCGATCCGGCCAATACTCCAGACGGAGCGACAGTCGAGATACCGGCCAATGATCCCGAGAATGCCGGCGATCACTTCTATATGACCTGGACATCATCGGATGGAGTGGTCAATCACACCGATGACAAAGCGGTCAGTGGCAACAACAAGGGCAAGCCGATCGAGTTCACTGTTGACCTGTCCGTTGTGCAGGCCAGCTTGAACAAAAAAGTGACTATCGATTATCGGGTCGAGTTGTTTGACGGCGGCGAGGCCGACGGCAAACCTTATGACTTCAACGTGCAAGCGCAAGAGGTCCGGCTACCGGTTGCCACCTTCAGGGAAGCCACGGGGACACAGAAGGATCAGTTGAACCCGGACGATGTCTACCCCAACGGCGCAACGGTGGTGATCCCGGCCACCGCGCAATTGAAGATCGACGATGAAATTACCGTGACCGTGGTCGGTAAAACCACCACTCCTTACACCCACAGGGTTCTGGCAGCAGAGGCCGACAAAGAACTCAGCGTGGTCAAGGTGGCCCATACGGTCATCAGCGCCAACCTCGATGACAGCATCGCGTTGAGTTATGAGGTCAAGCGCAAGGCGGGAGGAACCGATGGCCCGTCGACGCCGACGGTTTACGATGTTCGCCGGGTTATTGGCAGCGGTACCTTGAAGATCATGGGGGCGCGCTATAACCGCAGTACTTATCGCGCGTCCAGTGCCACGCGTGTGCTGAGCGCATTCAACGCCACCACGGGGCAGCCGCTGCAAGCGCAGTGGAAGTACGCTTCGGACACAGAGTGGATGACCGCTGCCATCTGGCGCGACACCGCACCGCAGCTGCTGCTGCAGGTGCGCACTGCCGATGATCTGGTCACGCTCAACTCGGCGAATATCATTGGCAACGGGATCGACACCACGGTCACTGGTTTCGCTGCCTTCGTCGCTCACCGGGATGTCGGGGATGTCGCCGGTTGGGGCAACGCTGCTTACGGCGCCGATATTCCTCCGACCATTATCACCATGGATGACATCGTTGAGGTGAGCTGCACGCGCAGCGCTTATGCGGCTCGCCGCGCCAATAGTGCAGTTGTCGCCTGGGGAACCGCCGCCGAGGGCGGAAGCATGAGCGGTATAGATCCGCTGGGTTTTGTCGAAGTCATCGGTAATGCGACTGCGTTCACCGGGTTGAAGACGACCGGGCAGGTGGTTGCCTGGGGCACACCTGACGATGGAGGTAGTATTCCCATAGAGATCAGCGCGCTGACGGATATTGTACGAGTGGTGGCGGCGGGTCAGGCCTTTGCAGCAAAACGATCCGCCGGGAATGTTGTGGCTTGGGGCTTGGCGGCAAATGGTGGGGTGGTTCCCGGTGAAATTGCAGGCTTGACCGATATCGACAATCTGATCGGCAGCTATGGTGCCTTTGCCGCGCATCGTGGCAATGGGCGACTTGTCGGCTGGGGCGACGCCACCTATGGCGGCGTTGTGCCGGCTGAAATTGCGTCTCTGACCGACATCATCGAATTGAGCTGCGCCAATGCGCAGGCCTTCGCTGCAAGGCGTGCTACCGGGCAGGTGGTGGCGTGGGGAACGGCCGCGTATGGCGGGACGATCGACGCGCTGATTGGCGGGCTCACGGACATTGTCGAGGTCAGTTCCACCTGGCGCGCATTCGCAGCGCGCCGAGGCAACGGTCATGTAGTGGCATGGGGGACTCCCGCGGAGGGTGGTCTGGTGCCTGCCGAAATCGCGGCGCTCGATGACATTGTTCAGGTGTGTGGTTCCTCCATGGCTTTCGCCGCGTTGCGCAAGAACGGCACAGTGGTCGCCTGGGGGGATGCGACCGTAGGTGGCGACACCTCGACGGTCGTCACCGAGCTGACTCAGGTACAAGCGCTATACGACAACACTCATGGATTTACTGCGCTCACCGCTGACGGCCGCGTCGTGACCTGGGGACATGCCGATGGCGGCGGGGACAGCAGCGCCGTACAGGAGCGGCTGAGGGGCAAGGTGTCTTATCACGCTACACCGACCTCCAGAGGCCGGGCACTTCTGGCCAGTCGCTGGGCCGAGCTGAATACCGAGCGATGAACGCTTGCCCTTGAGCCTTGCTTCAACCCGGGAACACGGCGCTCGACCGAGCGCCGTGTGAGGTCTCACCATGCACAAAACAACAAACATCCCGCTCAAACCGTCAGTAGACGAAGCGGAGAGCGATGTACTCGATCCTGCAAACATTCCGGCCAAAGGCGTGACGGTCAGAATCAAACCTTATGACGGCATGGCCTACCGTGATTGTGTGTAAAGGACACGTATTGGCAGGTCCTCGGGGTTAGCGCGACTCAAGTGAAGCGGTGCGTCATTCAAAGTATTTTTCGACTGACCCGACGTATTCGCGAGCAGGCTCGCTCCCACCTTTGTTCGTCGTTGGCGGCAGACGGTCTGGGCATGGAAAGCAACTAAGCACACCCATCCAATTTCTCCCGCCCCGGCCTTGGCATCATTCTCTCAATGACATTCAAAGGGGCGGGTCATGATTGCTACGAGGGATGAACAGGCACGTGACATCGGTTTGCTGTTCCTTCGGGTCAGCGGCGGATTGTTTCTGTTGTGGGTACACGGCTTGCCCAAGCTGCTGGACTTCACCGCGCAACTGCAACTGATCGAAGATCCGTTTCACCTCGGCGCCCACCTGACCCTGATCCTGGCGATCTTCGCCGAAGTCCTCTGCCCCCTACTCATCGTCGCCGGCGTGCTGGCGCGATTGGCCTGCTTGCCTATTCTCTTTGTGCTGCTGGTGGCGTTGCTGGTCGTACATCCGCAATGGAGTGTGGCTGAAGGGCAGTTCGGCTGGTTGCTGTTGATTCTTTTCACCACTGTATTGATCGCCGGGCCTGGACGGCTGGCGATTCCTGTTCGTTTGCCCGGAGTGCTGCGTTATGCCTGAAGTCCTTAATCAACAAGCACCGGGGGCCGATGAGACTGTCACGTTGATCATCAAACACTCGGTCAAGGCCGGTTTCGAGTCGGCGTATGAAGCATGGCTGCGCAACATCGTGCGCGTTGCCGGGCAGCGCGAAGGGCATCTGGGTGTGGACGTGGTGCGCGGCAAGCGCGGGCGTCTGGATTTTTACACCTGCGTGCTGCGCTTCAGCTCCACCGAGGCCATGCAGGGTTGGCTGGAATCCTCCGAGCGTCAGGCGCTGGTCGCCGAAGCTGCGCCGATGCTGGCCGACGGTGATCAGACTGAAGTCGCCCCGGTCAACGAGTTCTGGTTCTCCCCCCTGGCCGATGCCGCTTCGCCGCCGCCGCGCTGGAAGCAGGCCGTGGTTTCGCTGCTGGTGATTCTGCCGCACACCTTGCTGGTGCCGCTGATCTGGGGGCCGCTGCTGGCGCTGCATCCGCTTCTGTCCAACTACGTGGTCGCCACGTTCCTGATCACCCTGACCATCGTCCTCTCGGTGGTGTACGTGGTAATGCCGCCGGTCACCCGTTTGTTCACCCCGTGGCTGGAAGCCAGCCAGGCCCATGAACACCTCGATTCCCAAGAAACCTCGCCGCGTTGAGCGGGGTTTGCTTCTTTTCACTTTTGCTTGAGGAACTGCGATGAGCGCCGATCTGATTTTATTCAATGGCCAATTTCATACCGTAGACCGGGAAAAACCACTGGCCAGCGCCGTGGCAATCAAGGACGGCCGCTTCGTTGCCGTCGGTAACGATGCCGAGGCCATGGCCCTCAAGGGCAGCGCCACGCAAGTGGTCGACATGAAAGGCCGCTGCGTCATCCCTGGCCTCAACGACTCGCACTTGCACCTGATTCGCGGCGGTTTGAATTACAACCTCGAACTGCGCTGGGAAGGCGTGCCGTCGCTGGCCGACGCGCTGCGCATGCTCAAGGATCAGGCCGATCGCACACCGACCCCGCAGTGGGTGCGCGTGGTCGGTGGCTGGAACGAATTCCAGTTCGCCGAAAAACGCATGCCGACCCTGGAAGAAATCAACCAGGCGGCGCCGGATACCCCGGTGTTCATCCTGCACCTCTACGACCGTGCGCTGCTCAACCGCGCCGCTCTGCGCGTGGCCGGTTACACCCGCGACACGCCGAACCCGCCAGGTGGCGAGATCGTCCGTGACAGCAACGGCAACCCGACCGGCATGCTGGTTGCGCGGCCGAACGCGATGATTCTCTACTCGACACTGGCCAAGGGGCCGAAGCTGCCGCTGGAATATCAGGTCAACTCGACCCGCCAGTTCATGCGCGAACTCAATCGTCTCGGCCTGACCAGTGCGATCGACGCCGGCGGTGGTTTCCAGAACTATCCGGACGATTACCAAGTGATCGAGCAACTGGCCAAAGACGACCAGTTGACCGTGCGCATCGCCTACAACCTGTTCACCCAGAAGCCGAAAGAAGAGCTGACCGACTTCCAGAACTGGACCGGCAGCGTCAAATTGCATCAGGGCGACGACTACCTGCGCCACAACGGCGCCGGCGAGATGCTGGTGTTTTCCGCCGCCGACTTCGAAGACTTTCTCGAACCGCGTCCGGACTTGCCGCAGACCATGGAACAGGAGCTTGAGCCGGTGGTGCGCCACTTGGTCGAGCAGCGCTGGCCGTTCCGTCTGCACGCCACGTACAACGAATCGATCAGCCGCATGCTCGACGTGTTCGAGAAGGTCAATCGCGACATTCCGTTCAATGGTCTGCCGTGGTTCTTCGACCACGCCGAAACCATCACCCCGCAAAACATCGAACGCGTGAAGGCGCTGGGCGGCGGCATCGCGATTCAGGATCGCATGGCGTTCCAGGGCGAATACTTCGTCGATCGCTACGGCAAGCAAGCTGCCGAAGCCACGCCACCGATCAAGCGCATGCTCGCTGAAGGCGTGCCGGTCGGCGCCGGCACCGACGCCACGCGCGTATCGAGCTACAACCCGTGGACCTCGCTGTACTGGATGGTCAGCGGCCGCACTGTTGGCGGTCTGGCCCTGTACGAAGAAGGTCTGCCACGCAGCACCGCGCTGGAACTGTTCACCCACGGCAGCGCCTGGTTCTCTTCGGAGCAGGGCAAGAAGGGCCAGATCCGCGTCGGTCAACTGGCTGACCTGGCGGCGCTGAGCGCGGACTTCTTCAGCGTCGAAGAAGAAGCGATCAAGTGGATCGAGTCGGTGATGACCGTGGTCGGCGGCAAGATCGTCTATGCCGCCGGCGACTTCGAAGACCTCGGCCCGCGTTCGATTCCGGTGCTGCCGGACTGGTCGCCGGTGGTCAAGGTTCCGGGCCACTGGCGCCCGAACTCGCCACTCCAGGCGCAGGTTCACCAGTGCAGCGGGCCGTGCGCCGTGCACACCCACAGCCATGAAAAAGCGCGGATGTCGAATGCACCGGTCAGCGACTTCGCCGGTTTCTGGGGCGCGTTCGGCTGTTCCTGCTTCGCGTTCTGAGTTCGAAAAAAGCGCCGGTCATCAGGGCCGGCGCTTCACGCAACAACCATCCATCCATCCAGGAGTTTTGCCATGAGCGTTCCTTACAAGCGTCTGAACAAAGATGATGCCGTCGTCCTGCTGGTCGATCACCAGACCGGTCTGATCTCACTGGTGCAGGATTTCTCGCCGAACGAGTTCAAGAACAACGTGCTGGCACTGGGCGACATCGCCAAGTTCTTCAAGCTGCCGACCATTCTGACCACCAGCTTCGACGCAGGTCCGAACGGCCCGATCGTGCCTGAGCTGCTCGAGCAATTCCCCGACGCGCCGTTCATCCAGCGTCCAGGCCAGATCAACGCCTGGGACAACGAAGACTTCGTCAAAGCGATCAAGGCCACCGGCCGCAAGCAACTGATCATCGCTGGTGTCGTGACCGACGTCTGCGTAGCTTTCCCGACCCTGTCGGCGATTGCTGAAGGCTTCGAAGTGTTCGTCGTGACCGATTCGTCGGGTACCTTCAATACCACCGTGCAACAAGCGGCGTGGGCGCGGATGTCCGCCGCCGGTGCCCACCTGATGAACTGGTTCGCTGTGGCTTGCGAGCTGCAGGGCGACTGGCGCAACGACATGGAAGGCCTGGCGCACCTGCTGTCCGAGCGTCTGCCTAACTATCGCAACCTGATCAACAGCTACACCAAGTTCACCGCCAAGTAATTTGGTCGAACGTCAAAAGCCCCTCACCCTGGCCCTCTCCCGGAGGGAGAGGGGACTGACGGCGTTGTTTGCTAGAGTTGCATCGACCTGCAATACCGAGCCGAGCTCCGCTCTTGAAACGCATGGAGATCGGCTCCCTTTCCCCCTCGCCCCCCTTGGGGGGAGAGGGCTGGGGTGAGGGGGGTAAGCTCTTGATTTTCAAGCCCTCGAATCAGCGCTTCTGCAACCAACCCAAGAACCCGCCTTTTTTCACCGCCACCGGTTTGGCCATCAACGCGAGGCGACTGTTCTGCTGACGTACCGCCTGCAACTTGTTCAAGGCCCGGCCGACTTCGCTGCGCTTGTCCATGCACTCACGGGTCAACTGCTTGTCGAGGCGATAGATGATGCTCGACGTCAGCGCCGTGAACGTCGCCTGCGACGGGGTATCGGCAAGAATGCTCTGTTCGCCCATGACTTCGCTCGGCCCCATGCGCCCGGCCTCGGTCTGACCATTGCCGTCCGGCACCGTCGCGCTGACCACGCCCGTGGCAATCACGAACAGGCTGTCCGGCACTTCGTCCAGATCCAGCACCACCTGACCCGCCGTGTACTGTTGCGCAACCATCGACTCAGCGAGGCGATCGCGTTCGTCACTGCTCAGCGAACGGAAAATCTTCACCTCATCCAGCAACGCACGAGCACGGCTCGACGGTTCGATTACGCCGTCGGGATGGCGCGAAATGCCCGCCGCTTCGAGATGGCGGTGGGCGAGATCGAACAGCTGATTGCGCACTTCGCTCTTCTTGCCCAGCTCGGCAATGAAACCGCTGACGACGTACTCGGACATGGTTTCGCCAGCCTCTTTGAGCACGGCTTTCGGCGCCGGGCTGAGCAACAGCGAACTGCTGCCCTGCAAGGTGCGATCGAGGGCATCGAGCACCCGTCGCGGGCGAATGTGGTTGGGCACCTGGATGCTGATCGACACGCCGTGCATGTTGCTCGGCCGACTGAGGTTGACGATCTTCGCCTTGGCGGCCACCGAGTTCGGTACCACCGCCATGGTGCCGGCGCTGGTCAGCAGGTGCGTGGCGCGCCAGTCGATATCGAAGACCTTGCCTTCGACGCCGTCGATCATCACCAGATCGTCCACCTGATAGGGCTTGGTGGTGTTGAGGACGATGCCGGAAAACACATCGGCAAGAGTGCTTTGCAAGGCCAGACCGACAACGATGGCGACCACCCCGGAGGTGGCCAGCAGGCCTTTGACCGGCAGCTCCAGCACGTAGCCGGCCGCCGCAACAATGGCGACCAGAAATACCAGCGCGCCGATGACGTCCTGCAGCAAGCGACCGCTGTGACCGATGCGGCGCATCAGCGCCAAGCCAATCACTTCGGTCAGCACCCGTGCTGCATACAGCCACCAGAGAATCCCCAGCGCCGTCGCTCCCAGTTGTGCCACGCGATCATCAGCGAATATCGGAGCCTGCAACGGGCTGACACCGGCATTGATCACCAGCGCGCTGAATGCCAGAAACAGCGCCAGACGCACGCCGACTCGCGGGGCGCGATGGGTGAAGGGCGAGAAATGCCAGAGTGCCGCGTCGAGCAGCAACAGGACGGCACTCCAGGACAGCAGGTGGGCGTAGAAAAGAGTCATGACCGGTACTCCGCGACGCTAGTGAGAAAAAACATCGCAGCCTGCGGCAGCTCCTACCGGGAATCGTATTCCAGGCTAGGAGCTGCCGAAGGCTGCGATCTTTTGCGGTTAAGGCTGCAAGTGGGTTTTCAGTTCAGCCGCAGCCTGACGCACCGCCGCTTTGACTTCCGCAATCTCGCTCAGCGGATTGAGCAGGCCGAAGTCATGAATCATCCCGTTGTAACGCACCGAGGTCACCGGCACACCAGCCGCATCCAGATGCCGCGCATAGCCTTCGCCTTCGTCACGCAGCACGTCGAACTCGGCGGTCTGCACCAGCGCAGCGGGCAGGCCCTTGAGCTGTTCGGCGCTGGCGTTGAGCGGCGAGGCGTGGATCTGCGCACGCTCGGCCGGGTTGGTGGTGTAGTTGTCCCAGAACCACTGCATCATGCCCTTGGTGAGGAAGTGACCCTCGGCATATTGCTGGTACGAGCCGTCGTCGAATTGCGCGTTGGTCACCGGCCACATCAGCAGTTGGAAGCGCAGCGCCGGGGCTTTCTGTTCCTTGGCCATCAACGCCACGACCGCCGCCATGTTGCCGCCGACGCTGTTGCCGGCCACCGCCAGACGCTTGCCATCGACACCGATGTCCTTGCCGTGTTCGGCCACCCATTTCGTCGCGGCGTATGCCTGATTGATCGCGGTCGGGTACTGCGCTTCCGGCGACGGCGTGTAATCGACATACACCGCAACAGCGCCGGAGCCGACCACCAGATCACGGATCAAACGCTGGTGCGTCGGGAAGTCACCCAGCACCCAGCCGCCACCGTGGAAGAACATGAACACCGGCAACTCGCCTTTGACCTTGGCCGGGCGCACCACTTTCAGGTTGATGGTCTGGCCGTCGACCTTGATAGCTCTGTCGCTGACTTCCACACCGGACAGATCAACCTTCACCGAAGCCTGCGCACCGGTCAGGACTGCACGGGCGTCCTTTGGGCTCAGCTGTTCCAGCGGGCGACCACCGCCAGCGGCGAGGGCGTCGAGGAATGCCTGAGTGTTGTGTTCGACGCCGGGACTGCCAGCGGCAAAAGCGCTGCTGACCGACAGGGCGAGGAGGGAGGCGGCGAGGGTTTTCTTGACGATGTTCATAGGTGGAAATCCTTTTGAATAATTTTGATTGTTTGCCTGAGTTTCGGGCTGCTGTGGCACTGGGTTTGCGGCCTCAGCAACACCGTGAGCACAGATTAATGGGCTGCTGAAAAGCGAAAAAGCGGCTATAAAGCGTTTAACTGTCCACCAGAGAGTGACAATGAACCCGTTTGAAGACATGCGTATTTTTTGCCAGGTCATGGACTCCGGCAGCTTCACCGCCGCGGCTGATCAGTTGGGTCTGTCCAAGCAGTTCGTCAGCCGCCGTCTGATGCAACTGGAAGAGCGCCTCGGTGTGCGCTTGTTGAATCGCTCGACCCGCCGCCTCGACGTCACGCCGCTGGGGCAGAGCTATTACGAATCGGCGCTGCGCCTGCTCGGCGAGGTGGAGCAGGTCGAGCAGGGCATCGCCGGCGAAACCGCCGAGCCGCGCGGTACGATCCGCCTGAGCGCGCCGCTGTCGTTTGCCGTGGCGCATCTGGGTTGTCTGTTGCCGCTGTTCTTGCAGCGGTACCGCGAGGTCACCGTCGAAGTCGACTTGAGTGATCGCCCGGTCGACTTGCTCGGCGAGGGCTACGACCTCGCCCTGCGCATCGGCGTGCTGGAAGACTCGACACTGATCGCCCGACGCATTGCCAGCATCGAACGGGTGTACTGCGCCAGCCCGGCGTACCTTGCCGAACGCGGCACACCACTCAAACCCGAAGACCTGCACAGCCACGACTGCCTGCCTTACGGCCACGGGCGCTCGGTGCAATGGCGCTTCAACGAAGCACCGGGCAAACCGCTGCTGATCAACGTCACCGGGCGCATGCGGGTGAACAACGGCGAACTGCTGCGGGACGCGGCGGTGCAGGGGATGGGGATTACTTATCTACCGACCTTCATCGTCGGCGCGGCGCTGAAGGACGGGCGGCTGGTGCCGGTGCTGGATGATCTACGCCCGGAGCCACTGACCTTGTCGGCGGTTTATCCGCAGCATCGCCAGGCTTCGCGGCCGGTGCAGGCGCTGGTGGAGTTTTTGCGCGAGCGGCTTAACCAGAGTCATGTGAATCTTTGATAGTGGGACTTTCAGGGAACTGGCGCTTTTCGATTGAGCGAATGGATTCGATCAAGGCATGCATGTCCGCCATCACGTCCTCATGGGGGAGGCTCGGATGGGGATCATCTCTGGACGCCTGCACCTTGGCTCGCAACCAGCGATCATGACTGGCAGCCTGCTCGTCGCTTTCAAACCCTGAATCGACGGGGAAGATTTTGCTGTCCATAGTGCCTCCGAGGTCAATGCCTGGCAGTCCGGTCGGTACAGGGATTGCTGTCGTCGTTGTCTGGATGAACTGCATCTTGGTCGAGCTCCATGAGTATCTGTAGTTCGACAAATCCTAGACTGAGCGCTTCCGACGGCCAACCGACGGAAGATGTAGGAAAACGGTTGGGGTTTCCCGAGTTTCTTCCTTTTTCTGTAGGACTCGCTGTTTCGCGCCGTGTTGCGGGCTTACAACATTGCAACAATCGCCACTCCGGGTCTGTTCTAGACTCAGGCCGCTCAATCACGAGCCTCACCGGAGTGCGCCATGGAAGTGCCCAACCCCAAAACCGCCATCGAAAGCAATCGACGGGCGTGGAACGATTCCGCCCGTCATCATCAGGATTCTCCGGACTGGCAGGCATTGCTCAGCGATGTCATGCAGGCAGAGTTTTGCTGCCTTGATGACACCTTGCGCGGCTTGCTGGACGTCGACGGCAAGGACGTGATTCAACTGGGCTGCAACAACGGTCGGGAAAGCCTGTCGCTGTTTGCGCTGGGTGCGCGCAGTGTGGTCGGCGTGGATCAATCGGCAGCCTTTCTTGCACAGGCCCGCGAGCTGAACAGCCGCTCGCCGCACGATGCTGAGTTCATCGAAAGTGATATCCACCGTCTCCCCGCGTCACTGCATAACCGCTTCGACGTCGCCCTGATCACCATTGGCGTACTCAACTGGATGCCTGACATCGGCGAATTCTTCCGTCATGTTGCGCAGGTGCTGAAGCCGGGCGGCAAACTGGTGATCTACGAAACACATCCGTTTCTGGAAATGGTTGACCCGCAAGCAGATGATCCTTTGCGCCTCGTCAGCTCGTATTTCCGTGCCGAGCCATTTGTGCAGGAAGAACCGATTGTCTATGTCGGCAAGGTCGAGCAACCGGCGGCAAAGTCGTACTGGTTCGTGCATACGCTGGGCGCAATCTTCGGCGGCGCCATCGGAGCGGGGCTGAGCATCGTTGATTTTCAGGAATATGCGCATTCGAATCGGGAAGAGGTGTATGACTGCTACCTGAACCAGCAGGCGCAGATGCCGATGTGCTTTAGCCTGGTGGCGAGCAAGGCCTGAGAATTATTGTTGCGATGACTGGCCTCTTCGCGAGCAGGCTCGCTCCCACATTGGTTTCGCGTACGGCGACTGTCCAGTGTGGGAGCGAGCCTTGCGACCGCCACATTTCACAAGGCCGGATCAAGCCTGCGCCGCGGCACTTACCACCGGTCGGCCCGGTTTGCGCAGCGGATCCAGGCGTGACCCTTCGTAGCGGGTTTCGCGGAAGAACTTCCAGCGGCCGAACAGGCAGTAAACGTGGGTCACGCGGCCTTGTTCCTGATAGCCCATGCGGATATGCAGTTTCAGCGCCGGGATGTTATGGGTTTCACAAACGTCGACGACCTTGTTGCAACCCTGTGCCGCCATGGCTTGCCACAGCGCAACCTGCACGTCCACCGACAGGCTGCTGCCGAAGTAGGCGCGGATCATTTCGCCGCCGAATTCGAAAAACTCCCCGGGTTTGACCGGGAAGGTGCAGCCGTAATAATGACGATCGTGGTAGTCGCGGATGCTGCCCCAGATGAAGCCCACGGCATGGCCATCGGCGTCGAGATACATGTGCCCGGTGTGGCCCTCGGCAGCCAGCTCGGCCATGGTGCCGACGCGGTCGCCGAAGTGTTTGCTGAACGCCACGGCATTCTGCGCGGTGATGTCGACTTTGCGCAGGCCTTCATACGGGCGCAGTTTGTGCGGTGGCACCGGGCTGACCAGATCGCGCTCCATCCACAGCAGTTCCCAGTGGAAGAACACGTAGCGTTTCCACAACGTCCCGACGGTGCGGCCCAGGCCTTTCTGTCTGATGCGATCTTGCACTTTGGTGATGATGCTCATGATGCCCCTCCAGGGTCTTGGCCCGGGTGTTGTGGTGAGTGTCGTGTCGGCTTGCGTTACAGCGGTGATTCATTCGAGCGCCGTGGCGCCCTGTGTTTCTTGTCGATTGAGGTCGGCATACGAGACCCGCGCGACGCCCCTCAAACCCTGCTCGAGTACCTCGCTCAACGACTCGCCGGAGCCGAGATAGGCATCGCCGAAATCGACGCCGAGGCGGGTCGGGTGAGCGACGATTTCCAGTACGCCGTCTCTGGGCACGCTGGCATTGCGCAGGTCTACCGGGGTGCAGACGTAATCAGCGGAAACCCGCGCCAGACTCTGCAGACGGCCATTGAGCAATCCTTTGAATAAGCGCTTGGGCAGCGTGAGGTTGTGCCCGAGGTTGCGCGCCAGCCGGATCGGTACGCCTTGCTCGGCGGCAAACTTCGCGACGACTTCGCCGATCGGCCAGATGTTGTGTACGTGCTGGTGGGAGTCGATATGGCTCGGGCGCATCCCGTGATCGACGCAGCGTTGCCATTGCGCCTGCAACTCGGCGTGCACCGCGTCACGGTCTGCGCGACCCAGCCACAGGCTATGGCGGGGCAGGTTGAGGTCGAACACGCCGTTGCCATCACAGAACGTTCGCCGCCCCAGGATCGCCTGGCTCAGCGGGCGTCCGTAGGTCAGGTTGAAGTGCAGGCCGATCCGACCTTCCAGTGCTGGATGCCGAGCCATCGCGCAGGCGGCTTCGAACGCCGGCATGTTGGCCATGGCGGTGGCCGAGCTGATCAGGCCGGCCTGAAAAGCTGCGAAGATCACCGCGTTTTCATTGGCGCTGAGACCGAAGTCATCAGCGTTGACTATGACTTGGCGAGGCATGGCCGCCCTCCGGAGTGATTGCGACAGGTTGCACCAGTGCTGCAGTTTTTTTGTTTGCACGGCGGGCTCGCCACTGCTGCACGGCGGGCTTGCAGCGATACCAGATGCGCAGCGCCAGACCCAATGCCAGCCCACTTGGGCGCCACGAATAGAAACTCCAGCGCCAGTGTTCCAGTTGCCCGGTCATGCGCTCGTGCAGTTGATGGCTGGAGTTTTCCAGACTCACCCGTGACGCATCGATCCAGCGCCAGTGCTCATCCAGACCCCAGCGAATCCATTCCTCCAGCAACACCCGGCCACTGCCCAGGTCGGCGTATTGCGGCAGGAATGCAAGGTTGTAATCGTAGAGCCGGCCCTGTTCGAGCAGGCCGAGGCGATAGCTGATGCAGCGACCGTTCAGCTCGAGCATCACCACGCGCACCAGGCCTTGGCCGGCGAGGGCGGTGAAGGCGCGTTCGATCCATTGGCGACTGCGCGGTGTGGCGAAAATCCCGACGCCTTCATCGCCTTTCCAGCTCACCGCCTCGACTTCGCCGAGGGTCTGCAACAAGGCACCCATGCTCAGCGCATCCGGGGTGATCCGGCGAATCTGCGCACCGCACGCGGCAATCCGTTTGCGTGCCCGGCGCAGTTTGTAGCGCGGGTCGCCCGAGACTTCCTGATGGTCGGCTTCGCTGATCAGATGCACCGGCACCCGGCAGCTCAGGCGTCGTTCGGCCGTGGAGCTGCGTGCCATCCATGCGGTGACGGCACTTTCTTCTCCCGCTGGTTCCGACAGCTCATTGAGTTGCAACAGCGCATGCGGCAGACGCTGGCGAATCAGCACCAGCGATTCGTGCATGTCCTCGCCGCCGAGCAGCGACAGCAAAGCCAGACGATCGGCCAGCGGATAACCCAAGTGATGCAAGACCCGAAACGGCACACCGGCGAAGCGCTCGCGGCTGGCCACCAGTGGCAGGCACAGACGCAGTTCTGCGGCTTCCCAACCGAGCAGAATGTGCAGGCGCTGGTCCTCGCCCAAAGCCTGTTCCGCCGCGCACAACCAACCGAGATTGTTGAACGGCGTATGGTCGGCCACGCCCAGGCGCAGCGTTTCATAGGCGGTTGCCGGGAAGTCGGCGGCGCACAGGGACGTGCGCCATTCGAATCGCATCACCATAGGTTCAGGCCGCCGTTGCGTTGACAGGTGGACGGGAAGTTTTACCCAGCGCCGCCAGGCGCGAACCGCTGTAGCGGGTTTCGCGATAGAAGCGCCAGCGACCGAACAGCGTGTAGATATTCATGATCCGCTGTTGTTCGGTATAGCTCATGCGCAGGTGCAGCTTGAGCGCCGGTATGTTGGTCGACTCACAGACATCGACCACTTTGCGGCAGCCCTGGGCGGCCATGGCTTCCCACAGGCGCAATTGCAGGTCTACCGACAGCTCCGTCCCCCAGTACGCCCGGGCCAGTTCGCCACCGAACTCGAAGAACTCACCGGGTTTCACCGGGAACCGGCAGCCGTAGTAATGCCGGTCGAAATAATCGCGCGGGGTGCCCCAGATAAACGCTACGGCATCGCCTTGCTCGTCGACATGCATGTGCCCGGTATGGCCCTCTTTGGCCAGCTCGGCCATCGTGCCGACACGGTCGCCAAAGTAGCGTGCGAAAGCGCTGGCGTTGTCCGCCGTAATCCTGACCACGCGCAGTGGCGGATAGGGTTTGAGGCGGTGCGGCGGCACCGGGCTGACCAGGTCGCGCTCCATCCACAGCAGTTGCTGATGGGAAAAAATGTACAGTTTGCGGATCTTGCCCAAGGTCGCTCGCAGGCCTTTACGACGAATATGTCCGCTGAGTTTTTGCAAAACATCCATGGTCTCTTCTCCTGATGAGGGTGCCATGCGCGGCATCAAGCCCGCGCGGCAGAGCATCGAAGGGCGGCTCATGAAGCGCTCCAGCTCAGGGCAAACAGGGTTTGTCCCGGCAGTTCGAAACGCACGCGCCCGTTGTCGCAGGCAAACGGTGCGTCGCGGCTGCGATTGTCGGCGCCGAAGTAACGCAGCGCGCCATGGTTCAACGGGCAGCGGGCGCCGCTCAGATCGACGCGTTGCAGGCGCGTGCCTTTGTTCACTCCAAGCAACGCGCGCTGCTCTTCGCCTGCCATCGCCAGCACATCCACCTCGAAGGCGTCGTTGTCCAGTTGCAGCACTTGCCGCAGCCAGTGGCGGGCGATGAATTGCTGGGCCAGACCGACCGGTTTCAGCTCGAAGCGATCCTCGCCCAATACGCGCAACATGCCTTTGGGGTATTGCGGCTCATCGGCGGCCTGAAACCAGTTGAGCATGCTCAGCAAACCGTCCTGCGAGGCGTTGATCACCACCGACGCCCACCACAGCGAGGTGTAGTGGGTTTCCTGATCGTAGGGGCTGAGGCTGGAGCCGCTGGACAAGTTGGTCTGATCGAGGAGCAAGGCCTTGCGCGGCTGACCATTGGCGTCGAGGCCGACCAGTTCGGCGGCGCGGCGCACGCTGTCGCGGTAGACACGGGTGGCGAGCAGATCGCGAATCATCCATTCATGCCAGGCCAGTGCATCGATCTGGTCGGCTGACTCGCTGAGCAGGCGCCCCGCCCAATCGATCCCGCGCTTGTCCGCCGCGTTATCGGCGAACGGGCCGTTGACCAGTCGCGAGCTGGCTGGCATGGCGATGCGTACACCGGCGCGGGCATTCGCCGGGTCGCTGCGCACCTGACGGGCCATGCTGGCGAAAATCGCCTGATACTGCCCATAGCTGGAGTAGTTGAGATTGGGCTCGTCGGCAAAGCCGATGTAATGCGTGCCGTTGCCGCCGAGGGCGCGGGCGCTCGCCAGCCAGGCGTCGAGGCCGCTGTTGCTCTGCACGTCGGCGCGCAGATCGGCCTGGCGCTGACTGCCGGCCAGCAGGGTGATGTCGTTGCGAATGCCGAAGCGCTGCTGATAGACCCGGCGGAATGCGTCCTCGAACTGCGGATTCTGCGCGGTGACGTCGACAAAACTGTAATAGCTCGCCGCCGTCGGCTTCAGCGCATCGAGCAGCGCATGGCTGGCCGCTGGCGGCATCACGTAGGGCAGAGCGATGCCAAGATCCGGCGTGCGTCCAAGGACTTTGTCATGCAGTACCAGCCGGACATCTCCGACCTCTTCGCGCAGCGGTTGCAGTTGCTGCGGATTCTGCGCAAACAGATTGGCCGTACCATCGAGCCAGAACGCCGCTTTGCCGCTGCCTTGCAGTTGCAGGCGCCAGACCTGCTCGCGCGGGCTGACCGGCAACGCAACCTGATCGAACTGCCAATAGGCGCGATAGGGTTTCAATGCGAGGGTCAGTGCCTGGTGGTCGCCGACCTGCTGCGCCTGCAGTGCGGTGACGCCGCCATGGAATTTGCCGGCGAGCACCGCGTGCTCACCGGCCGCAACTTTGAAATACAGCACGTCGCCATTCTTGCTTTCGGCACTGAAGTGCACTTTGGCCGGGGCAAACAAGGCGACGGTGCGCTCATCGTGTTCGATGCGGTAGTGGCGGAAGCTGTAGCCAGGAATTTCCAGCCGATAACTCGCCGCACCGGGCAGCAGCGGCCAGCGCTGACTGCCACGGGTTTCGCTGGCCTTGATCAAGCGTTCGCCGAGCAATTTGCCGCGACCGTCGAGCAGGTACAGCTGCTCTTCGTTGGCATCCGCTTGCCACGCCGGGGTCCAGCGCACGGTCACGCTGTCGGGCTGATCGGTTTGCAGAAACAGACTGCCGTCACGAATCTCGCCCCAGCGCATCGACGCCGCCAAAGCGTCCAGCGACAAGCCGAGTCCGAACAGCAGGTACCAGCCTTTCATGCCGGCTTCCTCTGCAGCATCGACCACATCGGCAGCACGTCGCGGGGCAGGATGATCAGGGTTTGCCAGAACGGCACGCCGCTCAAACGGCAATACAGCACGAGCATGGCCACGGTCACTGCCAGATAGGCGATCGATGAGGCGGCAGCGGCGCCAACAATGCCGTAGGCCGGAATCAGTATCAGGTTCAACGCCAGATTGAGCAGCGCGCCCAGGCCCATCAACAACGACACCGTGCCGGGGCGATTCTTGCCGAGCAAGTCCAGGCGCAGAATGCTCGCGTAGCACAGGCCCAGCAGGCCCGGCAGCAACGCCAGCAGCGCCGGATATGCCGGCTGGTAGGCAGCGCCAAACAGAGTGACGATCAACCACTCGCCGATCACGGCCATGCTCAGGCAGGCGCCGAGCATTACCGTTGCGGTCAGGCGCAGTGCCAGCGGAGTGACCTTGTCCATGCCTTCATCCTGTTGCAGCAGGCGCTTCATCAAGGGTGTGGTCACCGCTTCGGGGACGATCAGCAGCAATTCGGCAGCAGCGCTCGCCATGGCGTAATGGCCCAGCGCGGTGCTGCCGAGCAGGGCGCCGATGAACAGGTAATCGGAGCGCAGAATCACTTGCTGAAACAGCAGATCGGGATGGCTGCGCGCACTGAAGCGCAGCAGTTCGTTCTGGCTGGCGCGATCCCATTGCAACTGCAAGGGCTGCGCCCGCTTCAGCCAGACCCAACCGGCGAGCACCACCAGACTGATACCTGCCAGCCAGCTGATCAGCGCCGCCTCCAGCGCTGCGCTCTGCCACATCCAGAACAGCGCGACGAACAGCAACAGCGGCGCCAGCGATTCGATCAGCCGCAAGACGTTGAACACGACCACGCCACCCGAGGCGTTGTGCAGTGTCAGCAGGCCGCTTTTCAACACGGTCAACGGCACCGCCAACAGCAACAGCCAGGCGAGCAGGCCCAGTTGCACGGTCACGTCCAGCTGCGCGCCGAATTCGCGTACCAGCGCGACCACCAGCAATGTCAGCAAACCGGCCAACAGGCAACCGAACACCAGCACCTGGCTGAGCAGCAAACCCATCGGCCGCTGCTTCGCCGCCTGATAACCAACCGCCGTATTCAATCCGCCGCTGGTGGCGGCGCTGATCAGATCCGGCAAAGTGCTGAGCAGGGCGAACAAGCCGCGTTCGCTGGGCCCGAGAATCCGCGCGAGCAACACGTTGCGCAGCAAACGCAGGGCGATCATCGCCAGTTTGGTGCCCATGCTCAGCGCCAGGTGCTTGAGGTAGTTGCCTCGGCTCATGGTCGCGCTCCCCGGTAGATCCGCCACGACAGCAATTGCGGATGGCGGGCGGTGCGCTGGCTGACGCCGAAACGCGGCAGGTTCAACGGGTCGCCGTCGCCGCGATAGATCCCGGTGCCGGTGCCCAGCGCAAACGGGTAATCATGATCGGCGACCTGCTGGCGCACGCGTTCATCGTTGTCGCCGTTGGGGTAGCAGTAAACCGGCAACGGTCGGTTGCAGCCGTTGTTCAAGGCGTCGCGGCTGCGGCGGATTTCTTCGCTCAGGCGCACGTCGTCGAGGCCGGTGAGGATCGCGTGGCTGGCGCCGTGCGGGCCGAAACGCACCAGACCGGAGGCTTCCATCGCACGCACCTGATGCCAGTCCAGTGCCTGTGGCAGAGCGTCTTTCGGGCATTCGTCGGTGAGCTGTTCCAGCTCCTGCGGCGCCAGGCTTTTCAGCCCTTGCAGGTAATGCAACAACGCCAGACTGCGGCGCTCGACATCGATGTCATCGAGCAGCACTGGCAGCGGATGTTTGCACGCGTGCAGGCATTCAATCAGGTGCATGCGCGCCTTTTCACCGTGGCTGCCCCAGAGGGTTTCGCCAAGGCTTTCCCACCAGAACCGTTGGCGACTGCCGATGAAATCGGTGGAGAGGAAAATGCTCGCTGGCACTTGATGTTTTTGCAGCAGTGCAAACGCGTTGACCGCGTTGTCGCGCCAGCCATCGTCAAAGGTCAGCGCCACGCGCGGGCGTTCGCTGCGCAAAGCGTTGGGCTGGAGGATTTCCATCAGCGGCACGCAGTCGAAATGCTTGCGCAGCCACACCAGCAAATGCTCGAACGCCTTGGGCCCGACGCACAATTCATTGCGGTGCGGCAGGTCGGCGGCGCGGTCATTCGACAGCACGCGGTGCAGCATCAGAATCACCCCGGCGCCCTGCAACTGCTGACGACCCACCGGGGAGTTGAGATAGAGCCAGCCACTGGTGCTTTTTATCAGTTGTTTGATCGCCATGGCTTCGGTCCTCTTAACGGTTCTGTTCCGGATTCCACTGGGCATACCGCTGGCCACGCAGGAACTGCCACAGGCCAAGACTCATCCCGGCGAGGGTGACCAGCAGAAACGCGGCGAGGCGGAACGGTTTCGGCAAGCGGTGTTGCCCATCCAGCAGCCCGGCAATCGCCACGCTGTAGCCGAACAGTTGCGCGATCAGGCTCAGGCGATAGAAGCCGTGTTCTTCCCACAGCCAGCAATTGCTCAGCAGCAACGGCAGCAGCAGCACCGGCGCCAGGCGGCGGATCAGTTTGTGGCTGATCAACGCCAGGGAATACAGGCCATGCTTGAGCGGATTGAGCAGCTCGCGGCGCTGGGCCAGGCTTTGCAGGCCACCGACGGTAACGCGCTGCCGGCGGCGGAACTGTTTGTCCGCCTCGTCGACACCATGGTCGATCACTTGCGCTTCGGGCACGTAGACGATGCGCTTGCCGGCCACCGGTGCGCAGGTGCTGATAAAGAAGTCGTCGTTGACTTCGGCCGGCACGTTCTGGAACAGTTCGCGGCGCAAGGCGAGCAGGGCGCCGTCGGCGGAGACCATGCAGCCGGTGCGATTCTCGACCCGGCGCAACCAGCCTTCGTAATGCCGATACAGACTGTCGCCGATGCTCAGGCCGCCACCGGTGACTGGTATCACCATGTGCCCGGCGCAGGCGCCGACCTGCGGATCGCTCAGCGGCGCGAGCAAGTGGCCGAGGGTATCGCGCGACCATTGGTTGTCGGCATCGGTGAACACCAGAATGTCGCCGCTGCTCAGGGCCGCGCCGGCATTCAACGTGGCGGCTTTGCCCTGACGCGGCAGGTCGAGGACGGTGATGCGCGGATCAATCACTTTGTGCGCGCAGGCCACGGTGTCGTCCGTCGAGCCGTCGCTGGCGAGGATGATCTGCAGCGTCGCCGGTTGATAATCCTGGGCCAGCAGCGTGCGCAACTTGTGCTCGATATGCCGCGCCTCGTTGTGCGCAGCGATGACGATGCTGACGTTCAGCGGCGGTGCCGGTGTGTGTCGCCACGCCGGAAACAGCGGCGCGAGGATCGTCAGCAACAGCGGGTAGCCGACGTAGGCGTAGACCGGCAGCAACAGGCACATCCAGAAAATGAATTCAGCCACGTGCAGGCCTCCTTGCGTTCCACTGACACAGACTCAGGATGAAAGCGGCGCCGGCCAAGTGCAGGCGCAGCCAGTGCAGGCCCCACAGTTGCAGGGTAAAGACCGGATCACGGTGCTTGATACTCTGGCGAACGCTCAGTACCAGACCCGGCATCAGGGTCAGCGTCACCATTAGCGCCGCGTGGTGCGGAAAACCGTCGAGCAGCGCCGAGATCGCCAGAAAGTCCAGCAGCCAGACGAACAACGACAGCATCGGGAAGCGCAGCAGGCGCAGGCTCATGCCATGGGTGCGCAGCAGTTGCAGATGGCTACCCTGACGCCACATTTCTTTGCCCATCCATTCGCGCCAGTTCATCTCGTAACCCCAATGCAGCGCGACGAGGTCGTTGACCGACAGCAGGCGCGCGCCCTGTTCGTGCAAGCGCAGGGTGAATTCCTTGTCTTCGCCAGTGCGCAGGGCCTCGTTGAAACCGCCGACCTTGTCGAACCATGCGCGACGCATCAGCAGGTTGGAACTGGGCAGCCAATCGACGCTGTGGCTGGCGCGGTGCGACGGCTGCGAAGTGCGGCGCTGCCAGGCCGTGGCGAACCATGGCGCCTCGGCCGGCGTGTGCAGGTCCAGGCCGAACACATCGGCCTGGCCACTGGCTTCGATGTCGAACGTTGGCTGCAGCCAGGTTTCCGGCATTTCTACGTCGGCGTCGATGAAGGCCAGCCATTCGCCGCTGGCGATCGCCGTGCCGCGATTACGCAGCGCACCGATCAACAGCCCCGGCAAACTGAGCACGGTTGCGCCGAACTGCCGGGCAATGTGCGGGCCCTGGTCGTTCGAACCGTTGTCGACCACGATCAGCTCGCACTCGACATTGGCCGCGTGTGCGGCTTTTTGTGCGGCGAGCAGGGTTCGGCCAATGTGCCGCGCCTCGTTGTACATCGGAATGACGATGCTGATCCGCTTCATGCCTGCGTCTCCGTAGTCAGTGGCGCCTGCTCGGCCTTGACGCGCAGCACGCTGGTCAGCGCCAGCATGATCCACACGTACTTCTGGTTCGGCGCGCTGAGGAACATCAGGAACAGGGTCAGCGACAGAAAGCTCACACCCAAATGGGTCATCATGTCTGCCCTGTGTCCATCACCGCGCAGCATCCACGCCGCCCGCGCGCGGATCAGGTTGTACAGACCGAGGCCGAGCATGCCGACGAAGAACAGCCCGGCGGGCACGCCCAGTTCGCTGAAGATTTCCAGATAGGTGTTGTGGGCGCGGCGGTACAGGTCGCCGATCTTGCGGTTGGCGGAAAACGCCTTGGCGTAACCGGTGGTCGCGTAATGCAACGGGAAGGTGCCGGGGCCGGAGCCGAGCACCGGGTGCTCGCGGATCATCTGGCTGCCGACGACGATGTAGGAAGCACGGCGCCCGAGGGATTCGTCCTGCGCCTTGGAGCCGGCGCTGAGGATGCTCAATGACTGGATCCGCGCCAGGTAACCGGCCGGCATGGCGTAGATCGCCAGCGGAATCACGATGGCCGCACCGAGCATGACGAACCCCAGGTGCCGTGGACGAATGTGGGTCAGTTGCGCGCGGTAGTGCCAGATGCCGATGAGCATGCTCAACGCCAATACCACCAGGCCTGAGCGTGATTCCGTCTTGGTCATGCCACCCAGCAACAGCAGGCAGCAGGCACCCCAGAACAGGCGTTGCAGCAGGTTCGGGCTGCGGATCACCAGCAGCAGTCCGAGAGGAATGGCGAAGGCGATGAGCATGGCGAAGGCGTTGGGGTCTTCGAGCAGGCCGGCGGCGCGCCCCTGATCCTGGAACTTCGCCGAGAACATCGCCATGGCGCAGGTCGCGGTGACGGCGAGGGTCACCAGCCGGGCGAACAGGTCGAGGTTCAGTTCGCGGCCAATCAACAACGTAATGACAAACAGCACCAGACCAACGCTGAGTTCGCGCAGGTGTCCCAGCGACATGCCCATGTCATCGGTATTGAGCAGGCTGAGAAAATACAAAACCATGAAGCCGATCAGGCAGTGCCACAGATTGCTGCGTAGGCGCTGCGAGGGGATCTGGTGCAACGCCAGTTGCAGCATCACGATCACCGCCAGCGAGGCACCGAGCAATTTGCTCCCCGATACTGAGCTGTCTTTGAAAAAACCTTCGAACGGCACCAGCGCGGCAATGCCGAGCAGGCCCCAGGTCGGCTTGCGGTACAGGACGGTAAAACCGACCAGGCCAATCACCGCTCCCGGAGCCAGATAAGGCCAGGGACTGGCCAGCAAACCCAAGCTGACCAGAGCGAACAGACTGACGATCGAGAGCGGGAAAATCATGTGCGTGCCTCCCGTGCCGTGTGGATGTACAGCTGCGACCAGCGTTCGGCCAAAGCCTTGAGGTCGTAGCGTTCCTGTTGTGTACGTCTGGCGTTGTCGCGCAACTGCGCTGCCAGTTTCGGTCCGGCCAGCAGTGTGTCGAGCTGGCGGGCGAGGGCGGCGGTATCCGTCGGCGCGGCGAGCAGGCCGTTGTGGCGGTCCTGCAGGACATCGGGAATGCCGCCGACCGCGAACGCCACCACCGGCACCCCGGCCTGCATCGCTTCGAGCAGAATCATCGGCGTGCCCTCGGTGCGCGAGCTGATCACCAGCGCATCGAGTTGCTGCCACCAGCCTTGCATTGCCGTCTGATAGCCCGGCAGGCGAATCCGCGGCTGCAAACCGGCAGCATCGATGCGCGCCTGCAAGGCCTCGCGTTCCGGGCCGTCACCGAGCATCACCGCGTCCAGTTGCGGATGCTGATGACACAGGCCGATCAGCGCATCGAGAAACAGGTCCGGGCCTTTTTCACTGCTCAAACGACCGACGTACCCGACCAGCCAGCGTTGCCGGTCTACCACCGACTGCATCGCCGGCGCGGCTGGCAAACCGTTGGGTATCACCTGCAACTTCTCCGCGCGGACGTTGGCCTGGAGGTGCAGCGTGGCGATGCTTTGCGCCACGCAGACCACCTGCTTCACCGACGCCGTGCGGCACAGTTGCAGGCTGAGCCAGGTGTAGAACTTCTGCTTGCGACTGCGCGGGGTGAAGCCGTGCTGAGTGATCACCAGCGGCAGGCGCAACAGCGTTGCGCCGATCCAGCCGAACAGCAGCCCTTTGAAGTTGTGGGTGTTGAGCAATGGTTTGTCGCCACGGCGCTGACGCAAGTGCCGCAACAGCTCCCCCAGCCCGGCACAACCACGGGCGTCCACCCCGGCTTCACGAAAGCGCGCGATCAGTTCCGGCGGTGCATCGAGGAACAGCACCTGGTGCTGCCCAGGCGTGGCCAGGCAATGATCCAGCAACATCCGCTCGGCCCCGTAGAAGCCGCCGCTGCTGAGCAAATGAATGATCGGCAGGGCGACGATTGGGGTGGACACCGCGTTCAATTGCGCACCCAGTGAACCAGGCTTGGCATGGTCCAGTTCTTGTGTGGATTGCCCGCCTGCGGCGTTTCTTCGTTGAGCACCAACAGGACCGGAAGGCCCAGCTCGTGGCTGATTTGCGCCGGATGCTTGAAGCGGTGATCAAAGAACTCACGCACGTAGACGAAGGCGATCGCCAGCAGCAGGCCGGTGAACAGCCCGAACGGAATGATCAGCAGCGGTTTCGGGAACGCCGCCTCGGTCGGTTCGAACGGTGGGCTGAGTACCCGGGCGTTGGACAGGTCATCGTTGAGCGAGCGCGTGGTGCTGCTTTCGGCAAAGCGCTGGGCATAGGTCGAAAACGCTGCGTGCAGCGCATCGATCTCGGTGTCCATCTGACGCAGTTTGCTCTGGGTCTGTTGCAGGTCGCGGATGCGGTTCTTGAACTCGGCGATGCGCGCGGTTTTCTGCTCGATCACCTGCTTGACCACGGCCAGGTCGGCGGTGCGTTCCTGGATGCGGTTGCTCACCACTTTGAGAAACTGCTGACGGGTGCGGGCGATCTGTTCGCGAGTCAGCAGCATCGGTTCGCTGCCGGGCTGGAACACCGCCAGATCGTTCATGTAGCGGCTGACCTGACTGGTCAGTTGCTCGCCCATCTGTTTGATTTCCCGGTCCTCGAACGCCACGTTGTCGACGGTGGTGGTGAAGGTGTAGGGAAAGGTGTAGTCGTTGAGTTTGCTGCTGCTGGCGGCGGCGAGCGCGGTTTTCAGATATTCGAGCCAGCGCTGGCTTTGCAGCAGGCGATCCTGATACAGGTTCAGCGCCTGTTCTTCAGTGTTGATTGCATTGAGGCGGAAGGTGATTTCTTCCTTCGGATCCGCCGCGCCGACATTTTCCAGCAGCGCTTGGCGGTTACCTTCCAGACCATCGAGACGCACCTGATACTGGTGCTTTTTGGTCTCGTAGAACGACTGCGGCAAATCGATCGATTGCAACGCCTGACGACTGACCAGATAGTTCTGCAGCAGGGCGCTGACGAACGTCGTGCCTTGGCGCGGATCCGGGAAGCTGTAGGTGATCGAGATCACGTTGGAGCCGGGCAGGGTTTCGATTTTCAGGCTGTCGACGGCTTGCTGGGTCAGGGCGTCGAGGGTGGTGTCCCGCACCGGATCGGTTTCCATGCCGAGCCCGTTGCGCAGCGGGTTGATCACGTACTCGCGCAGCGGTGTCGAGACGTAGCGCTTGAACGGTTCGCCGAGCAACTTGGCGAACACCCCAGGTGGCGGGCTGTATTCACCGTTGTCGCGCAGTTCGCTGATGGTCTGACGGATCAGCGCTGGCGAGCGGAGGATGTTGCTCTCGGTTTCCATGTCCGCCAGTGACGGTGGAATGAAGGTGGCATTGTCCACCGTGAGCGACGTGGTGGCGTCACCCTGAGAGAGTTTTTTCGACTGTACGATGACCTGCGCGGTGATGTCGAAGCTCTGTTTGAGCAGCAGCGGCAGGAGCAGGGCGATGACTGCAAAGGTCAGGAACACGCGCTTCACCAGTTGCTTGTTGGCGAAGAAGATCCTGAAGAACTCATGCAGGTAGTTTTCCTTTGGGTTCATGTCGGTCACCTGTGAGTTAGTTGTCACTGTCTTTGTTGTCGACGCGGTAGCCGAAGCTGAAACCGACGCCCTGGAACAGCACCACATCAGCCAGTTGGCGGGCGAGTTCGCCGGCGCTGGCCAGTTTGGTTTTTGGCACGTAGAGCATGTCGTCCGGTTGCAGGTAAGCGATTTGCGGAGCATCGCCGGACAGGGCTTTTTCGACGTCGTAGCGCACCGCTTTCACCTGATTGCCGTTGCGCCGCATGATCACCACCGAATCCAGCCGGGCCTTGACGTTGGTACCGCGCGCCAGGGTCAGCGCCTCGAGCACCGACACCGGCCGGCGGATCGGATACGAGCCCGGTTGTGCGACTTCACCCAGCACGTAGATCTCGTTGCCGGCGGTGGACTTGAGCAGCACGTCCACAGTCATCCGGCCCGGCAGTTGCGCGTACTTTTTGTTGAGGAAAGTTTCCAGTTGATTGACGGTCATGCCTTGCAGCGGCACGGCGCCGATTTCCGGAAAACTCGCGTAGCCGTCAGTGCCGACGGTGATCTCGCGGCTCATGCCCGTAGCCGGGTGGTTCAACGCGCTTTTCAGGTTCTGCTCATTGCTCAGAGGGCTGATGATCTGCACGGTGAGCTGGTTGCGGTTGGGCTGGAAGAGTTGTTTGCGCTGATAGACGCGCTGGATTTCCTGGCGCGCTTCTTCGCTGGTCAATCCGGCGATTTTCACCGAGGTGTTGGCGCCCGGCAGCTCGATGGTGCCGTCGGGCAGCACCAGTTGATTGCCGTTGAGCTGGCTGGCGGCGGTGAAGTTCAGACCGATCTGGTCGCCCGATTGCACGCGGTAAGCGTCCGAGCCGCTGGTACTGATATGGAAGATCACGTCCAGCACATCCTGCGGGCGCAGGGTCTGCTCGATCTTCGGCATATCGGTCGCCTGGGCGTTGGCCGGGGAGGCGGTGAGAATATTCACCGGCATGTTCTGGGTGTCGGAAGTGCTGGAGCAGCCCGCAAGCGGCAGCAACAGCAGGACAAGCATTCTGGCGTTCATGGCGTCATCCTTTGCGTTCGCTTACAGGTTTTTGTAAAGCCATTTGGGCATGTAGTACTTGCGCCGGTTGAACACGCTGCCGACCACGTTCGCTCCGGCCTGAGTCAGGCGTTGCACAGCGGCCTGGGCGACTTCCCAGCGGGTGTCTTCGGCGCGGACGACAAACACCACGCCGTCGACCTGAGTGCTGATGACCAGGGTGTCGGCGGCGGAGTACACCGCGTCGCCATCGATCACCACGAAGCGGTACTGGCTGCCCAACTGGTCGAGCAACGGGCTCAGGCGCTCGGCAGTCAGATGCTCCAGCGTGCGGATCGGCCGGCCGTTGGGCAGCACATGGAAGGGCAGGCTCGACACCTGCACCACGCAGTCCTGCAACAACGGCGGGTTGTCCGGGTTGAAGAGCAGGTCGCGCAGGCCGCGCTCCTTGCCGAGGTTCATCTGCTGGGTGAGGTTGTTCGCCGACTGGCTGGCATCGACCAGCAGCACTTGGCCGCTGCTCATCTGCGCCAGTTGACTGGCCAGTGCCAGCGCGCTGGTGGTGGTGCCGGCGCCGGGATTGGCGGCGGTCAGGAACAGGATCCGCAGATCGAGATCCAGCACGGTCGACGTCAGATTCGATTCGCTGGGGCTGGCGATGCTCAGGCTTTTATTGGTTGAACCGTCCATTAGCTTGCTCCGTGGCCGCTGAATACTTTGAAGGGGGTTTTCAACAGAATCTTCAGATCAAGCAGAAGGCTCTGCTCGGCGATGTAGCTGAGGTCCAACTCAACGCGCTGGTCGAAGTCGATGTTGCTGCGTCCGGAGATCTGCCACAGACCGGTCATGCCGGGGTAGATCGCCAGACGCGCGAGGTGATTGTCCTTGTAGCGGTAGGCATTGAACGAGGTCGGACGCGGGCCGACCAGGCGCATGTCGCCGGTCACCACGTTGATCAGGTTCGGCAGCTCGTCGAGGCTGGTGCGCCGCAGAAAGCTGCCGATGCTGGTGACCCGAGGGTCCTTGTCGATCTTGAAATCGATGGCGTCAGCGCCGTGCTTGTTCAGGTGGCGCAGCGATTCTTTAAGTTCTTCGGCGTTGCTGACCATGGTGCGAAACTTGAACATGCCGAACTTGCGCCCGCGATAACCGGTGCGCTTTTGGACGAACAGCACCGGCCCCGGGCTGGTGAATTTGATCACCAGCGCCAGGCCCAACAGCAAGGGCGAGATCAGCAGCAGAATCGTCAGCGCACCGAGGCAGGCGACCACTCGATTGGTCCGCGACAGCTGCCATGGGCGGCCACCATCGCGGCCGCTGAGCCAGCCGCGACCCTGGCGATGAATCGCTGCGTCGAGACGCATGCGATGTTCGGGGTCGACGCGCTTGTCAGGGCGCATCTGTGCAATCGACACACTTTTTTCATGTCCAGTCATGGCGTCCTCCGCATTCATTCAGCCGCAAGCGGCGCACGGGCAGTGGGGTAGTAGTCGCGGAACCAGGCAATGAAGCGGCCCAGTCCTTCATCCAGTTCTATCCGGGGCTGGAATCCGGTGGCCTGGGCCAGATCGCTGGCCTCGGCGCAGGTGTTGAGCACGTCGCCCGGTTGCAGCGGCAGCAGCTCGACAATGGCTTGCCGATCGAGATGTTTTTCCATCAGCGCGAGGTAGGTTTTCAGCGCGACCGGCTGCTGCCCGCCGATGTTGAACAGGCGCCACGGCGCCATGCTGCTGGCGGGGTCGGGCTGCTCGCGATCCCACTGCGGGTTGGCCTGCGGTGGCTGATTGATCAGGCGGGCAATGCTTTCGATGATGTCGTCGATGTAGGTGAAATCGCGCTGATGCTCGCCGTAATTGAACAGCTTCAGCGGCTCGCCTTCGCTGATCGCCCGGGCGAACTGGATTGGCGACATGTCTGGCCGGCCCCAAGGCCCATAGACGGTGAAAAAGCGCAGGCCGGTGCAGGGAATGCCGAACAGATGGCTGTAGCTGTGCGCCATCAGCTCGTTGGCTTTCTTGGTCGCGGCGTACAGCGACAGCGGATGGTTGACGCCATCCTTGACCGAGTAAGGCGTGTGCTGGTTGGCGCCGTACACCGAACTCGACGAGGCGTAGATCAGGTGCTCGACCGGGTGATGCCGGCAGCTCTCGAGAATGTTCAGGAAACCGTTGAGGTTGCTGTCCAGATACGCCCGGGGATTGTCCAGGGAATACCGCACCCCGGCTTGCGCGGCCAGATGAATCACCACTTGCGGCTGCTCGCGGGCAAACAATGCGTCGATGGCTGAAGCGTGAGCCAGATCCACAGTGGCGAGCTGAAAATCGCCAACCTGCTCGCGCACCCACCGCACGCGGTCATGCTTGAGTTGCGGGTCGTAGTAGTGATTGAAATTGTCCAGGCCAACCACCGCATGCCCGTCGCGCAGCAAGCGCAGGACGCAATGGGCACCAATGAAACCGGCGGCACCGGTCACCAGAATCTTCATGGCCGTTGCCCTTCAGGGGCGATGTGGCGCAGGCCGATGCCGCTGTAATGCAGGCCGGCGGCGGCCACTTGTTCCGGGTTGTAGAGGTTGCGGCCGTCGATGATCACCTTCGAACGCAGCTTCTCGGCGAGCAGCTCGAAATCGACCACGCGGAAGTTTTTCCACTCGGTGCAGATCACTAGTGCGTCGGCGTCTTCGAGGGTGTCGTCGCGTGTGGCGCACAGGTGCAGGTCGTTGCGATAGCCATAGAGGCGCCGGCATTCGGACATGGCTTCCGGATCATAGGCCTGCACGCTGGCGCCTTCGGCCCACAACGCATCCATCAGATAACGGCTGGGGGCTTCGCGCATATCATCGGTGTTCGGTTTGAACGCCAGGCCCCAGACCGCAATAGATTTGCCGGCCAGGCCCTGCGGAAACTGCGCGCGCAATTTGCTGAAGAGGATGTGCCGCTGGCTGTCGTTGACGTCGGTGACGCTGCGCAGCAGTTTCAACGGCATGCCGTTGTGTTCGGCGGTGTGCAGCAGGGCCCGCAGGTCCTTGGGAAAGCACGAGCCACCGAAGCCGCAGCCCGGATAAATGAAGTGGTAGCCGATGCGCGGATCGGAGCCGATGCCTTTGCGCACCGCCTCGATATCGGCGCCGAGCAGTTCGGTGAGATTAGCCAGTTCGTTCATGAAACTGATGCGGGTGGCGAGCATCGCGTTGGCCGCGTACTTGGTCAGTTCGGCGCTGCGGTTGTCCATGAACATCAGTTTTTCGTGGTTGCGGCAGAACGGCGCGTACAGCTCGCTCATCTGCTCGCGGGCAGCGTCGTCGCGGGTGCCGATGATGATCCGGTCCGGGCGCATGCAGTCGGCGAGGGCGCTGCCTTCCTTGAGGAATTCCGGGTTCGACACCACGCGTACCTGCAGCTCGGTTTTGCCCCGTTGCAGCAATTCGCTGGTGGCTGCGGCCAGAACCTGATCGGCAGTACCGACCGGCACGGTGGATTTGATGATCAGCGTGCGATCGGCTTCCATCAGTCCGGCAATCTGCCGGGCGACGTTGAGCACATGGCTGAGATCGGCGGAGCCATCCTCGTCCGCCGGAGTGCCGACGGCGATGAAGATCAGCTCGGCATGAGTCACCGCATCGCTGGCCTGGGTGCTGAACGACAGGCGCCCGGCCTTGATGTTTTCTTCAAGTGTTGCGGACAGGCCTGGCTCACTGATGGGCGGCACCGCTTGTTGCAGTTGTTTGATCTTGTTCGGATCAATATCAATGCATAAAACCCGATGGCCGACATCGGCAAGTGCGGCGGCTTGTATAAGTCCGACATAGCCAGTGCCAAATACGCTCACGTCCATCTGCGCACCTCAAATAAAACCAGAAAAGTTAACTACGGGATGAGATTGTTAAAGGGGTATAGCGCAGGGTTGGAATAGCGTGTCAGCAAAATGACATGTTGCACGGGTATAACACTTGAGGGCTTTTTGGCGATTGGCCATCAAGTCATTGCTGCGATTGAATTTGTTGTTTTTTTGCAGATTTGTTCAGATTTAAAGTAACCGACAAGCGGTCGAAAGTATTGGTTTTAAAGGGGTTTCCAGATTTTGTGTGTCAGATTTGAGGCACCGTTTTTTTGACGGTCAATCCGGCTATCAGTCAATTCTTGCGCTTTTAGGGGTGGGTGCTAGTGTCAGGGTCTGACCGACAAAGCTTTGACATCCAGCCATTTCTGCCCGCCCGGTATCGCCATGTTCAGATATGCCAAAGAACTCCTTTTAGTTGTCTTTTTGCTGTTGTATTCCGACTATTACCTCGAGCGGTTAAATGCTATCGGGTGGAGTTTGAATGCACTTGTTTTTGGCGCGATGTTTTTGGCGCTGACTTTAGCGTTATATTTGGCTGCCTATATAAGGCAAGCTCTCGTTCGACATGCATTCGCATTAACGATGTTTGCGGCGGCGGTTTTTTTCGATGTCTATACCCGGGTCACTGCGGATTACCTGAGGTACAGCGATTTTGTCTCGCTGGTGTATTCCGGTGGCTTCATTCAGGAAGCCGCCTATCAGTATCGCGACGCGATTCTGCGCGCGGTGCTCAGCGGCTTGCTGCTGTTGTTCGGCATCGGGCTCAAGCCGCGTCATCCACTGGTCGTACCGAACACGCTGCGGATCGCGGCGCCCATCGTCGGTGTGTTGATGCTCAGCGCTCTGTTGTTTTTGCGTGCGGGAGAGGGCGCCCGGGGCCTGCCGATCATGTACACGCCTTTGGCCTATTTGAATCTGTTTGCCTATGAAGCGCTGCACGACACTGTCGGCCCGCGTGAGACGGTCACGCTGGCGCGCGCCGCGCCTGCCGTCGGCCACGACATCGTGCTGATCATCGATGAAAGCATTTCCGGCAATTACCTCGACATCAACGCGCCGTTCGGCGTGCACAGCAACCTCAAGCAGGCGCCGGCCGGGGTCGATGTCTTCAACTTTGGCTACGCCGCGTCCATTGCCAATTGCAGCGCAGATACCAATGTCACCTTGCGCTACGGCGGCACTCGCGCCGATTACAGGCGTATCAACAGCACGCAGCCGTCGATCTGGCAGTACGCGAAAAAGGCCGGGCTCGGCACGGTGTACATCGACGCCCAGCGCACCGCCGGCAACCTGCAGAACCTGATGACCGCCGCCGAGAAAAACGACATCGACAGCTTTGTGCAGTTCGACCAGACCAGCGTCCGTGATCGCGACATGGCGGCAGCGGCGAAGCTGATCGAATTGCTCAACGACGAGCGTCCCGAGCTGATCGTGATCAACAAGGTCGGCGCGCATTTTCCGGTGCACGACAAATACCCGGACGCATTCATGGCTTACCGGCCAACGCTGCCACGCGGGCAGTTCACCGAAGTCGCCGACACCGGGGAACGTGCCGGTTTCAACGGCCAGCCGGATGACTGGGTGCTGTATCGCAACGCCTACAAGAACACGCTGTTGTGGAATGTCGGCGAGTTCTTCGCCCGCGTCTTTGCCCAGGCCAATCTGCGCAACGCGCTGCTGATCTACACCTCCGATCATGGTCAGGATCTGCATGAACGCGGCAACCCGGGTTTGAATACCCATTGCGGCGGCGACCCGGTGGAAGAGGAGGGGCTGGTGCCGTTGGTGGTGATTCAGGGAAGTGGGCTGCAGACGCCGGACTGGGCGGCGAATCTGCCGGCCAACAAGGACCGCTCCAGCCACTACAACATTTTCCCGACACTGCTGCAGGTGATGGGTTACGACCTGGCGGGGATTGAAGCGCTGTATGGCAAACCGCTGAGCGTACCGACGGCGGATGAGTTCACTTTCAACTACCGCTTCAATGCGCGGTTGGGGGCCAAGCCTGAGTGGAAGCATATTGATCTGGGCAGCATCGTTACCCCGGAGCGGGCGCCTGCCACTGTGGCTTCGGGGCAGTGAGTTTCAGGTCACTCGGGCGGGACTCTTCGTGAGCAGGCTCGCTCCCACAGGGAATGGCATTCCAAGGTGGGAGCGAGCCCTGTGGGAGCGAGCCTGCTCGCGAACAAAAACAGCACAGCCAGCGAGAACTCAACCCTTGATGAACCGCGCCCGATATACCCCCGGCGCGCACCCCAGCCAGCGCAGACACGCCCGGTTGAATCCCTGCACATCGCTGTAACCCAACCGATCCGCCACTTCCACCAATTCCAATGCCCCGGCCTGCAACAGGTCCTCGGCCCGGTAGTGGCGATACTCGTCAAGCAGTTCGCTGAAGGTCCAGCCCAACGCCTTCAGGCGCCGTGCTGCCGTGCGCTCGAGCACATGCTGCGTTGCGCAGAATTGCTGCCAGTGCGCCGTCGCCAGATCCTCGATCAGGTAATCGCTGAGCTGTTCCAGCAAGGTCGGTTCACTGTGACAGCGGGTCTGCTCCAGCAAATCGATCAAGGTTGCTTCCAGCGCCGGATTGCCCGGCGTCAACGGCATTGCGAACAGCTGCGGATCCAGTTGAATCGCCGCGCATGACTGCTCTGCGCTCACCTGGGCGCGGAACGCCGTTTCGTGTTGTTCGCGGCTTGCCGACACCAGCGCCACACCCAGCACCGGGTCACCCTTCAAACCGCTGGCCAGCAACTTGCGCCGCATCAGGCTGCACAGACTGACAAGGATGTAATCGGTCAGCGCTGCCGGAGCACCGAGACTGCCCGTCTCGAGCAGACGCAGCGTGACCCCACGGTGTTCACGCATGATCTCCATGCGCAAATGCCCGTTGAAAAACGCAAAATACTCGGCGAAAAACTCGCAGGCACGTTCCAGCGACACGGCGACATCGAACAGATAGGTCAAACCGTTGGTGGCGGTCGAAACGAAGCGTTCACCCGCCGCGAGACCGATCGACGGATCTCCGCTCTGCTCCACGGCGAACGCCCAGAAACGCCGCGACATCAGCAACGGCATGCGCATGAACGGCGTGCGCAGTTCAGACAGGCTGCGGCGCAGTTGGGCTTCGATTGCGCCTTGGGTAATGCCGCGCGCGAGCAATTCTTCAATGGCCGGCAACAGGGTCGGCGCGTAAAAGGCATTGGCGGCGAACGGCGTGAATTTGCTCATCGTGCGCAGGCTCTTGCGGTCATTGATTGGCGGTCAGCAAACGTTGATCGACGCTAAGGATCGCCTCGATCATCGCCCGCGCGGCAGGCGTCAGGGTATAGCCGGCGCGGCTGACAATGCCGTAACCCAATTGCAGCGCCGCCTCGTCGTGTGGCACGTCGACAAAATCGAGCAACTTGATCAGGCCCTCGTCGAGCTGTTCACGCAATGCCTCAAGCGTCGCTAGACCCACGGCATCAGAGCGCAGGACCACACGCTGGATGGCGTCGAACTGTGCACACTCCACGCTCGGCGTGAAGTCGGACTCACCGAGGATATCGGCGAGCACCTTGCGGATCATCGGTGGAATGCGCGTGCCGACGATCGGGTAATCGAGCAGGGCGCGCAATTGCAGGTCTGCCTGCGCAACCAGCGGATGCCCGGCGCGACAGAAAAACCGTCCCGGCCGCCTGCGCAGCTGGTGCACCTGATACTGCGGATCACTGACGAAGTGCCGCGCGTCCGCGACGAAAAACTCGATCTGCTGTTCGCGCAACCACAGCGACAGTTGCTGCCAGTCGCCTTGGTGAAAGCGCGTGCGAATCGCCGGATACGCCTGAATGAAATCGGCCAGCGCTTCGGGCACCAGCACTTGCGCCGGATACGGGCCGCAACCGAATTGCAGTTCGCCGCCGGTGAGGCCGTTGTATTGCGTCAATTCATTGTGCAGTGCCTGACTGCCGGCGAGCAGGCGCCGTGCATGTTGCAGCACCAGTTCGCCTTGCCCGGTCAGGCGGAATTCACGGCTGCTGCGCTCGACCAGCGCGCAATCGAGGTCGCGCTCAAGCGTCTGGATGCTGCGGCTGAACGCCGGTTGGCTCAAGTTGATCGCCTCGGCGGCGCGGCCGAAATTGCGACAGTCTGCGAGGGCGACCAAGTGGCGAAGCTGGCGAAGGTCCATCATGCGTCTCCTGCATTTTGCGGACACTTTTAATGCATTGGATCGATAGCACGTCCGCTGGCATAAGTACACGCCAGGTCTTCCATGGCACGCCTTCATGTCCCAGCCTGTGTTCGCTTCCAGCGCTTTTGTCCGCACGATTCTCGCTCATGCCCGACAGTCAGGCGTGTGCCCGCAACACTTGATGGCGCGCGCCGGGATTTGCCCGTCAGTGCTCGCTGGGGCGCATCAATTGATCGCCGCACGATCGGTTGAACAGTTGTGGCGTGAGTGTGAGTGGGCGGGGGTGGCGCCGACGTTCGGCTGTGAACTGGCCGACGGGATGGCGACCGATTGCCTGCAGGGACTGAATATTCTCCTCGACTCGGCGGCGACCTTGCGCGCCAGTCTGAAGTGCTTCATCGACTGCTTGCCACGGGTGATCAACTACGTCGCGGTGGAGTTGGTCGAGGCGGGCGACGTTGCTCATTTGCGCCTGCGTTCGCTGCAGGGGCCGCTCCATCATTTCGCTCTGGATGCGGCGGCGGTAACGCTGGTGCGCAATATTGCCCGGCGGTCGGGCAGGGCGCCGGGAGATTTGTTTGTGAATGTCAGCCTGCATCCTGCGCAAAGAGCCGTTTGCTGGCTGCGCAATGTTGGCATTGCGCTGGAGCATGGCGAGCATTTGTGCCTGACCTTGCCGCGATCCAGTCTCGACCAAGCCTTGCTTGGCGCCAATCCCTTTCTTCACCAGAACATGCTGCGCCACTGGCACGCTCAAATTTTCGCGCCTGCGCGTGAGGACAATCTGACAATGGCGCGCCACTGGCTGACGGCGGGCGATCAGCCGATCGAGCGCATAGCCGAACGGCTGGGCTATCGGCAGCCCAGCAACTTTATCCGCGCGTTCCGCAAACAGTTCGGGACCACGCCGAAGCAGTTTCGGCTGAACACTGGGCAGGTCTGTTGAACGCAGGATCGAGGTGTTTGATCGTCATTGAGGGTGTCAGCAAGATTTCCCCCCTCACCCCGGCCCTCTCCCCCAAAGGGGGCGAGAGGGAAAGGGAGCCGATTTGCGTGTTATTCAAAATTCAATTCAACTCGGTATCCCAAGTCGGCGTACCTCGTACATGCAACTCGGTCGGTCCCCTCTCCCTCCGGGAGAGGGCTAGGGTGAGGGGCTTTTGACTTACGGCGTGACGATATTGAACTGCGGTCCGAATGTATCCAGGCTGCCCATCAACAGCCCGAATTTCTGACCATTGCCCTGCAACTTCACCAGTCCTTTCTGCATCGCCGTCGGGAAGTCCAGTTGCTTGAGGCCGATCTTTTCCAGCGTATCGCGGCTGAGGCTGACACTGGCATCCGCCGCCGGATTCAGGCCAGCGCGGTGAGTCAGCACGCCATTGCGCAAGGTCAGGGTGAAATCCCTTTGCACATCGTCGAACGTCCAGTTCAGCGTCAGGTCATTGGCCACGGCTTTGTCGCTGTCCAGGCGTACCGCGAGGTAGTCGAAGAACATTTCCGGACTCATCGCCCGCACCATGTCCGCCGACACGGAATTGGCTGATCGCGGCGGCACGCCGTCGCGCAGTTCCATCGCCCCGGTCAGGTACATGTTGCGCCAGGTGGCGTTCTCGCTTTGATAACCCAGCTGCTCCAGGGTCTCGGCCTGAGCCTTGCGTGCATCCGCATTGTCCGGGTCAGCGAACAGCAGATGATTGCCCAACTGCGCGGCCCAACGGTAGTCCGCGCTGGCCATCGCACTGCGCATTTTCTCCAGCACCGACGTGGCACCGCCCATGGCCTCGACCGAACGTCTGGCTGCCTCCACCGGCGGCAGCGGATTGAGGTTGGCCGGGTTGCCATCGTAGAAACCCATGTAGCGCTGATACACCGCGCGGGTGTTGAAACTCAGCGAGCCGTAGTAGCCGCGGGTGTACCACTTCTGATCGAGCGAGCCGGGCAGTTTCTTGATCGCCTCGGCGATTTCCAGCGGCGTCAGGCCCTGGTTGAGCAAATGCAGGGTGCGGTCGTTGATGAAGGCGTACATGTCGCGCTGATCGGCAAGCAGAGTTCGAATTCGCTCGCCGCCCCAGGTCGGCCAGTTGTGCTGAGCGAACAGCACGTCGGCTTTGTCACCGTAGCGCGCCAGGCTGTCATCGAGGTATTGCGACCAGGCCTTGGCATCACGCACTTGCGCACCGCGCGGAGTGAGGATGTTGTGCATCATCTGCGTGGCGTTTTCGGCCATGCACAAGGCTTTCAACTCGGGGAGATACAGGTTCATCTCCGCCGGCGCTTCGGTGCCCGGGGTCAGCTGGAATTCGATTTGCAGGCCAGCGATGGTGCGAGTTTCCAGCGGCTCGGCGATCAGGTCGGTGGGCGCGATCAGCGTGACCGTGCCGCCGCTGGGCGCGCTCTTGCCAAGGCCAGCGTCGACCTGACCTTTTTCACTGCGCGGCAACAGACTGCCGAACTGGTACTGCGCGCGGCGGCTCATGGCATTGCCGGCCATGACGTTCTCGCTCATCACGTGTTCCATGAAACCGACCGGCGCATAAACCTTGACCTTGCCGGCCTTGACGTCGGCCTCGTCGATCACCCCGCGCACGCCGCCGAAGTGATCGACATGAGTGTGACTGTAGATCACCGCAACGACTGGTTTGCGCGGACGGTTGGCGTAGTACAGATCCAGCGCAGCCCTGGCGGTTTCGGTCATGGTCAGCGGATCGATGATGATCAGCCCTTCGTCACCTTCGATGATGGTCATGTTGGCCAGGTCGAGCCCGCGCACTTGATACAGCTTGGGGCTGACTTCGAACAGACCGGCATGGGCATTGAGCCGGGCCAGTCGCCACAGGCTCGGATTGACCGATTCCGGTGCCTTGTCCTCAGCGAGGAAGTCATAGGCATTGACGTTCCAGATGACTTTGCCAGCCGCGTCTTTGATCTGGCCCTTGAACGGTGCGATCAAACCTTTGCTGACGGATTCGAAATCGGTGCGGTCGCTGAACGGCAGGGTGTTCAGGACGCCAGCGTTGCTCGCGGCGGTTTGCACGCTTGGCGCAACCGGGCTGTCAGCGGCGAGCAGCGACTGACTCAGGCAAGTGGTGATCAGGCAGGTCAGCAGGCCACGCGGGCTCAGGATGAAACGGGGCATGGGTGTCTCCGGTTTTTTATCGTTATGGCCGGACAGCCAGCAGCTTAGGGCGTGGCGCTGGGTTGACGATGATCATCAGCGGACAAAAACCATTCAGGGCCGCTATCCTAGGCCCAGGTTCACTGATCGGGTTTGCCCATGCTTGAGGTTCGCGACGTTTTCAAAAGCTATGCCACGCCACAGGGATTGTTGCCGGTGCTGCAAGGCGTCGACCTGACGCTGGCGGCCGGTGGCAGCCTGGCGCTGATGGGCGAATCGGGCAGTGGCAAAAGCACGCTGCTGCATCTGGTGGCGGGGCTGGACAAAGTCGACAGCGGCAGCATCCGCAGCGGCGAACATCGCCTGGAAGCCATGAGCGAAGCGCAACTGGCCAATTGGCGGCGTACAGAAATCGGTCTGGTGTTTCAGCAGTTCAACCTGATCGGCAGTCTGCGCGTGGAAGACAACCTGGCCTTTCAGGCGCGCCTCGCCGGGCGCCATGAGCCACGCTGGCAAGCGCATCTGGTGCAGCGTCTGGGTCTGGGCGATCTGCTCTCGCGGTATCCCGAGCAACTTTCCGGCGGCCAGCAGCAACGGGTGGCGCTGGGCCGGGCATTGGCTTCGCAGCCGAAATTGCTCTTGGCCGATGAGCCCACCGGCAGCCTTGATGAAGCGACCAGCGATGAAGTGCTGCGGCTGCTGCTCGAATTGCTTGATGACACACCGACGACCCTGTTGATGGTCACTCACAGCCAGCGCGTTGCGGCGCGATTGGCCCAGCGCGTGGTGTTGTCCAACGGGCGGGTTGCCTGATGATCCGGCGGCAAACCCTGCGCGCGCTGCTCAGCCACTGGCGGCGCCATCCCGTGCAGTTTTTCAGTGTGCTGACCGGACTGTGGCTGGCCACCAGCCTGCTCACCGGCGTCGAGGCGCTGAACAGCCAGGCGCGCGACAGCTATGCGCGGGCCAGCCAGATGATCGGCGGCGAACCGCAAGCCAGCCTGAGCACGCCGAACGGTGCGCCGTTTCCCCAGCGCTGGTTCATCGAGCTGCGCCGTCAGGGCTGGCCGGTGTCGCCGGTGCTGCAGGGCCGGCTGACACTCAAGGGCCACGAAGACCAACGCATTCAGGTGATGGGCATCGAGCCGGTGTCGCTGCCGACAGACTCCGCAGTGGCCGGGCAGGCGATGCCGATCGAGCGGATCGTCGAATTCTTCAGTCCGCCGGGCAGCACCTGGATTTCTCCGGACACCCTGCAAATGCTCGGCTTGCGCGAGGGTGAGAGGCCGCAAACAGTCAGCGGTCATCAGCTGCCGCCGCTGCTCGCACAGAAAGACATGGCACCGGGCCTGTTGCTGGTCGACATCGGCGTAGCGCAAAGCCTGCTCGAGCAACCCGAGCAATTGTCGCGGCTTCTGTTGCCCAAGGACTTTCATCAAGATTTACCGGGCAGTTTCAGCGATCGCTTGCAGCTCAAAAGCAGCGGTGAAGAAAACAATCTGGCGCGGCTGACCGAGAGCTTTCACCTCAATCTCGATGCCTTGGGATTTCTGTCGTTTCTGGTCGGTTTGTTCATCGTCCACGCCGCCATCGGCCTCGCTCTGGAACAGCGCCGAGGCCTGCTGCGCACATTGCGCGCCTGTGGTGTCAGTGCGCGAACGCTGATCGCGTGTCTGGTGGTTGAACTGGGCGGGCTGGCACTGATCGGTGGGCTGCTCGGCGTGATCAGCGGCTATTGGCTGGCCAGCGTGCTGCTGCCGGACGTCGCCGCCAGTCTGCGCGGATTGTACGGCGCGGAGGTGGCGGGGCAGTTGCGTTTGAGTCCCTGGTGGTGGTTCAGCGGCATCGGTTTGAGCCTGTTCGGCGCGTTGCTGGCCGGGGCCAACAGTCTGCTGCGGGCGGCGCGTCTGCCGTTGCTGGCGGTGGCTGATCCGCAGGCCTGGCATCAACAGTATTCGCGCTGGTTGCGTCGGCAGGGTTGGCTGGCGACAGCGCTGCTGGCGATTGCGCTGGCCGCGCTGATCTGGGGTGACAGCCTGAGCAGCGGCTTCGTGCTAATGGCCGGGCTGTTGCTCGGTGCCGCGCTGGCCTTGCCGGTGTTGCTCAGTGCTTTGTTGAATCCTTTGCTCGGGCGCAGTCGTTCGGTGCTCGGCCAGTGGTTTCTCGCCGATTGCCGCCAGCAACTGCCAGCCCTGAGTCTGGCGCTGATGGCGCTGCTGCTGGCACTCGCGGCCAACATCGGCGCCGGCAGCATGACCGCCGGTTTTCGCCAGACCTTCAACGACTGGCTCGAACAGCGCTTGAGTGCCGAGTTGTACATCAACCCGACCAACCCGGCGCAGGCCCGCGAGATGCACAGTTGGCTCAAACAGCAGCCGGATCTGACCGCGGTGCTGCCCAACTGGCAGGTTTCGGTGACGCTGCAAGGCTGGCCGGCCGATGTCTACGGCATCATCGACCACCCGCACTATCGCCAGCACTGGCCGCTGCTCGACAGCAGTGGCGGAGATCCGTGGGGAAAACTGGCCACGGATGATGCAGTGATGCTCAGCGAACAACTGGCGCGACGCCTGAAACTCAAAGCGGGCGAGCATCTGCGCATCCCCACGCCAAACGGCACGTGGTCGCCGCGCATCGTCGGCATCTACGCCGACTACGGCAATCCGAAGGGGCACGTTCTTATCAGCAGCGATCACCTGCTGCGAGGCTGGCCGCAGCTCACTCCGAACCGCTTCAACTTGCGTATCGATCCAGCGCAGATTCCGGCGCTGCTCACCGCCTTGCAGGCGCGCTTTGAGCTGGATGACAACCGCATCATCGATCAGGCGCGGCTCAAGGGCTGGTCGGTGCAAGTCTTCGAACGCACCTTTGCCGCGACGGCGGCGTTGAACAGCCTGACCTTGGCCGTGGCTGGCGTGGCGCTGTTCATCAGTCTGCTGACCCAGAGCCAGAGTCGGCTCAGTCAACTTGCACCGCTGTGGGCATTGGGCGTGACACGTAAACAACTGATGCTGCTCAACCTCGGTCAGACCTGGCTGTTGGCGATACTGACTTTGTTGCTGGCATTACCGCTGGGTATCGCGCTGGCGTGGTGCCTGGATGCGGTAATCAATGTGCAGGCGTTCGGCTGGCGACTGCCGTTGCGGGTGTTCCCGTTGCAGCTTGTGCAACTGATGGGCCTGGCACTGCTCGCGACTCTACTGGCCTCGGCATGGCCGCTGTATTCGCTGTATCGCACGCAACCGGCGGATTTGCTGAGGACCTTTGCCCATGAGGATTAACGGCGTCGTGCTGATGCTCGTGTTGCTGCTCGGTGGTTGCGATCAGCCCGCACCCGAAGAGAAAGGCTTCGCCGGCATGGGCGATCAGGCGCAATCGTTCACCCCGGTGGTACCCGGTCGGGTGTTCAGTTTCCCTGCCGATCACGGCGCGCATGATGGTTTCCGCATCGAGTGGTGGTACGTCACCGCCAATCTCAAGGATCAGCAAGGCAATGATTTCGGCGTGCAATGGACGCTGTTTCGCAGCGCCCTGAAACCGCTCGCCGAGCAGGCCGGGTGGGGCAATCAGACGATCTGGCTTGGCCATGCGGCGGTCACCTCGCGTTCGGTTCATCACGCCGCCGAGCGCTACGCCCGCGGCGGCGTAGGGCAGGCCGGGGTGCGGCTGGCGCCGTTCGAGGCGTGGATCGATGACTGGATGTTTGCCAGTCAAGCGCAGGATCCGCTGAGCGATATGCAGCTCAGCGCCCGCGATAAAAATTTCGCGTATCAACTGCGCCTCACCTCCAGCCGCCCGCTGGTGCTGCAGGGCGACGGCGGCTTCAGCCAGAAATCCGAAGAAGGCCAGGCCTCGTACTACTACAGCCAGCCTTTTTTCCAGGCCAGCGGCACGCTGCAGATCGACGGCCAGACATACACCGTCAGTGGCCCGGCATGGCTTGATCGCGAGTGGAGCAGCCAACCGCTGACTGCCAACCAGACTGGCTGGGACTGGTTCTCCCTGCACCTGGACAGCGGCGAACACGTGATGCTTTATCGCATGCGGCAGAAGGACGGCGCACCGTACCTGACCGGCACCTGGATCGCCGCTGATGGCCAGATCCAGACGCTGCGCAGCGAGCAGATCAGCCTTGTGCCGCAGGATACGGCCAAGGTGGCTGATCGACCGATGCCAGTGAAGTGGTCGATCCGCATTCCCGACAAACGCCTCGATATCAGCGTCGATGCGATCAACCGCAATGCGTGGATGGATTTGCGTATCCCGTACTGGGAAGGGCCGGTGAAGATCAATGGCAGCCATCCCGGCCAGGGCTATCTGGAAATGACCGGTTATTAACGGCAGACGCTGTCTCATTGTGGGAGCGAGCCTGCTCGCGAAGGCTTTTTGTCGAGCGATGATTTGTTCTGGTTGACCGAGTACATATCCGTTGCTGCGGTAACGGCGGCTTAGGGTTCCGCCCTTACGGCGGGCCACCTTTTTCAAACGCCAAAAAGGTAACCCAAAAGGCTTGCTCCTGCGTTCGGCCCTCGCAGGCTCGGGTTCCTTCGCTGCGGGATTGATCCGGGCGCAGCGGCTCCGGTTTGCTTCGCTGCACCTCCTTCCGCTGTGTACGACTGCGTCGTACGGTCGCTGCGCTCCCACGCCCGGATCAATCCCTCCACTCAGCCTTCCGACGTCGCCGGTGGATCAAGATCAAAAGCAGGCGAGCTGACACTCGGCCCAAGGGCGAACGCTCATCATGTAGGAGCTGCCGAAGGCTGCGATCTTTTGATCTTGCTTTTGCTTTTGCTTTTGCTCTTGCTCTTGCTCTTGCTCTTGCTCTTGCTCTTGCTCTTGTAGGAGTGAGCCTGCTCGCGATAGCTATCTCAAAGACACCGATGAATAGCAGAGTTACCCAATCCCTGTGGGAGCTGGCTTGCCAGCGATGGCGTCCGTGCCTTCACCGCTGAGCGAACTGACTGGAACTCTCGCCGGCGCCCACCGCTCTACCAGAAACCCGCCATTTTCGGACTTAACCATGAGCGACGACCTGCAACTCCCAGACCTCGAAACCTGGCAGCGCCTGTTCGACGATCAGACCCTTTGGCAGCAATCGCCTGACGCTCACTATTTCGATCTGCAGCGCACCGCCGACGACCTGCTCGGCCAAGGGGCGATCGATCTTGAGCAATGGCAGTTGCTGCGCGCCAAAGCCGAAGATCTGCACAAACACTCACCCGAGGTCAACGTCGCCCGCGAACTCGACGATCCTGAAGCCTGAGGAACACTGCCGTGAATACAACCGTCAACCAAAACGACAATCCCGACGAGCCACGCCCGGCCGGCGAAACCGAACGCGACAATGACACACTGCGCCCGACCGATCCCAAGCAGCGGCAGGACAGCGGCAAAGGTACAGCGAGCGGCGAATCCACCGCCCAGGAGACCGCCAAGCCACACACTCGCGGGCCACAAACCCAAGTCAAGCCCTGAACACCGTCTATGCTCACTGGCACGCCCGCCGCTGAAGTCGATTCGGCAGCGGGCGTCGCCATTTCATCACAGGGAAAGTAATGCATATGAAGCTCGACGCTCTGGCCAAGGCCATCACCCTCGCAACCCTCCTTTCTGTCTCCAGCTTCGGCGCTCTGGCTGCCGATATCCCATTGTCTGCCACCGTTGAGGCCGATTCCGTTACCACCAAAGTGCTCGCCGTCGACCCGGCCAACCATCAGGTTGTGCTGGAAGGCCGCGAGGGCCGTCAGGTCCATGTGCAGCTCAGCGAGAAAGCGAAAAACCTTGCCAATCTCAAGGTCGGCGATCTGGTGAAGATCGAAGTGCAACGTTCAGTTGCCGCTTATCTCGACACGGATGTGGATAAAGGTCTGCCAGGCACCACCGAACGCACCGGCGAACTGCGCAAGGCCCCGGGTAGCGACAACCCTGGCGGCGAGGCCTATCGTCAGGTTCAGGTGCAGCTGAAAATCAGTAAAATTGATTTGAAGACCCACCAGGTCACCCTCGAGAATCCATCCGGACAATCGAAGACGCTCGATGTGAAGAAGCCGGAGATTCAGGCCAGGTTGAAAGATCTGAAAGTAGGGCAGAGCGTAATTGTCACTTACACCGATATCCTGAAAGTGACCAGTCAACACGATAGTTGAGCATTAGCTCTACAACTTTATTGCTCTTGTACAACTTTATGTATGAGAGCAATCATATAAAAGTTTCTGTCGGACAATTCTGGGGAAATATCGGAAAGGACGGTCTTTAACTTTTCAGTACAAAAATTTCATATTTCTACCTGACGACATATTCACAGGATTGAATTAAAATCCTCGGCGTTCGCCCAGTGTCAGGGCTCTTTACCGGTGCATGGATTGCCAGGCCGTAACACTGGGCGAACTCCAACGACGATAGTTGTATACAAAAGTTAAGAACAAAAAAGGGCGACTTTGAAGTCGCCCTTTTTGTTGCCTGGACTCAAGCCGAAGCCTGCATGCCAGACTTGTCTCGCTGCCCCCGTAAGCGCTTGAGCGTTGCCTGATACATCTTCGTGCGGCGATGGTCCTTGCCATACGTGCCTGCCGCCGCGACGGTGCCGGCCTGGATGTGATCCAGATAGCGGAAAATCGTCCGTGGCGAGAGAAACCTGACGTCATAGCCCAACTCGATCATTCGATCCTGCAGCGTATAACCCGGCACCCGATCATCCATACAGAAGTGCAACCCTTGTGACTTCATCAAACGCACATTCCACAGCGTACAGAAACTTTTAAGATGCGTTTCTTTATACGGGCGTGGCGGTTTCGAACGCAGCCCGAAATGAACTTTGAGCCGGCGAACATGGTGTTTGCAGAATCTCGAAGTCAACCGCCAGGTATCTCGCAATAACCCACGATCAAGTTGCTCCACACAACCGACCGCCGCCATGTCTGCACTTTTCGTGCACTCGCGCATCATCATCGCGAACACTTCCATGTCGTAGACAAAGGTGTCGGTGTGCAGCAGAAACAAGTAGTCGGTCTCAACTTTAGCCAAGGCCAGATCCAGCGCCTTGCCATGGGCAATATGACCCGCTTCCTTTCCCGGCGACGGCCGCTCGATCAGATTGATCCAGTCCAGCGAACGCAAGTAATCAAGGCTGGCATCCGCCGAATCGTTATCCACCACCCACACTGGAATGCCCTGCGCCTGAACATGCTCGCGCAACAGCTCCAGGCACATGCGGGTGATATCCGGGGTTTTGTAATTGACCAGCACGAGGCTGAAGTTGGATTGCGGCTGGGAGGGTAGATCGAAAGCTTTCATGTCGGAGGGACTCATCCACGGCTCGAGACGACGGGGTTCATGGGCCGGGATGCTAGCGGGGGAAGCTTAGGTGAAGCTTAATTTGCCGGTTTGACTGAGTTGTTATAGCAAGCAGGGCTATCAATGGATCCGGACGGCTTCCAGAAGACAAAGCGACCACATGATCGCTCTGTCTTCAGAGATGAATCAGACCTCCTGCCGCCAAGCGGAGAACGTGATCACTGTGCCAGCTTCTTTTCTATTGGTGATTTCTATTTTATAGGTACCACCATCAATGTGACCCTCAACCAGTGCTTTGCGCTCGTTGCCGCTGACTTCCGCGTCCTTCGCATGCTGCTGATAGAAGTCGATAACATCCGCGTATTCGGTAAAAGTCCTGAGAATGACCTCATATTCATGCTGAGGGCGTCCGGCTATTTTGTCCCAATCACCGTCAATTGGTGTGCCTTCCATACCCGGTGTCGTAAATACACCGTGAGCGCCAGCGCCAATCAGGTGAGCTCGCTGCAGAAGCAATGCCAGCATCGCTTTTGGAAAATCGGAAGGTAATTGAGCCGCAGACCAGGCTCCCTGTTTCGGCTGAGTCACGATGTACTCAACGTGGGCAATCTTCTGCGCGGCGGCTCGGCGTTCTGGGTCATCACTCTCCGCCCACAGCGCCATCATAGGAGGCAACTGCTTAATCCAGGAGACCAAAGAGTCAGCGTCAGCCTTCTTGGCGCCTTCTGGCTGGAAAATAGTCAGCACTGTTTCCGGCGCATCGTTACAAGTCAATGCTTCCTCACGAGACTTGACGGTGCAGTGGCCATTGACCAATCCTACGGCTAGCAAATGCCCCTTGTCGTCCAATAGTAATGCGCCGCGCTCAAATCCATTGTTACCGTCGTCCATGGCGGTGATCATTTTTCTGCCGGGAGGCACGCCATCAACAAACGTGGCCATCTGCGAATCGAGCGCTTCAAGAACCTGCTGCACGATCATCGTATTGTCATTGGTGTAACTTCCGGTTTGGTACCCAAAAAAATTAACGAGTGCAGAGCGAACCGCCGGGTCTTGGTTGAGCTTGGAAGCCCGTTCTGGACTGGCTTCGTTTGTGAGCAACAAGGCAGTTGTGCCGTCGGGACGTTGTTCGGATCGAAGTGACAGCGCGATTGCGCTTAGGGAGAAGGTGAAGGCTAGAAACAAGGCGAGAGTGCGGCTCAAGTGTTTCAAGATAACAGTCCTTTGGTTGTTTAATCCGTGAGAGTGGTCGCAGAGATTTGATCGGGTGATTATGCGTTGAACATAAGTTTTTTGTTTTTTCATTATTCTTGATTCGGTATCTCGAAAAATAATCTGTCCTGTTTGTCCTGTTTGTCCCAGTTGTTACGCACGTACTGGTCCGCTTTTGTTGATTAACAGGCTTGCCAGCGGTTTTTTATTTGATTTCGATAGGCAGTCACCGATCAAAATCCAAAAGCAGTCTAGATTTTATTCAATGCCGCCCATCGATCATTATTAAAGCGGGTATTCGCACCGCCATGGAGGTGTGAATGATTCTGAGTCTATTCCTAGTTTTCCTAGGATTGTATAGATCTCCTCTTCAGAATTCATTGTGTGTAGGTCGGAGATGTTGATGTCGCGATCGTCAATGCCATCGTTTGTATCGATTGTCTCGCTAGGTATAGTGAATATTATTAATGCATATTTTGAATTTTTTGATTTGTGAATAAATTCATAATATTGATGGGGGTCGTTCGAAAATTTGTACTTGTAAATTGCATATATTGAGGCCCATCTTCGTAGCAATGGGTCTTCTGAGGGGAGTTCCTGTGCAATGTTGTCGTAGCTCGCGCCGTCGAGTCCATACCATACACTCCGAGGAATTTTCTTCTGTTCTGTCATTTTTGACCTGCAAATGAGTTTGGCCAGTAGATTCGAATTACTTTTCCGTCTCTAGGGTGCAATTGTACAGGATGGCGCCGATCAGGCGGTGCTGGCAATCGTAGCGGTATTCGGTGACTAATTTTTGGTCGCTGCTGCGATACTCGCGGATCCTGCCTTTCGGCAGGGCCGACTAGGCGACGTTGTATTCTCGGTCAGAGAGCGTTTAGGCGTTTAGAAATTGGCGATCACTTAGGTAACTAGCCAAGATATAATCAATCCGATAGCTCAGATTTGATTCTGGATCATAGATCGATTGGATAAAGCGAAATGTCCTCCGAAATTATGTCTATAAACAGGGGGAGGGTCTGGTGTTGTTTTTCAATAGATACTAGCAATACAGAGTCGCCAATTTTTAAGACACCGCAGCCGTCATCTTCGATAATAACTCCGCCGTGATAAGTGTTTTACCGTTTTCGTGATAAATGGAAGGTGCTCTTTTTTTTGGATGTTACTAAGTTGTCTCCCCAATAAATATTGTCGTTGATATCGAGCTCGACATCATAAACTTGCTTTTTTTTTGGTTGCGGACCTATAAAGGTCGATATTCCGGTGCCGTAGACAGTTGAATACTCTATCTGTGCTTCGTTAGAGCTGTATTTGATGATCTGGGTTGCTGTGATATTCATTTATTTTGTACTTGGTGCGAGTCGTACCACAGTATTGTCCCTATTTGTCCTGCGTCGCCAGTTCCGGCTTTAATAAAGATTGAGCTTGGAAGTCTGTTTTCAATTCTTTTGATTTGTGAGCGACGATGTACATCAAGCCTCAATCATAAAGTCTTCAATCCTTTCAATGAATTCGATTTTGCTTTTGGTTCTGAACTCACCTAGAAACTTTTCGGAGTTTTTGATTGGCTCACCTCTTTTATCATATTCGATTGTTAGCATATCAATCACAAATTCTCCGTCGGGATCCCCTTCGGGCTCGACTCTCGTGTCAAAGCAATGCCCGGTACTCTGACGGACTCCTCCAATCAGTACCGAACTTGAGAACCAGTCGCAAGTTTCCGATGTCAGCTCCACCTCAAACAGGTTGTTGATTGTTATTGTCCATCCGCTTGGTATTCGGATAGGTTGGAGTTTGTATTCGAGTTTTGATCTCATTAGTCCTCTTCAAATCTTTGCATTCGTGAATACTTTGTTCTGATCATCTTGATGATAATCGTGCTCACTGCAAGCGCTCGCAAGTATCAGGTTATTTTATTTTAATTTGTATTCAAATTTTTCAGCTAAGCCCAGAGATATGTCCTGATTTTTCGTTCGCTCGAATATAGAGATTATTTTTGGAAAATTTCGCCCATGCTTTGTTCAGATTCTTTCGAATTTTTCCATACTATTTCAACAGGATGCTCTACGTCCGTATTGAGCAAATCCCAGAGCATTTAGGTTGTTCCCGTAGTACTGAGCTACGGAAAATGCAGAAGCTATACGTTTATGGAAATCTTGCTCGGAAGAGATGGATAGGCCGTCAAATTCAATTAGCATTAAGATTATTTCCACTTCCCGATTGGGCTGACAGTTTCATAATGATCACTAGTGATATATAAAAGGCCATCATTCGAATAGGGCGGTCTGTTCAGGTTGGTTGCTCCGTGACATAGTATTGCTCAGTCCGACGTCGGCTTCATACCGAACTTGGCCAGATGCGGGTAGGAGAACATTGGTATCATTGTAGTAAGAAAGGGGACAGATTTATATGCGGTTTGTAGAAAATACATCTGTCTTCTTTTGCTCCTTTGCTTGGTGTCCTTGTGCTCATTTTCATTCTACTAAGGGCTATAATGAAAGATAGAGCATTTCCGAGGTTAAAGACCCTGTTGTGAAAATTTTATCTTTAAATCCTCAATAATTTTATCTAGTTCAGGGTTTTTGATCTCGTCGTGATGGTTGTACCAATTGGTGATGCATGCGATGGCATCTCTGAATGGTAAAGTGACGTGACTATCCATGAATTCAAACGCAATACCTTTAGTTAAGTAAGCTGGTATGTTTTCTCGGTCGGCATCGGTGCTAATGTATATGCCAGACATCTCGATCCCGAATCCTTCTGAATGAAGAAGGCTTTGGAGCGCTTTGGGTAGGAAGCTGGAGTCGTTGCTTGAAGAGGACTCTAGGAGATCTAGCAAGCAATTGTGAATTATATTTTCTTGAGAACTGCTGATATTTGTATTCATAATTATTTCATTGTTGGGTGGAAGTTGGTGACTGTGGTCAAGGTTTCATCTAAATAGATTCTGAAGGTTATTCCGTCATGAGAAGCACTGTAAGCTCGGTTGCCATCGGATCGGGCTTGGTTGTAGCCCTTGGCGGCCGCTTCTCTGCCGGTGTTAAACATTTTATCTGTAGAAATTATAGATGGATCGTAGACAGTTTTTGGACTGCCAAACTCTTTTATGCCGACTGCTTGGCCCGTACGATCCAACGAGTCTCGCCCGTAAGTTATTTCAGATAGCCCGGGAATTTTTGGATGTTGAGTCTCTGAAATTATGTGTAGCTTATTATCAGTCGCTGCCTGTAAAAAGTCGTCCCGATTGTGAGCGCCTTTTATTCCCGATTTTGGGCTGTATCCGTCTGCTTTTTCGAGATGGTTTTTTGCATTATTGCTGATAGGGACGCCCTTATAAGTGGTCACGCCCGGGCAGTTATTCAAACCCAACGGATCCACCCACCCCGTAGGGTTAGGCACGTATTGGTAGCTATTCAACCCACCTGCAAGCCTGATCGGATCCGGCGTCAAGAACCGTCCGATCCCCGGATTGTAGTAGCGGTGGCGGTTGTAATGTAACCCTGTCTCGGCGTCGAAATACTGACCTTGGAAGCGCAGCGGATTATCGATTTCGCTGACATCCAGCGCCGCGAGGTTGCCGTACGCTCGGTACCTCGCGGACCACATGATTTCGCCGCTGTAGGCGGTGAGTTCCTGCGGGGTGCCGAGGTGGTCGAGTTGGTAGTAGAAGGGAGCCGCTTTTAGCGGGCCTTCGCCGTCGAGCATTGCCAACGGGCGGAAGCTGCCCGGTTCGTAGATATAGCTGCGATAACGATTTTCTGCACTTTCGGCGATCAAGCGTTCGCCTTGCCAGAGAAATTCAGTGGTATGGCCGTCGACGGTTTTCTCGATGCGGCGGCCGAATGCATCGTATTTGTAGGATGCGGTGCTGCCACCCGGCAGGCTGACCCCGATCAGGCGGTGTTGGCAGTCGTAGCGGTATTCGGTGATGAGCTTTTGGCCGGTGCCGCGACGCTCGCGGATCAGGTTGCCGTACGCGTCGTAGTCGTAGTGGCGGTCGCCTTGCATGAGCAGGCGATTGCCTTTGACGTTGGCGAGATTCGCAACGGGCAGGTCATTTTGTCCGAGGAGGTTGCCTGCCGGGTCATGGGCGAAGCTCTCTGGCATGGCGCCGCGCACGCTGATCAGGCGATCCAGTGGATCGTAGTGATAGCTGCGGTTGCCTTTGCGGCTGTCGTCGATGCCGGCGAGGTTGCCGTTGGCATCGTAGTTGTAGCGACGCTGGAACAGGTGCTTGTCCCGCTGGCTGACGCTGTGTGCTTGCAGGCGGCCCTGTTCATCGTATTGGTATTGGCTAAGCAGCAGACCTTGTTGGCGCTGTTGCTCTCGACCGGCGTTGAACTGATGAGAGGTCAGGCGAGAACCGTTGAGGTCGATGCTGCTGAGTTGCCCGCCAGGCTGGTGGCGGTAATCGAGTTTGCTGCCATCGGGCAAGCGGCAGTGCTTGAGCTGACCGACGCTGTCGTATTCGTAGCGCAGAGTGCCCCAGCCTTGGTGTTCTTCGATGAGTCGGTCTTGCAGATCGTATTTATAGGCGAGCGGCCAGTGGCCGTCGTCGACGTTAACGAGGCGACCCAGCGCGTCGTAGGTGTAGTGAATCTCCTCACCATCGGGTAGCGTTTTTACCAGCAAGCGGCCTGCGGCATCACGCTGGTATTCGGTGATCAGTTCGCTACCGTCATCGCCGAATTCGGTTTTCTTCAGCAGTTGGCCGTTGAGGTCGTATTCGTACGCGGTGCGGCGGCCGTCGAAGCCGGTTTCCTGTTGAATCAGGCCGTTCGCGTAGTAATCGAGTTGATAGCGTTCGCCGCGCTCGTTTTCGATTTCAGTGAGCAGCAGGCGGGAGTTGTCGTAGCGGTAGCGCAGTTGGCTGCCGTCGGGGTTGATGCGGCGGCTGACGAGGTGCAGGTTGTCGGCGTATTCGTAGCGGGTGATACGGCCGAGCTCGTCGCGTTCGGCGGTCACATTGCCATAGGCGTTGTAAGTAAACGCTCGGGTTGCACCGCCCGGTAGCGTGACCTGAGCGAGTCGATTGGCGGTGTCCCATTGGTAATGCGTAATCGCGCCTGACTCTTCCTGGCGGGTGATCTGCCTACCCAGTGCGTCGTAGCGGTACTTGCGTTGACAGCCATCAGGCAGGCGCTCTTCCAATAGCTGGCCGAGATTGTTCCAGCCCAGCTGATGGCGGCTGCCGTCCGGATGACGGATTTCCAGCAGACGACCCTGAGGGTCATAGCTGTAGAGGGTGGCATTGCCGTCCGGGTCGATCTGCGCAGTAACATCGCCCTGACGGTTGCGTTGGTACTTCCAACTGGCTTTGCCGCGACGAACGTCGCTCACGAAACCATTGATGTATTCGTAAGTGGTGGCTTCGTCTTCCGGCGGGATGACCGCGGTCATCAATCCGTTATCGTCATAGCGATATTCGGTAACGGCGCCCAGCGGATCCTTTTCGGCGATCAATTGGCCTTTGTCGTTGTAGGCCTTGAGATGCTCGGCACCATCCGGATCGGTCTTGCTGATCAATCGGGCCTGATCGTCGTGGGTATAGACCTCTTCGCTGCCATCGGCGTTGGTTACGGTGACGCTGCCTTTGTCGTCCCAGACGTACTGCGCTTCCATCTGCGAGAAGTTGGCCCAGTGACGAGTGCAGCGAGACAGTTTGCCTTCGTTTTCCCATTCCCAATAGAACGCCGCCCCGCCTGCCAATTGCCGCTCGAGAATGACGTGCTGCTCGTTGTAGCGATAACGCTCGGCTTCGCCCGCCGCGTTTTTCGCCTCGATCAGGCGATGTTGCGCGTCGTAGCTATAGGTGACCAACGTCTGCACGGTATTCCAGACGTCTTCCAGATTATCGGCGGGCAGAAACTGCTGATAATCGACGGCGATGATGTGCTTGCGGTCGTAGCGCAGAAGCAGGGCGCGACCGGCGCCGTTGTCGAGGCGCTTGATGCGACCGTGGATGTCGCGGGTGACCTGCAGGCGATTGCCATAGCTGTCGCTGATGGCGATCAGGCTTGCGCCTTTGCTGTTGTGACGGAAATGGTAAAACGATGGGCGCTTGCCAGCCTGAGCCAAAATCAATTCAGCTGGGTCGTCACCCAGGAAAATGGCTGCTCGCGAGAGACTGTTGGTGATGGCGGGACGCTGCTCACTTGGAAGCGGAAATGCGGTGGAGCGGTTTTCCTGGTCGGTCCAGATGACTTCATCGCCATTGATCTCGATGCGATGAGCGAGCGCGTGACTCCAGCCATAGCCAAGGCCGCAATCGATTTCTACGGCGCTGGTTCTGTAGAGGCGGGTCCACTCAAACGGCAGCAGGCCGTCCAGTTGCCCATCGGTCAGCGTCAATAACTCTTCGCCAGTGACCATCGAAACAGGGCAACCGCTGGTGCAAGTATTGGCTGCGGGTTCTGCGCTTTTTTCGGCAGGATTCTTCGCCTGACTCGACACATCATCCGCGACTTTGCCATCAGCAAGCCTGGCGTTTCTCTTGCCATCAAAACGCAACTCGGAAATCCCGTTTCTGACCTTCGCCGTCACCCCACGCGCCGCCACAGCGGTGTACTTGGCGACATACTCCATAAAGCCGTTGATGATCTTGAACACCGACTTCACGAAGCCGATCACAGCCTTGATGACAAGCTCTCCGTACTTCTTCAATCGGGCGGCAAGGTAGATGACGCCGGTACCTTCCGCAGCAACGGTCAATACGACACCGATCACGATGTCGATCGCAATGCCGACGACAATGGCCGTGGTCATCTTCGCTACGTCGCCCGCCATCTTCATCGGCGGCAAGCCCGCGAGCCAGATCACCGCACTGCGCACGAGCAAAAACAAAGCGGCTTCGTCACTGGCCAGCAACATGGCTTTTTTCATGACGTCCGGCGTGCTTTTTGCCACTTTGATCAGTTCGTCCGCGCCAGCGCCGAGATCCTTCGCAAACTTTCCTGGGTCCTGAAGGATGTCGAGTACGAGACTGATGCCGTCCCATACACCCTTGATCGCTTCCCAGCCACCTTCCAGAATGCCGTTGCCGATGGCCATGGCTGTGCCGGAGGTCGAAAGATTCGACCATTGCGGTTTGAAGCCGGCCCATTCCTTGCGCAGGAAACCTTCGAGGTCAGCGGTCACACCGCTATAGGAGCTGAAGAGGGCGTCGATCTGCGCCGGAGTCACTACGTTATGCACACGAATTTTGTAGAACTTGCCTGGCACACCGCCGGTCCATGCGGCTTTGCCTTGAGCGTCGAGTTTGACCTTGCTGACCGCACCATCGTCCACGGCCACGATTTCGACTTCGATATCGCCGACTGGAATGTCGTAAACCGATTCGAATTTGCTCTCGATCAGCAACGGCCCTTTGAGCGGGCATTGAGCCACGTTCGAAGTGAAGTTACCGTCGGTCATGCTCACCGCTTTGCTGGTGTTGCCCACCTTGATGACACGTTCCATGCCCAGCAAAGACGGCATGTCAGCGGCACGGCTACCTTTGTCTAGCGCCTGCGCGTACCAGGTTTTGGTTTGTTCCTGATACAGCTTCAGACTGTCCTTGAAGGTGTTCAGTTGGTTGTCAACAAAGGCAACGCGATCCATCAGCCTTGCTCCAGAATCAGGTGGTTTATCAAAGCTTCTTTAAGATTTTGCCGCGCATCCGGGCTGCGCACGAAGCGGGTGATTTTCAGCTTCAGATTGTTCTCGGGCCACGCGGTGTAGAGGTCCGGGCGGTCTTCTTCCAGCCACTGCATCAGGTTGCTGACCAGCGTCGCCGGATTGTCTTTGCTCAACCCATCCAGCAACTCCTTCGGCACCTCCCACCACGGCCAGTCCCTGACCTTCGGCACCACCCGTGTGCCCACTTCCAGCGCCTGCCCATTAATCAGATACCGCTCAAACACCGGCAGCACCTCTCCGGCCTTTTCCCCCAGACCCTGCAGGATCGGATAAATATGCCGTCCATCCCAAAACCGGAAAAACACTTCAGTGCCATCCGGCATCTTCACCTGCGTCAGGCTGCGCAGATGTTCGAACACTTCGTTCGGCGCTGAACGCGATGTCGCCAGCCAGCCCCAGTCCAGCGCATCGGTTTCGGCGATCCAGGGCAGGAAGGCCGAATTCGGTTTGAGCTCGGTGAGGTAGGGCATCACCGGTTGCCAGGTGGAGTAGGGCGTGCCGCCCCAGATCGGCAGGAGCTGGGCGGTGGGTTCGGTGA
>Ga0209676_1000409_pt1 | contig 77127 bp, 71 predicted proteins | sample AraplaCvi_mLB_r2_FD_184282 | JGI IMG/M metagenome (GOLD analysis project Ga0209676, IMG submission 184282) | Arabidopsis root microbial communities from North Carolina, USA - plate scrape MF_Cvi_mLB_r2 (SPAdes) (version 2) | ecosystem: Host-associated > Plants > Roots > Endosphere | place: USA...
AGGGCGCGAAGAAGCGCGGCTGCTGGAATGGCACCAAGGACATCCTGGACGCCGGGCGCGACTGGATCATCGACAACATGAAGAACTCCGGCCTGCGCGGCCGGGGCGGCGCCGGTTTCTCGACCGGTCTGAAGTGGTCGTTCATGCCCAAGGAAGTGAAGGACGGTCGTCCTCACTACCTGGTCGTCAACGCCGACGAATCCGAGCCGGGCACCTGCAAGGACCGGGAGATCATGCGGCATGACCCGCACCTCCTGATCGAAGGCTGCCTGATCGCCTCGCGCGCCATGCTGGCCCACGCCTGCTACATCTACATCCGCGGCGAGTACGTCTTCGAGCGCGAGCGCCTTGAAGCGGCGATCAAGCAGGCCTACGAGGCCAAGCTGGTCGGCAAGAACAACGTCCACGGCTGGGACTTCGACATCTACGTCCACCATGGCGCCGGCGCCTATATCTGCGGCGAAGAGACGGCCCTGCTGGAAAGCCTGGAAGGCAAGAAGGGCCAGCCGCGCCTGAAGCCGCCGTTCCCGGCCGGCGCAGGCCTCTACGGCATGCCGACCACCGTGAACAACGTCGAGAGCATCGCCGTCGCCGGCACCATCCTGCGCCGCGGCGCGGCCTGGTTCTCCAGCTTCGGCCGTCCGAACAACGCCGGCACCAAGCTGTTCTGCGTCTCGGGCCACGTGAACCTGCCCTGCAACGTCGAAGAAGCCATGAGCATCCCCTTCCGTCAGCTGATGGAAGACCACTGCGGCGGCATCCGCGGCGGCTGGGGCAACCTCAAGGCCGTCATCCCGGGCGGTTCGTCCGTGCCGATGATCCCGGCCGAACAGTGCGAAGACCTGCCAATGGACTTCGACGCCCTGCGCAACCTGCGCTCGGGTCTGGGCACCGCGGCCGTCATCGTCATGGACAAGTCGACCGACCTGGTCCGCGCCATTGCCCGCCTGTCGTACTTCTACAAGCACGAGAGCTGCGGCCAGTGCACGCCGTGCCGTGAAGGCACCGGCTGGATGTGGCGCGTCATGGAACGCATGGCGACCGGCGAGGCCGATCCGAAGGAGATCGACACCCTGCTGGACGTCACGACCCAGGTCGAGGGTCACACCATCTGCGCCCTGGGCGACGCGGCCGCCTGGCCGATCCAGGGCCTGTTCCGCCACTTCCGCCACGAGGTGGAGGAGCGGATCGCTTCCTATCGTAGCGGTCGCCTGCACGTGCAGGGCGCCAAGCTGATCGCGGCGGAGTAACAAGAATGGCTATCGCCAAGGTCAACGGCGTCGAGGTCGAGTTCGAGCCCGGCATGACGGTTCTGCAGGTGGCGGAACTGGCTGGGGAAGAGATCCCGCGCTTCTGCTACCACGAACGTCTGTCCATCGCCGGCAACTGCCGGATGTGCCTGGTCGAGGTGAAGCCCGGCCCGCCGAAGCCCCAGGCCTCGTGCGCCCTGCCGGCCGCCGAGGGCCAGGAGATCTTCACCAAGACTCCGATGGTCAAGAAGGCCCGCGAAGGGGTGATGGAGTTCCTGCTCATCAACCACCCGCTGGACTGCCCGATCTGCGACCAGGGCGGCGAGTGCGACCTGCAGGACCAGGCCGTCGGCTACGGCCGTGACGACAGCCGCTATGAAGAGAACAAGCGCGCCGTCGAAGAAAAGTCGATGGGCCCGCTGATCAAGACCGTGATGACGCGCTGCATCCAGTGCACGCGCTGCGTCCGCTTCATCACCGAAGTCGCCGGCTCGCCGGAGATCGGCCTGATCTCGCGCGGCGAAGACGTTGAAATCACGACCTATCTGGGTGCGGCGGTGACGTCGGAGCTCAGCGCCAACGTGATCGACCTGTGCCCCGTCGGCGCCCTGACCTCCAAGCCCTACGCCTTCGAAGCCCGTCCGTGGGAGCTGAAGAAGACCGAAAGCGTCGATGTCCAGGACGCCCTGGGCTCGTGGATCCGCGTCGACGCGCGCGGCTCGGCCGTGCTGCGCGTCCTGCCGCGCAACAACGACGACATCAACGAAGAGTGGATCTCGGACAAGACGCGCTACGCCGTCGACGGCCTGGGCCGTCAGCGCCTGGACCGTCCGTACGTCCGCACCGCCGACGGCAGGCTGAAGCCGGCCACCTGGGCCGAAGCCTTCGCCGCCGTCGCCGCCAAGATCAAGGCGACCGCTCCGGAGCGCATCGGCGTCATCGCCGGCGACCTGCAGGACGCTGAAAGCCTGAAGGCGACCAAGGACCTCTTCACCGCCTTGGGCGTGAAGAACCTGGACAGCCGCCAGGACGGCTCGGCCCTGGGCGCCGGTCCGCGCGAAGGCTGGCTGTTCAACTCGACGATCGCCGGCATTGAGAACGCCGATGTCGTCCTGTTCGTCGGCGCCAACCCGCGCCTCGAGGCTCCGGTCCTGAACGCCCGTTTCCGCAAGCAGTGGATCGCCGGCAAGACCCGCTTCGGCGTCATCGGCGAGCAAGCCGACCTGACGTTCGACTACGACTACCTTGGCGCCGGCGCGAAGACCCTGTCGGGTCTGGCCAAGAGCAAGAACGACTTCGTCGCCGCCCTGAAGGCCGCCGAGCGTCCCGCGATCATCGTCGGCCAGGGCGCTCTGGCCCGCGCCGACGGCGCCGCGATCCTCAAGGCCGCCGCCGCCCTGGGCAAGACCGTCAAGGTCGTCCGTGAAGGCTGGAACGGCTGGAACGTCCTGCACACCGCCGCCGCGCGCGTGGCCGGCCTCGACATGGGCTTCGTCCCGGCCGAGGGCGGTTTGGCCACCGCCGACATGCTGAAGCCGGGCGCTCTGGACGTCCTGTTCCTGCTGGGCGCCGACGAGTGCGAGACCTCGGCCTCGGGCGCGTTCAAGATCTATCTGGGCACGCACGGCGACGCCGGCGCGCACAAGGCCGACGTGATCCTGCCGGGCGCCGCCTACACCGAGAAGAACGGCCTCTACGTGAACCTCGAAGGCCGCGTCCAACAAGGCCGCCGCGCCGTGTTCCCGAAGGGCGAGGCCAAGGAAGACTGGTCGATCCTGCGGGCGCTCTCCGAAGTGCTGGGTCAGAAGCTGCCGTATGACAGCCTGGACCAGCTGCGCGCCAAGCTGTTCGCCGACCACCCGACCTTCGGCCAGATCGATTACGCGCCCGGTTCGGTCGCGACGTCCTTCGACTTGGGAGCCCTTGGGGGCGCCCTGGGCGCCGACGGCGAGGTCTCGGACGCGCCGTTCGAGAGCCCGATCAAGGCTTTCCACCTGACCAACCCCATCGCGCGCGCCAGCGTGACCATGGCCGAATGTGCGGCCGTGGCTTCCGGCGCCGCCAAGATCGCTGCGGAGTAAGCCGTGGGTCCGACGAATCCGCTTCTCTGGTTTGGTCTCACGACGGGCGGCATCCTGCTGGTCGTGATCTGGGTTCTGCTGAGCCTGGCCTTCCTGCTGCTCGCCGACCGCAAGATCTGGGCCGGCGTCCAGATGCGCAAGGGTCCCAACGTCGTTGGTCCCTTCGGCCTGCTGCAGTCCTTCGCCGACTTCTTCAAGTTCGTGCTGAAGGAAATCGTCATCCCGGCCGGCGCCGACAAGATCGTCTTCCTGCTGGCTCCGCTGATCAGCCTGATCCTGGGCTTCGTGGGCTGGGCCGTGGTGCCGTTCGCCCCGGGCTGGGTCGTCTCGAACCTCAACGTCGGCATCCTGTATCTGCTGGCGATGAGCTCGCTGGGCGTCTACGGCATCATCATGGGCGGTTGGGCTTCGAACTCGAAGTACCCGTTCCTGGGCGCGCTGCGCTCGGCGGCGCAGATGGTGTCGTACGAAGTCTCGATCGGCTTGATCATCATTACGGTGATCCTGCTGGCCGGCTCGATGAACCTGTCGACTATTGTCGAGAAGCAGTCGGGATGGATCTGGAACTGGAACGTCTTCGGCGGCGGCGGTCTCAAGAACCTCGTCCTGCTGCCGGTCATGGTCGTGGCCATGGGCATGTTCTACATCTCCGGCCTGGCCGAGACGAACCGTCCGCCCTTCGACCTGCCGGAAGCTGAATCCGAACTCGTGGCCGGTTACCAGGTCGAGTACAGCTCGACTCCGTACCTTCTGTTCATGGTGGCCGAGTATTCGAACATCGTCCTGATGTGCGCCATGATCAGCGTGCTGTTCTTCGGCGGCTGGAACCCCGGCTTCCCGATCACCTTCACCGCAGGCTGGCCGCCGTTCCTGGTCAATTTCCTGCTGGCCCTGGTGTTCTACGCCAAGATCGTCTTCTGGTTCTTCATGTTCGCCATGGCGAAGGCCATCGTGCCTCGCTACCGCTACGATCAGCTGATGCGCCTGGGTTGGAAGGTGTTCCTGCCGACCTCGCTGGTGCTGGTGGCCGCGGTCGCCGCCTGGCGCGTGTTCGGTCCGGCGGCCTGATGCGCCGCGCCGCGGTCCTTGCTCTGGGGCTGGTCGGCCTCGCCTTGGGCGCCTGTGCGGGCGTCGCGGCGATGGACCGGTCCTACTCGCTGGGCGACGGGGTGGTCAGCTATGACGATCTCCGGCGCGAGGGCGACAAGTGCAAGGCCTCGGGCGGAACCATCCGGGCCAAGCAGGACGGGGGAGACCCCGCCCAGCTGTCGAACTACACCTGTGTCATTCCCAAGGCTGGGAAATGAGGCGGGTTGTCCTCGGGATCGCAGCGGTCGGCCTGCTGGCCGCTTGCTCGCCCTGGGGACGCAGTATTCAGCGTCCGCCGCAACGGACGTTCGAGGACCAGGTCGAGGCGCGCCGCAAGGCTGACGAGGCGACCAGGAAATGTGTCCTCGAGCAGCAGATGCGGCGGCAGCAGAAAGAGCAGGGCAGGGACGTCCGTCCTTTCCCCAAGGAAAAGTGTTAGGAGAGCTCTGGTGTTCCAGCGCATCACTCAAGCGGCCAAGGGCGCGGCCCTTCTGGACTTCGCCGGCGCCTTCGGCCTGGCCATGAAGTACCTGGTCGCGCCGAAGAAGACCGTAATCTATCCGAACGAGCGCGGTCCGCAGTCGCCTCGTTTCCGCGGTGAGCACGCCCTGCGTCGCTATCCGTCGGGCGAGGAGCGCTGCATCGCGTGCAAGCTGTGCGAAGCCATCTGCCCGGCCCAGGCCATCACCATCGAGGCCGAACCGCGCGAGGACGGCAGCCGCCGCACGACCCGCTACGACATCGACATGGTCAAGTGCATCTACTGCGGCCTGTGCCAGGAGGCCTGCCCGGTCGACGCCATCGTCGAAGGCCCGAACATCGAGTTCGCGACCGAGACCCGCGAAGAGCTCTACTACGACAAGGAACGCCTTCTCGATAACGGCGACCGCTGGGAGCGCCTGATCGCGAAGAATCTGGAGTTGGACGCGCCCTACCGTTAAAGACGGGCGCGAATCCGAGAGAGGCGGCGCGTCGTTCGGCGGGCTGTCATTGGACTTAAGTTTTCAGGGGAGCCCTGGGCCGATGCCCTTGCAGGCGATCGCATTCTATTTGCTGGCTTTCGTGACCATCGCGGCGGGCCTTCTCGTCGTGTCGGCGCGGAACCCCGTGCACTCGGTGCTCTTCCTGATCACCGCCTTCTTCTCGGCCGCCGGCCTCTTCGTCCTGCTGGGCGCGGAGTTCCTGGCGATGCTGCTGATCGTCGTCTATGTGGGCGCGGTGGCGGTGCTGTTCCTGTTCGTCGTCATGATGCTGGACGTGGACTTCGCCGAGCTCCGCCAGGGCTTCGCCCAGTACCTGCCGATCGGCGGTCTGGTCGGCGGCGTCCTGACGCTGGAGATGATCTTCGTGGCCGCCACGGTCGCCACGAACGGCGCGGCTTCGAAGAACCCGCTGCCGAACGCCTCGCCGGGCGGCGTCCCCAACACCGAGGCGATCGGTCGGGTACTCTACACCGACTACGTCTTCTTCTTCCAACTGGCGGGCCTGGTGCTGCTGGTCGCCATGATCGGCGCCATCGTCCTGACCCTGCGCCACAAGCCGGGCGTCAAGCGCCAGGACATCGGCAAGCAGGTGGCCCGCACGCCCAAGACCGGCATGGAGCTGGTTCAGATCAAGCCGGGTGAGGGGATCTCCGAATGATCGGCCTGCCGCACTATCTCGTCGTCGCCGCGATCCTGTTCACGATCGGCGTCTTCGGCATCTTCGTGAACCGCAAGAACATCATCGTCATCCTGATGTCGATCGAGCTTATCCTGCTGGCGGTGAACGTGAACCTCGTGGCGTTCTCGGCCTTCCTGCACGACGTGGCGGGGCAGATCTTCGCCATGTTCGTCCTGACCGTCGCCGCCGCCGAGGCGGCCGTGGGTCTGGCCATCCTTGTGACCTTCTTCCGAAACCGCGGCGACATCGCGGTTGACGACGCCAGCATGATGAAGGGCTAAGCGACGTCATGCAGACGCTTGTCACCATTCTCGTTTTCGCACCGATCATCGCCGCGGCCATCGCGGGCCTGTTCGGTCGTCGCATCGGCAACGTGGCTTCACAGTCGGTCACCACCGGCGCGCTGATCCTGGCCTGCGGTCTGTCCTGGTACACGTTCAGCCAGTGGACCTGGGGGCACATGGAGGCCTTCACCGTCCACCTGCTGCCGTTCATCAGCATCGGCGACTTCCAGGCCAACTGGTCGATCCGCATTGACGCCCTGTCGGCGACCATGCTGATCGTGGTCACTACCGTGTCGGCCCTCGTGCACATCTATTCCTGGGGCTACATGGCCGAGGACGACAGCAAGCCGCGCTTCTTCGCGTACCTGTCGCTGTTCACCTTCGCCATGCTGTCGCTGGTCACCGCCGCCGACTTCATGCAGCTGTTCTTCGGCTGGGAAGGCGTGGGCCTGGCCTCGTACCTGCTGATCGGCTTCTGGTTCAAGAAGCCCTCGGCCAGCGCCGCGGCGATCAAGGCCTTCGTGGTCAACCGCGTCGGCGACTTCGGTTTCGCCCTCGGCATCATGACGACCTTCTGGGCGTTCGGCACGATCCAGTTCGCCGAACTGTTCCCGATGATCGCCAGCCACGCTGGCAAGACCTGGGCGTTCGCCGGCCACGTCTGGCCGCTGATGGATATCGCCTGCTTCCTGCTGTTCATCGGTGCGATGGGCAAGTCGGCGCAGTTCTTCCTGCACACCTGGCTGCCGGACGCGATGGAAGGCCCGACCCCGGTGTCGGCCCTGATTCACGCGGCCACCATGGTGACCGCCGGCGTCTACATGCTGTGCCTGCTGTCGCCGATGTTCGAATACGCCCCGGTGGCCAAGAACATCGTCACGGTCATCGGCGCGGTGACGGCTCTGTTCGCCGCCACGGTCGGCCTGACCCAGAACGACATCAAGCGCGTGATCGCCTACTCGACCTGTTCGCAGCTGGGCTACATGTTCTTCGCGGCCGGCGTCGGCGCGTACCAGGCGGCCATGTTCCACCTGTTCACCCACGCCTTCTTCAAGGCTCTGCTGTTCCTGGGCGCCGGTTCGGTGATCCACGGCATGCACCACGAGCAGGACATGCGGAAGTACGGCAACCTGGCCGGCTACATGAAGGTCACCTTCGCCGCCATGACGATCGGCACGATCGCCATCACCGGCCTGGGCCTGCCGCCGCTGCACCTCGGCTTCGCCGGCTTCTACTCGAAAGACACCATCATCGAAGCGGCCTTCGCCGCGGGGGGGCACAACGCGATCGCCATGTTCGCGTGGGTGATCGGCGTGCTGGTGGCGGGCCTGACCTCGTTCTATTCGTGGCGCCTGGCCTTCTTCACCTTCAACGGCAAGGCGCGTTGGGGGCATGACGACCACCACGCTCACGGTGATCATGCGCATGACGCCCATGGCGCCGCGCACGAGACGCACGACGAGCCGCTCGCGGACGATCACGCTCACGCGCACGACGATCACGGCCACGGTCACGACCACAAGCCGCACGAAAGCCCGCTGGTGATGCTGTTCCCGCTGGTCGCTCTGTCGATCGGCGCCATCTTCGCCGGCTTCGTGTTCACCGACTTCTTCGTCGGTCACCACCAGCAGGAGTTCTGGCGCGGCGCGATCTTCAACGCCCCGACCAACCACGTCCTGCACGAGGCCCACGAAGTGGCCGAGTGGGTGAAGTGGAGCCCGCTGATCGCCTCGATCATCGGCCTGCTGATCGCGATCTATGTCTATCTGATCAAGGGCAATGAGCGCCTGGGCCTGAAGCTGGCCGAGCGTAAGGGCCCGCTGTACGTCTTCTTCTACAACAAGTGGTTCTTCGACGAACTTTACGACGCCACCTTCGTGCGCTTCGCCAAGTTCCTGGGCGACCTGTTCTGGAAGGGCGGCGACCAGAAGATCATCGACGGCCTCGGCCCGGATGGCGTCAGCGCGGTCTCGTATGAGGTCGGCAAGCGCACCGGCAAGCTGCAGTCCGGCTATCTCTACCACTACGCGTTTGTCATGCTGCTCGGCGTCGCCGGCCTGCTGACCTTCGCCCTGTACGCCTTCCGTTGAGGGGGACGGAGCTAATGAGCGGCCTTCTCAGCCTTACGACCTTCGCACCCCTGGCCGGCGTCGCGGTGATCCTCGCCGCGCGCGCCTTCAGCGGGGCCGGCGAAAAGACCGATACCCTGGCCAAGTGGATTGCGCTCGTGACCACCCTGGTCACGTTCGGCCTGTCGATCATCCTGACCCTGCAATTCGACCCGAAGAACCCGGGCTTCCAGTTCGTGGAAGACATCGCGTGGTTCGCGGGCCTGCACTACCGCATGGGCATCGACGGCATCTCGGTGCTGTTCGTCCTGCTGACCGCCTTCCTGCTGCCGATCTGTATCGTGGCCAGCTGGAAGTCGGTCGAGAAGCGCGTCGTCGAATATCTGATCGCCTTCCTGGTGCTGGAGACCCTGGTGATCGGCGTGTTCTGCGCGCTGGACCTGATCCTGTTCTACCTCTTCTTCGAGGGCGGCCTGGTTCCGATGTTCCTGATCATCGGCATCTGGGGTGGCAAGCGCCGGATCTACGCGGCCTACAAGTTCTTCCTCTACACCTTGCTCGGCTCGGTGCTGATGCTGGCGGCCATCCTGGCCATGATCAGCATCGCCCACACCTCGTCGATCCCGGCGCTGATGACCTTCAAGTTCGCTCCGTGGCTCCAGACCTGGCTGTGGCTGGCCTTCTTCGCCTCGTTCGCGGTGAAGATGCCGATGTGGCCGGTGCACACCTGGCTGCCCGACGCCCACGTGGAAGCCCCGACGGCTGGTTCGGTCATCCTGGCGGGCATCCTGCTGAAGATGGGCGGCTATGGCTTCATGCGCTTCAGCCTGCCGATGTTCCCGAACGCGTCGGAGCTGTTCCAGCCCCTGGTGTTCGCGATGTCGGCCATCGCCATCGTCTACACCTCGCTGGTCGCCTTCCGTCAGACCGACATCAAGAAGCTGATCGCCTATTCGTCGGTCGCCCACATGGGCTTCGTGACCATGGGCATCTTCTCGGGCAATGCGGCGGGCGAGCAGGGCGCCCTGTTCCAGATGCTGAGCCACGGGGTGATCTCCGGCGCGCTCTTCCTCTGCGTCGGCGTCGTCTACGACCGCATGCACACCCGCGAGATCGCCTTCTACGGCGGCCTGACCAACCGCATGCCGCACTACGCCTTCGTGTTCCTGCTGTTCACGATGGGCAATGTCGGTCTGCCGGGCACCTCGGGCTTCGTCGGCGAAATCCTGACGATGACCGGCGTCTACAAGGCCTCGACCTGGACGGCGATCGTGTCGGCCACCGGCGTGATCCTGTCGGCCATGTACGCCCTGACGCTGTACCGCCGGGTGATGTTCGGCGAGATCACCAATCCCGAGCTGAAGACCATCACGGATCTGGACGCTCGCGAGATCCTGCTGTTCGTGCCGCTGATCGCGATGACGCTGCTGCTGGGCGTCTATCCCAATCTCGTGTTCAACCTGACCGCGACGTCCGTCGACGCGCTCGTCGGCGCCTGGCGCGCCGCCGTGGGCGGGTGAGGAGCCTATGACCTTTTCCGCCAACTTCTCGCTCGTCCTGCCTGAGGTCGTCCTCGCGATCGCGGCGCTCGTCCTGCTGGTCGCCGGCGCCTTCCGGGGCAAGGTCGGGGCCATCTTCACCCTGGCCACCGTCGCCTCGCTGGTGGCGGCCGCCGCCACCGCGGTGCTGGGTCCTCACGGCCATGCCTTCAACGGCGTCTACGCGGCCGACGCCGCGGCGACCTACGCCAAGGTGGCCATCTATCTGTCGAGCGCCATCGCCGTGGTGCTGGGCGACCGCTGGCTGGCCCAGCGCGGCGACCAGAAGTTCGAGTTCGCCGTCCTGGTCGTCCTGGCCGCCCTCGGCATGGGCGTCACCGCCTCGGCCGGCGACCTGATCAGCCTGTATGTCGGCGTCGAGCTGCAATCGCTGGCCCTGTACGTCCTGGCCGCCATGCGCCGCGACGACGCCAAGTCGTCTGAAGCGGGCCTGAAGTACTTCGTGCTGGGCGCGCTGTCGTCGGGCCTGCTGCTGTATGGCAGCTCGCTGATCTATGGCTTCACCGGTTCGACCCACTTCAGCCAGATCGCCCTGGCCGCCGCCCATGGCGGAAGCCATGGCGTGGGCCTGCTGTTCGGCCTGGTGTTCCTGATCTGCGGCCTGGCGTTCAAGGTTTCGGCCGCGCCGTTCCACATGTGGACCCCGGACGTCTACGAAGGCGCCCCGACCCCGGTCGTGGGCTTCTTCGCCGCCGCGCCGAAGCTGGCCGCCATGATGATGTTCGCCCGCGTGCTGGGCGACGCCTTCCCGGGCTCGGTCGACCAATGGCGCCAGGTCCTGGTGATCGCGGCCCTGCTGTCGGTCTTCGTCGGCGCCTTCGCCGGCCTGGCCCAGAGCAACCTGAAGCGCCTGTGGGCCTATTCCTCGATCGCCAATGTCGGCTACGCGCTGCTGGGCGTGGCGGCCGGCGGCGAGGTCGGTCTGCAGTCGATGCTGGTCTTCATGACCCTCTACATGGTCGACGTCACCGGCTTCTTCGCCTGCCTGCAGGCGCTGAACCGGGGCGGCAAGCCGATGGAGACCATCGAGGACATGGCCGGCCTGGTGAAGGAACGTCCGGGCATCGCCTTGGCCATGACCGCGTTCTCGCTATCGGCCCTGGGTCTGCCGCCGTTCTCGGGCTTCTGGTCGAAGTTCTACGTCTTCAAGGCCGCTATCGGCACCGGCGACGTGGTCATGCAATGGGCCGCCGTGCTGGGCCTGGTCGGTTCGGTCGTCGCGGCGTTCTATTACCTGCGCCTGATCAAGGCGATGTGGTTCGACGCCTCGACCGGTTCGGTCGACGCCCCGTCGCCCTCGGCTCGCGCCGTCGGCTTCGCGGCCGCGATCTTCTCGTTCCCCATCGTGCTCGTCGCCCTGGTGTGGCTGGATCCGGCCGCCAAGGCCGCCGCAGCCGCCTTTGGTCACGCGTGACGTGACGGGCGTCCCGCCCGTCGTCGTCCTCGACGAAATCGACTCCACCAACGCCGAGGCCCGTCGCCGGGCCGAGGCGGGCGAGGCCGGCCCCGTGTGGCTGGTCGGCCTCCGCCAGACCTCTGGACGCGGCCGTCGCGGCCGGGCCTGGGAGACGGGCGAGGGGAACCTCGCCGCCACGCTGCTCTTCCGCACCGACAAGCCGCCAGCCGAGGCCGCCCAGGTCTCGTTCGTCGCCGCCCTGGCCGTGGCCGACATGCTGGCCCAGTATGTGCCGGCCTCGCGCGTCAGCCTGAAATGGCCGAACGATCCGCTACTGGGCGGGCTGAAGGTCAGCGGCATCCTCATTGAGTCCGGAGCCTCGCCACTGGGCGGTCTTTGGATCGCCGTCGGCATCGGCGTGAACCTGGCCCGCAAGCCGATCGACGCCGAGCGTCCCGCGACCTCGGTCGCCACCTATCGCGAAATCCCGCCGCCGCATCCGACCGAAGCCATCGAGGCGCTGGCCGGGGCCTTCGAGCGCTGGTTCCGCGCCTGGAACGCCCTGGGCTTTCCCGCCATAGCCGACGCCTGGACCGCCCGCGCCCACGGCCTGGGCGAGGCCTGCGTCGCCCGGCTGGGGACCGAGACGGTCGAGGGCATCGCCGAGGGCCTGGACGGCGACGGGGCGCTGCGCTTGCGTCTGGACGACGGGCAGGTCCGCCGGATCACCGCCGGCGACGTCTTCTTTGGAGCCGCCTGATGCTGCTGGCCATTGAACAGGGCAACACCAACACCATGTTCGCCATTCACGACGGCTCGTCGTGGGTGGCTCAATGGCGCTCGGCGACCGAAAGCACCCGGACCGCGGACGAGTATGTTGTGTGGCTGTCGCAGCTGCTCTCGATGCAGGGGCTGGGCTTTCGGGCCATCGACGCGGTGATCATCTCCAGCGTCGTGCCGCAGTCGATCTTCAACCTGCGCAACCTTTCCCGGCGCTACTTCAACGTCGAGCCGCTGGTGATCGGCGAGAACGCCAAGCTGGGCATCGACGTGCGCATCGAAAAGCCGTCAGAAGCCGGCGCCGACCGCCTGGTCAACGCCATCGGCGCGGCCATGGTCTATCCGGGGCCGCTGGTCGTGATCGACAGCGGCACGGCCACGACCTTCGACATCGTGGCGGCCGACGGCGCCTTCGAGGGCGGCATCATCGCCCCGGGGATCAACCTGTCCATGCAGGCCCTGCACGAGGCGGCGGCCAAGCTGCCCCGGATCGCCATCCAGCGGCCGGCCGGTAACAGGATCGTGGGCACCGACACCGTGTCGGCCATGCAATCGGGCGTCTTCTGGGGCTATATTTCCCTGATCGAAGGCCTCGTCTCGCGCATCAAGGCCGAGCGCGGCCAGCCCATGACCGTCATCGCCACCGGCGGCGTCGCCTCGCTGTTCGAGGGCGCCACCGACAGCATCGACCACTTCGACTCCGACCTGACGATACGGGGTCTTCTCGAAATCTATCGTCGAAACACCGTTTCTGAGACCTGATGAAAAAATCCAAGAGCGACGAGCTCGTCTTCCTGCCGCTGGGCGGGTCGAACGAGATCGGCATGAACTTCAACCTGTACGGCTTCGGCCCGTCGCACGATCGCAAGTGGATCGTGGTCGACCTGGGCGTGACGTTCGGCGACCAGACGACGCCCGGCGTCGAGATCATCCTGCCTGACCCGAGCTATATCGAACCCTATGCCGACGACATCGTCGGCATCGTCCTGACCCACGCGCACGAAGACCACCTGGGCGCCGTGCACTGGCTTTGGCCGCGCCTGAAGGCGCCGGTGTACGCCACGCCGTTCACCGCCTTCCTGCTGCGCGAGAAGCTGCGTGACGCCGACCTGCTGGACGAGGTCCAGATCACCGAGGTGCCGCTGGGCGGCACGTTTGACCTGGGTCCGTTCTCGTTGGAACTGATCACCCTGACGCACTCGATCCCCGAGCCGAACGGCCTGGCGATCAAGACGCCGTTGGGCACGATCCTGCACACCGGCGACTGGAAGATCGATCCCGAGCCCCAGCTGGGCGCCCCGACCGACGAAGCCGCCATCCGCCGTCTGGGCGACGAGGGCGTGCTGGCCATGGTCTGCGACAGCACCAACGTCTTCGTCGAAGGCGAGGCCGGTTCGGAAGCCGACGTCCGCGTGGCGCTGGGCAATCTGATCCAGAGCCTGTCGGGCAAGATCGCGGTGGCGTGCTTCGCCTCGAACGTGGCGCGGATGGACACCGTGATCCGCGCGGCCCAGGCCAGCGGCCGCAAGGTCTGCCTGGCCGGCCGCTCGATGCACCGCATGGCCGCCGCCGCGCGGTCAGTCGGTCTGCTGCAGGGTATCGAACCCTTCATCACCGACGACCAAGCCAAGCACCTGGGCGAGAACGAGATCCTGTTCCTATGCACCGGCAGCCAGGGCGAAGCCCGTGCGGCCCTGTCGCGCATCGCCGACGGCAGCCATCCGCACGTGAAGCTGGGGCAGGGCGACCACGTGATCTTCAGTTCGCGGGTCATCCCGGGCAACGAGATCCCGATCCGCAACCTGCAGAACAAGCTGGCCGACCGCGGCGTGCGCCTGCACACCGAGCGCGACACGCCCGGCATCCACGTCTCGGGCCACCCGTGCCGTGAAGAGCTGCGCCAGATGTACTCGTGGGTGCGCCCGCAGATCGCCGTGCCGACCCACGGCGAGCGTCGCCACCTGATCGAGCACGCCGCCTTCGCCAAGGACCTGCAGGTCCCGAACGCCGTCTCGCCGCGCAACGGCGACATGGTGCGCCTGGCGCCGGGCAAGCCCGAGATCATCGACGAGGTGCCGGCTGGGCGCCTCTACGTCGACGGCGGCGTCGTCACGCCCGAGAACGGCGAGGCCTTGCGCGAGCGTCGCCACGCGGCGTTCAACGGCATCCTGGCGGTGTCGATCGTCCTGGACGGCCGCAACAAGATCGTCTCGGGCCCGCAGGTCCGCGGCATCGGCCTGACCGGCGACGACGAATATACGCTGGACGATGCGCTGGACGACCTCTGCGAGGAGGCCGAAAGCGCCTACAAGAAGCTGGACGGCGATGCCCGCGAGATCGACGAGACCATCGAGAGCGCCATCTCACGGGCCGTGAAGAAGGCCGCGTTCCGCATCTGGGAACGCAAGCCGGTCGTCGAGACCACGGTGCTGCGGATCTGATCCTGAAGGGGCGGCCGCGAAAACGCCGTGGTCGCCCTTTCCTTCCGTAACGTGCGGGTGTTAGGCCGACCGGAAAAGCGCAGCGGGAGTTCACCAGGATGATCGGCAAGCTCAACCACGTCGGCGTCGCCACGCCCTCGATCGACGACTCGGTGAAGATGTATCGCGAGCTATTCGGCGTCACCTCGGTGACCGAGAAGTGGGCGATGCCGGAGCAGGGGGTCTGGGTCTGTTTCGTCAACCTGCCCAACAGCCAGATCGAGCTGATCGAGCCCTATGGTGAGAATTCGCCGATCCATGGCTTCCTGGCCAAGAACCCCAAGGGCGGCCAGCATCACATCTGCTTCGAGGTCGAGAACATCTACGAAGCCCGCGATGACCTGGTGGCCAAGGGCGCGACCGTGCTGGGCGAGCCCCGCATCGGCGCTCATGGCACGCTGATCATATTCGTTCACCCCAAGGACATGGGCGGCCTGCTGGTCGAGCTCATGGAAACACCCAAGGAAGCTCACTGATATGAGCCCGATCACCTGGTTTGCGATCTACCTGACGATCTGGTGGACGGTGCTGTTCGCCGTACTGCCGCTGGGCTCGCGCAGCTTCCACGAGTCCGGGATCACACCGCCGCCCGGCGTGGATCCGGGCGTGCCGGTCAATCCGAACCTGAAGCGTAAGTTCATCACCACGACCTGGGTCTCGGCCATCGTGTTCCTGGTGTTCTTCGCGATCTTCCACTTCCACCTGATGAGCCTGCCGGAGCTTCCGAACGCCGCCTGACGTGCGAATGCACAAGCCTTGGGCGCAGCGCGGGCGATTTGCCCTCGATCGCCCAAACCTTGGGCGGCGCGCCTCAATGTCAGCGCTTCCACCGCATGAGCATGCCCCAACACCTGTTCGGGGCGTAAGGTGAGTCTCAGGAGATCGGTCTTGCCGGTCTCGCTCTGTGGCGTCTTCCCCGACGATGAACTTGAAAGGCCGCGCGGCGATCCGCGCGGCCTCTCTTTTATCCGTCATTGGAGCCTTACTTTAGCCCGAAGCGCGACCGCAGAAAGCGGTGGCTGGTTTCTGCGAAAAGTCGCGCTTCCAATCTTGGAGGACGAGCCCGCTGATCCGGTTCAGATTGAAAGATCTGAACCGGGCAGGCTCTATCGCGTTGCCAAGCTGTCGGGGGAGGGGCTATCTCAGGCCCTTCTCGAATTCCCGGAGTTTCCACGCGCATGCGCTTGTCGCGCTATTTCCTGCCGGTGCTGAAGGAAGCACCGTCCGACGCCCAGATCGTTTCGCACCAGCTGATGCTTCGCGCGGGCATGATCCGCCAGGAAGCGGCGGGCATCTATGCCTGGCTGCCACTGGGTTTCCGCGTGCTGAAGAAGGTCGAGCAGATCGTCCGCGAGGAAATGGATCGCGCCGGCGCCATCGAACTGCTGATGCCGACGCTGCAGCTGGCCGATCTGTGGCGCGAGTCGGGCCGCTACGACGCCTACGGCCCCGAGATGCTGCGCATCACCGACCGGCACGAGCGCGAGCTGCTGTACGGGCCCACCAACGAGGAAATGATCACCGAGATCTTCCGGGCCTACGTGAAGAGCTACAAGGACGTTCCGAAGAACCTGTACCACGTGCAGTGGAAGTTCCGGGACGAGCGCCGTCCGCGCTTCGGCGTGATGCGTGGTCGCGAGTTCCTGATGAAGGACGCCTACAGCTTCGACCTCGACGCCGACGGCGCGCGCAAGTCGTACAACCGCATGTTCGTGGCCTATCTGAACCTGTTCTCGCGCATGGGCCTGAAGGCCGTGCCGATGCGCGCCGACACTGGTCCGATCGGCGGCGACCTCAGCCACGAGTTCATCGTCCTGGCCGAGACGGGTGAAAGCGCCGTCTTCTGCCACAAGGACCTGGTCGAGATGCCGGCGCCGGGGCCGGACGTCGACTGGTACGGCGACCTGCAGCCGCTGGTGAACCAGCGCACGGCGCTTTATGCCGCGACCGAGGAGATGCACGACGAAGCCGCCTTCAACGCGGTGCCGGAAGCCGACCGCCTGTCGGCGCGTGGCATCGAGGTCGGCCACATCTTCTCGTTCGGCACCAAGTACTCCGATCCGATGAAGGCGATCGTCCAGGGGCCCGATGGCCAGCAGGTCCCGGTGCAGATGGGCAGCTACGGCGTCGGCGTCTCGCGCCTGCTGGGTGCGATCATCGAGGCCAGCCACGACGAGGCCGGGATCATCTGGCCTGAAGGCGTCGCCCCGTTCGACGTCGGCATCGTCAACATGCGTCAGGGCGACGCGGCCTGCGACGAGGTCTGCCAGAAGGCCTACGATGCGCTGACTGCTGCCGGCAAGGACGTCCTCTACGACGACACCGACGCTCGCGGCGGCGCCAAGTTCGCCACCATGGACCTGATCGGCCTGCCCTGGCAGGTGATCGTCGGCCCCAAGGGCGTCGCCGAAGGCGTGGTCGAGGTCAAGAACCGCAAGACCGGCGAGCGCTATACCGCCTCGCTGGACGCCGTCATCGCCAACCTCACCAAAGGCAACTGATGCCAGACGCCCGCGCCGCCGGTCCCTTCAGTCGCTGGGAGCGCTCCGTCGCTCGCCGGTACCTGTTCGCCAAGCGCAAGAACGGCGGCGTGGCGCTGATCGCCCTGATCTCGTTCTGCGCGGTGATGTTGGCGGTCTTCGCCCTCATCTCCGTGATGAGCGTGATGAACGGCTTCCGGGCCGAGCTCCTGGGCCGGATCCTCGGCTTCAACGGCCACCTCTACGCCCAGTCGCCGCTCATCAACGGTCCTGATCGGGACGCCATCATCCGTCGCATCAGGGCCGCGCCGGGCGTCATTCAGGCCGCGCCGATGGTCGAGGCCCAGGCCATGGTGCTGGGGCCGACCCAGGTGACCGGCGCTATCGTGCGTGGGGTCAACATCTCGGATCTGCGGCACATGTCGCTGATCGCCGGCAACATCAAGAGCGGCGGCCTGACGGGCTTCGGTCAGGGCGAATACGGCGGCGACATCGTGCTGATCGGCGACCGCATGGCGCAGAGCCTGGGCGTGCAACCGGGCGACGCCATCACCCTGATTTCGCCTTCCGGGCCGTCCACGGCCTTCGGCAGCTCGACCCAGGAGAAAAGCTACATCGTCGGCGGCATTTTCAGCGTCGGCATGAGCCAGTTCGACGAGGCCTTCGTCTACATGCCGCTGGAGCAGGCGCAGCTGTTCTTCGGCCGGGACACCTCGGTCGACTATGTCGAGATCAAGCTGGACGACCCCGACAAGGCCAAGGATCTGAAGCACGCCGTCGAAGTCGCCAGCGGCCCCGGCGCACTGGTCAGCGACTGGCAGGACAAGAACCACAGCTACTTCACCGCGCTCCAGGTCGAGCGGAAGGTGATGCGGCTGATCCTGGGCTGCATCGTCGCCATCGCCATGCTGAACATCATTTCCAGCCTGGTCATGCTGGTGAAGAACAAGGGCAAGGACATCGCCATCCTGCGCACCATGGGCGCGGGGCAGGGGGCGATCCTGCGGATCTTCATCATGGCCGGCGCGTCGATCGGCGTGGCCGGCACCCTGTGTGGCCTGGCCCTGGGCGTGGTGTTCTGCACCTACATCACGCCGATCCAGAATTTCGTGGAGTGGGCCACCGGCACGGCCGTGTTCAGCGCCGACGTCTACATGCTCTCGCACATCCCGGCGAAGATCGACTGGACCGAGGTCGCCGGGATCGTCGGGGCCTCGGCCCTGATGAGTGTGATCGCGACCCTGCCGCCCGCCTGGCGCGCCTCGCGCCTCGATCCGGTGGAGGCGCTTCGTTATGAGTGATTCCATACAGCCTTTGCCGATTTTGGCCCTGCGCGGGGTTGAGCGCGTCTACAAGACCGAGGCCGGCGACCTGCCGGTGCTGCGCGGCGTCGACATCGATGTCTATCCCGGCGAAGTGGTCGGCCTGATCGGTCCCTCGGGGTCAGGCAAGTCCTCGCTGCTGCACTCGGCCGGGCTGCTCGAGCGGCCAGACGCGGGCCTTGTCGCGCTTGAAGGCCGCGACTGCTCCAAGCTGTCCGAGCGCGTGCGCACCCGCATCCGCCTGGGCACGGTCGGATTCGTCTATCAGTTTCACCACCTGCTGCCCGAGTTCTCGGCGATCGAGAATGTGGCCATGCCCCTGACCATCGCCGGCAAGAGCCGTCGAGAGGCCGAGGCGCGAGCCCGGGAACTGCTGGAGGGGCTGGGCCTGGGTCACCGCCTGGCCCACCAGCCGGCCCAGATGTCGGGCGGTGAGCAGCAGCGCGTGGCCATCGCCCGCGCGCTTGCCAATCATCCCAAGCTGCTGCTGGCGGACGAGCCGACGGGCAACCTGGATCCGGCGACCTCGGCCGCCGTGTTCCAGGCGTTGTACCAGGTGTGCCGCCAGCAGGGCGTCGCGGCGGTGATCGCCACGCACAATATGGACCTGGCCCGCTACATGGACCGCGTGGTCGCCCTGAAGGACGGCCACCTGGAAGCCCAGAGATTCTAGGCTTGCGCCTCGGCTAGAACTGATGGCGGAAGGCGGTCTGCAGGACCGTCTGATGCTGCTGCGGCGTGGCGCCCAGTCGCGCCCGGTCGCGGCGGAAGCTGTCGACATACAGCGCCTCGAAGACGATCTGGGCGTTGGGCTTCACGTCCCAGCGATAGGCCGTCAGGCCGGACCAGCCGTGCTCGGCGTTGTTGTCGGTCGCTTTGTTGGTTCGGTCCGTCGTCGAGAAGTGATCGTAGCGCACGGTCGCGGAACCTGGCCCCAGCGCCTTGCTGGCCGAGACATAGGCCGCCTCGAAACCCATGTCGGCCCAGATGCCCAGAGCGTTCGAATAGCCCATCAGCGTCTCGCCGGTCACGACCTGGGCCTTCACCGCCACCGCGTCGAGGTCCAGGCGTGCCCCTAAGTTCCAGAACCGCGTCTCCCACGACCATTCGCGATTGATGTCGACGCTGGTCCGGTCGCCCCCGTTGTCATACCGGAAGAGGTCGAAGGCCAGGACCTGGGACGGCCGCCACTCGATCCGGCCATAGTAGCCGATGCGGCCGTCGATCTCGGCCAGCGGCGTCGTCGCGGGCGCCTGGCGCGAGGCCATGCGACCGGCCAGCGGCGGCAACGGAAAGCGACCGAACACCGGCGACTTGATGTCGTGCAACGCCCAACCGCGGAAGGTCAGTTCGGTGCCCGACGTGTCGCCGTTCCTGAAGGCCCCGGCTGTGGCGCTGAGGGCCTGGCCCGCCAGCGTGCGGCGGATCGTGGCCTCGACCCCGACCACCTTGGTCTCCTCGGCCACCCAGGTGTTGATCGCCGAGGGCGTGATGGTGTCGGGCACGGACCAGTCCAATCCATCATGCTCCAGCGAGATCGGTGGATAGAATACCCCGGCCCGAGCCGAGAGGCGCAAGGAAGAGCCGGGCCGTGATCGGTAGGCCAGATAGCCTTCGCCCAGATCGACCAGATGCCGCTGGCCATCCTGGCTCTCGCCGACGACCACGGCTGACAGGGTGTTGGAAAAGCGCGGGTTCCAGACCAGCGCGGCCTCGCCCAGGCGCAGGCCCTTGTGGTCTTCGCTGAAGCGCGCCTTGCCGACGCCGCCGTCGATCCAGGACCGCTCGCCACTGGCGGCGACCGCGCGCAGGTCTATCAGGCCGGAAAACGTGTCACGGGAAAACAGGTCCGCCTGAGCGCACGCCGAGCCGGCGCTCGCCAAGACCAGGGCCGTCCCCACAACGGTCGAAGTCAGTCTTCCCATGCGGTCAACCTGCCGGGAGACCGCTGCGATAAGGTTAAAGCAAAGCCTGTTTCATGCCCGTGAAGAAGCCGGCCTGGTCGATCTTCTTGATCACCCGGGCGTTGGGTGGGCGACGCTTGAGCGCCGGGTCGGCGATCTCGATGTCGGGCAGGATCGAGTGCGAGACGCTGAGATAACCGCGTGTCAGCTCGCCCACGGTCTCGACGTCGACCACGCAGTCCTCGGCCTCCAGGATCAGGGTCTCGTCCAGGGCGATGGCGCAGGTGAGGGCGTCCGGATGCAGGCTACCGTCCAGCCCCTCGGTCTCGCGCGCAAAGGCCAGAGAGGCGCGGTTCACGTCGGTGAAGAACCGAGCCTTGGCGGTGCCCAGGGCCTCCAGTTCGGCCAGCTGGACGGTGTTCCACAGGCCGTCCCGCAAGGTCAGGGTCCAGGTCGCGATCGACAGGTTGAAGCCGGCGTTGACGACAATCTTGGCCGCCTCCGGGTCGACATAGAAATTGTACTCGGCGGCCGGCGTGACGTTGCCGACGCCGTTGTCCGTGCCGCCCATCACCCACAGGTGTTTCAGCGCCTTGGCGATGCGGGGTTCGCGCAGGTAGGCGAGGGCGATATTGGTCAGCGGAGCCTGGGCGATCAGGGTGATCTCGCCGGGCGCATCCATGATCCGGCGCACCAACTCGTCCACCGCGTGGCCCTCGGCCGGTCGCCGAGCGGTCTTCGGAAAGCCGCTGTCGCTCATGCCGTCGTGGCCGAAGACATAGGCGGCGTCGAGAGGCGCGCGGGTGAACGGCGTCTGAGCGCCCAGATAGACCGGGACGCCGGCCTGACCACAGGTCTCCAGCGTCACCAGGGCGTTTTCGGCGTGTTGCACGAAGCCGACATTGCCGTGGGCGATGGTGATGGCCTCGACGTTCACGCCAGGGCGGGTGAGGGCCAGCATCAGCGAGAAGACGTCGTCGCCGGCGGTGTCGGTGTCGATGATCAGGCGCATGGCCCCGATCTGACCTGATCCGGCGGGCTTGGCCATAGGGGTTTTGCAGCGGCGCGGCCGCCTAGCCAGTGACTCGGGCGAAGAAAATGCGGTGGAACGTCGCGGAACATCTTGTGAACAGAACAAAACCGGAATATGGAACAAAACAAGAAATCTGTGGAGGTTCCGATGATCCGTATCGCGCGTGAGTCTTTGGCCCTTGTGTCGGTCGCCAGCTTCGTCTGGATGATGTGTACGGTCGCCCAACTGGTGGCCTGAGTCGTGTAGCGGAGGTCGATCATGGCGGACGAGGAGGGGCAAGGGTTCGTCCACCTGCGGGTCCGCTCGGCCTATTCGCTGCTGGAAGGCGCCATCAAGGCGGACCAGATCGGCAAGCTGGCCGCCGGAGCGGGCATGCCAGCCGCCGCTATCGCCGACCGCGCCAACCTGTTCGGGGCCCTGGAGTATTCATCCTACGCCAAGGATGCGGGGGTCCAGCCGATCATCGGTTGCGCCATTCCCGTCACCGGCATCGGCGGCGGCCCGACCGAGCGCTGGGCCCGGGCGCCGACGATCATGCTTCTGGCCCAGAACGAGCAGGGCTACCTCAACCTTTCCGAGCTGTCGTCGATCGCCTATCTCGACAGCGCCGAACTGCCCGAACCGATCGTGCCCTGGGCCAAGGTGGCCGAGTACAGCGAAGGCCTGATCCTGCTATCGGGCGGCACGGACGGCCCGGTGGACGCCCTCTATGCCGCCGGCAAGTCGGCCGAGGCTTCGGCCGCCCTGGCCGAGATGCATCGGGTGTTCGGCGATCGCTTCTATGTCGAGCTGCAGCGCCACGGCCTGCCCAAGCAGGCGGCGGCCGAGCCGGGCCTGGTCAACTGGGCCTATGATAACGACGTGCCGCTGGTCGCCACCAACGACGTCTATTTCGCCAAGGAAGGTTTCTACGACGCGCACGATGCGCTGCTGTGCATCGCCGACGGCTCGTTCGTCGGCCAGGACGAGCGCCGCCGCGTCACGCCCGAGCACTGGTTCAAGCCGGCCGCCGATATGCGCAAGCTGTTCTCGGACCTGCCCGAAGCCTGCGACAACACGCTCGATATCGCCCGGCGCTGCGCTTTCATGGTGCACAAGCGCAACCCCATCCTGCCCAGCTTCCCGACCGGCGACGGCCGCGATGAGGGCGAGGAACTGGAGCACCAGGCGCGTGAGGGCCTGAAGATGCGCCTCGATGGCCTGACGCTGTCGGCGCCCGAGGAAGAGTACTGGAAGCGGCTCGACTTCGAGCTGGGCATCATCAAGCGGATGGGCTTCCCGGGCTACTTCCTGATCGTGTCGGACTTCATCAAGTGGGGGAAGGCGCACGGCATTCCGGTGGGACCTGGGCGGGGGTCGGGCGCCGGTTCGCTGGTCGCCTGGGTGCTGACCATCACCGACCTGGACCCGCTGCGCTTCGGCCTGCTGTTCGAGCGCTTCCTCAATCCCGAGCGGGTCTCGATGCCCGACTTCGACGTCGACTTCTGCCAGGAGCGACGCGAAGAGGTGATCTCCTACGTGCAGGAGAAGTATGGCCGCGACCGCGTGGCCCAGATCATCACCTTCGGCTCGCTACAGGCGCGGGCCGTGCTGCGCGACGTTGGTCGCGTGATGCAGCTGCCGCTGGGCCTGGTCGACCGTCTCTGCAAGATGGTGCCCAACAACCCCGCCGCGCCGGTGACCCTGGCCCAGGCCATCGACCTGGAGCCGCGCCTCAAGCAGGCCAAGAAGGAAGACGCCAACGTCTCGGCCTGTCTGGACGTGGCCCTACAGCTGGAAGGCCTGTTCCGCAACGCCTCGACCCACGCCGCCGGCGTGGTGATCGGCGACCGGCCGCTGACCCAGCTGACCCCGCTGTACAAGGATCCGCGCTCGGACCTGCCGGCCACCCAGTTCAACATGAAGTGGGTCGAAAGCGCCGGTCTGGTCAAGTTCGACTTCCTGGGCCTGAAGACCCTGACGGTGCTGGACCGCGCGGTGAAGCACCTGAAGAAGCGCGGCTTCGACATCGACCTGGGCAAGCTGCCCTTCGACGACGCCAAGACCTACGAACTGCTCGCCTCCGGCCAGACGGTCGGCGTGTTCCAGCTGGAAAGCCAGGGCATGCGAGACACCCTGCGCAAGATGCGCTGCGGCTCGATCGAGGAGATCACCGCGCTGATCTCGCTCTATCGTCCGGGGCCGATGGATAACATCGACACCTTCGTCGACTGTAAGTTCGGCCGAAAGCCCGTCGACACCCTGCACCCCTCGCTGGAGACGGTGCTGAAGGAGACCTACGGCGTCATCGTCTATCAGGAACAGGTGATGCAGATCGCCCAGATCCTGGCGGGCTACAGCCTGGGCGAGGCCGACCTTCTGCGTCGCGCCATGGGTAAGAAAAAGAAGGAGGAGATGGATCTCCAGAAGATCCGTTTCGTCTCCGGCGCCAAGGAGAAGAACGTCCCCGAGGAACAGTCGGGTTCGATCTTCGAGCTGGTGGCCAAGTTCGCCGGCTACGGCTTCAACAAGTCGCACGCCGCCGCCTACGCCTTCATCTCGTACCAGACGGGTTGGCTCAAGGCGAACACGCCGGTCGAGTTCTTCGCCGCCTCGATGAGCCTGGATCTGTCGAACACCGACAAGCTGGCCGTCTTCCACCAGGACGCCCGCAAGTTCGAGATCACGGTGCGGGCGCCGGACGTCAACGTCTCCGGCGCCGACTTCGAGGTCGAGAACGGCGAGGTGCTGTACGCCCTGGGCGCCATCCGCAATGTGGGTCTCGAGGCCATGAAGCATCTGGTCGCGATCCGCGACGAGGGCGGGCCGTTCCGCGACATCTTCGACTTCGTCGAGCGGATCGACCCCAAGCAGGTCAACAAGCGCGCCATCGAAAACCTGGCGCGGGCCGGGGCCTTCGACTCGATCCACAAGAACCGCGCCCAGATCGTGGCCTCGGCCGACGTGCTGATCGCCCACGCCCAGAGCTGCCACGCCGACCGCCAGGGCGGGCAGGGCGGTCTGTTCGGCTCAGACCCCGGCGCTGGCCGTCCGCGCCTGTCCAAGACCGAGAACTGGAACCAGGTCGATCTGCTGGACGAAGAGCTGTCGGCCGTCGGCTTCTACCTGACCGGCCACCCGCTGGAGGACGTGGTCGGCATGCTGCGCCGCAAGCGCGTGGCTCTGGTGACCGAGGCCATGGGTCAGGCCGAGGCCGGCATGGAAGCCCTACGCATGTGCGGCGTCGTCCGCCGCCGCCAGGAACGCGCCTCGCAGAGCGGCGAGAAGTTCGCCTTCGTGTCGCTGTCGGACCCGTCCGGCGAGTATGAGGTGCTGTTCCCGCCGGAAAGCCTGCGAAAGTGCCGTGACGTGCTGGAGCCCGGCAAGGCCGTGGTCATCAAGGTCCGCGCCAAGGCCCGCGACGGCGAGGTCCGCTTCTTCGGCGACGACGCCGAGCCGATCGAGAAGGCCATCGAGAACGTCGTAGCGGGGCTTCGGGTCCACCTGTCGCCCTCGGCGACCGAGATGGAGGCCCTGAAGCGCCGCCTGGAGCCCGCCCAGGGGCAGAAGGGCGGCGAGGTGACCTTCGTCGCCGCGATCGGCGGCGGCCGCGAGATCGAACTGCGCCTGCCGGGCCGGTACACGCTGGACGCGGCTCTGCGCGGCGCGCTGAAGACGGCGCCGGGCGTGGCGCTGCTGGAGGATGTGTAGGAATATTTTCCTATATTTCGGTGGCGAGCTGGCGTGGCGGTGAGAGAGGGATTCGAACCCTCGATAGACCTTTCGTGGGGGACCGCAGCTTGGTCGCCTCATCTGCGACGGGCGAACTGGGAAGGAAGACGATGGCCAGGCATGAAGGCGGATGTCAGTGCGGGCGCGTGCGCTACGCGGTCGAGGTCGGTCTGGAGGACGTGATCAGCTGCAACTGCTCGCGCTGCGGCAAGCTGGGCTCGATCCTGGCCTTCGCGGGCGCCGACGCCTTCGAGCTGCAAAGCGGTGAGGACGCCCTGACCGAATACCAGTTCAACACGCACAAGATCTCGCACCTGTTCTGCGAGACGTGCGGCATCCAATCGTTCGGTCGCGGCACGGCGCCGAATGGTCAGCAGATGGTGGCGATCAATGTCCGCTGCCTCGACGACGTCGACGTCTTCGCGCTGAAGCCGCAGCAGGTGGACGGCAAGGCGTTCTAGGAGGCGCCGGGCGGTCCTCTCCCAGGCGTTTGAGCGAAGAAGGAACGTTGGCGATCCTTGCGGGGAGCGCATCGGTCCGCGGGCTGGTCCGAGCCTGAGGGCGATCGGGCGCTGGTGGAGGCGGTCAGCCCCCCACGACTGCTGATGACCGCTCATCTCGATCCGAGGCGATCGCTCGCTCTGGAGGCGTTCGCGTCGACCCTCTTGGCCCAGGCTCGTGGATGAGGCCGACCGTGTCTCAGGAGACTACTGGCTCTCCTTCGCCCAGGCTCTCATCGAGGTAGTCCCTGAGACGCTGCTGCAGCTGAGGGATCGCGTCCGAGCGGGCGAGGAATTCTTCTACCGGCATCATCCGCCATTCCTGGCCTTCGTCGCCGAACTGGATCGACTGGAGCTGATCCGGCCTCAACTGGCCGACCAGGAAATGGTTGGTGATGTCGGATGTCGTGTACGCCCGTCGCCAGATGACGCCGGCTTCCTCGAATACGAAGCCGAACTCCTCGAGCACCTCGCGCTGGGCGCATTCGAATGGGGTTTCCTCGCCTTCACGGCCGCCGCCGGGCAGGTCCCAGCAGTTCGGGAACGGGATCTCCGGCTTGTCGTCTCGGCGATAGGCGAGGAGGTCGCTTCCGAGAAGCAGCGCGATCTTGGTTCCACCGAAGCTCACGCGCCCATCCTCCCGCCGATCCGGCGCGCGCAGCTTGGCCTAGCGTCCCAGGCGTGGCGAACGTTTTCGAAGGAGAAGCGGGCATTCGACTGAAAGTCGGATGCTGGTTGGGCGCACGAGGTCTTCGCCTTCGCCCTACCAGGCCGCCGCCCGGCCGTTCGCCAGTCCGGCCCGGAACAGCCGCCGCTCGGCCGCCTTGCCGCCCTTGACGATCACCGGCCGCTCGGCGCCGCGCAGCAGGGGCAGGTCGTCGAGACTGTCGGTATAGGCATAGGTCCAGCGCGCGCCATGGCCGGCCTCGGCCAGGGCCTGGCATTTGCGCTGATTGCGGCAGTGGATGTCGGCGACCCAGCCGCCGAAGCGCGGCTTCAGCGACGTGCCCAGTACCTCGATCGGATGACCCAGAGGCCCGATCAGGGCCTGGGCCAGCAGGGCGGGGGCGGCGGTGACGACCACGACTCGGTCGCCATGCGCCAGGTGCTCGTTGAGCGCCGCCAGGCCGCGGGGGCGCCAGGCCAGGGCGCTGTCGCCGCGCCGAAAGGCCTCGCCGAACTGGTAGAGCGAGGCGCGCAGACCCTTTTCGCAGAGACCGACGGTGGCGATCCACAGCAGGACCGAGGCGCCGGTGCGGCGCGTGCGGGGGATGGCCACCATCGGGGCGGCGATGGGCGCGACGACCAGGGTCGTCAAGGCGCGCAGCGGCGAGCGGCGCACGCGGTTCCAGAGCCACAGTCCCGTCGAGTCGCCGTCCAGCAGGGTGCCGTCCAGATCAAAGACCGCCAGCATGGCCCAGTCCTCCTCACAAGCCCGCCCCCGGGGGAGGCAGGCGACTTCTGCGATTGAGGCATGTCCCTGTGTAGGTCTCGCGAAGGCCGGCTCCATCTTCTGTGGAAAGACCGCCGCGCGCCGTGGACGCCTCATCGGGATGACGCCATGCCCTCTGAAGGGCCTCACCGATTGTTTTGCGCGCGGAAGAAGGCGCCTTCAGGGCTTGCTTTTTGTCCGCCGAGCGACTATCTGGCCGCCCATTCCACACGTGGACGTTCGGTTGCGCCGGGGAGACATCCCGACGTCGCCGTTCCGGTCCCGCTTCCAGAATGGTCTGGAACGGGGGTGTCCGCGGAGGTTCAACCGGAAAAAGGATAAAGGCCCGATGGCTCTTCCCGAATTCTCGATGCGTCAGCTCCTGGAAGCCGGCGCCCACTTCGGTCACCAGACGCACCGCTGGAACCCGAAGATGGACCGCTACATCTTCGGTTCGCGTTCGAACATCCACATCATCGACCTGTCGCAGACGATTCCGCTGCTGCACCAGGCTCTGGTGAAGGTCCGTGAAGTCGCCGCCGCTGGCGGTCGCGTGCTGTTCGTCGGCACCAAGCGCCAGGCCAGCGACCCGGTCGCCACGGCCGCCAAGCGCTGCGCCCAATACTACGTGAACCACCGCTGGCTCGGCGGCACCCTGACCAACTGGCGCACCGTCTCGGGCTCGATCGCTCGCCTGCGCGAGCTGGAAGGCGTCCTGGGCGGCGAAGCCCAAGGCCGTTCCAAGAAGGAACTGCTGCAGCTGACCCGCGAGCGGGACAAGCTGGAACTGTCGCTGGGCGGCATCAAGGACATGGGCGGCATCCCCGACATCATGTTCGTGATCGACACCAACAAGGAAGCGATCGCGATCCTGGAAGCCCGCAAGCTGAACATCCCGGTCGTCGCCATCCTCGACACCAACTGCGATCCGGACGGCATCACCTATCCGATCCCGGGTAACGACGACGCCGCCCGCGCCCTGCAGCTGTACTGCGACCTGATCGCCGACGCCGTCCTGGACGGCCTGGCCGCCGGTCAAGCCGCCGCTGGCGTGGACCTGGGCGCTTCGGTCGCCCCGGTCGAACCGGCCCTGGCCCGCGAGCTGGCTCCGGAAGCCCCGGCTGCCGAAGCCGCTCCGGAATCGGCCGAAGGCTGATTTCCAACGCGCCTCCCGCCTGGCTCGGCCAGGACGCGGAGGCCGTCGCGACCCTGACATGCGACCGGGCTAACAAGCCCGGTCGCATACGCATTAGAAGACTGCGGCGGGCTGCGAGCCGGTCGCCAACCGTTTATCTGGAGATTTTCGATGGCTGAGATCACCGCCGCCCTCGTCAAGGAACTGCGCGAAAAGTCCGGCGTCGGCATGATGGACTGCAAGAAGGCGCTGGCTGAAAACGGCGGCGACATCGAAGCGTCCATCGACTGGCTGCGCGCCAAGGGCCTGTCCAAGGCCGCCAAGAAGGCCGACCGCGCCGCCGCCGAGGGCCTGGTGGCCATCGCCGTCGTCGACCAAGGCGCGGGTGAGACCGCCGCCGCCGTCGAAGTGAACGCCGAAACCGACTTCGTGTCGCGCAACGACCTGTTCCAGGGCGCTGCCCGTCAGATCGCCCAGGCCGCGGTCGCCACCGACTGCTCGATCGACGCCATCAACGGCGCCAAGCTGGGCGGCGGTGAAAGCGTTCAGGACCACCTGACCAACCTGATCGCCACGATCGGCGAAAACATGATGGTGCGCCGCGCCGCCAAGTGGACCGTCGAGAACGGCGTCGTCGCCTCGTACATCCACAACGCCACCGCGCCGGATCTGGGCCGCATCGGCGTGCTGGTCGCCCTCGAGTCGACCGCCGACAAGGCCGCCCTGCGCGAGCTGGGCCGCAAGATCGCCATGCACGTCGCCGCGACCGCCCCGCTGTCGCTGTCGCCGGACGATCTGGACCCGGCCGCCATCGAGCGTGAAAAGGCCGTGTTCACCGAACAGGCCCTGGAATCGGGCAAGCCGCCGGCGGTCATCGAAAAGATGATCGAGGGCCGCATCCGCAAGTTCCTGGAAGAAGTCGTGCTGCTGAAGCAAGCCTTCGTCATGAACCCGGACCAGACCGTCGAGCAGCTGGTCGCCGAGACCGCCAAGACCCTGGGCGCGCCGATCACCGTGAAGGGCTTCACCCGTCTGGCCCTGGGCGAAGGCGTGGAAAAGAAGCAGGACGACTTCGCCGCCGAAGTCGCCTCGATGACCGGCCAGGCCTAAGGCCTATCGTCGAGGGTCCCAGGGCCTTCGACAGACAATCAGGGCGCGGCGCGTTTTGACGCGCGCCGCGCCCTTTTTGCGCCTGCCGTGCGGCGCGCCGATCAAAGGCGCGCACCGGTTGGCAAAAGACATCCCACTTCTATAGAACGCACGTAATGTGCGTGCCGACGACTCAGGAATAGCGGTCCCATGTCCGATACCAGCGCGCCCTCGAAATACCGCCGTATCCTGCTGAAGGTGTCCGGCGAGGTCCTGATGGGGGACACGCCCTACGGCATCGACACCAACACCGTGCAGGCCGTGGCCGAGGACGTGGCCGAGATCGTCAAGTCGGGCGTCGAGCTGTGCCTGGTCATCGGCGGCGGCAATATTTTCCGCGGCATGGCCGGTGCGGCCAAGGGCATGGAGCGCTCCAGCGCCGACTACATGGGCATGCTGGCCACCGTGATGAACGCCCTGGCCATGCAGGACGCCCTGGAGCGTATCGGCGTCCAGACCCGCGTGCAGTCGGCCATTCCGATGGCCACCGTTTGCGAGCCCTACATCCGCCGTCGCGCCCAGCGTCACCTGGAGAAGGGCCGCGTCGTGATCTTCGCCGCCGGCACCGGCAACCCGTTCTTCACTACCGACACCGCCGCGGCCCTGCGCGCGGCGGAGATGCAGTGCGACGCCCTGTTCAAGGGCACCAGCGTCGACGGCGTCTATACGGCCGACCCCAAGAAGGACGCGACGGCCCAGCGCTACGATCAGCTGTCCTATATGGACGTGCTGGCCAAGGATCTGCGCGTTATGGACGCCTCGGCCGTGGCCCTGATGCGCGACAGCAATATTCCGATCGTGGTCTTCTCGATCAAGGGGCGCGGCAACCTGCTGGGCGTCCTGCGAGGCGAGGGGACCTTCACCGTGGTCGCCACCGACCGCGCGTCGTAAGTTCAAGAAAGCGAGGAGAGCCCTATGGCCGCCGCCGAAAAACCCGTCCTGGCCCGCTACCGCGACCGCATGGACAAGGCCGTCGCCGCTCTGAAGGAAGAGTTCGGCAGCCTGCGCACCGGCCGCGCGTCGGCCAGCCTGCTGGACCAGGTGATGGTCGAGGCCTACGGCTCGACCACGCCGCTGAACGCGGTGGCCTCGGTCAGCGTGCCCGAGCCGCGCCAGATCAATGTCAGCGTCTGGGATCGCGGCGTCGTCGTTTCGGTCGAGAAGGCGATCCGGGCGTCGGGCCTGGGCCTGAACCCGGTCGTCGAAGGCCAGAATCTGCGCATTCCGATCCCGCCGCTGACCGAGGAGCGCCGCAAGGACCTCTCGAAGATCGCCGGCAAGTATGCCGAGCAGCAGAAGATCGCCGTCCGCAACGTCCGTCGCGACGCCAATGACGACCTGAAGAAGGCCGAGAAGGACGGCGCGATCGCCGAGGACGAGCGCAAGAAGATGGAAACCGAGGTCCAGAAGATGACCGACGAAGCCATCAAGCGCGTCGACGAGGCCTTGAAAATCAAAGAACAAGAGATCATGCAGGTCTAATCGCCTCCCTGGGAGTTAGTGGGGAGACGACGAGGGAAGGTTGAAGCGAATGCCGGCGACCACCGGTCTGCAGAACGTTTCGGAGCGCGCCGGAGGGGGAGCGCCCGACCAGCGTCTGCACGTGGCCATTATCATGGATGGCAACGGCCGCTGGGCGAAGCAGCGGGGCATGCCGCGCGTCCTGGGTCATCGCGCCGGGGTCAACGCCCTGAAGCGCACCGTCGAGGGCGCCCAGAGCCAGAACGTCGGCGTGCTGACGGTCTTCGGCTTCTCGACCGAGAACTGGCGCCGACCCGCGCACGAAGTGTCCGAGCTGATGAGCCTGCTGAAGGCCTATGTCGAATCGGACCTCGAACGCCTCGCCAAGGCGGGCGTGCGCGTGCGCATCATCGGCCGTCGCACGGGCCTGTCGGCTGACATCGCCGAGGTCATCGAGCGCGCCGAGCGACGGACCGAGGCCAATACCGAGTTCACGCTGCAGGTCGCCTTCAACTACGGCGGTCAGGCCGACATCGCCGACGCCGCCCGCGCCTTCGCCGAGAAGGTCGAACGGGGCGAGGCCAAGGCCTCGGACCTGACCGAACAGACCTTCGAGCGGTTCCTGTCGACCGCCTCTGCGCCGGCGCCGGACTTGATCGTGCGCACCAGCGGCGAGCGCCGCATCTCCAATTTCCTGCTGTGGGAGTGCGCCTACGCCGAGCTCGTGTTCCAGGACGTGCTCTGGCCCGACTATGGCCCCGAGGCCCTGGCGGCCGCCATCGCCGACTATCGGCGCCGGGATCGACGGTATGGAGGGATCGCGGCCGATGACGTCGCCGTCGCCGGCTAAGCGCTTCAACTGGGGCAATCTTCGAATGCGCGTGGTCTCGGCCACCGTGCTCGTGCCCACGGTCGTGGCCGCCGTCTGGCTGGGCGGCTACTGGATCCTGGCGCTGGCTCTGGTCTGCGTGGCGCTGCTGGCCCGTGAATGGGGCAAGATCAGCGCGCCCAAGGCTCCGCGGGCGGTCGGCGCCGTGGTCGGCGTCTTCTGCGCCATCGCGGTTTTGGCGGGCTTCCTGCACCACTTCTTCATCGCCTGGTCGGTCGTGCTGGCCGGCGCCTTCCTGGCCGGCCTGATTGCGCGAGGCGCGGTCGAGCGCCGCGCCGATGCGGCCTATGGCGTCGTCTATATCGCGCCGGCGGTCATCGCCCTGGTCTGGATCCGTTCGCTGTCGGACGGCCTGTGGTGGACGCTGCTGCTGTTCGTGGTGACCTGGTTCGCCGACATCTTCGCCTACGTAGCCGGCAGCCTCTTCAAGGGCCCCAAGCTGTGGCCGCAGATCTCGCCCAACAAGACCTGGTCCGGCTTCGTCGGCGGGCTGGTGGCGGCGACGCTCGGCGCGGTCGGGGTGGCCTATTTCGCGCATCTGAAGCTGGTCTGGCCCGCCGCGGCCCTGGTCGGTTTCCTGGGCGGCCTGGCGACCATGGCCGGTGACCTCTGGGAATCGATGCTCAAGCGCCGCTTCGGCGTGAAGGACAGCGGCGACATCATTCCGGGCCATGGCGGCCTGCTTGACCGCGTCGACGGCCTGATGTTCGCGGCGATCGTCATCGCCGCCGTGCGCCTGATCGACCACCTGGGATGGGCGCATTGACCTTACCCCGCAAGGTGGTGGTGCTGGGCTCGACCGGATCGATCGGCCTTTCGACCCTGAGCCTCTTCGAAGAGTCCGGCGCGCCGGTCGAGATCCTGGCCTTGACGGCCGGCCGCAATGTCGAGCGCCTGATCCAGCAGGCCCTGCGCTGGCGGCCCCAGGTCGCTGTGATCGAGGACGAGAGCAAGTTCCAGGCGCTGAAGGACGGTCTGGCCGGAACCGGCGTGCGCGCCGCCGCAGGCGCGGCCGCGGTGTCGGAAGCCGCCGCCATGGGCGCGGACTGGGTGATGTCGGCCATCGTCGGAGCCGCCGGCCTGGCGCCCACCGTGGCCGCCGCCCGAACCGGCGCGGTTATCGCCCTGGCCAACAAGGAGAGCCTGGTCTGCGCCGGGCCGGCCCTGCTGGCCATCGCCAAGGCGGCCGGCGGATCGGTGATCCCGGTCGACTCCGAACATTCCGCAATATTTCAGGTGTTGCAGCCGGCGTGCGCCGACAAGGTCGCGCGACTGATCCTCACGGCCTCCGGCGGGCCTTTCCGCACCTGGGAAAAAGCCGCCATGGCGCAGGCCACGCCCGAGCAGGCGATCGCCCATCCGAACTGGTCGATGGGCGCCAAGATTTCGGTCGATTCCGCGACGATGATGAACAAGGGGCTCGAGATGATCGAAGCTTCCTATCTGTTCGGAACCCCGGAAGACCGCGTCGACGTCGTGATCCATCCCCAGTCCGTGATCCATAGCCTGGTGGAATACGCCGATGGCTCGACCCTGGCTCAGCTGGGCCCGCCGGACATGCGCGCGCCGATCGCCTGCGCCTATGCCTGGCCGGACCGCCTGCCGTGGCCTGCGCCGCGCCTGGACCTGGCCGCCTATGGTCAGCTGACCTTCGAATCGCCCGACCTGGACCGCTTCCCGTCGATCGGCATCGCCCGCGAGGCCCTGCGCCTGGAAGGTGGCGCGCCGGCCGCCATGAACGCCGCCAACGAGGTCGCCGTGGCCGCTTTCCTTGACCGGCGTATCGGCTTTCTCGATATTGCCGCCGCGGTGGCGGGGACCCTCGAGCGTATGAACAGTCTTGGCAGCCTCTCCGTCGCGGATAGTGACGCAGTCGAAAACGCGATGATGATCGACGCCAGCGCTCGCCGCATTGCGGCCGAGGTTGTCGCGCAAAAGCATCGCCGGCTCTGATCCGGGGGACCGGCCACCTAATGACCGACGTGTTGATCTTCATTCTGTCCACGGTCTTCGTGCTGTCCGTCGTGGTCACCATCCACGAGTTGGGGCACTACTGGGCCGCGCGCGCGTGCGGAGTGGCGATCGACTGCTTCTCGATCGGTTTTGGCGCGCCGCTTCTGTCGTGGCGCGACAAGCGCGGCGTCGAGTGGCGCATCGCCTCGATCCCGCTGGGCGGCTATGTCCGCTTCTCGGGCGACGAGAACGCCGCCAGCGTGCCCGACCAGGACAATCTGTCGGCCATGCGCGAGAGCATCGTGCGGCGTGAGGGCGAAGAGGGCGTCGCCAAGTATTTCCATTTCAAGCCGGTGTGGCAGCGGGCGATCATCGCCGTGGCCGGTCCGGTGTCGAACTTCATCCTGGCCATCCTGATCATGGCCGTGTTCCTGGTCATGGTCGGCACGCCGCAGCGCGCAGCCACCGTCAACGGCGTCGTGCCGGGCGGGGCGGCCGAGGCAGCCGGCTTCAAGAAGGGTGACGTGATCGTCGCCGCCGACGGCCGCAAGATCGGCACCTTCCAGGACCTGCAGGGCTATGTCTCGCTGCGCGCCAACCTGCCGATCGACTTCACGGTCAAGCGGGCGGAGCAGCAGCTCCACCTGACCGCCACCCCGCGCCTGGTCGAGATCAACGACAAGATCAGCGGTCGGATGAAGACCGGCCAGCTGGGCATCGAGAACGCCGGCCGCACCCAGTTCAAGCGCTCCAGCGTGCTGTCGGCCGTCCCCGACGCCACGGTCGAGGTGTGGGGCATGATCAAGACGATCGGCTTCTATCTGGGCCGTCTCGTCACCGGCCAGCTGCCCGCCGACCAGATCAGCGGCATCATCGGCATCGGCCACACCGCCGGGGCGGTGACCAAGGCCTCGGCCCAGGGCGCGCCCGACGTCGCCACCATGGCCGTGCGAGTCTTCATCTCGGCGATGCTGATGATCGCCAGCCTGTCGGTCAGCATCGGCTTCATGAATCTGCTGCCGATCCCGGTCCTCGATGGCGGCCATCTGCTGATGTACGCCTACGAGGCCATCGCCAAACGGCCCCTGCGGGCGGATTTCCAGGCGGCCGGTTTCCGCGCGGGGCTTGCCTTGATCCTGGGTTTCATGCTGTTCGCGGCGTGGAACGACCTCAACCGCTACGACGTGTTCAAATTCATCGGCGGCCTGTTCACGTGAACAACGCCCGCCCTCCGTCCATGATTGGTCACATGAACAAACTTCGCGCCCAAAGCGCCGCGTTCGCCACGGGTATGGCGCTGCTCCTCGGCTCCACGGCCCTGGTGGCTCCGCATCAGGCTTTCGCCCAGGCCGCCCAGACCGGGGTGGTGCAGCGCATCGTCGTCCAGGGCAATGAACGCATCGAGCAAGGCACGGTCCTGTCGTACCTGCCGATCCAGCCGGGCGACACGGTCGATTCCCAGCGCCTCGACCTGGCGCTGAAGACCCTGGCCCGCACGGACCTGTTCGCCGACGTGAAGATCGAGATGCAGGGCGGCGACCTGGTCGTGAAGGTCGTCGAGAACCCCATCATCAACCAGGTGGTCTTCGAGGGGAATTCGTCCCTGAAGGAAGACAAGCTGAAGGACGAAGTGCAGATCCGCCCGCGCGGCATCTTCACCCGCGCCAAGGTCCAGGCCGACGTCCAGCGCATCATTGAACTGTACCGCCGTTCGGGCCGCATTTCGGCGACCGTGACGCCCAAGGTGGTCGAGCTGCCGCAAAAGCGCGTCGATCTGGTGTTCGAAATCGCCGAAGGCCCCAAGAGCGGCGTGCTCGGGATCAACTTCCTGGGCAACAGCGAGTATTCGGACAACGACCTGCGCGACGTGGTCGTGACCAAGGAAAGCCGCTGGTACAAGATCCTGACCAGCAACGACAACTACGACCCCGACCGGATCGAGTACGACCGCGAGCAGCTGCGCAAGTTCTACCGTAACCGCGGCTATTTCGACTTCCGCGTCGTCTCGTCGGTGGCCGAGCTGGCCCCGGACAAGAACGGCTTCGCCGTCACCTACACCCTGGACGAAGGCCCGAAGTACAAGTTCGGCAAGGTGACCGTCGAGACCGAGCTGAAGAAGCTGGACGGCAACCTGCTGGCCCAGATCCTGCCGATCCGCGCCGGCCAGCTGTACGAGGACGAGCGCATCGAGCAGGCCACCGACGCCCTGACCTTCGCGGCGGGCGCGGCCGGCTTCGCCTTCGTGGACGTCCGTCCCAAGTACGTGCCCAATCGCGAGACCAAGACCGTCGACGTCGTCTTCCAGGTCCGTGAAGGCCCGCGCGTCTACGTCGACCGCATCGACATCGTCGGCAACACCCGCACGCTGGACTACGTCCTGCGCCGCGAGCTGGAAGTGGCCGAGGGCGACGCCTACAACCGCGTGCTGGTCGACCGCTCGAAGAACAACATCCGTCGCCTGGGCTTCTTCAAGGAGGTCGAGATCGAGGACACCCCCGGCTCGGCGCCGGACCGCACGGCCCTGCGGGTCAAGGTCGAGGAACAGCCGACGGGCGAGCTGTCGTTCAGCGCCGGCTACAGCTCGGTCGACAAGCTGGTGCTGGACGTCGGCATCACCGAGCGGAACTTCCGCGGCCGCGGTCAGAACCTTCGCGCGCGCGCCTCGGTCGGCTCGCTGCGCCAGCAGATCGACTTCGGCTTCTCCGAGCCGCGCTTCCTGGGTCGCAACCTGGTCGCGGGCGTGAACCTCTACACTTTCCGCTACGACCTGTCGGACTACGCGGCCTACGACACCAAGTCGGTCGGCGGCGACGTCCGCTTCGGCTTCCCGCTGACCAACGACTCGTCGATGAGCCTCCGCTACACGATCCGCCAAGACGATGTGAGCGTGGCCGACAGCCTCTGCACCAGCGGCTCGGTGTCGCAGATCCTCTGCCTGCAGCGCGGCGCCTATATCACCTCGCTGATCGGCTACGGCCTGCGCATCGACAAGCGGAACGATCCGATCAACCCGACCCGCGGCTGGTTCGCCGACCTGAACCAGGACCTGGCTGGCATCGGTGGCGACGTGAAGTACCTGAAGACCGAAGCCGACGCCGGCTGGTACTGGGGCTTCACAAAGGATCTGGTGTTCAGCGCCACGGGCTCGTTCGGCTACATCGAGGGCTGGGGCGGCGACAACGTCCGCATCAACGACCGCTTCTATCGCGGCGGCACCTCGTTCCGCGGCTTCGAGATCGCCGGTATCGGTCCGCGCGACATCTCGAGCACGAACAACTCGATGGGCGCCAAGCTCTATGCCATCAGCACCTTCGAGCTGACCGTTCCGACCTTCCTGCCCGAGCAGTACGGCATCAAGGCCGCCCTGTTCAGCGACATTGGTACGGCCGGTCTGCTGGATGATGTGGATCGTCAGAAGTCGCCTGGCGTCTTCGATCCGAACATCAAGGACAACCTCGGCCTGCGTGCCACGGCCGGTATCTCGATCGACTGGAAGTCCCCCATGGGCCCCATTCGATTCGATATCAGCCGCATTTTGGCCAAGGAAAGCTACGACCGAACCGAAACGTTCCGGTTCTCCACCTCCACAAGGTTCCAATAAACATGTCCAAGTTCCTGTCCGCGGCCGCCACCAGCGTTGTCGCCCTCGCCATCGCGACCAGCGCCTCGGCCCAGACCGCTCCGGCCGCGCCGGCCGCCGCCGCTGGCGCGGCTGTCTCGCACGGTCCGGCGCTCCCGGGCGTCTGCATCTTCTCGAGCCCGCGCGCCGTCGCCAGCTCGCAAGTCGGTAAGGCCGTCGACGCGCGCCTGAAGACCATCATCCAGCAAGTGAACGCCGAACTGACCGGCGAGCGCACGGGCCTGGACAACGAAGCCAAGGCTCTGGACGCCAAGAAGACCACCCTGGCCCAGGACGCCCTGGAGCAGCAGGCCTCGGCCCTGCAGGTCAAGGCCAACGCCTGGCAGCGCAAGGGCCAACTGCGCCAGAAGGAAGTGGAAGCGACCGAGCAGAAGGCGCTGTCGCGCGTCTATCAAGAGCTCGATACGCCGATCAAGCAGGTCTACCAGGCTCAGAAGTGCTCGATCCTGTTCGACCGTGAATCGGTGATGCTGGCCAACCCGGCCATGGACATCACGGACGCCGTGGTGACCGCCCTGGACGCCCGCATCAAGACGCTGACCTTCGACCGCGAACGTCTTGACCAGCAGGTCCCGGGCGCCGCGCCGCTGCAGCCGACCAACAAGTAAGTAAGCGAATCGTCTCCCCTGGGTTTACCTAGGGGGAACTTCGCCGTGAGGAGCCATGCCGGACCCGCGTTTCTTTGACAGCCTGGGTCCGGCATCGCTTTCCGAGTTGGCCCGGGCCGGCGCCGCCGAACTGGCGGATGCGGCCCTGGGCGACCGTTCGATCGCCCACGCCGCGCCGCTGGATACAGCCGACGCCCAGGCGATCACCTTTTTCTCCGACGCCAAGCGCAAGGACGCCGCCGCGGCCACCCAGGCCGGCGCATGTTTCGTGCGTCCGGAGCACAAGGATTTCCTGCCCACGACCTGCGCCGCCCTGGTCACCCGGCATCCGCAAGCCGCCTGGGCCGCCGCCGCCAACCATCTGCACGCTCCGCGTCGCCACGAGGTGGGCGCCGCCGCCGTTCATCCCGAGGCCGAGCTCGAGGACGGCGTGCTACTGTCGCCGAACGTGGCGATCGGGCAGGGGGCTCGTGTCGGACGCGGCACGCGCATCGGCCCCGGCGCCGTCATCGGTCCGGGCGTCCTGATCGGCCGCGACTGCGTGATCGGCGCCAATGCGGTGATCGGTTTTGCTCTGCTCGGCGACAAGGTGTCGGTCTCGGCCGGCGCGGTGTTGGGCGAGGCGGGATTCGGCGCCGCCGTCGGTCCGCGCGGCATGGTCGACCTGCCGCAGCTGGGCCGGGTGGTGATCCAGGACAACGTCACGATCGGCGCCAACAGTTGCGTCGACCGGGGCGCCTTCGCCGACACGACGATCGGCGAGAACACCAAGATCGACAACCTGGTGCATGTCGCGCACAACGTCCGTGTGGGTCGCAATTGCGTGCTGGCGGCCTATACCGGGATTTCGGGCAGCACGGTCGTCGGCGACGGCGTCGCGTTCGGCGGCAAGGCCGGCGTCGCCGACCATTTGAAGATCGGCTCGGGCGCGAGCATCGGGGCCGCCGCCTCGGTGTTCAAGGACGTGCCGGAAGGTGAAACTTGGACGGGCTTCCCCGCGCGACCGCTCAAGCGGTGGCTCCGGGAGACCGCATGGCTCTCGCGCATGGCGGGCGGCCGAGGGACGAAGGGCTGACAATGACCGAGAACACCGAGCAAACGGTGCAGACCGACATCGACATCACCGAGATCCTGGCGCGTATCCCGCACCGCTATCCGTTCCTGCTGGTCGACCGCGCCGAGGATTACAATCCCGGCCAATCGATCGTCGGCATCAAGTGCGTGACGGTCAACGAGCCATTCTTCCAGGGGCACTTCCCGGGCAATCCTGTCATGCCTGGCGTGCTGATCATCGAGGCCCTGGCCCAGACGGGCGCGGTGCTGATGAGCAAGACGCTGGAGGTCGACACCGAAGGCAAGACCATCTTCTTTATGTCGGTCGACAACGCCCGCTTCCGCAACCCCGTGCGTCCCGGCGACGTGATCCGCATGGAAGTCGAGGTCGTCCGCGCGCGCTCGTCGATCTTCAAGTTCAAGGGCGTGGCCAAGGTCGGCGACAAAGTGGCCGCCGAGGCCGAGTTCGCCGCCATGGTGGTCGAGACGGGGTCCAAGGCATGACCATCCATCCCACCGCCATCGTCGCGCCCGAGGCCAAGATCGCCTCGGACGTCCAGATCGGGCCCTACAGCATCGTCGGTCCCGACGTGACCCTGTCGGCCGGCGTGCGGCTGCTGTCCCACGTGGTGGTGGAGGGAGCCACGACGCTAGGCGAAGACTGCGTCGTCCACCCGTTTGCCAACCTGGGCGGTCCGCCCCAGCACCTGGGCCACAAGGGCGAGCGCACCGAGCTTTTGATCGGTCCGCGCAACATCATCCGCGAACACGTCACCATGCACACCGGCACGGCCTCGGGCCGCGGCGTGACCACCATCGGCTCGGACGGCCTCTATATGGTCGGCTCGCACGTGGCCCACGACTGCATCGTTGGCGACTTCGTGGTGCTGGCCAAGGGCGCGACCCTGGGGGGGCATGTCTCGATCGGCGACTACGTGTTCATGGGCGGCCTGGCCGCCGCCCACCAGTTCTCGCGCATCGGCCGTTACAGCTTCATCGGCGGCCTGGCCGCGGTGACCAAGGACGTCATTCCGTACGGCTCGGTGTGGGGCAACCACGCCCACCTCGAAGGCCTGAACCTGGTCGGCCTCAAGCGCCGGGGCTTCTCGCGCGAGACGATCAACGCCCTGCGCGCCGCCTACCGGCTGATGTTCGCCGACGAAGGCACGTTCCAGGAGCGCCTGGACGACGTGGCCGAGATCCACGCCGCCAATCCCGAGGTGATGGAGATCGTCGACTTCATTCGCGCCGACGCCAACCGACCGCTCTGCCTGCCCGAGCGCGAGGTCTAGGGTAGAGGGATGCGTAAGCTGGGTCTGATCGCCGGCGGCGGGTCGCTTCCCGTCGAGCTGGCGGCCCATTGCGAGGCCGCCGGGCGGTCCTTCGCGGTCATGCGTCTGCGCGGCTTCGCCGAACCGGTCCTGGCCCGCCATCCGGGCGTCGAGGTCGGCATCGGCGAGTTCGGCAAGGTGTTCAAGGCGCTGCGGGCCGAGGGCTGCGAGGTCGTCTGCTTCGCGGGCAATGTCAGCCGTCCCGACTTCGCCAAGCTGATGCCCGACGCGCGCGGCGTGAAGGTGCTGCCCAGCCTGATCGTGGCCGCGCGCAAGGGCGATGACGCTCTGCTGCGCCGCGTGCTGGACGAGTTCGAGAAGGAAGGTTTCGAGATCGAGGGCGCCCACGAAGTGATGGGCGAGATGACCCTGCCGCGCGGCCGCCTGGGCAAGGTCTCGCCCAGGCCTGAGCACATGGCCGACATCGACAAGGCCCTGCAGGTCGCCCGCGAGATCGGCCGGCTGGACGTGGGGCAGGGCGCCGTGGTCTGCGAGGGTCTTGTCCTGGCCGTCGAGGCCCAGGAAGGCACCGACGCCATGCTGCGCCGGGTCGAGCAGCTGCCCCAGGCCATCCGGGGCTGCGCCGAGCGTCCCAAGGGTGTGCTGGCCAAGGCTCCCAAGCCGATCCAGGAGACCAAGGTCGACCTGCCTACCATCGGCGTGGCCACCATCCAGCGCGCCGCCCGCGCGGGCCTGTCCGGCGTGGTCGGCGAGACCGGCCGCCTGCTGGTGGTCGACCGCGAGGCGGTGATCGCCGCCGCCGACGACCTCGGCCTCTTCGTGCTGGGGGTCGATCCGCAGGGGCGCCCCTGATGCTCAAGGTCATGCTGGTCGCCGCCGAGGCCTCGGGCGACGCCCTGGGCGCCAGCCTGGCCAAGGCGCTGCGCGCGCGACTGGGCGACCAGGTGAGCTTCGTGGGGATCGGCGGGGCCAAGATGGCCGAGGAGGGCGTCCAGAGTCCCTTCGACATCGCCCAGTTGTCGATCCTGGGCATCTGGGAGGGCCTGAAGGCCTATCCCACGGTCAAGGCCCGCCTGGACGACACTGTGGCCCTGGCGGCCCGGGAAAAGCCCGACGTGGCGATCCTGATCGACAGCTGGGGCTTCAACATCCGCCTGGCCAAGGCGCTGCGGAAGCTGGACCCCAAGCTGCCGCTTGTGAAGTACGTCGCGCCGCAGGTCTGGGCCTATCGCGAAAAGCGCGCCTTCAGCCTGGCCAAGGCCGTGGATCTGCTGCTGTCGATCCAACCCATGGACAAGCCATATTTCGATGCGGCCGGCCTGGAGAATGTGTTCGTCGGCAACTCGGCCCTGGCCAAGCGCTTCGACCAGGCCGACAGCGCCCGGCTACGCGCGACGATCGGCGTTTCGACGGACGATCCGATCCTGCTGGTCCTGCCGGGCAGTCGTCCGTCCGAGATCGAGCGCGTCATGCCGGCCTTCGAGGACGCCGTGCGCCGGCTGAAGGCCGATCGGCCGGGGCTGGCGGTCGTCATTCCCGCCGCCTACACCGTGGTCGAGGCCGTGAAGGCTCGCGTCGCCGGCTGGCCGTTCCGCGCCCACGTCATCGAGGACGAGGCGCTGAAGGACGACGCCTTCGTCGCCGGCGATGTCGCCCTGGCCTGCAGCGGCACGGTGACCACCGAACTGGCCCTGGCCGGCGCGCCGATGGTGGTCGGCTACAAGACCGGCGCGATCACCTACGCCATTCTCAAGCGCCTGATGAAGCCGAAGTGGGTGACGCTGTTCAACATCGCCGCCGGCAGGGCCGTCGCGCCCGAACTGCTGCAGGACGCCTGCGAGGGCGAGGGCCTGGCGCGCGAGGTTGGCAAGCTGCTCGACGATCCGGCCCTGCGCGCCCGCCAGACGGCCGAGCAGAGCGCCGCGTTGGACAAGATGGGCCGAGGCATGCCCGACCCGTCGGAGGCCGCCGCCGACACTCTGCTGGGCTTTCTGAAGGCTCGGGGCGCGGTCGCCTGAGCCGCCATGGTCAAGGTGGTTAACTGGAGCTTTACGCTCAACTCATAGTCTTCTGAGAACTGTCGCCTGGAGCTGTCGTCGTGGCCATCGACCCGACCACGCCCCTGACCCCGATCCTTCCATCCGTTCAGGCTGGAACCGCGCCGGATTCGCTGGTCGTCGCCCAGGCTGTCGCGCGCCAGGCCCTGGCCAATGCGACCGCCGAGCTGGGCCAGATCGTAGGCCGTCCCGCGGCTCCCCAAACGCCCAAGACCGGCGCGCCGGTGGAGCAGGTCGGCCAGGCCTCGACCCAGGACGCCGGCCACGCCGCTGACGCTTCCAGCAGCGCCAAGAGCACACCGCCGGCTAGCCAGCCCTTGGCCGCCAAGCCGACGCCGGAAACCCGCATGGCCCGCGCCGTGCGGACCGCCGCCGCCGAGGCTGTGCCGCGCCAGGCGGGGCTGGCCCCGCTGATGGCCAATGTCCGCGCCGTCGTCGATCGTTCCGACATGCCGAGCGAGGTGCGTGAGGCGGGCAGGGTATTGCTGGCCAAGGCGCCCCAGGCCGCCGAGATCACCACGCCCCAGGGCCTGCGACAGGCTGTCGAGCGTTCGGGCGTCTTCCTGGAGGCCAGGATGGCCCGCGCGGCCGCTGTTCCGGCCGTCGCCGAGGCTCAGGCGGCGCCGCTGCCCCAGGCCAACGACATGAAGGCCGCGCTGCTGGTGTTCCGGGGCGTGCTGTCGTCCTGGCTGGCCCGTGCGACACCCGAGGTTCCGACGGACTTCGCCCCTGAAGGAGAGGTCCCGGCCGAGGCCGACGAGCCGGCGCCCGCCGCGCGTTCGTCATCGGCAGTCGCCGCGCCGCAGTCGCCTGTGACCGCCCGCCCTACGCTCCTGGCCCAGTCTGGCCCCATCCAGACGTTTGAGGCGGCTCCTGGGGCGCCTGTGGCGGCGACCACCCCGCCGCAGGCCGACACGACTGACGAGGCGGCCCTCAATCCCTCCACGCCGCCCGTTCCGACGCCTTCCCCCGAAGAGGACCCGGTCGTTGCGCGCTTCGGCGCCTTTGTCGCGCCGCCCAAGCGCCCGCCGAACCCGATCGCCGCCGCCCGCGCGGCCCTGTCGCCGCTGATCCAGGCGGGCCTGCTGGCCGAGGAGGCCGTCGCCGAGGAACCGCTGGCGAGTTCGCTGATCGAGGCCAGGACCGTCGTCGCCCGGGGCTATGGCGCGCCGGTGGCCGATATCGCCCGATCCAAGGTTCCGCCGCCGCCCTATGCCGGCGGCCCGATGGCAGGCCAGAAGCCGACGCCGGCCGCCTTGCTCGCCGACCAGTCGCCCGCCGACATTGTGCGCGGCCTGCTGAAGGGAACCGGCGGCGCCCTGGCGCGGCAGGACCTGATGCAGATCGCCTCGCTGCCCGAGCCGCAGCATCACGGCGAGGCCGAGGCCGCCGAGGTCCGGCCGCAGGGCGCGCGCCTGAACCTCGATCTGCCGTTCATCACACCCCAGGGCGTGGCCGTGGCCCAGTTCGAGATCAGCCACGACGGCGGCGGTTCCGGTGGCGGCGCGGCAGGACCTGTCGAGCGCACCTACAAGGTCCGCTTCTCGATCGACGTCGAGCCGCTGGGGCCCGTCCACGCGCTGGTGACCCTGACCGGCGCTCGCGCCCGCGTCTCGCTGTGGGCCGAGCGGGCCGAGACCATCGCGCGCCTGCGGGCCGGAGAGGAGAGCCTGGGCGCGGCCCTGCGCCAGGCCGAGCTGTCGCCCGAGGTCGCCGTCCATTCCGGCGCGCCGCCCGCGCCCGGTGGCGTCAGCCCCCTGGGTCATTTCGTGGACCAGGCCTCATGAGCGGCATCACCGGACCCTCCGCGCGGCCGCGCATCGCCGTCGCCTTGCTCTACGAGGAGCCGAACGCGCCCAGGGTCGTGGCCTCGGGCCAGGGCTGGGTGGGCGAAAAGATCATCGAGACGGCCCGTGAGCACGGCGTGCCGATCGAGGAAGACCCGGTCCTGGCCCAGGCCCTGTCGACCATCGAGGTCGACGAGGAGATCCCCGAGGCCCTCTACCGCGCCGTGGCCGAGGTGCTCAGCTTCCTCCTGAAGCGCTGACCTCAAACGAAAAAGGCCCCGCCGAAGCGGGGCCTGATCCGTTGTCCTGAGGACGAGTAGCTTAGCGCTTGTCGACCGGAACGTAATCGCGCTGCGTGGCGCCCGTATAGAGCTGACGCGGACGACCGATCTTGCGGGTGGGGTCCTCGAACATTTCCTTCCACTGGCTGATCCAGCCGACGGTGCGGGCCAGGGCGAACAGCACGGTGAACATGTTGGTCGGGAAGCCCATCGCGCGCAGGGTGATGCCCGAATAGAAGTCGATGTTCGGATACAGCTTGCGGTCGATGAAGTACGGATCGCTCAGGGCGACCTTTTCCAGTTCTTGAGCGACCTGCAGCAGCGGGTCGTTGTTGTGGCCCAGTTCCGCCAGCACTTCGTGGGCGGTCTTCTGCATGACCTTCGCGCGCGGATCGAAGTTCTTGTACACGCGGTGGCCGAAGCCCATCAGCTTGTACTTGCGGTCCTTCACGCCCTGGACGTAGTCCGGGATGTTCTCGACCGAGCCGATGGTCTCCAGCATCTCCAGCGCTTCCTGGTTGGCGCCGCCGTGCGACGGGCCCCACAGGCAGGCGATGCCGGCGGCGATACAGGCGAACGGGTGCGCGCCCGACGAACCGGCCAGGCGGACGGTCGAGGTCGAGGCGTTCTGCTCGTGGTCGGCGTGCAGGATAAAGATCCGATCCATGGCGCGGGTCAGCACCGGGTTCGGCTTCCAGTCCTCGGCCGGCACGGCGAAGCACATGCGCAGGAAGTTTTCCGAGTACGACAGGTCGTTGCGCGGCGACACGAACGGCTGGCCGACCGTGTACTTGTAGGCGCGGGCGGCGATCGTCGGCATCTTGGCGATCAGGCGATGGGCGCTGATCTCGCGCTCACGGGCGTCGTCGACATTGATGCTGTCGGCGTAGAAAGCCGACAGGGCGCCGACGGCGCCGGTCATGACCGCCATCGGGTGAGCGTCGCGGCGGAAGCCCTCGAAGAAGCGGTCGAACTGGGCGTGCAACATCGTGTGATAGGTGATGTTGCGCTCGAACTTGGCGAACTCGTCGGCCGTCGGCAGCTCGCCGTTCAGCAGCAGGTGGCAGACCTCGAGGAACGAGGACTTCTCGGCAAGCTGGTCGATCGGATAGCCGCGGTGCAGCAGAATGCCCGCGTCGCCGTCGATATAGGTGATCTTGCTCTCGCAGGACGCGGTCGATGTGAAGCCCGGATCGAAGGTGAAGTGGTCGCTTTCGGCATAGACCTTTCGGATGTCCAGAACGTCCGGACCCGTGCTGCCCTTGAGGATCGGCAGGTCGTAGCTCTTGTCGCCGATCGTCAGCGTGGCCTTATCGGTCATCATTAGACCCCTTCATAAATTGGAACGAGCAGTCCAACTTTCGTTTTCGCAGGTGCGTTATAGCGCCTCATGCGCGCGGCGCCAGGGCGTCGTCAAGGCGCCCCAAACTCTCTTCGCGCCCGAGGGCGGCCATGGTCTTGTTCAGATCTGGGGCCTGGGCCCCGCCGGTCAGGATCCCGCGCAGGGCGGGGCCGAACTTGCCGAAGCCAACGCCCTCGGATTCCGCGAACGTTTTCAACACGGTCTCCAGCGTCGCCGCATCGAACGACGCGGCGGCGGCCAATTGGTCGCGCAGGCGCTTCAGCCGTTCGGCGGTTTCGTCGGTCAGCTGTTTTTGGGTTTTCTCTTCCAGCGGGAAGGGATGAACCTTCAGTGCGAATGCACAGTGATCCACCAGCTCCAGGATGGTCTTGGCGCCTTCCTTCACTTCCGGGACGGTGCGGGCGATGCGCTCGCGGGCGTCGGCCGGCAGGGCTTCGCCGCGCTTCTCGGCGGCCGTCAGGGCCAGCTCGGTCAAGCGCGCGTCGTCGGCCTTGCGCAGGTGCTGGGCGTTGATGTGGTTCAGCTTGGCCCAGTCCAGGCGCGCGGGCGCCTTGACCACGTCGGCCACGTCGAACCAGCTGATCGCCTGCTCGTCGTTGAACACTTCGTCGTCGCCATGGCCCCAGCCCAGGCGGGCCAGGTAGTTGCGCATGCCTTCGGGGATGTAGCCCAGGTCGGCGAACTCGCCGACGGCTTGGGCGCCGTGACGCTTGCTGAGCTTGGCGCCGTCGGGGCCGTGGATCAGCGGGATGTGGGCGAAGGCCGGCACGGCCCAATCCATGGCCTGGTAGATCAGGCTTTGGCGGGCGGCGTTGTTCAGGTGATCGTCGCCGCGGATCACGTGGGTGACGCCCATGTCGTGGTCGTCGACCACCACGGCCAGGTTGTAGGTCGGCGCGCCGTCATTGCGGAGCAGGACCAGGTCGTCCAGCTCGATGTTCCTGAAGGTCACCGGGCCCTTGACCATGTCGTCGACCAGGGTCTCGCCGTCCAGCGGGCCCTTGAAGCGGATCACGTGCGGGACCGACAGGTCGCCTTCAGGCGCGTCGCGCCAGGGCGAGCGGATGGCGCGGCCTTCGGCGCGGGCCTTCTCGCGGGCGACTTCCAGCTCCTCGACGGTCATCCAGCAGCGATAGGCGCGGCCCTTGGCCAGCAGCTCATGCACCACCTCGACGTGGCGTGGGGCGCGCGTGTGCTGGAACACGACTTCGTCGTCCGATTCCAGGCCCAGCCAGTTCAGGCCCTCGAAGATGGCGGCCACGGCCGCCTCGGTCGAACGCTCGCGATCGGTGTCTTCGACGCGAATAAGGAACTTCCCTCCCGTATGTCGTGCATATAACCAGTTGAACAGCGCCGTGCGGGCGCCGCCGATATGCAGGAATCCGGTGGGCGAGGGGGCGAAGCGCGTGACGACGCCTGTAGGGGTGGGGTTCGACATGGACTTCAAGGCTGCAAGGCTGGACGCCGCATCGGCGTCGAAAAGCGCCGGCCGCAATGCGAGTGCAAAGCGACGCGGGGCGGCGCGTCTTAGCACGCCGCTTCGCGCGGGGACCAGAGCTTTTCCGTATCGCGGCGAACTTGGCGCAGGTGTCAAAAATACAGTGGTTTCCAGGTGTTAGGCGCGGAACTTGTCGATAGCGCGCCGCCAGCGGCCGCAAGCCGGGTCTCTTGGCCGGCCGTGGTGTCGCTGGTGCGGGCCGAACTGCAGGTCAATGCGGGCCGCGCCTTCCTTTGGACCCCGGTGGCGTTCGGCCTGGGCGCGGCGGCCTACCTGGAGGCGGCCGGCGAGCCGGGCTTCTGGACCTTGGCGGTCTCGACCCTGCTGTTGGCCGCCATTTGGCATGGCTTGAGACGGCGAGAAGCGCCGACGATCTTCGTGGTCCTGGTCAGCTTGGCCGCATTCGGCGGGGCAGGCGGCCTGGCGGCCAAGATGCGCAGCGACCGCGTTGCCGCGCCGATCGTGGCCGGCGAGCGGGTCGTGCGGCGCGTGGACGGCTTCGTCGTGGATGTCGTCAGTCCTGGCGCCGGCGGGCCGCGCGTGCTGATCGCGCCGGTCTCGGTGTCGGGCTTGGCGCCGGAGCGCACCCCTAGGCGGATCCGGGTGACGATCGGCGAGAACGAGACCCCCGCGCCGGGCCAGGCGGTCCGGCTGAAGGCGATGCTGGGACCGCCGCCGCCGCCCGCAGCGCCCGGATCCTACGACTTCGCTCGCGACGCCTGGTTCGACTCGATCGGCGGAGTCGGGTTCGTGATCGGCGACATCGGGCCGGCGCGTTTGGATCCGGCGCCCGTGCGCCTTCGCCTCTCCATGGCGGTCAACGCCTTCCGCTGGAGCTTGGCCCAGCGGATCCTGGCGCGGATGGGCCCTTCCAGCGGCGGCATCGGCGCGGCCATGGTCACGGGCTACGAAGCGTGGATTACCGGGGAGCAGACCGAGGCCATGCGCGCCTCGGGCCTGGCGCACATCCTGTCGATCTCGGGGCTGCACATGGCCATCGTCGGCGGCTTCGTGTTCGCGGCCATGCGCCTGGGCGTCGCCGCCTGGCCGTGGCTGGCTCTACGGGCGCCCGGCAAGAAGATCGCCGCCGTCGCGGGGTTGATCGCCGTGCTGGGCTACCTGGTGATCTCCGGCGCGCCGCCGCCGGCCGAGCGCTCGGCGATCACCGCCAGTGTCGCCTTCCTAGCCATCCTGTTCGACCGGCGGGCCATCACCCTGCACGGCCTAGCGGTCGCGGCGCTGCTGATCCTGGCGCTGAAGCCCGAGACGGCGGGCGAACCCGGCTTCCAGATGTCGTTCGCCGCCACCGCCGCCCTGGTCGCCCTGGCCGAGGTCTGGCCGCGCCCGGTGAAGGAGATCTCGACGCCGTGGTGGATCCGCTGGCCGCAGGCGGGCCTTGCCTGGCTGGCCGCCTCGGTGGCCGCCAGTCTCGTGGCGGGTCTGGCCACCGCGCCGTTCGCCATGCAGCACTTCAACCGCGTCGCCGTCTGGGGGCTGCCGGCCAACCTGGCGGTCGCGCCGCTGTCCTCGTTCGTGATCATGCCGTTCCTGGCGGTCGGGACCCTGCTGGAGCCTTTCGGTCTGGGCGCGCCGTTTCTGGCCGTGGCCGGCTGGGGCATCGACGCCATGGTCGGCGTGGCCAACGCTTTCGCCGACGCCCACGGCGCGCAGCGGATCGTCGCCAGCGCGCCGCCGCAGGTGCTGGTGGTCGCCTTCCTTGGGCTGATGATCCTGTGCCTGTGGAAGGGTCGTCTACGCTGGATCGGCGCGCCGATGGCCCTGGCCGTCGCCTTGTGGCCCAGACCCGCTCCGCCGGACGCCTGGATCGCCGCGGACGGGGCGACGGCCGCGGTGCGATCCGGCGACGCCGCCGTGCTGCTGCGCACCGACGCCAAGCGCTTCGGGGCCGAGCTGTGGGCTCGGCGGCGCGGCCTGATCCCGGCGACCTGGAGCCTCTATGCCTGCGACAAGCGGATCTGCGCCCCGGCCGTGGGCGCGCCCGTGCGGCTGTCCCTGGCCTGGAGCCGCAGGACGCCCGACGCCGAGACCCTGTCGGGCCTGTGCGTGGCGAGCGAGGTCGTGGTCATCCGAGGACCGGCGCCCGAGCGCATGCCGCCCCTGTGCGCCGACACCGTGCTGCTGGCCGCCGAGGACTTCGCGCGAGGCGGGGCCGCCGAACTCTATCATCGGCAGGACGGCTGGCGCATCGTATGGGCCCAGCCCCTGCGGGGAGACCGGCCCTGGAGCGTCCCTTCGGGGAGCCGTCTGCTGACAGCCGATGTCACGAGCGGCGGCTAAGCCAGCAGCAGCCTCATTGGAGTAGCCCATGTCGAATCCGTTCGCCGCCCGTCGCGCCGCCTTCCGCGCCCTTCATGCCCAGGGCTGCTTCGCCCTGCCCAATCCCTGGGATGTCGGCAGTGCGCGCCGGCTGCAGAAGCTGGGCTTCAAGGCCCTGGCCTCGACCAGCGCCGGCGCGGCCTGGGCCCTGGGCAAGGACGACGGCCAGATCACTCGCGACGAGGTCATCGCCCACCTGGCGCAGCTGTGCGCCACCACCGACCTGCCGGTGAACGCCGACTTCGAGGCCGGCTTCTCCGAAACGGCCGAGGGCGTCGGCGAGAGCGTGACTCTGGCCATCGGGGCCGGTGTCGCGGGCCTGTCGATCGAGGACTGGTCGGGCTCGGCGCTTTATGACCTGCCGACCGCCGTGGCGCGGCTGAAGGCGGCCCGGGCGGCGATCGACGCCTCGGGCCAGGATGTGATGCTGGTAGGCCGCACCGAGGGCTATCTGCGCGGCAATCGCGATCTGAATCCGACGCTGGAGCGTCTGAAGGCCTATGCCGAGGCCGGCGCCGACTGCCTCTACGCGCCGGCCGTGACCGATCCCGACGAGATCCGCGCCATCGTCCGGGCCGTGGCGCCCAAGCCGGTCAATGTCCTGTTCTGGGGACCGGAGATGTCGGTCGAGAGCCTGGGCGCCTTGGGCGTGCGCCGGGTCAGCACCGGCGCCTCTCTGGCCGCCGCGGCCTGGGCCGGTTTCGACGCAGCCGCCAAGCGCCTGGCGGAGGAGGGGCGTCTCCAGCCGAAGCCCTGAATGCAAAAGGCCCCGATCCTCGGATGAAGATCGGGGCCGAATTTTCAGCGGTTTGAAGCGCTTAGTGATAGCGCCGGATCAGGCCCACCAGCTTGCCCTGCACCTCGACCTGGTCGGGGCCGAAGATGCGGGTCTCGTACTTGGGATTGGCCGCTTCCAGAGCGATCGAGCCGCCCTTCTTGCGCAGGCGCTTCAGGGTGGCTTCCTCGCCGACCAGGGCGACGACGATCTCGCCCGAGGTGGCGGTATCGCCCTTCTTGATGATCACATAGTCACCGTCGAGGATGCCGGCCTCGATCATCGAGTCGCCCTGCACCTCGAGGACATAGTGCTCACCGTTGCCCAGCATGGCTTCCGGCACCGGCAGGCGCTCGCGCTCGTGCTGGATGGCGTCGATCGGCGTGCCGGCGGCGATCTTGCCCAGGATCGGCAGTTCGCGGCTGTCGTTCGCCGGAGCGGAAGATGCCGTCGGCGCAGCTGGCGGCGCGCCGCCGCCTTCGAAGACCTGTGGTCGGAACGCGCCGCGGCCCTTGGGCGGGGCGGCCGTCGTGGCCTGCTGCGGCAGCTTCACCACCTCCAGCGCCCGGGCCCGGTGGGCCAGGCGACGGATGAAGCCGCGCTCTTCCAGGGCCGTGATCAGCCGGTGGATGCCCGACTTGGACGCCAGGTCCAGGGCCTCCTTCATCTCGTCGAAGGACGGGGAGACGCCGGTCTCCTTGATCCGCTCGTGGATGAACATCAGCAGTTCGTGCTGCTTGCGGGTGAGCATGTCGACCTCGGCTGGAGCGCGGAACAAACCGCAAACCTTGCGAATGTTCTCCAGGCGTTCCGCGTTAAAGTCAAGTCGACGTTCTGTCGGCGTGAAAAGCTTTGCAAAATCAAGGCGTAGGCCGCGTTGCAGGGTAAATGTCGCCAAGAATCAAAAGCTTAACGAAACCTTTCAGGTCCCGGCGCGCGGGGCGGGCAGCTTGCGGAAGGTTCGGTCCAGGCGCAGGCCTCGGCCGCTCCAGGAGAACAGGATCCGCTCGGCGCGGCCCACGAGGTTCTCGGCCGGGATGAAGCCCATGCCCAGCTGCGGCGGCAGGTCGGCGTCGCGCGCCACGTCCCAGGGGCACGAGGCGTATTCGCCAGGCGTCGAGCCCGGGTTGAAGCGGCTGTCGGCCGAGTTGTCGCGATTGTCGCCCATCACGAAGTAGCATCCGGCGGGCACCACGTAGACGCCGGCATTGGCGGCGGCCGTATCGGCGCCGAAGCTGTTGGTGGCGTAGGTCCGGCCGTTGGGCAGGGTCTCGCGCAAGTGACGGACAGGGATCGGATAAGCGCCGGGCGAGCCCTCGGCGTCGATGCCGGTCAGGGTCTGGGTCACCGCGACGCCGTTGATGCGCACAATGCCGCCGCTTAGCTGGATGCGGTCGCCGGGCAGGCCGATGACGCGCTTGATCACGTCGGTGCGGCCGTCGCTGGGCTTCTTGAAGACGACGATGTCGCCACGTTCGGGCGTCTGCCCCATCAGCCGGCCGTGACCGACCGGCGGGCTGAAGGTGATCGAGTGACGGCTCCAGCCGTACGGATACTTGGAGACCAGGATATAGTCGCCGACCAGCAGGGTCGGCTGCATCGATTCCGAGGGGATCGTGAACGGCTGGCAGAAGACCGTGCGCGGGACCAGGAACACCACCAGCACGATGGCGACGGTCTTGGCGGTCTCGATCAGGCCCTCGGTCCACTTGCGCATCGTCGTCCCTCCCTGGCTCAAGCCAAGGTTAGGTCGCCGAGCTTGGCTAAATCGTGGCGACGCGAACCTAGAGGACGGTCTTCCGGTCCGGGTGCTTGGGCGTCACCGGCGCATAGAAGGCCGCCAACGCCGCCAGGTCCTTCTCGTAATCGCCGCTGGGCGTCATCGCCGGGCCCAGGCCCACCACCTTGCGCTTGTAGTCCATGAAGCCGGGCACCATCGGCACGCCGGCCTTCAGGGCGATGTTGTAGAAGCCGGTCTTCCAGCCGCCGGCCTTGCCGCGCGTGCCCTCGGGCGCGATCGTCAGCATGAACTCGTCGCGGCGGGCGAACTCGTCGGCCATGGCCTGGACCGTATCACGCGCCTGGGAGCGGTCGACCGGTACGCCGCCCAGGTCCTTCATCAGCTTCTCGAACGGCCAGCGGAACAGCGAGGCCTTGCCCATGAAGCTGAGCTTCAGGTTCAGGGCGTCGGCCGCGCCCAGGAAGTAGACGAAGTCCCAGTTGCTGGTGTGCGGCGCGGCGATGATCACGAACTTGCGGGTCGTGGTCGGGGCCGAGCCCTCGATCGTCCAGCCCTCGAGCTTGAAGAAGGCGACCAGGGACCAGTTCACCACACGGGCGAGCCAATGCATCCGCGTTTCCCCGCGTGGTTTCTTGTTGAGAGGACTGTGAGCGGGCGAGCGGGAAAACGCCAGACGGCGCGTACCCAATCCGCTCTTGGCTTTGGGCTCTAGCCGATCAGCGCCTTGGTCGCCGTCGTGACGTCGTCGTGGCGCATCAGGCTTTCGCCGACCAGCATGGCCTTGGCGCCGGTCGCCTCCATCCGCACGACGTCGTCGTGGCTGAAGACGCCGCTTTCGGTGACCAGCAGCGCGTCCTTCGGAGCCTGGGCGGCCAGCCGCTCGGTGACGGCCAGGTCGACGACGAAGCTCTTCAGGTCGCGATTGTTGATGCCAACGAGATCCGAGCCCAGGGCGCCGGCGCGGGCCATCTCGGCCTCGTCGTGGACCTCGACCAGGGCGTCCATGCCCAGGCGCTTGGCCTCGCTCATCAGCTCGGCGGCCAGGCCGTCGTCGATCATGGCCAGGATGACCAGGATGGCGTCGGCGCCCAGGGCGCGGCTCTCGGCCACCTGCCAGGGATCGACCAGGAAGTCCTTGCGGATGCAGGGTAGGGCGGTCGCCGCGCGGGCGGCCACCAGGTACTCGTCGGCGCCCTGGAAGCTGGGGCCATCGGTCAACACCGACAGGCACGCCGCGCCGCCCAGCTCGTAGGCGCGCGCCAGCACAGGCGGATCGAAGTCCTCGCGGATCAGGCCCTTGGACGGCGAGGCCTTCTTGATCTCGGCGATCAGGGAGAGCTTGCCGGGGGCGTGCTTGGCCTGGAGAGCGGCTTTGAAGCCGCGCGGCGGCGTCGCGACCTGGGCGAGGGCGTCGATGTCAGCCTGCGAGCGGGCCGCCTTGCGAGCGGCGACGTCCTCGCGCTTGTAGGCGGCGATCGTGGCGAGGATGTCGGTCACGCGGGGCTTTCCACAGAATCTTTGGCCGAAGCGTTGGTGGCGGCCACGAGGCCGGCGAGGGCGGCCTTGGCGCGGCCTTCGTCGATGACGTCGGCGGCCAGCTCGATGCCCTCGACCAGGGTCTCGACCTTGTCGGCCACCAGGAAGGCGGCGGCGGCGTTCAGCAGCACAATGTCGCGATACGGACCCTTTTCGCCGTCGAACAGGCGGGTCAGGGCGGCGGCGTTGAACTCAGGATCCCCGCCGGTGATGTCCGACAGCGCGGCCCGTGGCAGGCCCACGGCCTCGGGGGTGACCGTGAACAGCTGCATGCGGCCGTCGCGCCATTCGGCGACCTCGGTCTCGCCCGTGGTGGTCAACTCGTCCATGCCCGAGCCGTGCACCGACCAGGCGCGCTCGGCGCCAAGCGCTCCAAGCGCCTTGGCGATCGGCTCGACGAAACGCGGAGCCGAGACCCCGACTACCTGCCGCTTGGCGCCGGCCGGATTGGTCAGCGGGCCCAGCAGGTTGAAGATCGTCCGGAAACCCAGCTGCTGGCGGATCGGCGAGACATGCTTCATCGCCCCGTGATGGGCCTGGGCGAACAGGAAGCAGATGCCGGCCTCGTCCAGCGCCTTGCGTTGCTGTTCGCGCGTGGCGTCGATATTGACGCCCAGGGCCGCCAGCACGTCGGCGGTGCCGGACTTGGAGGTGATGGCGCGGTTGCCGTGCTTGGCGACCTTCAGTCCACCGCCGGCGGCCACGAACCCCACGGCGGTGGAGATGTTGAGGGTATGCAGGCCGTCCCCGCCGGTGCCGCAGACGTCGACGACGTCGTACGGATGCTCCAGCTGGACGGCGGCGCGGCGCATGGCGCGGGCGCAGGCGGCGATCTCGCCGACCGTCTCGCCACGCAGGCGCATGGCGGTGACGGCCGCGGCCACCTGGGCCGGGGTAGGCTCGCCGCGCAGGCAGGCGGCGAAGAACACCTCGGCGTCCTCGTCGCCCAGGGTCTGGCCGTCGGCCAGCTTGGCCAGCAGCGGCTTGAAGGCGTCGGACATGCTGCCCCCTAGACCCAGATCGCCGCGTCGCGCTTGACGTTCGCGAGATCCATGAAGTTGGCCAGCATCTGGTGGCCGCCTTCGGTGGCGATCGATTCCGGATGGAACTGGACGCCGAAGACAGGGCGGGTCCTGTGCTGCACGCCCATGATCTCGCCGTCGTCGGTCCAGGCCGTCACCTCCAGATCGGTCGGCAGATCCTCGCGGCGGACCGCCAGAGAGTGGTAGCGCGTGGCGGTGAACGGGTTGGGCAGACCCTTGAAGATGCCCTTGTCGTCGTGGCGGACCTTGCTGACCTTGCCGTGCATCACGGCCTTGGCGCGGATAACCTCGCCGCCATACGCTTGCCCGATGGCCTGGTGGCCCAGGCAGACACCCAGGATCGGCAGGTCGGCGGGGGCGCTGGTCAGCAGCGGCAGGCAGATGCCGGCCTGGTCCGGTGCCTTGGGCCCCGGCGACAGCAGGACGGCGGCGGGCTTCAGGCCCAGGGCTTCCTGCACCGTCAGGGCGTCGTTGCGATAGACCTCGGTCTCCGCGCCCAGCTCGTTCAGATAGTGGACGAGGTTGTAGGTGAAGCTGTCGTAGTTATCGATGACGAGGATCATGACGCCGCCTTTCGAAGTGCGGTTCTAGCCTGCGCGAAGCCAATGTGTAGCGGCATTTTCGCGCGCGGCCTTCAGTTACGGTTACAGCGGACGCGGAGTTGGCCATCATATGGGGATGGACCCGCGTGATTCCGCCCTGGACCCTGTCGCCGTCGCCTATGTTCGCGCTCTGCTGCGGCAGAAGCAGCGCGCCCAGAAGATGGCGCCGGTGCTGGCCGCCGCGGCCTTCGCCGCGGTCTGCGCGCTCAGCTTCGCCACGGTGATGGTGCTGGCGCCGCCGGCGGTCACCCAGCACCTCCCGGACGATCGGCTAGGCGGTCCCTAGTCCAGAGGGAGGTTCAGCCCTAAGGCTCAGCTGAATCGCCAGGCTTCCTCGGCCGCGCGCTTGAGGGCGCGGGACTTGTGCAAGGTCTCGTCGTATTCGGCGTCCGGATCGCTGTCGGCGACGATGCCGCCGCCGGCCTGGACGTACATCATGCCGTCTTTGACCAGCGCCGTGCGCAGCACGATGCAGGTGTCGACCGAGCCGTCGGCGCCGAAATAGCCCACAGCGCCGGCGTAACCGATGCCGCGCTTCTCGACTTCCAGTTCGTCGATGATCTCCATGGCCCGCACCTTGGGCGCGCCCGAGAGCGTGCCGGCGGGCAGGGCGGCCATCAGCACGTCGACCGGATCGACGCCGTCGGGCGCATTGCCCTCGACATTCGAGACGATGTGCATGACGTGGCTGTAGCGCTCGATCTTGAAGCTCTCGGTCACGCGGACGTTCGGACCCTTGGGACGCTCGACAGGCGCGTTCTTGCCCTGATGGTTGAGCATGGCCACGCGACCGACGTCGTTGCGACCCAGGTCCAGCAGCATCAGGTGCTCGGCGCGTTCCTTGGGATCGGCCAGCAGTTCGGCTTCCAGCGCCGCGTCTTGCTCCGGCGTGGCGCCGCGGGGACGGGTGCCGGCGATCGGGCGGATGGTGATCTTGCCGTCGCGCAGGCGGACCAGGATCTCGGGGCTGGAGCCCACGAGGTTGAAGCCGTCCAGGTTCAGGAAGAACAGGAACGGCGACGGATTGGTCCGGCGCAGCGAGCGGTATAGGGCAAACGGCGGCAGGTCGAACGGCGCGCGGAAGCGGTGGCTGGCCACGACCTGGAAGATGTCGCCGGCGGCGATGTAGTCCTTCGCCTTGGCCACGACCTCATGATAGTCGGCGCGGCTGACTGGGGTGGTGAACTCCATCGGTCCGCGGGCCGGACGCGGGGCGTCGTGACCCATCGGCCGGCGAAGATCGGCCATCACCGTCTCGATCCGCACGCGGGCGGCGGCGTAGGCGTCGTGGGCCGAAATGCCGGCCCTGGGCCGAACCGCCGTGGTCAGGATGATCTCCTGGGCGATGGCGTCGAAGATGGCGACGATCTGCGGGCGGGTCATGATCCCGTCCGGCAGGCCCAGCGTGTCCTCGTTGATGTCGGGCAGGCGCTCGACCAGGCGCACCAGGTCGTAGCCCAGGGCGCCGAAAACGCCGGCGGCCATGGGCGGCAGGCCCTTGGGCAGTTCCATGCGTGATCGCGCGACCAGGTCACGAAGGCTGTCCAGCGCACCGCCGGGCTGAAGCGTATAGCGGCCGGCGGCGATGTCGTCGCCCTCGGCGATCTCGGCCTGGTCGCCTCGGCAGCGCCAGACCAGGTCCGGGTTCATGGTCACGATCGAATAGCGACCGCGCCAGGCGCCGCCTTCCACGCTCTCGAACAGGAAGCTGTACGGACGCGTCTGGGCGATCTTCAGATAGGCCGAGACCGGGGTCTCGAGATCGTCGATCAGACGGGTCCAGACGACCTGCTGACGTCCGGAATCATAGGCTTCCGAAAAGGCGTCGAAGGCGGGTTCCAGACTCATTACTCGGCCTTCTTTCCAGCCGTGGCGCCTTGGGCCTTGGCCAGGGCGTCGGTGTCGACGCCGATGGCCTGGCGGGCCAGGGTCAGGTTGTTCTTGGTCTTCAGCTGGGTCTTCGCGGCGTTGCGCGAGGCCTCGCCCAGGTCGCGCACCAAACCGTTGCCGGTCTGGGCTTGGGTAAAGGCCGCGATCTGGGCGACCTGAGCGGCTGGGGCGGCGCGGACAGTCTCGATCTTGGCGACCACGAAGGCTTCGCCCTGCTGGCCGGCCCGGGCGACGAAGGCCTCGCCGTTCTTGGCCTGGAAGGCCGCTCCCAGGAACTCGCGGCCCAGGCCCATGTGCTGCTGGGCGTTCTGGCGCGACAGGCCGGGGACCTTCTGGACCTTCGACTGGGCCGAGGCGGCGACAGCGTCCAGGCTCTCGCCCTTCTTGACGCGAGCGGCCAGTTCGTCGGCCTTGGCCTTCAGGCGCTTGCCCATCTCCTGGGCGAACCAGACGGCGGTCAGCTGCGGCTTGATCTCGGCCAGCGGCGGCATGGCGGCCGGGACGATCTTCTCGACCTTCACGGCATAGTATTCGCCCTTGCCCAGCTCGACCAGTTCGCTTTCGCCGCCTTGCGACAGGCCGAAGGCGGTCTTGAGGATGTCCGGGGTCAGGCCGGGGCTGGGCTGGCCGACCGGATCGGCGCCCTGGGCGTTCAGCGGCGCGGTCGTGGCGACCATGGCGCCGGCCTTGGTAGCGGCGGCGACCAGATCGGCGCCGGCGTCGTGGGCGTCCTGGTAGGCCTGGGTCTGGTCATAGGCCTTGGCCTGGGCGGCCTGGGCGCGGACCTCGGCCTCGATCTGCGGACGGACGCTGTCCAGCGTCGCGACGACGCCGGGTGTGATCTTGGTGATCTTGATGACCGAGACGCCCAGCTCGCCCGCGATCGGGGCGCTGACCTGGCCGGCGGCCAGGCTGAAGGCGGCGTCGGCGACCTTGCGGTCCGGCACGGCCGTCTTGGGCTTGTCGGTCAGGACGAGCGGGGTCTTGCCGTAGGCCTTGGCGACGGCGGCGGGATCCTCGCCCTTCTTCAGGCGGTCTGAGATCGTGGCGGCCGTCTTGGCGTCCGGGGCCGAGATCTGGATGAGCGAGCGGGTTTCCGGCTTGGCCAGGCTGTCCTTGCGGAAGTCGAAGGCCTTCTGGACGGCGGCCTGGTCGATGGCGACGGTCGGCTCCAGGGCCTTGGCGCTGATGCGCATGATCGACAGGACGCGGGTTTCCGGACGCGTCAGGCGCTCGGCATTCTCCTTCATGAAGGCGGTCAGCTGGGCGTCGGTCGGCTGGCCGGGCTTTTCGACCGAAGCCGGGTTCACGGCGAAGGCGGCGACGTCGCGCGCTTCCAGCAGATAGGCGCCCTGCAGGGCGGCGTAGATGCGCGGGGCCTTCATGCCGTCGGCGACGGCCGAGAAGAAGTGGGCGTTGGCGATCTCGTCGCGCAGCGAGGCTTCGTAGGTCTGGGGCGTCAGGTTGTTCTGGGCCAGGAGGGCCGCATAGGCCTGCTGGTCGAACTTGCCGGTGATCGGGCTGAACGGACGCTGGCCCGGGGGCAGGGTGCTCATCTGCTGGTGGACGATGTCGCCGACCAGCTTGTCGGACGGGGCCACACCCATCTTCTGAATCGCGGCGGCCATCGATTCTTGCAGGGTCAGCTCCTGCAGGATCTGACGGTCGATGCCGCGCTCCACGGCCTGGTCGGGCGTGATGGCCTCGCCGCCACGCTGTTCCATCGCCTTGCGATAGTTGTCATAACGCAGCTTGAAGTCCTGGGCCGACAGCGTGCGTGGCCCGGCGCTGATGACGCCCGAGCCACGCGGGCCCTTGAACACGTCGCTGATGCCGAAGATGGCGAAGCTGACGATCAGCAGACCAAACAGCAGCACCGCGAACGGCGATTTGGCGAAGGAGCGGAAACCGGCGAGCATGCGATCGAAAACCTTCCAGGCGGACCGCCGAGCGAATAGGCAAGGCGGTCGAGAGCAGCGGGTATAGTAGAGCCGTGGGTGACCGGGCAAGCGGCCTGGGCTTGACTTCCCAGGCGAGCGTGACGCCAAGAAGGCGTCCATGACCTTATCGAACACGACTCCCCGGCCGCTGATCGCCGGAAACTGGAAGATGAACGGTCTTTTGGCCGCTCTCGACGAGGCCCGCGCCGTCGCGGCCCAGCTGGACCGCCAACCGGCCGCCGCCCGCGTCGCCATCTTCCCGCCCGCCACCCTGCTGCACCGCCTGGCCCAGGCTGTCGAGGGCTCTTTCGTTCTGGTCGGTGGGCAGGACTGCCACGGCCAGGCCAGCGGCGCCCACACCGGCGACGTCTCGGCCGAGATGATCGCCGACGCCGGCGGGACCCTGGTCATCGTCGGTCACTCCGAACGTCGCATCGACCACGCCGAGACCTGCCAGCAGGTCGCCGGCAAGGCGCAGGCCGCGGTCGCCGCGGGCCTGGAGCCGATTATCTGCGTCGGCGAGAGCCTGGCCCAGCGCGAGGCCGGAGAGGCGGTGAGCTTCGTCATCGGCCAGCTGCGCAATTCGCTACCGGCGGCGCTGAAGGGGCAGGCCTTCAACGTCGCTTACGAGCCGTTGTGGGCCATCGGCACCGGCCACGTCGCCTCTGTCGACAATATTGTCGAGATGCACGCGGCCATCCGCGCCGAGCTGATCTCGCTGTTCGGCGAGCAGGGCGGGGTCACGCCGATCCTCTACGGCGGCTCGGTCAAGCCCGAGAACGCCCGCGAGATCCTGGCCGCGCCGGACGTGGGCGGGGCCCTGGTCGGCGGCGCCTCGCTGAAGGCCAAGGACTTCCTGGCCATCGTCGAAGCCGCCTGAGGCGGAAAGCTTCTCGGGACGGGTCCCGCGCATGCGGAGTTCGTCCCAGAATCCTTGACATCCAGGCGCCCACGTGCGCCTTACCGCGCCTTGCAAATCACCGCGTATTCAAGACTTTCATGACCTCCATGCACGCCTATCGCACCCACAACTGCGGCGCTCTGCGCGCCTCCGACACCGGTTCCACGGTGCGCCTGTCGGGCTGGATCCACCGCAAGCGCGACCACGGCGGCCTGGTCTTCATCGACCTGCGCGACCACCACGGCCTGACCCAGCTGGTGCTGCACCCGGAAACTCCGGGCTTCAGCATCGTCGAGCGTCTGCGCGCCGAAAGCGTGATCCGCGTCGACGGCGAAGTCATCGCCCGGGACGCCAGCGTGGTGAACCCGAACCTCCCGACCGGCGAGATCGAGATCCGCGTTTCGGCCGTCGAGGTCCTCTCGGAAGCCGCCGAGCTGCCGCTGCCGGTCTTCGGCGAGCCGGATTATCCCGAAGAGATCCGCCTCAAGCACCGCTATCTCGACCTGCGTCGCGAGACGCTGCACAAGAACATCGTCCTGCGCTCGCGCGTGATCCAATCGATCCGCAACCGCATGTTCGCCCAGGGTTTCAACGAGTTCCAGACGCCGATCCTGACGGCCAGCTCGCCGGAAGGCGCGCGCGACTTCCTGGTGCCGTCGCGCCTGCACCCCGAGAAGTTCTACGCCCTGCCGCAGGCGCCTCAGCAGTTCAAGCAGCTGCTGATGGTCTCGGGCTTCGACCGCTACTTCCAGATCGCCCCGTGCTTCCGCGACGAAGACCTGCGCGCCGACCGTTCGCTGGAATTCTACCAGCTCGACGTCGAGATGAGCTTCGTCACCCAGGAAGACGTGTTCGCGGCCATCGAGCCCGTCATGCACGGTGTTTTCGAGGAGTTCTCGAACGGCAAGCCGGTCTCGCCGATCGACGGCAGCCACACCTTCACTAACGACGTGGGTGAGAGCTTCGAGCACAAGGGTTTCGAGCGCCTGACCTACATGCAGTCGATGGCCTGGTACGGCAGCGACAAGCCGGACCTGCGCAATCCGATCAAGATGCAGAACGTCTCGGAGCACTTCCGTGATGGGGGTTTCGGCCTCTTCGCCAAGATCCTGGGCGCGGACGCCAAGAACCAGGTCTGGGCGATCCCGGCCCCGACCGGCGGCAGCCGCGCGTTCTGCGACCGTATGAACAGCTGGGCTCAAGGCGAAGGCCAGCCGGGGCTGGGCTACGTGTTCTGGTCGGAAGACCAGGGCGGCTGGGGCGGCCCGATCGCCAAGAACCTGGGTGAGCCGACGCAAGGCCTGATGGAATCGCTGGGCCTGGGTCAGGGCGACGCCGCCTTCTTCGTGGCCGGCGACCCCGCCGTGTTCGCCAAGTTCGCCGGCCTGGCCCGCACCCGCGTCGGCACGGAGCTGAAGCTGGTCGACGAGAACCAGTTCAAGTTCTGCTGGATCGTCGACTTCCCGATGTTCGAGTGGAACGAGGACGAGAAGAAGGTCGACTTCAGCCATAACCCGTTCTCGATGCCGCAAGGCGGTCTGGAGGCCCTGGAGACCCAGGACCCGCTGACCATCCGCGCCTATCAGTACGACATCGTCTGCAACGGCTACGAGCTGTGCTCGGGCGCGATCCGGAACCACAAGCCGGAGATCATGCTCAAGGCCTTCGCCACCGCCGGCTACGGCCCGGAAGTGGTCGAGGAGCAGTTCGGCGGCATGCTGAACGCCTTCCGCTATGGCGCGCCGCCGCACGGCGGTCTGGCCCCTGGCATCGACCGCATCGTCATGCTGCTGGCCGACCAGGTCGCCATCCGCGAAGTCATCGCCTTCCCGCTGAACCAGCAGGGCCAGGACCTCTTGATGAACGCGCCGGCCAACGTGCTGGGCAAGCAGCTGAAGGAGCTGCACATCCGCACGGCGCCCCCCATCAAGGTCTAGGCGATCAAGATCTAAGGCGCAGGCTAGAGCCTAGAAACAAGAAGCCCTCCGGTCTTGCGATCGGAGGGCTTTTTCTTGGGCGATGTCACCGGGGGCGGTTACCGGGGCGGCCTGGGAGGCTTCGGCGGCGCCGGGGGCGCGGCGGGCTGCGCCTTGGGCATCTCGCGCAGCAGCATGAAGCGCGTCCCCTTCAGCCCGTTGCAGGGGCGCACGCTGAGGCCCGGCGGCAGGCGCACGCCGCCGTCGCCGCAAGCCTCGTCCAGTTGCTCCTGCTCCAGGCCCTTGGCGCCGCTGAAGTCGGCGCCGGTCAGCACGGCGGCGCTGAAGTCGGCGTTGCGGAAGTCCGCGCCGGTCAGGACCGCGCCGCGCAGGCTGGCGGCCGTCAGGTCGGCGTTGCGGAAGCTGGCGCCCTCGAACCGACCGCCGGTCATGTTGGCGTGGGTCATGTCGGAATTCGAGAAGTCGGCGTCGCGGGCGTTGACGCCCTGCAGGTTCGAGCCGTTCAGCTCGGCGTTCGACAGGCGGGCGCGCTGCAGGTTGGCGCCGACCAACTGCGAGCCGTGCAGTTCCGACGAGGACAGGTCGACGCGGACCAGGACAGCCGATTGCAGGTTCACGCCGCTGCTCTCGACGCCGGACATCTTGGCGTCGGTGAAGTTGGCCGAGACGAAGTTGGCCCCGCGCATTTCGGCGCCCCGCAGGTCGGCGCGGCTGAGGTCGGCGGCGGCGAAATTGCTGCCGTAGAACATCGCGCCGCGCAGGTCGGCGCCGATCAGGACGGACTTGGCGAAGTTGGCGCCGGCGAACTTGGCGTTCATCAGCTTGCGGCCGGCCAGGTCGCAGTTGGCGCACATCCCGCCGAAGGAGGTCAGCTTGGCGACGTCCTTGTCTTCGATCGACGCGTGAGCCTGGCCCGTGAAGGCCATCAGGCTCAGCGCCAAGGCGGCGATGGAAACGCCCAAACGGGACATCGAGTTCTCCGTGCAGTCCATACGCGACTGTGTGAGTTACGGTTTGAACCCGAGCCCGGCCAGAAGCCACTTAAATCGCGGTAATGACGGGGATTTAACGGCAGCGGGGGATGGAGAGACCGCGCGGCAGCAACGTGGAGTCGTCGCCGCAGGCGCCGTTCAACTGGCCTTGGCTGAGGCCCATGGCGCGGTTCATTTCCGCGCCCGAGAAGTTGGCGCCGGTCAGTCTGGCCCCGGAGAAATTCGCGCCCTGCAGATAGGCGCCGACGAAGCTGGCGTTGGTCAGGTCCGCGCGGACGAAGCTGGCGCCGGTCAGCACCGCGCCATAGGCGTTGAGATCGCGCAGGTCGCCGCCGGCGAAGCTGGTGCGGTTCATGACGGCCGTGGAAAGGTCCGCCTGGCGCAGGCGCGCGCCTGCCAGGTTCTTGTTCTTCAGCTCAAGGTTCGAGAGGTCAGCCTGGAACAGGTTGCAGCGTGGGCAGCTGGCGCCGTTGCGCACCGAGGCGATCTGGCCGGCGTTCTGGGCGCTGGCGGGGACAGCCGCGGCGAGCGCGGCGACGGCGGCGAGCAGGGCGAACGGTTTCATTCTGACGCAGGTCCTACGCGAAAGGGGCGTTTGCACCCTGACGTAGCAAGCTTAACGCCAAGCCAACGCTGTTGGAGCGTGATAGCCGAAAGTGGAGGCCGGTTCGGCGGCCATCACGCTCGAAATGTGGAGAAATGAGCCTGTTCGTCGGACAGGCTCATGAAGACGCGACGGGGCCAGGACGATCCGACTGCGCCCCGCAGGTGTCGCAGACGGTCATGCCGCCGCGGCGGGTCAGGGAGAGATCGCCGCAGGCCGGGCACATCTCGCCTTCGGCGCCGGGCCGATCCGCGCCCTCGACCCGTTTGCGACCGAACGAGGCGAAGACCAGGTTGTCGGGCGTGGCGCCGCGCGAGAAGCCCTTGGAGATGAACTTGCTGGCCAGTACGGGATCCAGGCCGACATCGTCGATCTCGTCGTCCTCCAGAGGCTTGCCCCAGCCCAGGCCGTCGGCGTTGAACTGGCCGCTGTCGCCGTTGGCCAGGTCGTCGCGGCCCAGATACGACACGCCCAGTTCGCGGAAGATGTAGTCGAGGATCGAGGTCGCCGACTTGATCGAGTCGTTGCCCGACACCGGGCCCGCCGGCTCGAACTTGGTGTAGACGAAGGCGTCGACGAACTCGTCCAGCGGCACGCCGTGCTGCAGGCCCAGCGACACGGCGATGGCGAAGTTGTTCATCAGGCTGCGGAACGCCGCGCCTTCCTTATGCATGTCGATGAACAGCTCGCCGAGCTCGCCGTCCTCGTACTCGCCGGTGTGCAGATAGACCTTGTGGCCGCCGACGGCCGCCTTCTGGATGTAGCCCTTGCGGCGGTCCGGCAGGCGGCGGCGCGAGCGGTCGCGCTCGACGATCTTCTCGACCACGCGCTCTGTGACGACAGGCTCCCGAGTGGGCGCCGCGGCGCGAGCCGGCTCGGGCGCGGCTTCTTCCGGCAGGTCCAGCTTGAAGTCGACCGGCTGGGCGGCGCGTTGCAGGCGCAGGACCCGGACGCCGGCCCGCGCCGCGGCGGCCTGGGCGCGGACGGCGTCGGCCGGTCGGCTGTCGAAGGCCACGGGGATGGCCACCGGCGAAGGCAGGCAGGCGAAGCTTTCGACGGCGGCCAGCATGGCCAGGCGGTCGGCGAAGGCCGGGGCCTCGATCGAGCGGAAGGCCTCGCGCAGCTCGGGGTTCAGCCCTTCGCAATCGCCCAGCGTCCCGGCTCCCAGGGCGTAGCGCTCGGCGGTGGCGATCTCGGTCGGCGAGAAGTCGGCGAAGGCCAGGGTGTCGAAGTCGCGGCGGGCCACGTCCTCGGCCGAGGCGCCCAGCACGTCGCGCAGGAAGCCGGCGCCGACCACGGCCGGGGCGAAGGCCGCGCGGATGCCGTGATGCTCGCGCAGGGCGTTCTCGGCCTTCTCGATCTCGTGAGCGGTGAAGCCGCGCGCCTGCAGCATGACATGGTCGATGGCCGGGCTGTCCAGCAACGAGCCGTGGCCCAGGGCGTGGCGGCGGGCGGCGTCCAGGTCGACGCCTTCGGTCGACAGCGCCTCGAAGGCGGCGGGGCTGAAGGCGGGCAGCAGCCAGCCGTCGGCGGTCTGGGTGACCGACACCGGCGAAATGGCGCCGGCCGCGCCGACCGGCGCGCCGCCCAGGCGCAGGGACGCCTCGGGATCCTCGAACGGGCCGACCAGGGCCGCCGAGCGCAGGCCGTGCTTGCGCGCCAGGGCGTGAGCGGTGGCGAGGGCGGCGGCGGCCTCGGTGGCCAGGGCCGAGCGCAGGGCGGCGGCGCGCACGCGGCGTTCGGCCAGGCCCTTGAGGACGCTCTGCTTGTCCTGGGCGAAGGCTTCGTCCTGGCCCAGCGCCGCGGCGGCCTCGGCGCTGGCCGACAGGGCCGCGCCCGTGGCCAGGGCCCACAGCACGGCGGCGCCGTCGCGGCCCTCGACGCTGGTCTGCGACCAGCCTTGGGTCAGCAGGCAGTCGCCGACGCCGGCCAGACCCAGGCGGGCGGGTCGCTCGCCGCGCTCCAGTTCCAGAGCCGTGCCCCACAGGTGGCAGACATAGGTGAAGCGCTCGATGTCGAAGCCGTCCTCGTCGAGGAAGGCGCTGGCGTCGATGGCGGCGCTGACGCCCACGCCGCGGGAAACCAGCTCCGCGTCGGCCGGCGACAGGGCCAGGGTCAGGGCGCTGGTCTCCCAGCCAACCTGGGCGGCCAGCGCAGCGGCCTCATCGCCGGCGGAGACGCCCTGGCGGGTGGCGGCGGCGACCATGCCCGGCGCGCGGCCGGGGCCCTGGTCGGTCAGCGGCGGACGCGCGACGTCGGCGGTGGCGATGGCGTCGAGGATGGTGCGGTCATCGGCGCCCAGCTCGCGAGCCCGGCGGGCGGCGCGGGCCAGGGCGGGGTTCTTGCGCACGTCGCTGCAGGCGCGCGGGTCGCCCGAGCACCGGCGAACGGCGTCGGCGACCTGGGCCAGGGCCGCGTCCAGTCGCGCGGCGGCCTGGGCGGCCAGGATGCGGCCCCGGCGCTGGGCCAGCGTGGCCTTCACGGCGCTCTCGAACTCGAACTCGCCGACGTCGGGCAGCAGGTCCAGGCCAGCCTGGCCGCGCGCGGGCGTGGCGACGCCCGACAGCATGGTGGCCAGCAGGGCTTCACGGAAGGCGTCGGCGTCGGTCTTGTCGCCGAACAGCCCACGCGTCAGGCCCGCCTGGGCGATGCGCTCGGCGTAGCGCGAGGGGCCGCCGCCCAGCGGGGCCTTGGGCTGGATCTCGCCGGCCCAGTCCAGCCAGGCCTCGACGCGGGCGTCGGACCACGACGGCGGGGCCGAGACGACGACGATCTCGTCAGCGCGCTCCAGGTCGCGCCATTCCATGGCGGGGACAAGTCCGGCGGCTTTGGCGGGCGTGCGCATGGGCGAGTTCCGGTCCGGGCGGCGGTCGTGATATCTTACCAAATCCCTAACGACTGATTCCGTGCCGTAGGGATGCGCTTAAGGTCGCACCCTCAAGTTAGAACCTCGCTCGCCGTGCCTCAATAGATGTTGCGGGTTGCGAGGCCCTAATCCACAAGATGTTGAAGTTGACTGCGGGCGACCGGCGCTGGACGGTGCGAGCGCGGAACGCTATGTTCCGCCGACTTCGCCGCGCCCGTCGCGGCCCCTTTGAGCCCTTATAATTTCGGGTGCGAACGTAGTGCTGAAAGCGATCTTCACGTGGTGGAACGGCGCGACCCTGGGTCAGCGCTTCCATATCGGCCGCCGCGGCGTGTTTGTGGGCCAGGACGAACAGGGCAACCGCTACTTCGAAGCGCGCGACAACAGTGACTCGTACGACCAGCGCAAGCGCCGCTGGGTGATCTACAACGGCTATGCCGAAGCCTCGAAGGTCCCGCCGGACTGGAGCGGCTGGCTGCACTACACCTTCGACGAGCCGCCGACCCAGGTTCCGCTCAAGCGCCGCGAGTGGGAAAAGGACCACCTGCCCAACCTGACTGGCACCGTGCACGCCTGGCGTCCGAAGGGTTCGCTGGCTCGTGGCGGCGAGCGTCAGGCCGCGACCAGCGACTACCAAGCCTGGACGCCGGAATAAGCCGCATGGCCCGGCGGGCGTCCCTGGCCGCCGCGATTGCGGTCCTGTCCGGCCTGGCCGTGACGGGCGCCGCGCTCGCGCGCCAGAACGCCCCGCAAGCCCAGACCCCGCCACCGGCGCCGCAAGCGCCGGCCGCGCAGCCCGCGCCGCGTCCCGTGACGCCCGCGCCGTCTCCGCAGGGCGAGTTGCGCCAGGCCCAACCGACCCAGGTCTCGCCGGCCGTCGCCAATCCCAATCCGCCGGCCTCGCCCAAGCCGGTTCCGGCTGCGACGTCGAAGCCTGCCGCGCCGGTCAAGCCGCCTGAGCCGACCAAGCGCGCGCGCTACAGCGTCGCCATCCTGCAGGCCCTGGACAAGGTCACCACCGAGACCATGCGGTTCGAGGTCCCGGTCGGCCAGCCGATCCGCTACAAGACCCTGATCTTCACGGTCCGCGCCTGCGAAACAGCGGCCTCGGACGAGATCGCGCCGGAAACGGCGGCCTATGTCGTGGTCGACACCCAGCCCAAGGCCCAGGCCGGCCGCGCCGCGCCTCCGGGACGCCAGATCTACAAGGGTTGGATGTACGCCAGCTCGCCGGGTCTGAACCCGCTGCAGCATCCCGTCTATGACGCCTGGCTGATCGCCTGCAAGCAGTCGATCCCGGTCGCGCCGCCGGCCAAGCCGTAGAAGTCGCCCTGAACCGTCAGAGCCTTGGCCAGCCGCCGGCGATAGTCCGCGCGGCTGATTTCTTGCGTCCCGAACTGGGTCAGGTGATCCGTGAGGAACTGGGTGTCCAGCAGCTGGTAGCCGCCTGAGACCAGGCGCGCGACCAGGTGAACCAGCGCCACCTTGCTGGCGTCGCGGGCCGTCGAGAACATGCTCTCGCCGAAGAAGGCCCCGCCCAGCGACACGCCGTAGAGGCCGCCGACCAGCTGACCGTCCAGCCAGGTCTCGACGCTATGGGCCAGGCCGCGCGCGTAGAGCTGGCCATAGAGCTTTTGGATGGGGTGGTTGATCCAGGTCTCGATCCGACCCGGACGGGAGGCGGCGCAGCCTTCGATCACCGCGTCGAAGGCGGTGTCGATCCTGACCTCGTAGGGACCGTTGCGGACCGTGCGGGCCAGGCGCTTGGGGATGTGAAAGTCCCCGAGCGGCAGGACGCCCCGCCGCTCGGGATCGATCAGGAACAGGCTTTCGTCCTCGCGGGCGTCCGCCATCGGGAAGACGCCGCGCGCATAGCAGGCGATCAGGTCGTCGACCGAGAAGGCGTCTTCCATCGCCAGCTCGCTTAGGCTTCCTGGGATTTGATCCAGCGTTCCAGCCAGTGGATGTTGTAGTCGCCGGCCAGGATGTCGGGCTGCACCAGCAGGTCCTGGAACAGCGGGATCGTGGTCTCGACGCCGCCGACGACCATTTCGGCCAGGCAGCGCTTCAGGCGCGCGATGCACTCGGCGCGGTCGCGGCCGTGGACGATCAGCTTGCCGATCAGGCTGTCGTAGTACGGCGGGATGGCGTAGCCGGTGTAGATCGCCGAATCCAGGCGCACGCCCAGGCCGCCGGGGGCGTGGAAGTCCGTGATCGTGCCGGGCGAGGGCGTGAAGGTCCGCGCGTTCTCGGCGTTGATCCGGCACTCGATGGCGTGACCCTCGAAGACGACGTCTTCCTGGGTGAACGACAGCGGCAGGCCGGCGGCGATGCGGATCTGCTCGCGGACCAGGTCGATGCCGGTGATGGCTTCGGTGACCGGGTGCTCGACCTGCAGGCGGGTGTTCATCTCGATGAAGAAGAACTCGTCGTTCTCCCACAGGAACTCGATGGTCCCGACGCCCAGGTAGCCGATGGCCTTGACCGCATCGACGACGATCTTGCCGATCTTGGCGCGACCTTCGGCGGACAGGGCCGGCGAGGGGGCTTCTTCCAGCACCTTCTGGTGGCGGCGCTGCAGCGAGCAGTCCCGTTCCCCCAGGTGCACCACATTGCCATGGCTGTCGGCGATGACCTGCAGCTCGATGTGGCGCGGCTTCTGGAGGTAGCGCTCCATATAGACCGTGTCGTCGCCGAACGCGGCCCGGGCCTCGGCGCGCGCGGTCGAGACCGCCTCGGCCAGGTCTTCGCGCGTCTGGGCGACCTTCATGCCGCGACCGCCACCGCCGGCGGCGGCCTTGATCAGCACGGGGAAGCCGATCTTGTCGGCGGCCTCGAAGGCCTCTTCCTCGGTCGAGACGCCGCCGTCCGAGCCGGGCACGACCGGGATGCCGGCGTCCTTCACGGCCTGCTTGGCGGTGATCTTGTCGCCCATCATCCGGATGTGCTCGGGCTTCGGGCCGATGAAGGTGAAGCCGTGCGCGCCGACGATCTCGGCGAAGCGGGCGTTCTCCGACAGGAAGCCGTACCCCGGGTGGATGCCCTGGGCGCCGGTGATCTCGGCGGCCGCGATGATCGACGGGATGTTGAGGTAGCTCTTGGCGGCCGGCGCGGGGCCGATGCAGACGCTCTCGTCGGCCAGGCGCACCCACATGGAGTTGCGGTCGGCTTCGGAATGCACGGCCACCGTGGCGATGCCCATTTCCTTACAGGCGCGGTGAACCCGGAGCGCGATCTCGCCCCGGTTCGCGATGAGGATCTTGTCGAACATGAGCGTTACTCGATGACGACGAGCGGCTCGCCGAACTCGACGGGCTGGGCGTCGGCGACCAGGATCTCGACGACCTTGCCGGCCTTCGGAGCCGAGATCGGGTTCATGGTCTTCATGGCTTCGACGATCAGCAGGGTCTGGCCGGCCGAAACGGTGTCGCCGACCTTGATGAAGGCGTCGGCGCCGGGCTGGGGCGAGAGGTAGGCGGTGCCGACCATCGGCGACTTCACGGCGTCGCCGCGAACGGCGGCCGGGGCGGGGGCGGCTTCGGCGGCGGGAGCCACCGCGGCGGCCGGAGCCGGGGCCGCGACGGGCGCCGGGGCGTAAGCCGGCGCGGCGGCCTGGACGTAGTTGACCGGAGCCGCGGTCAGTTCACGGGCCACGCGGATCTTCAGGCCGGCGTGCTCGACTTCGATCTCGGACAGGCCCGTGTCCTTCAGGATGTCCGCCAGCTTGCGGACCAGACGGGCGTCGATGGCCGGAGCTTCGACCGGATCGGCGGGGGCCTTGGGGTTCGACATGGAAGCTTACCTTGTTCTTCTAAGGCCGCGGCGGCGGAAAACGCCGGGCGTTATCGTTGCTAAACGCGGATCAGGCCGAAAGCGGCCTCGATCGCCAGTTCGTAACTCGCCGCGCCGAACCCGGAGACGATCCCCGTGGCCGCCAGCGAAACGTAAGTGTGGCGGCGGAATTCCTCCCGCGCCGCCGGGTTGGACAGGTGGCACTCGATCACTGGAATGCTCAAGGTCTTGAGCGCATCCAGAAGCGCGATCGAGGTGTGGCCGTAGCCGGCCGGATTGAGGATAAGCGCCGAGGCCGACTCACGCGCCTCCTGCACCCAATCGATCAGCACGCCCTCATGGTTGGACTGGCGGAAGACCACCGAAACGCCACGCGAAGCCGCCCGCGCCTCACAGCGCGCCCGGACATCATCGAGGGTGTCCCTGCCATAAATCTCGGGCTCGCGGGTCCCCAGGAGATTGAGGTTGGGTCCGCTCAGCACGTGGATCGGTTTTACCATGCGGCTCCGCCGTCGATTCCGGGAGGTCTTGTATAGCCGGTTCCGCCGGGTCACAAGCACGGCTCGCTTCGGAGGTGAGATGAGGCTTTTGCTGAACGGGGAAGAGCGGGACGTGGCCGACGTGGCCACGATCGCCGATCTGGTGGGCGCCCTGGGCCTGGACGCCCGCAAGGTGGCGGTCGAGCGCAACCTCGAGATCGCCCCGCGCTCGACCTATGCCGACACCCGGCTCGAGGACGGCGACCGCATCGAGATCGTCACTTTTATCGGCGGCGGCTGACGCCCTGCCTCCTTCGAGGCCGCTTCGCGGCGCCTCAGGATGAGGTCGTCTGCATATAGGTCCTCATCCTGAGGTGCGAGCAAAGCGAGCCTCGAAGGACGCAAGGCGTTTGAAACTGCGACTTCCCAGGCGTAAACCACGCCCATGAACGCGCACGTTTCCCCCGACTCCGTCTCGGCTCCCGACACCGAAGAAACCTGGACCGTCGCCGGCCGCACCTTCCGCTCGCGCCTGATCGTCGGCACGGGCAAGTACAAGGACTATGCGACCAACGCCGCCGCCGCCCGCGCGGCCGGGGCCGAGATCGTCACCGTGGCCGTGCGCCGCGTGAACCTGACCGATCCCAGCCAGCCGCTGCTGGTCGACTACGTCAAGCCGACCGAGTTCACCTATCTGCCCAATACGGCGGGCTGCTTCACCGGCGAGGACGCCGTGCGCACCCTGCGCCTGGCCCGCGAGGCCGGCGGCTGGGACCTGGTCAAGCTGGAGGTTCTCAGCGACCCCAAGACCTTGTTCCCGGACATGGAAGAGACCCTGCGTTCGCTGAAGCTGCTGGTCGCCGACGGTTTTCAGGTCATGGTCTACTGCTCGGACGACCCGGTCTACGCCAGGAAGCTGGAGGAGGCCGGCGCCGTGGCGATCATGCCGCTGGGCGCGCCGATCGGCTCGGGCCTGGGCATCCAGAACCGCGTCAATCTTCGGATCATCGTCGAGAACGCCAAGGTTCCGGTGCTGGTCGACGCCGGCGTCGGCACGGCTTCGGACGCCGCCATCGGCATGGAGCTGGGCTGCGACGCCATCCTGATGAACACCGCCATCGCCGAGGCGAAGGACCCGATCCGCATGGCCAAGGCGATGAAGCATGCCGTCATCGCCGGCCGCGAGGCGTATCTGGCCGGGCGGATGCAGAAGCGGCTGTATGCGGATCCCAGTTCGCCCCTGGCAGGGCTGATCTAGCGGCAGAGACTGAAAACCTCGTCCTTCGACAAGCTCAGGATGAGGTTTTCAACTGTTGCGTCGCGGAAGTAACCCTCATCCTTAGCTTGTCGAAGGACGATGGCGGCTCCTCACCCCGCCTTCGCAGCCGTCGCGCGGGCCTGCTCGATCGCCAGCTTCAGGGCGTTGATGTCGGCGCCCGGGATCAGGGTGTCGCCGACGATGAAGGCCGGGGTGCCCGACAGCGCCAGGGTCTTGGCCAGGGCTTCGGTGTCGGCCAGGTGCTGGGTCACGGCCTGGCTCTCGCCGGCGGCCTTGGCCTTGTCCATGTCGACGCCCAGGCCCTTGGCGATGCGCAGGGCGCCGGCGGCGTCCAGGGCGTTCTCGGCCATCAGCGCCTTGTAGAGCTCCAGGCTCTTGCCCTGGTCCTTGGCGCCCAGGGCGATGCGGGCGGCGGCTTCGCTGTCGCGGCCGAAGATCACGAAGTCCTTCAGCACCAGGCGCACGTCGGGATTCTTCTGGACCAGCTCGACGATCTCGGGCGCGGCGTGGCGGCAATAGCCGCAGCGATAGTCGAAGAACTCGGTGACGGTGATCGAGCCGGCCGGATTGATGACGATGTCGCGCGGGTCGCGCTCGATGGCCTGGCGATACTGGCCGATCGCCTTCTGGGCCGACGCGGCCTGCTGCTGGGCCTGCTTCTCCTGCAGCTTCTGGCTGGCCTCCATCAGCACCTCGGGGTGCTCGAGCAGATAGGCGCGGACCTTCTCACCGAACGCCTTGTCCGGTTTGGCGGGGCCGCAGCCGGCGAGGGTCAGGCCGGCGATGGCCAGCGGAACGGCGAGGGTCGCGGCGCGACGGAACAGGGTCATCGAAGTCTCTGACAGGGAAGGGCTCTAGCGGCCCAGGTTAGACTGCATCGCCCCGTCCTTGGCCAGATCCTTCAGGTCCTGGTTGGACGGGCGGGAAGCCAGGACGATGTCGGTGGCCCGACGCCAGTCCGGGGTGTTCTTGGGCAGCAGTTCGCGAGCCCGCATGGCGAAGACCTTGGCTTCTCGAACGGCTCCAAGCGAGAAGTACTGCTCGGCGGTGGCCAGGCGGGCCTCGCCGTCCTTCTTCTGGGTGTCGTAGGCCTGGGCCAGCAGGCGCCAGGTGACGGCGTTGTCCGGATCGTTCAGCAGGCTGCGCTTCAGCTCCTGGACGCCTTCCTCGATCTTCTTGGGATCGTTCAGGCTGATCAGGGTCTGGCCCAGGTTGATGCGCAGCAGCGCCGCATCCGGCTTCAGCTGCACCGACTTGCGTTGCGGCTCCTCGGCCTGGGCGATGCGATTGAATTCGAACAGGATCTGACCCTTCAGCTCCCACAGATAGGGATTGTCGGGATGCTGGTCGATCAGCGGCTGCAACAGGCTGAGGGCCCGGTCCGGGTCCTTCATCTGGTAATAGGCGATGGCGCGCGCGTAGCGGGCCGGAAAGCCGGTGTCGGTCTCCTTGTACTTCATCAAGGCGACCTGTGGGTTCAGGAACCCTTCCAGCTTGGCCTTCATCACCTCGTGCTGGGCCAGGTCCTCGGGCGTGTCGACGGCGCTGTAGTGCGGCTGGCGCTCGACGCGGCTGCGCAGCACCTCGATCCGTTCGGACGACAGGGGGTGGCTGCGGAAATAGGCGAAACGGCGCGCCTGATCGAAGACCTCCTGGTAGCGGAAGTTGTCGAAGAACTCGACGAGGCCGCGGCCGGACTGGCCGGTGGCCTCCAGGAAACCGGCGCCGGCCTGATCGGCGCGCGACTCCTGCTCCCGGCTGTAGCCGAGCGCGCCCAGCGCTCCGGCGTACTGCGCGTTGCCGAGCAGGACCGCCGCGCCGTCGGCCGAACCGGCCAGGGCGGCCAGCACGCCCAGCCCCATGGTCAGGATCATCGGCTTGAGGCCGGCGCGCATCATCTCGTCGGAACGGATCGGGTGGCCGCCGGCCAGGTGTCCGGTTTCGTGGGCGATGACGCCGCGCAGCTGGTTGGGATTCTCGGTCTGCAGGATCAGGCCGGTGTTCAGGCCCATCTGCAGGCCCTGGGTCGCGAAGGCATTCAGCGACTTGTCGCCGACGATCAGGATCCGGACGTTCTTGGCGTCCAGTCCCGCCGCCGTGAAGATCGGGTCGGCGTCGTGGTGCAGGATTTCTTCGATCTCGGTGTCGCGGATCAGCGACGGCCCGTCGTCCTGGGCCAGGGCGACCTGAGGAACTCCGGACGCGAGAATCGACAGGACGGACAACGCCACGCCCAGTCGCTTCCCGGTCTGCCTTTTCCCGGCACGCCCGCTACGCGAGGTCATCGAATGATCTCCAGATCGCGCCCCCGCGAACTCGACCAGTCTAACTTGGAAGTTCGCGGCGAGGGAACAAGGGTTTGCGTCCCCTAGAGCGAAGATTAGGGCGGCGTTTTTAGGGCGCAAAGATTTCGGCCCGCGTGCCGGTCAGGACACGCGGGCCGTCATCAGTTCAGCTTACCGGCGCCACCAGCCCCGTCGGGGCTTTTCGGGCGGGGTGCTGATCTCGTTCGGGTCGGGCTCGGCCGGGGCGGCCGGAACCTCTTCCGCGACCGGTTCCAGGGCCGGCGCGGGTGTCGGAGCGGCTTCGACCACCGGTTCGGCGACCGGTTCCGGCGGAACCACTGCGACGCTCTCGGTCACCGTCTCGGCAACGGCCTCGACAGCTTCCGGCGCGGCTTCGGCGGCTTCGGTGGTCGCCTTCTTGCCGCGAGAGCGGGTGCGCTTGGGCTTCTTCGGCGCTTCCTCGGCCTCGGGCAGCTCCACCCAGACGTCGGCCGGCGGCGCGGCGATTACCGGCGGGGCCAGGATCGGGGCTTCGAACGGCTCGGCCGGCTCGGCGGCGACGGCCTCGACCGGAGCCGTCTCGGCGACAGCCTCGGCCTGGATCGTCTCGTCGCGGTTGCGGCGACCACGGTCACGACCGCGGCGGCCACGCTCGCGGCCCGAACGCTCCTCACGCTCGGGACGCTCGGCGCGTTCCGGACGCTCGGCGGCCTCCGAGGCCTCACCCCGCGCTTCCGGCGCCGGGCGGCGCGGTTCGCTGGCGCCGCCGACCAGGGCGGCCGGGTCGTGCCAGGTGAAGACGTTTTCACCGAACGGGACGCGCGGACGGATCCAGACGAAGGCGTCGGTCGGACGATCGCCGTCCTCGCGACCGCCGCGACGGCCGCCACGACGGCCGCGACGGCGACGACGGCGGCCGCCGTCATCGTCCTCGCCGAACTCGGCGCGGTCCTCGGCGTCGCCGTCGACCTCTTCTTCTTCGCCCTCGGCGTCAGCCTCGGTCTCACGCTCGTCGCGACGGCCACGCCCGCGGCCACGGTCGCGACGGCCGCGACGGCCCTTGCGGTCACCGCGATCGTCGTCGCGCGCCTGCTTGCGGGCCGAGGCGTCGTCGTCGTCGGTATCCTCGCGCTCGACGTCGTCTTCGTCCTCGTCGTCGATGATCTCTTCGTCTTCTTCCTCGTCCTCGAAGGCCGAGGCGTCGAAGTCGTCGTCTTCCTCGACATACGGGGCCGGAGCCACGGCGATGCGGTCGCCCAGCTCGGTGCGCTCGATCTCCTGGTCGCCGGCGTGCAGGCTGTCGTCGACCACGACGGTCACGAACAGGCCGTGCGTCTGGACCAGGCGCTGCAGATAGGCGCGCTTTTCGTTGAGGATGTAGAGACCGACCGAGCGGGCGACCTTCAGGATCACGCTGCCCGAGCCCTTCAGGGCCTCGACCTCGACCGCGCGCAGGGCGGCCAGGGCGCTGGACTCGACCGAGCGGACGCGGCCGGTGCCTTCGCAGTGCTCGCAGACGTGGGTGGTGCCTTCCAGGACGCCGGTGCGGCGACGCTGGCGGCTGATCTCCATGAGGCCGAAGCCCGAGATCTTGCCCATCTGGATGCGGGCGCGGTCGTCCTTGAGTGCGTCCTTCAGGACCTTCTCGACCGTGCGGTTGTTCTTGCCTTCATCCATGTCGATGAAGTCGATGACGATCAGGCCGGCCAGGTCGCGCAGGCGCAGCTGGCGAGCGGCTTCCTCGGCCGCCTCGATGTTCGTCTTGAGAGCCGTGGCCTCAATGTTGCGCTCGCGCGTGGCCTTGCCCGAATTGACGTCGATGGCGACCAGGGCCTCGGTCTGGTTGATCACCAGATAGCCGCCCGAACGGAGCGGCACGACCGGCGAATAGATCTGGGCCAGGTGGTCCTCGATCTTGTTCTTCACGAATAGCGGGGTCGGGTCGCGGTAGTTGAAGACCTTCTTGGCCTGGCTCGGCATCAGCATGCGCATGAAGTCGCGCGCTTCCTTGTAGCCGGCGTCGCCCTCGACCCAGATGCCGTCCAGGTCCTTGTCGTACATGTCGCGGATGGCGCGTTTGACGAGGTCTTCTTCCTCGTAGATCAGCGCCGGGGCGATCGAGTGCAGCGTATTCTCCCGGATGTTCTCCCAGAGACGCAGCAGATATTCGTAGTCGCGCTTGACCTCGGCCTTGGTGCGCTTGGCGCCGGCCGTGCGGACGATCAGGCCCATGCCCTGCGGCACGTCCAGGCTCTGGACGACGCTCTTCAGGCGCTTGCGGTCGGTGACGGCCGTGATCTTGCGGCTGATGCCGCCGCCGCGGGCGGTGTTGGGCATCAGGACGCCGTAGCGGCCGGCCAGCGACAGGTAGGTGGTCAGGGCCGCGCCCTTGTTGCCACGCTCTTCCTTGACGACCTGGACAAGCATGATCTGCCGGCGGCGGATCACTTCCTGGATCTTGTACTTGCGCATCAGCCGGCGCTTGCGGCGCGCCAGCTCTTCTTCGACGTCATCATCGTCGTCGTCGACCGCGTGGTCGCCGCCGTTGACGTCGTCCTCGTCGTCGCCGCCCGAGGCGCGACGCGAGATCGGGGTGTCGTCCTCGTCGTCGCCCGAGTCGTCGCGCATCAGCGCTTCACGGTCGGCGACCGGGATCTGATAGTAGTCCGGGTGGATTTCGTTGAAGGCCAGGAAACCGTGACGGTTGCCGCCGTACTCGACGAACGCAGCCTGCAGGCTGGGTTCGACGCGGGTCACCTTGGCGAGATAGATGTTACCGCGAAGCTGTTTGCGGGTCTGGCTTTCGAAATCGAACTCTTCAACCCGGGTTCCGTCCACGACGACCACACGCGTCTCTTCGGCGTGTGCTGCGTCGATCAGCATCTTCTTCGACATTAAGGAAGTCTCCACGGCGCGCGGCGGGCGCGAGG